>Ga0351853_1184_pt1 | contig 15976 bp, 7 predicted proteins | sample BONcelHFGM3001C8_FD_206799 | JGI IMG/M metagenome (GOLD analysis project Ga0351853, IMG submission 206799) | Enriched cells from coal bed in the Powder River Basin, Montana, United States - BONCAT cells FGM rep2 HSBNCT.FGM.300.1.C8 ... | reverse complement strand
ATCCGCTCGAATTCCGACTGGCCCATCTGGAAGAGCCGCGGTTGCGAGCCGTGCTCGAAGAGGCCGCGCGGCGTTTTGATTGGTCGGGTAAGGTGAAGCGGAAGGAACCCGGGGTAGGCGTGGGGCTTGCCTGCGGGACGGAAAAGGGATCGGTCGTGGCGGCCTGTGTGGAAGTTGTCGTCGATCGGTCCCAGAACCGGATCGATGTGAAACACATTTGCGAGGTGTTTGAGTGCGGCGCGATCATCAACCCGGACAATCTCCTGGCCCAGGTCGAAGGATGCATTATTATGGGCCTGGGACCGGCGTTGCATGAGGAGATGCGATTTACGGGCGGGAAAATGCGGACCACCAGTTTCGCCGACTACCGCGTTCCCCGGTTCAGTGACGTACCGAAGCTGGATATTCACTTGCTGAATCGGCCGGATTTGGAGAGCGCTGGTGCGGGAGAGACCCCGATCATCGCGGTCGCGCCGGCCATTGCCAACGCCGTTTTTCAGGCCACGGGGCGGCGAGTGCGTGAGATGCCGATTCGAGTTTGAGATGGGAAGAAAGTGGCCCTTATTCTGGAAAATCGGCGGAAGGTGGCTCGTCTTTTCCCGGCAGCCCGGCCGGGTGACGTCTCGCTAATTCAGTCGTCTGGCCTCTCATGCTCACACATTTCCTTCACGATATCTATCAGAAGATTACCGAACTGGCCGGAAGCAGCAAGGGTTGGGCACTTGCGGTAGTTCTTGCGTCGCGGGGTTCTACTCCGTGCAAGGCGGGAGCCAAGGCGGTCTTTCTGGCCGATGGGACAATCTTTGGCACGATCGGCGGCGGTGCGGTGGAGGCCGAAGCGGGACGGGTCGCAACGGAGGCGATTGGGACAGGCCGGCCGGTTATGTTCGATTTTGTTTTGGAAGGTGAGGGAATCGGGGCTGTGGAGCCGATCTGCGGCGGGGCGATGCGGGTGCTGGTGGATCCGGCGTCGGGTTCCCGTGGCGAAGCCTGCGAGGCAGCGGCCAACGCACTGAGAGACCGATCGCGAGGTGTGTTGATCACGAGAATTGGGGGTGGAGCGGGGCTGCCGGCAACGGAAACAGGGAAAGAGGTGGGGAGCGGTCTGTCCTCGCTCGCGATTCGGGTTGGTGTGGGTGAATTGTCGGTCGAATATGTCCGTGAAGAAAGCCTTGGAAGGATTACGGACGTTGATGTGGAGACATTGCGGGCCGTGCTGGGCAAGGAGGAGCCGCGGTTAGTTTCCGGCGAAACGGATGCCGGCCCGGGAGGGGGGATTCTTATCGAACCGGTGCTTCCCAGTCCGTTGCTGGTCATCGTTGGAGCGGGCCATGTGGGTCAGGCCGTGGCGTGGCAGGCCGAGGCGGTCGGGTTCGACGTGGTCGTGGTCGACGACCGGCAGGAGTACCTTGCGCCGGAGCGTTTCCCGCGGGGAACGGCCGTTCGGTGTGGCCCGATGGAGCAACTGGCCGATTCACTTTCGCTGACGGCCGACACCTATGTGGCGATCGTGACGCGGGGGCATCGGCACGATGCCGAGGTGCTGGCTGCGTGCATGAACAAGCCGGCGGCTTACATCGGAATGATCGGGAGCGGCCGCAAGGTGGCGCAGATGCGGAAGGAATTCGTCGACTCGGGCCGGGCGACGGCAGAGGCCTTTGACCGCGTCTACGCACCGATCGGTCTCGATATTGGGGCGAAAACGGTTCCGGAAATCGCCGCGAGCATCGTGGCCCAGTTGATCGCGGTGCGGCGGCGCGGAACCGCTCCGCGAATCGGTGTTTCATGATCAGCGCCGTGGTTCTGGCCGCCGGAAAGTCTCGCCGTATGTGCGAGCAGAAACTGCTGCTGCCGCTCGGCGAAGGAACCGTCATCAGTTGCATCGTGGATGAAGTGCTTGCCGGTCCGGTGGATGAGGTGCTGGTGGTCGTCGGGAATGACCGCGAAGGGATCGAGCAGGCACTAGCGGGGCGGCGGGTGAAGTTTGTGGACAACCCCGACGCGGACGGCGATATGCTCAGTTCGGTGCGTTGCGGACTCACGGCGTTGGGCCAGAGTGAAGGGATCCTCGTCGTTCTGGGCGATCAACCGGGGATTTCCCGCCATGTTGTGACGGAGTTGATCAGGACTTTTGGCGGGGCGGGCGGTCAGATTATCGTGCCGACATTCCAGGGGAAACGGGGGCACCCGTTGCTTTTCTCCGTGTCGTACCGAGAAGAAATCCTTCGTTCGTTTGACGAGGTGGGGCTGCGGGGACTGCTGCAGGCCCATCCGGAGGCTGTGCGAGAGGTGGAGGTTTGCTCGGCGGAAGTGCTCGAGAACATGAACCTTCCCGACGACTACCGGCGGATACTGGGAACCTACCCCAAAGACCATGAATGAGGTCTAAGACGGGCGGAAAACAATCGGGTCGGCGAAGGATTTGGGATCGGCTCAAAAAAGAGGGGCAGGTCTGGACGCCGTAATCGAGAGACAGCTCGAAGGGATTGGTGGCGATCGCCACGTCGCCCAGGCGCAGCACGTGCAACTCCATCTCGAAGGTCTTCCAGTCGCCTTTTTGCTGGGAAAGGTATCGCGCGGCGACGAGCACGTAAAGACCTCAGGTCCAATGATCGGACTTAGTACGCGCAATCTTGTCGTCGATCACACACCTTCCGGTCACCGGCGCCGCGTGGGTGTGCGTGGCGGCCAGGAAGAGCTTACTCTTCGGCCATCCCTACGCCAAATGTGCCCGGTTCTCGTGGATCTTTTCGACGGCGTTGGCGATGTCGTCCATGTCTTCTTTGTTTCCCAGCAGGAGCCGCTGACCGAAGCAGACGGCCTCGCTGCAGAGCAGATCGTTGTCGGGACATTCGATCTGCGCGCGGCAGTGGTCGAGTTGCTCGCGGGAGTACATCCGCTGGAAATTGCGCGAGCTCAGCGTGTCTTCGATCAAGGAGGCCTTGTTCAGGCGGCCGTAACCTCCGGAGCAGGGGATGCCCTCCGCCTGCAACGCCTTGATGAACTTGTCGCGCCCCGCGCCGTTGAACTCCTGGGGGTTGTAGCGGAGCGGATAGAGATGGTAGGCGGCCCGCGTCACGCCGTCGTAGAGCCTGTGCGGCATGATGCCGGGAATCTCCCGCAACTTCGCCGTCAGGTAGACGGCGTTTTCCCATCGCCGCTGGGTCTGCTCCTCGAGCCGCTCCATCTGGGCCAGCAGGATAGCCGCCTGGAACTCCGTCATGCGGCACTTCGAGCCCAGCCTCGGTCCGCCGCGCCCGAAGTCGTGGTAGGAGACGGCCCGGTCCATCAACGCGCCGTCGTTGCCCACGACGGCGCCGCCTTCCCCGCAGGTCAGGTGCTTCGAGTTCTGGAAGCTGAAACAGCCCAGGTTGCCGTGCGTGCCGCACTTCTTGCCGTTCAGCTCCGCCAGCCATGCCTGGCAGGCGTCTTCCAGAACGACCAGGTTATGCTTCTTGGCGATCGCATTGATCCGGTCCATATCGGCCGGCAGTCCGTAGATGTGAACGGGCAGAATGGCTTTGGTGTTGGGCGTGATCTTCTCTTCCATTTTCTCCGGGTTCACGAGGAACGTCTCGCGGTCCGTGTCGACCATGACGGGCAGGGCGCCGGACAGGAAGATGACGGCGACCGAAGCGACAAAGGTGTAGGGCCCGACGAGCACCTCATCGCCCACGCCGATGTCGAGGGCGTTGAGGGCCGCGAGCAGGGCGGTGGTGCCGTGAGTGGTGGCCAGGCAGCGTTTTGCCCCGAGCAGTTCGGCGTAGTTCTTCTCGAACTCGGCCACCACCTTCGATCGCGACCAGACGCCGCTGCGGAGCACCGAGAGGACGCGCTCTTCGTCGCGTTGTTTGTCCCAGACGGGCCAGCCGGGGAACCCCCTGGTTCGCACCGGCGTGCCGCCGCGGACCGCCAGCTTGCTTGCGTCCCGACTCTCCGCGGCGCGTACAGGAATGGCTTGTCCGGCTACCGCGGCAAGGGACCCCAGGGAAGTTGCCGCCACAAACTGCCGTCGAGTGAAACGCGGAGTGTCCATTTCTCGGTCCTTTTGCAATCGCAGGTGAAAGCTGACTGAAAAACGAGGGTCTGCTGCAACGTATGCGGGTCGTTGATTCTTCGGAGGCCTGTTAAAAAAGGGGGCTTGTTCTCAGTCACCCGCCCATGAGATGTTCGAGGACGGCCATTTCGAGCGCCTCGTAATCCCGATCGGCGATGCACTGGGCTTCGACGTCCTTCGGGAAGGTGCGGACCTTTTCCACGAGCTTCAGAAACACCGTTCGGCTGTTGGAAAGGTGCTTGTGGGCGACGTCGGTCATCTGGGACCGCATGGCCTTCACGTCCAGACCGACGAACCGGCCCGACTCGGGATAGCCACCCAGTTCGAGAACTCGGACCTGGTTGTAGGCCCCGCGGAGATTGGCTGCGCCGAAGGTCTTGTCCTGGTCGAACTTCAACCCGTTCTGGTCGTTCAGGTGGACGCTCCAGAGCTTGCCCATGGAGAGGGCAAAGGCCATCTCGTCGGAGGGGTCCAGCCCGGCGAGCAGGGCGTGGGCGGTCTCGATCAGGCCTCCCACCCGGTTTGGATCGACGGCCTTCTGTGCCATGGCCAAAGCGTGGCCGATCGTGGGGACATAGGCGTGATCCATGGGTTCGTTGGGCTTGGGCTCGATGGCGATCTCGGCTTTCGGATCATATTCCAGGGCGTCGTTGATTGCGTCGAACAGGTACTGGTAGGCGGAGATCGCGTTTTTCGATTCCCGAATGTAGGTGCCTTCCCGGGCGAGCCAGAGGACCCGCAACGGCGTTCCCAGGGCGTTGCCGATATCGCAGCAGCGTTTGAACCGTTCGACGGCCCATTTGCGGCAGGCGGGATCGTTGGCCGTGAAGCCGCCGTCGATCCCCCGAGGGTCTTCCCAGAGCCGCGGGGCGACGAACTCGGCCACGAGGCCTTCCCCGTCCAGGATCGATTTGACCTCGGCGGCCTGCTTGACGATCTGCTCGGGCGACAGGTTCTCCATGTCCGGAACGGCGTCGTCGTCGTGGAACTGGACCCCGTCGAACCCCAACTCCTTGTACCGCATCAGTTTCTTCCCGAACTCGATCGTCGGCCGCACGGTCGGGCCAAATGGGTCGGCCCCCTCGTGAATGTTCCAGGGACCAAACGAAAAACGATACTCAGCGGCCATGACGATCTCCTTCTTCAGATACAAATCCACTCGACAAGCGGCCAATATCCCCCGGCGGACCGCTCTTGTCAACTAACCCGACTACTTCCCCGCCGCGCACGAAAATCGATAGTTGAACCGCCCCTCAGGCGCCACATCTCCGCTCAGATAGAAGTCAAGGACGTCGCCCGGGATTTGCAGGTTATCGACCCATTTCAGATCGATCGCTACTCCACTCTCCCCGGTCTGGCCGACCACGGAACGCGGAACTGCAAGCTGGAGTTGGCTCCCTTCAAGGCGGTAATCGACCGGCGCGAGCTTCTCCCACTGCCAGCCGCTCACATGTTTCTCGACCGAAAGTTTGCTGTCTGCCTCCGCCTGACGGCCGACGAGCAGATCGTAACCTTCCCAGCCGGTCTTCGAATTCTGGTCCGAATCGATGAGGAGCCAAAGCCCGTCCGGGATCGGCGCCGGTTGGATCGGCGCAACGGTGTTCAGGAAGAAATAGAGGAACTCGGCGTCGTGGGCCACTTTGCAGGCCACCAGATCGTTCCGGCCGCTTTGGTTCACGTACCGGAGCCCGGCGACACCTGCATGGTCACGGGGGATCGTTTCGCCGACGTGGTCGCGGAATTCAGGGGCGACCTCCTGCCACTGTTCGAAGCCGGCTTCGAGATCGATCGTTTTCGGCCCGCCGGCGGCCGGCAGTTCCGGGGCGCCCTTGTAGCAGCGGATGTTGGCAATCATCTGCCAGTAGTAGTGGTCGAGATGTCCGACGCGGGCGAACTCAATGTCGCGGCTGTGCTCCTGGTCGTACTGGTCGACGAACACGATCGGCTGGCCCGGCCTCTGCCAACGCCCGGCAATCCACTCGTTCCATCCGGTGATCATGACGAAGGGCGGTTCGAGCTCGAAGACGCGATGCCACTGTTCCTGAAAATTACGGCCATAGTTGACGGCGCCGGGGGCCTCGTCGACGGCGCCTCGATGAAAGCTTCGTCCGCGGGCGTTGCCCTCGCTCATATTTGTCACCTTGCCGTCGCTTCGGCGCAGATTCTGGGCGACCGAGACGTTCACCTGTTCCGGTTTCTTCGGATCGTCGAGATAGCCGTAGGGCTGCGGATAGGCCGCTTCCCAGTGCCAGGCTTTTTCCGTGTCGACCATGGTGAACGGCCAGTGGGCACGGCGGAGCGTGAAGAACTGTTGGAGCTCGGGGCTCGCCGCGGCCGGGTCGCAGATCAAGAGCGGTTTGCCCAGCCAGCGGAACCAGAGGTCCGGAAACAGGGCTTTCTGATAGAGATCGCGATAGATCCGGTCGGCCGTCTCGCCGGCCTTCGTGTTGACCATGAAAGAGATTTGCGGCGTCCGGGACCTGCATAGGCGATGCCTGCTTCCCCATCTAGACGAGATGTCGCTTCACCGGCCAGACCAAGGCTATGCAACCATCCGAAAGCCTGACCGGACCCTCATTGCCATCCTATTTCTTGTTAATATAGGAAGGATGGGGCTTGCTCGCAGCTTTCAGACAGCAAGTCCTATTGCATTTTCCCGGTGTTTTCGGTAACCACCGCGATCTCACAGCGGTCGGCAGACCGCGCGGTCTGTCTCTTCCGTTACCGATCCAATGCTGCGCAAATGCGATGAACGCTCGAAACGGCTACCCACTAAACCTCGCTTTTCTCGTGAGCCTCTGCTTGTGTGGAGCGCTCTTTGTCCGCTGCTCCTACGGTCAACAGACGACGAGCGGCGTCGGCGCCAAGACAGTCTCGCGCGCACCTCAGCGGCTGCCGATTTGGGAACCCTCCAGGCAGTACGGTGCCGGTCAAGCCAAGGGCACCGTCGGCAACTCCGTCGCCCCGTCAACCGGCGGTAACTCTGTTGCGGCTTCCGGCCCGGGGGTGGCTGCGCCGGTCGCTCCCAAGGTTGGGAGCCAATATGATCCTTGCCCGGTGGATTATGGACCGACGCTTGAGCCGATCGTTACGGAAGGCCCCGGCAACGACTTGGTTGTCGTTTTGCCGTCTGCCCAGCACGGCCTGCCGCAAACCCAGCCAGCCAGACCGAGCGTCTGGTTCGATTTCAATTACCTCATGTGGTGGGTCGAAGGGAGCCGGACGCCCGCGCTCGTGACGAGCGGGATCGGTGGGTCGACCGGTGCCCTGGGCGATCTTGGCACGGAAGTCCTCTTTCCGACCACCATGTTGAATTCCGACATGCGGCACGGGGCTCGCGCCGGCGCAGGCTGCTGGTTCGACGACGCCGGGCAGATTGGAATCGAAGGCGATTACCTGATCCTGCTGAAAGCGAGCGAAGATTTTTCCGTTTCGGGCGACGGCAACCCTGTCCTCGCCCGCCCGTTCTTCAACGTCGTCTCCGGCCTGGAGGACTCCCATGTCTTCGCCTTTCCGGCCGTCGCGTCCGGTTCGATCGGGATCTCGTCAGACAGCCGGCTGCAGGGAGCCGGCCTCTGGTTCCGCAAGGCAATTCTCGAAACCAACGACTTCCGCTGCGATGGAAATGACCTGTCGGGCACGCGTGTCGACTTCCTCGCAGGATATCGATTCGTGCAATTGGACGAAGGCTTGCTGATCAGCGAATCGTTTGAAGCGGCAGGCCCTACCCGATTCGATCTCTATGACTCCTTCGCCGCGGAAAACACGTTCCATGGCGCAAATCTCGGCGTTGTCGCCGAGATCCGCCGCTGGGCCTTTTCTCTGGAACTCCTGATGCAGCTTGCGCTGGGCCACTCGTCTGCCAAGGTCGTGATCGACGGGGCAACGACAACCACCGTCGGAGCTGGAGCTCCCGTGGTGTCTGACGGGGGCCTGCTGGCGCTGACCACCAACTCCGGCTCCTATACGCAGAACGAACTGGCCGTGATCCCGGAACTCGGCGTCTCCGTCGGCTGCAACATCACCGAAAGGCTCCGCGCCACCTTCGGCTACACCTTCATCTACTGGAGCCGCGTGGCTCGGCCGGGTGAACAGATCGACCGCAACCTCAACCCGACCTACTTCCCCAACAACGGGCCCGCCGTCGGCGCTCCGCAGCCGGAATTCACCTTTGTGACTTCCGACATGTGGATCCAGGGCATGAACTTCGGCCTCGATTACCGGTTCTGATCGCCGCCTCGGTGCATTCCTTCCCAAACGGCCCCGCCGACCTTCCCGCTGCCGGCTGTCAGTTCCACTTGCCCAGCGTCTGCAGCACGAAATCGACGCTCTTCGCGATGGACTTGGTGTTGACGCCTCCCGCTTCGGATCTGGCCTGGACAAATGAGAAATCGCGAAGCTCGCAGGCAAACTCGATGTTGGCGAGGCTCACCGAATCGAATTCGGCCCTGAGTACGTCATCGAACACCGAGTCGTGGAGCACCGCGGTGTCGTATCCGCCCCCGGAACGCACTCGGACCCGGCTCGTTGTATCGGCTGAATACACAGCGCTCCACTCGCCCAGCTTCACCTGGTAACCTTTGGCACTCGGCAGGAATTCGAACGCCTCGTTTCGACTCGTTCCGGTGATCGTCACCTCTCTGCCTCGCCGGGCGACTTGAATCACCTCGCCCAGCCGAATCCAATATGCGGCATCCATGTTTCCAGCCCGCTCTTCCGCCTTGGCCATTTGTTCCCGCAGCCCGTACGGCCAGCCGTAAGCCGTCGTACTCGTGCCGATCGTGGAACCGAGGAAGCTGCCGATCGAGACCGACGTCGGCCGAAGCCAGCCGGTGTAGAGATTGCCAAACTCGCCCTCCTCATTCGCCCTGAGCGTCACAGTCTTCGTCAGCACCTCTCCCACAAAACACGCAGCCGGCTGCAGCGCCACAACCTGGTACTCGCCCGCCCGCAAACCTTCGAACCGATACCGCCCCTGGTCGTCGGTGATCGTGTTGATCTCGACAATGCCGCGCAGATCCGTGTCGTCGATCGCGGCAAGGGTCACAAACACACCCGGCAGCGGCAGTTCCGCAGGCTGGAATCGGCTGTCCGTATTCCGAGCGAAAACGTAGCCCGTCACGGCGGCGTTCATGCCCACGTCGATCATCACGACCGCCTCGTGCTCTGAAAAGGCTCCGTCCTCGTCGCGAATCGTATAACTGAAAGTGACGGTGCCCGAATAGCCTTCGGGGCCGACGTAGACGAACGAGCCGTCGGGCCTGCGCTCCGTCAACGTGCCCACGCTCGGCTCTCCCCATGCGTCCACATAGATCTCGTCATTGCCGGGATCAAAGTCGTTCGCCAGCACGCCTTGCGCCGCGTCGACCTCGAAACTGCCGATGCCGTCAAACACGTAATAATCGGCGTTCGCCACGGGCGGAGCGTTGACCACAACGAGGTCAAACGAGACGGTCGTCGCATCGCCGTCGCTGTCGGTGGCCGTAACCGTCACCACCTGCGTCTCGTCAGGGCCGCCGGACGCCTGAAACGACCAGCTCCACGTGCCATCGCCATGATTGACGATCGTGCCGGCTGAAACGGTAAGCAGCACGGTATCGTTGCCGGGCTCGATGTAAGTGCCCGTGTTCGTGGCCGTCTGGCCTTCCAACACCTCGACCTCGGCCAGAGCAACGCCTACCAAGGGAGCCACATTCCTGACGGCGAGATCAAACGTTACCGTTGCCGTGCCGCCGTCGCCGTCCGAAATCGTAACCGTGACCGCTGCCGAATCGTCCGGTCCATCGGTCGTTTGCAGCGACCAACTCCAGGTGCCGTCGCCACGGTCAACGATCGTGCCGACGGAGACCGTAAGTGTCAGCACATCGTCGCCCGGATCATGGTAGGTGCCTGTGTTTGTCGCCGTCTCTCCTTCCTTCACCGTCACCGATCCCTGGTTTACCGTCACCGTGGGAGCCACGTTTTCGACCACCAGGTTGAACGTGGTCGTGCTCGCGCCGCCGTCGCTGTCGGTCGCCGTGATCGACACAACTTGCGACTCCCCCGGGCCGTCAGTGGTTACCAAGGACCAGCTCCACGTGCCGTCGCCGTGGTCGACAATTGTTCCGGCCGAGACCGTCAGCGTCACCTTATCCTCGCCCGGATCGCTGTAAGTGCCCGAGTTGGCCGCCGTCTCTCCTTCCTTCACCGTCACCGACCCCTGGTTTACGGTCACCGCGGGCGCCACGTTTTCGACCACCAAATTGAACGTGACCGTGCCGACAGCGCCGTCGCTGTCGGTCGCCGTGATCGTCACGAGCCTGGAATCGCCCGGGCCGTCGGTGGTTGCAAACGACCAACTCCACGTGCCGTCGCCGTGGTTGATAATGGTACCGGCAGAGACGGCAAGAGTCACTTCATCGCCCCCGGGATCGCTATAGGTGCCCGTGTTGACCGCCGTTGCTCCTTCGGCCACGACGACGGACTCGTTGGACACGGTGATGACCGGCGGGGCATTCCCAATTTCGATGGTGGCTTGAACAATCTCGCTCACCGCATCGCCGTCGTCGCGGCAGCGCAGGTAAACCGTCCACGAGCGGGGACCAGCCAGGCCGTGCGCCGAGAAGACGGGGTTCTGGAGATTCTCGTCGCCTCGCAACGCTGCCTCGCCCGTCTCGCCGAACACTCCGTCGCCATCCAGGTCCCACTCGTAGACCAGGTCCGGTTGATCGCCCGGCACGTCTGTCCCTGAGCCGAATAACTGCACCGTTCCGGATTCTTCGACCGCGTAAGGGCCGTTCGCATCCGCCACCGGCGCCACGTTGAAGAGCGTCAGTTCAAACTGCTCCGTCGTCGACATCCCGTGTTCGTCGGTCACCGTCACCGACACGAGATAGAATCCGTCGTCGTCGTACAGGTGACTGGCGTCGATCGATCCGACGGCGGGCGGCCCTGTTCCTTCCAAATGGGCGTCACCTGAAACCGGAAGCGTGCCGTCGCCCCAGTCGATTTCGTACCGAAACGGCCCGGCGCTGTCCGGATCGAGAAAGGTCGCGATCTTGCCGAAATCGACCAAACCTTCCGGCCGAGTGAGATTGCCGACGACCGAAACGCTCGGCGCCCGGTTCTCACCATTCGCAAGGGCCGGCAACGCGGCGGAAGCGAGATAGGCGCCGTTCTTCAGCGGACCCACGAACGGCCGGCTCGATCCGGCAAAACTCAGCGACGAAAGACGAACCGTCTCGCTCGAAGAACCGTCCGCCATGCCGCTGAACCGCGCGCTGCCGCCGGCACTCAGGGCCTGATACTGCTCGGGTGTCAATGGGCCAACGAAGAGGCTCAGGGCCCGGAACTCGCCCGCTGCGGCGCTCGCTGCGGGCTCCAGGTTCTGTACCGTGACGAAAAACACGCGCGAGTGGCTCCCCCCGTCGTCGTCTTGAATCGTGACGGTAACTTCGTAAGGGATCACATTACCCTCTTTGTCGCGAAGCGCGCTTGCATAAGTGTGGCTGGCCGTGATCGTCCCGGTCAGACCCGCAACATCGCCCGGCGGACCTTGCGGCGACTCGGCAACCGCCGCCTCGCCCTGCGTCCCATCGCCCCAATCGACCAGGGCCGTATGGGTGTCCAACGTCCCCTTGTCGACGAAACTTGCCGGGCCGAGCACGAAAACCTCGCCTTCATTCAAAGTGGCATCGGCAATCGAGTCCAACTCCGGCGCGACGTTAACTACGGTCACCTCAAGGCTCCCCGTCCCGACGCCGCCGTCGTCGTCGGTCACCGTCACGGTCACCGTGTACGGAATGACGTTCCCCAACTCGTCCTTGTTCTCGTCGGCATACACGTGGCTCCCGGAGACGGTCCGGTCAACTGCATCGACAACGCCGGCCTCGGCCGCCGTCCCATCCCCCCAATCGATCATGGCGGTGTGAACATCCAACGTGCCGGCGTCGGTGAAACTGGCCAAGACCTTGCTGAATAACTCCCCTTCCGGAACCTCCTGGGGGCCGATGGGCGTCACCTGTGGCGGGGCATTGCGGACCTCGGCGGTCTTGTCGACCCCGGTGCTCCCGCCGTCGCCGTCCGCAACGGTCACGCGCACGGTGTAAACAAAAACTTCCGAAGGCGAGTCCCCGACGGTGGAATTCGGGCCGTCGTCAACGTATGTGTGGGAAATCGTGAACTCCCGCGCCCCGAGCGGCAGCACGACCACCGTGTCCGGCGTGCCATCGCCCCAACTGACCGTGACCGTATGCTCATCGAGGATGCCTTGGTCCTCAAACGTGCCGCGGACGTACGCCACCTCGCCCTCGTTGACCGCCGCAAGATCTTCGACGACCAACTCCCGCGGTGCCACGTTATTCACAATCACCGTCATGTAACGCTCGAGCGAAACCCCACCCAAGTCGTCCTCCACCGTGATCACAACCACGTAGCGCCCGTCGTCCTCGTACGTATGCGCGCCGTCAAACGTCCCCCAGGTCAGTCTTCCGGGACCGCCGGCGACGTCAATGTCGGCATTTCCCCTGTCGGAAGGCTTTCCGTCAGCCCAGTTGATCGCGTAGGTAAACGCCGCGGCGTTCAGTTCCGGATCGTAGAATCCCGGGTCGGTGAATATCCCAAGGTCCGCTATACTCAGTTCGCGACCCTCTTCCACAACCCGCAGGCCGCGGACCCAAAGGCTCGGGACGACGTTCTGGACGGTCACCGAAAACGTGCCGACGCCCTCTCCCCCCTGGTTGTCTCTCACCCGAACCGAGACGGTGTACATACCGACGACTGCATCGTAGTCATACTCCAGCTTGACGGTCTTGCCGTCGAGCGTCGCCGACTGCCAGCCCGAACCGTCGCCGTAATCGACCTCGGCTGTCCACTGGTCCGCGCCCGGATCGGCAAAGACCACCTCGCCGCTGAATCTGTCCCCTTCGTTGATCACGGCATCTTCGCCAACGCTCACGATTGGGGCCACGTTGAGCACCGCCACAGCAATCGTCTTCGTGTCGCTCCCACCGTCTGCGTCCGTGACCGTCACCGTGATCGTGTAGGGATCGCCCGGAGCCCCGGCTGAGTTTTCATCGAGATACTGGTGGGAACGAGCGAACCCGCGCTCGCCCTCGGTCAAGTCAAAGGTGTCGCTGCCCCCGTCGCCCCAGTCGATCGTCACGGTGTGCACGTCGACGAGGCTCGCATCGGTGAATCCGCACGAGAGCGTCGTCGATCCGCCTTCGTCGATCGTCCCCGGATCGACGTCCAGATCCGTAATCGCCGGAGCGGGGGTGCCGACGGTGATCGAGTCCGCGGCGTAGGCGTAGCGGACATGGCCCGCCTCATCGCTGATCGCGCCGAGCACGAAGTAATCGCCCAACGCGACGCCGGTAAGGTCGCAAACGCCCGATTGGGCCTCCGGCGTTGCTCCGGTCTTCTCCAGGGTTTGGCCCGACGAACTGCTCACCAGGATCGCGTTGTCGTTGTAAGGGTTGCGATCCGGGTCCAGGTAGAAACGGGCCGACGATTGGCTGTCGTAATCCTGGTGGTAGAATTGGACGCCAAGCATGTCTCCCGGCACGAAGTTCCGCGCCGTCGATGCCATCTCCAGTCCGAGCATGTTGGGCCAGACGGCGTCGGTCCAGGCAAGGGCCGCGCGACTCCCCTCGCCTCCCAGAACGGTGGCCAGACCCGCGCTGGGACGCACCCCTCCGATGACTCGGCTGTAATAATATCCCGTTTCGCCCCGCGGACCGGCCATCCCTTGGGCCGTGTCGTACCAGGCGGCAAGCTGGGTCGCCGTCAGTTCCACCTCCCCGTCATGGATGCCCTCGGTCGTGTCGATCGTACCGTGATACCAGAGATGGACGTTGGAGTGCGCGCTTGAATAGCCCAGGCCGTTGTCGAGGAGATCTTCGTTCAACTCTGCGTTGTACGCTCCTGGCACGGCTTCGCCATCGAAGTCAAACGGGTCCAAATCCGCTCGCCAATAGCTGTCGGCAAAAACAACGTTCTCCGTGACGGCGAAGCCGTTGTCGCCCCAATCGTCGGCGCCGACGGGGAAATCGATCGGATGGGTGTCGAGGTAGGTGACCTGGTCGACCCAGACTCCCGCCTGGCCAAAATCTTCCGCCAGAGCGCCCACCATCGAGGCTCCCCGGCTGTGGCCGATCAAGTGGATCGGCGAGGCGAACAGAGCGGCGCCGAGCGATGCCAGGTCGCCGAAAAGATATGTTGAAATAGCGGCGGCAACCGTCTGTGTGGTCGCTTCCCATGGCGTCGCAATCGCCGACCAGTCGAGGCTGACGACCGCTTCACCGCCCAGTGAATCAGCCAAATCGTAGGTCGTCGGACTGTCTTCCGCAGCCGGCGCGAAGGTGCCGTGGAAGTCCCAACCCGTGACTCGGACGGCACCTTCCACTTCCTCGACCGTCATCCGAAATTGGGCCACACTCTCCGCTCCGCCCCCATAGATGTCGCCAATTCGGGCGGCAACCTCTTCCGCCATCCGGGTGACCCAACTCGGCAACTGGGGCGCATCGCCGGGCGCTTGCGCGCCGTGCGTGATGAACGTCACGCCACTCAGCAACCGCCGATCCTCCAGAGGTTCGCAACACAGTCGCCGAAGCTTGAGTTTCGATTGACGCAAGGATTTGGACGCGGCGGGACGGACGTTGGAGCTACGGATGCGTTCAGAGATGAATCGTCGCATGATACCACACCCTCTGGGAGATCGATGATCAAATCGCTGCGGAGTCGTTCCGGCGGGACGAACTCGAGGGCTTCTAAACGAATCTCTTTCCTCGGAACACTGCGGCGAACACAGCAAGTCCGTGACGCCACAAACGTTCGGGCCGCCCTCCATCCCTGTCCGAGCGACGCCGAAGCGCGCAATTTTGCCCGACAGATGGCAACCCGTCTCAACCGGGGCTACCCCAACGGAGCCCGATGCCTCCTGGCTCCGGAGTCGGGCTCATCATGACCCTGGAAAAAGCAACTGTCAAGCATTTCGCCCGAAAAAACCACCAGAAGCCCCCATCTTGAACAAGGTTTCCTTTAATCAAAAACCCGTTCGAGGGGAGCATGCCTCCTTGATGGACGGGGCCACCAGCAATGCTCTGCTGCCGTCTTCTGCAAGCAGGTCCGTTCCGCTCGTCCGGATGCTCCGTTAGACCATCGGGAAGGATTCGTCTCTGCTCACCTGAAAGACGAGAGGCCGGCATGAACGTGCGGCCCATGTCAAAGTATCCCAACGTTTCGCCTGGGCGAGAGCCTCGGGCCCGTTCCGCACCGAAATACCTCGCGGCGCATTCACACAGTGGTGGCATTCTCCGTCCGCAGACGACAGAATGGCATACTGAAGTTGTTCTCAGATGTCACGGAACTATTGTCGCGGGTTGGGCGGATTGAAGGATCAAGAAACGGAAATTGAAGCCGTGATGAGATACGTAGACCCAAGGATCGTCGCACAACTTCTACCCGCAGTCGTTGCCGTCCTGTGGCTGGCCTTTATCCGGTCACCTTAACACCTACTCATACTGTCATCACCACACCATGAAATCAGCACACGCCATTCTCGCTGTCGTCGCTTTCCTGCTAACGCTCAGCTCCGCACGGGCTGAAGTGGCGTCGGAGGTGCCGGGCGTGCCCTGGCCGGCGACAGACGGGCTGGGACGGTCGCTCCCCTTGGCCGACGAGGTGGGGCCGCCGCGGTCCGATCGCTTTGTCGGAATCTTCTACTTCCTCTGGCACAGCGCGCCGGCGGGGAAGAGCCCGCACTGGGACGGACCCTACGACATCTCGAAGATTCTCCGTCAGGATCCCGACGCCTTGAGCAAGCCCGAGTCACCGCTTTGGGGACGGGTCGGACAGTACCATTATTGGGGCGAGCCCCTTTATGGCTATTATCGCAGCGACGACCCCTGGGTGCTCCGCCGACACGCCCAGGCACTTGCC
>Ga0351853_1183_pt1 | contig 16059 bp, 10 predicted proteins | sample BONcelHFGM3001C8_FD_206799 | JGI IMG/M metagenome (GOLD analysis project Ga0351853, IMG submission 206799) | Enriched cells from coal bed in the Powder River Basin, Montana, United States - BONCAT cells FGM rep2 HSBNCT.FGM.300.1.C8 ... | reverse complement strand
CTTTTTTATTACCTGGTTACAGAGGTTTCTGCACTTTTTCTTCATGGAAAAACGGTTGCTGAAGCCGAACTCACCTTACGGAAAGAGGGATCCGCCCTGTTGCTTGATGATAACCGGTTTCTGCTACTGACCGGGGATCTGCTGAAGAAAAAGGAGGCAGACATCCGGGAGAACGATATCCCCTTCTCCAGTGAGGTCAAGGGAATGGTCGTTTGCAGGGGAGTGTGCAGGGGGCCTGTTGTTATCGTACATAACGACGGGGAACTTGACAAGGTAAAGGAAGGCGATGTCCTGGTCACTGGGATGACCACTCCGGATTATCTCCCGGCTTTACGCAAGGCGGCTGCCTTTGTAACCGATGAGGGTGGGGTAACCTGTCATGCTGCCATTGTAGCCAGAGAGTTAAAGAAACCCTGCATTGTGGGGACCAAACGGGCCACACAAGTATTGAAAGAGGGGCAGATGGTGGAGGTGGACGCCAATGCCGGAATTGTCCGGATAATTTGATACATAAAGCATCATGCATCTATTCGTCAAACCCTTCAGTGAAATTACCGCCGGGGATGTTGCTTTGGCGGGAGGCAAAGGAGCCAACCTGGGAGAGATGTACCAGCAATCCATTCCTGTTCCCAACGGATTTGTTGTGCTGTCTGCCTGCTTCAGGGAATTCATCGGGCTAACCCGTCTGGAGGAGGAACTGGCCACTGCATTGAAATCGGTGAACGGCGACGATATTGATGCCATGCAATCGTTGTCGGATACCCTCACCCACCGGATCCTGGAAGCGCCTGTTCCCGGTGACATGTCCGATCAGACCCTCCGGTATTTTGACCAACTGGGAGCACCACTGGTGGCTGTCCGTTCCAGCGCCACCGCTGAAGACGGAGCAGATTCAGCTTGGGCAGGACAACTTGATACCTATCTGGGGACAACACGGGATGACCTGTTAAACAACATCAAACGATCCTGGGCATCCTTGTATACTCCCCGCGCATTGTCCTACCGCTTCCAGAAAAAACTGATGGGATCCGACATCGCCGTGGCTGTAGTGATCCAGGAGATGGTAGCCAGTGAGGTATCGGGAGTGTCTTTCTCGGTGCATCCGGTTACCCAAGACCCTAACCAGCTGATCATTGAGGCTGGTTTTGGGTTGGGCGAAGCGGTGGTGTCGGGGCTGATCACACCCGACAGTTACGTTGTTAGAAAAAGTGACCTGACGATCCTGGAGGACAATCCTTCATCACAGGAAAAAGGAATCTTCCTTAATTCCCAGGGAGGAAGTGACTGGAAAGAGCTCTCTCCGGATCAGCAAACACAGAAAAAACTGAAGCCAGATGAGATCGTGGGGCTGGCCCGGCAGGTCATCCGCATCGAATCCCTGTTTGGTTATCCCTGCGATATCGAATGGGCCCGAAAAGGAGATCAATGGTATATACTTCAATGCAGGCCGATCACGACACTGGGGCAATAATCAGCCCATGTCGTTATATAAACCAACCCTGGAATGCTTAAAATTATATAAACCATGTACACCGACACATCTTTCGACCAGTTTATCCGGGAATCCGCTGCTTTGAAGCGCAACCGGATCGGCATCGGCATCACTTATCCCGACGGTGCCATTGTGCAATCTTTGCAAGACGCTCTTGCTTTCTGTGACGTGATCCCGTTTGGGGTCAAGGTAACAGGTCTTGAGGGAGTCATCACCGGATCACCTGAAAAATCCCTGGCAACGGCTATCGCAACGGGAGAGGTTGATGCCATCGTGCGCGGGCAAGCAGTGGCCACTACGATGCGTGAGGAACTATGCCAGCAGTTTGGATACACCATGGATTCGATCCGCGACCTGGGCGTTGTCAAAGACAACCTGAACAGGATCTTTATTCCTTGTGGCATTGCACACAGTCAGGGATGGTCGGTCGAACAGAAAGCAGATCTGATCCGCCTGGCGGTTCCCTTTGCTAAAAAGCTCGGGCTTCCGGTGAAGATCGGAGTCACCTCCGGCGCCCGGCCCGAAGACATGGCTCCCATTCCCTATATCATTGAAAATTACAACGATGCCAACCGTCTCGTAGCCCTCCTGCAGGATGAATTCCCAATCAAGCACTACAATATCGATATCGATAAAGCAATCGCCGACGGATGTTCTATCCTGGTGTTTGCCAACGGAATGGTAGGCAACCACGTGTTGCGATCGCTGGTCTTTCTGGGACAGATCCGGATCTATGGAGGCATCGTCGCCGGCATCGATCCACTGGTGGTCGAATCCTTCCGCAGCTCCTCCGGCTTCACAGATTACCTCGAATTCACCAACGCCCTGGCAAATCTAAACAATCCGTAGTCCGCCAGCCCCTCCCCAACCCTCCCCACCCGGGGAGGGAGAAAGTCCGCCTGTCCGCCTGTCCGCCTGTCCAACCTTTGTCCAAGGGTAAAATTTGACTTTCCCCCGGGGTTCACTCTACCTTTACGCCATAAAAACAAACATGGTGAAATGAAGGCATCAATTCAATTCAACCGGGGAAGTCTGCTAGGTATGATCCTGATCTCCCTCCTGGCGCTAAACGCTCGTGGTCAATGGGAACAAGTTGACGGACTCTATGGAGGCGTAGTCTTGTCCATGGCCTCCAATGACTCGTTGCTGTTTGCCGGAACGATGCTCGGGGTGAGCGTCTGCCGGATCAACGACCCGGACCCTGGCTGGGAATCTTTTGTGGTCACCCCGAACCCTGAGATCAGCGCCCTTGCCTTGTACCACGACTCGTTGATTGTAGGGACTTCTACCGGCGTTTACATCACAGGCCTGACCCAGCCAGGGTTAAAGGACCTTACGCTCAATCTTCCCTACAATTTCATCATCGCGCTGGATGTATTTATCGATGATGAAATCCCTTACCTGGTTGCAACCGTTAAACACCACGGTTTGTTTGTCTTTGATCCGGCATCCTATACATGGACAGAATGGAATACCTTTCTCCCATCAACCAATGTCATCGATATCGCTCAGGGCCACCTGATTACAGGAACTTCCCATTACAGTTATTATGCTCTGATCGAAGGTGATTCGTGGTATCACATGACATCGGCCATGTTTGCCGACTGGGGGATTTCACTCCATCTTCCGTCTGATCAGCCGGCAAATTCTATAATCTTTCAGGATGGGTATAGAGTGGTAGGAACCAATCAGGGAATTTTCAGGCAAAATACGGCCTATACATGGGAACCGAATCCAGGTTCACCCAATAAAAAAATCCTCCAGGTGTGTTCAGCGGGTTACAGCGGTGATTCGACCGGTTTTCTTGCCCTGGCAGCAGATCATACCATTTATTATTCAATGGATACTGCCATCACGTGGCACCAGGCTTTTCCGGCATACGGAGCTCTCTCCACCCCACTAACTATTTTAAAACATGGAGACAGAACCTTCCTGGGCAGTGATGGAGGGGGAATCTATGCATCCTCCGGCCTGGCCACCTGGGATTTCCTTGAACCACAACTCACCGAGGCAGATGTGCGTTCCATCGTCGATTACGGAAGTACCCTATATGTGGGCACCCGCGGAGCAGGCGTATACAGGAGCAAGATCACCGGGGGGTTCGAACGGATGAGCAACGGGCTGCCCTCCATGGATATCTCCTACATTACCGAGGCTGACTTCTTTATCGTGGTCTGCACCGGTGGCTTCATGTATTACCTGGACCATGAGGATCACTGGCACAACTTTTCGTACAACATGCACGACCCGAATCCCTGTGTCGGGATCAGTTATCCGAACACAAACTTTCACATGGTCATGGCAAAAAGTACCGGAATCTGGAGCATCTATTTCCTGCAGGATACGGTTTGGCATCCCATGAACAACGGTCTGGGCGGAATCGGAATCACGGAGTTGACCGCAGATTATCCACGGAATTTCATTTGTCAGCCTTACAAGGGAGTATCCACATTTAGTGTGGCGGATTCCACCTGGGTTCCCTTCACTACCAATGGCTTAGGGACAGATTTTGTCTCGACGATAACCATTCACGATTCTATGATCGTAGCCGGCGCTTTCGACGGGATCCGGGCGCTCAGACCACCATACGAACAATGGACGCCGGAGAATACCGGATTGTCGGCATCCAACACCATCAACCTGGAAACCTATCATGACCTCCTCTTCGCCTCGGCATACCCCCGGAATTTTTATGTAGCCAGGAGTTCCTCTCTGGAGTGGCACGACCGGAGCGACAACCTGCCTGAGTTTACCTTCATATGGGATATATTCTGTGATGGGAGTCATGTGTATGCCGGTACCAACCGTTCCCTTTGGAAAAGAACGTTGGGGGACATGAATCCTGGCATCCGGGAGAAAAAAAATCTTCACAGGCTGTTGTGCTATCCCAATCCATGCCAGAATAAGGTTTCTGTCGACACCCGCCATCTGACGGGAGATGTTCTGAACATTACCCTATATGATATTTACGGAAAAACCATCCTGGATCAAATCCTAGGTGGGATGCAAAAAGGGGGCCAATCCTTTGATCTGAGCACGGTCCCTTCCGGACTCTATTTTATCCATATCCAGACTCGGGAAGAAAATTACACGGCCAAAATCCTGAAACAGTGATTGCAAAAGAGAAGTATCAGCAGGTAATGATCCGAATCGAGGGCATTGCAGATCCGGAGCGCCCCCTCCGGTTCGAGGCTTTCCGTCAGGCCCGCAACCATCAGCTTACCGGTTACATCAAATCCCTTGACCTGGAATCCCTGTTGATCGGTATCGAAGGAGGGTCTGAAGATGTGGATCATTTCATTGGCTGGTGCAGAAACTTTTTTGACAGGGAAGAGATTTACCTGTCAGAAACTGCACTCCCTCAGATTCCAAAATATAGTGATTTTCTGATCATGGACTGATGTTAGCCTGGATTGCTGATCAGAAGGATTAACTCACCTTCTTACTCCGTTTTCGTTCATTCTCGTCAAGGATAATTTTCCTTATCCTGATCGTTTTGGGAGTTACCTCAACATATTCATCTCCCTGAATATATTCCATTGCCTCTTCAAGACTGAATTTGATTGCCGGTATGATGACAGCTTTGTCATCTGATCCTGAAGCACGTACATTCGAAAGTTTCTTTGTTTTGGTAAGATTGATCAGCATATCATCGCCACGGGTGTTTTCTCCAACAACCATTCCGGCATAGATTGGGTCATTGGGTGCAATAAAAAACTTACCGCGATCCTGAAGTTTATCAATTGAATAAGTGATAGCCATACCTGTCTCCATAGCGATCAGGGAGCCGTTGACACGATTCACCATATCCCCTCTCCATGCCTCATAACCTTTAAACCGGTGAGCCATAATGGCTTCTCCTTCGGTGGATGTGAGAATTGGATTACGCAGTCCGATCAATCCACGGGCAGGGATCGTAAAATCAATGACAACCCTGTCGCGCTTGTTCTCAATGTTGACGATCTCTCCGCGTCGGCGTGTTACCAACTCTATTACTTTACCTGAAAAATGCTCGGGCACCTGAATCGTGAGGTTCTCAATCGGCTCCATCAATGTTCCATTGATCAACTTTGTAAGCACCTGTGGCTGACCAAGCTGAAATTCATAACCTTCACGCCGCATGGTCTCAACGAGAATAGCAAGATGGAGTATCCCACGTCCAAAAACTAAAAATTTCTCAGCTGCCTCAGTCTCTTCCACCCGCAATGCAAGATTTTTCTCAGTCTCCTTGAACAAGCGTTCACGGATATGCCGTGATGTTACGAACGTACCGTCTTTTCCAGCAAATGGCGAATTATTGATTGTAAAGACCATACTCATGGTAGGTTCATCGACTGTAATCGGCTTCAGTGCGACTGGATTCAACGAATCGGCGATGGTATCTCCGATATCGAAATTTTCGGGACCCAAAACAGCGCAAATCTCACCTGCTCCCACTTCCCTTTTTACCTTCTCTTTTCCCAGACCTTCAAAAAGGTAGAGTTCCTTGATCACCGATTTGATAATCCTGCCATCCCCCTTGACCAGTGAAACCTGCATACCTGCTTTTGCCGAGCCGCTGGTGATCCGCCCCACTGCAATCCGTCCCACATAAGATGAATAGTCAAGTGAACTGATCTGCAACTGAAGGGCTCCCTCGCTCCGGGGTGGTTCAGGAATATACTCCAGGATGGTATCCAGAAGGTAATGAATATCCGTCGTTGGGTTCCGCCAGTCATCCGACATCCATCCTTGTTTAGAGGAGCCATAAACGGTAGGAAAATTCAGTTGGTCTTCTGTTGCATCCAAACTGAACATCAACTCAAACATAGCTTCATGCACCTCGTCGGGTGAGCAATTGGGTTTATCCACCTTGTTGATAACTACAATGGGTTTCTTCCCAAGTTCAAGCGCCTTTTGCAACACAAACCGGGTTTGAGGCATTGGTCCTTCAAACGCATCAACCAAAATAAGGACACCATCAGCCATGTTGAGAACCCGCTCCACTTCACCCCCGAAGTCAGCGTGACCTGGAGTATCTATTATATTGATTTTTACATCTTTATAGCGAACTGAAACATTCTTTGACAGAATTGTAATTCCCCTTTCGCGTTCCAGATCATTCGAATCAAGGATCAGATCCCTCACTTCCTGATTCTCACGGAAGAGGTGTGTTTGATGTAACATCCTGTCAACCAACGTTGTTTTGCCATGGTCGACATGTGCAATGATGGCAATATTCCGAATACTTTGCATTTAATATATTTATATATGTTATTGAAAGGATTTGCAAAATTACGCTTTATTTCCATGCAAAATGAAAACATGAAAAAGGAAAGCTCCAAATACTGCGCTAGATTGTCAATGTTGCACAATTTTTCTAAGTTTGCGCCACCAAACTTAACCTTATGATCAAATACTGGATTGCCCGCCAGATGGTGAAACGTACAAAAAGCAATCAACTTCCCGTCGAAATTCTTGAGCAAAAACATGTTAACCCCAACGAACCATTCCCCAACGACAGCTCCTATTTTTATGGGGGCGACAAGAAGGGCAATGCCTTTATTACCCGGATGGCATTTCGCTGGACAACCCGTCCGCATGAATACTGGCTGGACTTTTACCTTAAAGGGCTTGGCTTTTTTGGCATCCGGGAAGATCCGGGACCCGATGGTGATGGATTCCAGCAAGGGACGCTAAAATACGATCCGATAGAGATTGGCAGGGTCTGGCGGGTTTCCTATACCGGGAAGGTCATTGATGAGTTAGGCAAGCCTCACGACTGCATTATCGACTTATTGTTTACCGGCGAACACCCGATTTACGATTTCGCTAAAAGTTCGGATCAGCGGATGATCGCAAGAGCTATTTCCAAAGAGAAGTGGACAAAGGAGTTCTTTCATCACATGAAAGACACCCACCAGGTTCATTACGAGCAAACGGGAAGGTTTACCGGGACTATCACCCTTGATGGAACGGCACATGAACTTGACATGATTGCCTCCCGCGACCACTCGTTCGGGTCCCGTACCTGGCTCACCTGGGATCGTCATTACTGGATCACCGGGGTTGCCGACAACGGCTATCGCTGGACTGTTACCACCATCAAATGGCAGTTTCTTGGAAGGCTTACTGCCGGATTTGTTTTCGGACCAGATGGCATTGCCGATGCGATCACTGAATGCACCGATCTGGAGACTATCTCCAAAGTACAACTCCTCCCCAACCATGGCTTCATTGATATCTATACCAGGAGCGGAAAGCATCACAAACTTGAGTTCTGGCGCAAGGGCGAATTCCCTTACCTGCACGACGGGAAGTACCACATGCGTGAAGGCATTGGCACATACAAGTTTGATGGGATTGATGGATTGGGAATGGTGGAGTTCGGTTTTCACGCAGACAGGTACAAGGTATGAGAGTGTGGGAGTGTGGGACTATGAAAGCTTACGGCATTTAGGTAGCGAGAAGCGAAAAACAAAATCAAGAGACATTGAAAAAGAACATATCGCCTAATATTTTCAATCTCACAGATATAAGCGACGAGCCGGTTGGCGGAAAGGCCAGCGGCCTGAAGCAGCTCATAGAGTTGGGACTGCCTGTGCCTGATACCTTTGTTATCGTTCATCCGGATCCGGATAATCTGGATAAGAATCTTCTGCATAATTACATCGATGCCCTTGGTGAAGGGCCAAAGGCGGTTCGCTCGTCGGCTGTCAGTGAAGATGGGCGTGACGCTTCATTTGCGGGACAGTTTGAATCGTTTCTTAACGTTCAGGGCAAGGAAAACATCCTGGAAGCCATTCGTAATTGCATCAAAGCCGCCTCCTCCGAACGGGTGAGACAGTACTCACAACGTCTTATTGCAGATGCCGATCTGCGAATTTCTGTAATTGTTCAGAATATGGTGCCAGCGGCCTATGCCGGTGTGATTTTCACAGCCGATCCGGTTACGAACCGTCGCGACAAGGTGATCATCAATGCAGTTTCAGGACTGGGAGAAGACCTTGTTTCCGGAAAAAAAGATGCGCATCATTACGAATTGTTTAAAAGTGGTTCAGACCTGGAGAATGTGATCAGATCCAACGGACACCTGCTTACTTCCCGGCAGCTCAGAGAATTGATGAAAGGAGCACAAGCAGCTGAAGCGCATTTCTGCAAGCCCATGGACCTGGAGTGGGCTATCGACGAATCGGGCTCGTTGTTCTGGCTTCAGGCCCGGCCTGTTACAACCCTCGATCACATTCATTACAACGAACTGGATACGGTGAAGGGTTTCAGTAACGACATCTGGACTTTAGGAAATATTGGTGAGATGATGCCCGGTGTTACCACTCCCCTCACCTACTCGGTAGTTGTGGATACCATCGACTTTGGCATGTGCGTATTGGCCGACAAAGGCGGTGCCTTTAACTTAAATAACCGCAAGGATTACCACTATATCCAGATGTTCTACAACCGGCTGTTTGTGAACCTGACACATATGATGGAGTACGCCGAGAATATCTGGTTGAACAAGTCGGAAAATATTCAGTCGGCGCTCAGCGTGAAGGTTAATCCGGAGATCAGGGAGCGCCGAAAGGCTCCCTTGCCAAAACGGGTATTCAATTTTGCGAAACAGTCTGCCACAGTAATTCGAGCCAACAGTTACCTTAATAAACTCAGGAAACTTGCGGCAGGCTTCAGGATCGATACAACTCTACCTGTCAGAGAATTGTGGGAATCCCTGGGTAGAGGCAAGAGGGATGTAAGTGTTGGTTTTGGGCACCATCTCATCACATCCGGACAATCTGGGAGTCTCTATTCCGCTTTCATGGGTATCATGACTAACGACAAACGGCTCCCCGATGCAAATGACCATCACATCGCAACGATCCTTCTCTCCGATATCCCTGATGTTGAAAGTGCCAATGCAGTTAAATCACTGGAATCCTTTTCGCAACAGATCAGGAACCACCAGGATTTCGCAAACAAATTTATTTCTGTTACGCCGGAAGAGGCGATTCTATTAATCCAGCACGAATCACCAGCTGAGATCAGGGAAATCTACCAGGATTTTATCAGGCGCCATGGCCACCGTTGCGTGCGCGAGAGCGAACTGCGGGAGAAGCCGTGGGAGGAGAACCAGGAGCATCTCGTCCAGTTGCTACAAACCAAAGTCAGGTTCGGCGATCTTGAGCACCGACACATCGATGTAAAACAGGAGATCCGAAATACGTTAAAAAAACTTCCACTTCACAAACGTTTTATTTTCAGGATTTTACTTCCTACTGCCCGCACCGCGGTAGCACGCAGGGAGATTTCAAAAGCGCTCTCTATCAAAATGGTAAATGAGCTGAGGAAGGGATACAGGGCCCTGGCGTCACGGATCGAACTATTAGATGATACCGATCAAATCTATTTTCTGACCCATGAAGAGATCGGGGAGTTGATAGAAACAGGAGACAGGTCGCTGCTCGAGAAGGCCAACCGGCGCCGGGCACTGTTGCCTGAAACCGACAACCTGCAGTTCGATGAAGTATGTTTTGGGATCCCCGAACCCATCGAACATCCGGAAACAATTGAGATCAAAGAGGGCCAGCTTCATGGTACTCCTGTTAGCAGCGGGAAAGTCAAGGCCCGTGTCCGCATCATTCATACCCTTGAAGATGCCGACAAACTTGAGCGGGGAGAGATCATGGTAGCCTCCTTTACGGATATTGGCTGGACCCCTTATTTCAGTATCATTTCAGGTCTTGTTACAGAAATCGGAAGCCCTCTTTCTCATGGGGCCGTGGTTGCCAGGGAATACGGCATTCCGGCAATTGTTGGAGTAAAAGGAGCCAGGAGTAACCTCAGAGACGGAGAATTTGTGCTGCTGGATGGGGATCGGGGGATCGTGGAGAGGCTGATAAATAGCGAAGTAGCGAGGTAGCGAAACTTACTTCAGAAAATTCTTTGAGATAAAATCCTGAAATTTATCCTTGTACTGTTCACTTACCGGAATATAGGTGGTTACATCGAAAATGATCCGGTTACGCTCAATGGTTGTGATTTTATCCAGGTTTACAATATAGGACCGATGAACCCGCATGAATCGTTCACTCGGAAGTTGCTCTTCCACGGATTTCATGCTCAGGAGAGACATTAAAGGCTTCTCTTTATCCAGATGGATCCGAACGTACTCGCCTTTGCCCTCAACATATTTGATATCTGCAAACGCAATCCTGACGATCTTGTATTCCGATTTGATGAACAGAAAATCCCACTTGCCCGATAACTGAGCAGGGGCCTGGTGGTGAGGCTCGAACCAGGTTCTGGCTTTGTTGGCAGATTTCAAAAATGCCGCATAATCAATAGGTTTCAGCAAATAATCGAGGGCATTGACCTGAAAACCTTCAACAGCGTATTGACTGAAAGCAGTGGTAAAAATAACCTGAATCGGCTGATCCAGCGATTTCACAAATTCCATTCCGCTCAGATCGGGCATATGGATATCCACAAACATAAGGGCGATCGCTTCATCTTTCAATATCTCCATTGCCCGGTATGCACTCTCGCAACCGTTCACAAGTTCCAGAAACGGGGTTTTCTCAATATATGCCATGATTTGTTTCAGGGCAAGGGGTTCATCATCGATAGCCAGGCAGCGGATCATACAGGCAAAGATAAGGCAACATTGAATTCAGACCCGTCATTCATAATATCAAGATGATAATTACCTCCAAATAGAAGGTCCAGCCGTTTGCGGGTATTCTCTATCCCTAACCCTGATGGGGTATCCTCCTTCGTTTCGCCGGCAATGCTGTTTTTTACCACCAGCAAAAGCCTCTGGTCGTCCACTATGATGTCGATGTATACATATGATTTTTTCTTATAGCTGATGCCATACTTAAATGCGTTTTCCAGAAAAGCGGTAAACAGGAGCGGTGGAATTTGCCGGTCGGGAATGCGCTCAGGAAGATTGAGACTGATCACAACAGAATCGGTATACCGAAGCTTCATCAGATCAATGTAACTTTTCACAAATTCCAGCTCCTTGCTCAAGGAGGTTGTTCCTGAGTCCGTTTCATAGAGAAGGTAACGCATCATGTTTGACAGACGGATCACTGCTTCTTTCGCTTCTGTGGTATTGATATCGATCAGTGCATGAATGTTGTTCAGCGTGTTCATAAAAAAGTGAGGACTTACCTGGTTTTTCAGGATCGTGAGCTGGGTCTCCATATTCTCCTTTTCCAGCTCCGCTTTTTCCTGTTCACTTCCCGCAAGTCTTACTGACATCCGCAATCCTGTATCAAATCCAACCAGCAGGATTGAAAAGATGAGAATATTCATATAGGGAGGAAACTGCCCCGGATCTTTTGGTTGTGCTGGAGGAGGAGGTGGTGGTGATAATTGTTGTGACTGTGGTGACTGTGGTGGTGGTGGTGATAGTTGTGGTTGTCGTGAGGAAAAAGGATGAGGAATCTGTTGCTTTCCCGGGCCAGGGTTGGCAAAAAGAAAAGAGGCGACCGTTATCACCGCGATCAGTCCACATGCAGACAGGATATACACTATATAATTGGGTTTTCCCCTTCTGAAAAGAATAAACGGAACCAGCAGAAACCTGTTTATAAGGAACACGGCTGCAAGGGGGGCAAGAGTTTCAAATGGTCTAGTGATAGAACTCCAACTGCCATTATCAGCTGCATCTCCAAACAGGAAGGGCGCAGCGATCAAAACAATCCACACTACGGAGATTAGAAGAACCTCGTAGGAACTCATCCTGGCTTTCGTGTATGATGGCATGGGATTATCCTTCATTGACATAATCAAATGTATCGTTTATTTTTGAATGACCATTTTCTTCACCTGAACCCGGTTTTGTACCTGAATGGAATAAAAATAAATCCCTGAAGGCAAATCTCCGGCTTGAAATGAATAGCTATAATCTCCTGCCATGAGCTGCTTCGATACCAGTGTTTCAACAAGCAACCCATAGATATTAAACACGTTCAGAGTCACTTCCCCGGCCTGCTCAAGCCTGAAATCAATAATTGTTTGATCTCTGAAGGGGTTGGGATAGTTCTGAAGGAGTGTAATTGAATGCGCGATTTCAGACTGGGGAGTATCGATTGCCAGGATTCCGGGAAGGTTGGTAGCGCTAAAAGATGGAAGCATTTCAATAAATTCACCGGTGCCATTCGGGTAACGACCCGTGCTTGTGTCGACCCTCTGTTGTCCGAAAGAGACTTCATCCAGTACCAATAAGTTGCCATCGGATAAAACAATCATCTCTCCTGAAGCCGATAGTTTAAAATTGGCATGCAACCCTTCCTGGCTGCCATCATCATCAGCCCATACAATCAGGAAGTTTTCAGGTGCAAGGGTTGTATCAGGGAACATCCATTGATCAGGTTCAGCGGCATCATCCGACAAAAAATACCCGCCCAGGCTGATATCTTCCGTGCCGTTGTTGTACAACTCGATCCAATCATCGTATTCTCCATCCTGATCGGTGACGGTGCTCTCGTTATCGGCCATGAACTCATTGATTACCAAATCGCCCGTGATGCTGATCCGGTAAAACTCATATTCGGCCCTTGCAGGCGAAAATGTCACAGCTTCCAGATTTTCAGCATACACATAATAATGAAGATCAGTGGCGCCAACAACCAATGAAACCCCATAGATGCCATCTCCGGCCTGACCATCATGATGATTTCCGTCATCATACATACTGATTTTTTCAAACAAACCATAATCATTATTTCTACTAGCTAAGAACACAGATGTTGCATTATCAACTTCAGCGGTAAACCAGACTTCTGAATTTGGAGATACCTGTTCAGGCGAATGAACCACATTGGTTATTTCGGGAGCGGCATACTGAAAATCCGGCAGCGAATTAAGATAAGTGATCCTTGCCTCCATCAATTGGGTGATCCCGATGATTGAATTCGGTCCCATCCCAATAGAATTGTTGACATTGGCAATAAAATTAGCATAAGTAAAGAATTTATTGGGATCACCCTGCACTTCGGCATCAATGACCAACTGGATCTCCAGAGCCCGGGTATTATACCATCCATTTTCAAAGTTATCTTCCAGCATGGTTCTCATATGAGCTACATACATTTTCCGGTAAGTATCCTTATTCAGGATTTTGCTGATAATGGGAAAGTCACTGCTATTGAGATTTAAGAATGGATCGAGATGTTGTAACTGGGTTGTATTTTGAGGGCCACCATTCTGAAGCACAGTGAAAACACCAAAACTCTCATTAAGATCCCAGGGGATAGGGTTAAACCTGCCGTTGTCATCCTGATAAAGGTAGTAGTTCTGAGGATTGTTGATTGGCCCGTCAAGATTGACCAACAGGTTTTGGAAAGCTAGGAACCACAAGTGGCGATCAATGTTTAAAATCTCGTCAACATAGGTGCTGAAATTATTTACTGTATCGAGGAACCTGATCAGTTCCTGCCAACCAAAATCAGATTCCAGGGAATACAGAACCATATAGTCGTTCGAATCGGTGCCGATATATTGCCAAACGCCGCCCATGGAACCTGGTGGAAGGTTATCAGCCAACTCCCCTTTGATCCGCGCGTTTTCATCGCTGCCAAAATGCGAACGCATAAACAACTTATCCACATCCTGGTCACTGGTATAAAGCCCGAGATAGGTATTGTTAATGTATACTTTGGAATAATTTGACAGACCAGCTGGTATATATTTCCGGGCAATCTCATAGCTCATGGTTTCACGGATGAAGGTTGGATCTTTAAACCCATTGGCTAATTTCAGGGTTCCGTACCCCTCAATTAACTGGTCATCAATAACATAATCAAGTTTGATGTTCAGTGGGTTTTTAACCTGGTTTGGATTGTATGAACTGTTTCCTTTATACCGGACTCCAACGCTATCGAAAAATTGTCCATTGATTGATACAGTGCCCAGAAGCCTTTCTTCTTCTCCGTTTGCCACAAGGCTGTCAAGCAGATAATCCCAGTTTGATTGCGTGAAACTGATTTCGATAGTATTGATGGTATTGATGTCGTAAAAATTTTGAGAGGATGAAGTCACATATATCACCATCAAAATAAAAACGGTTAAGATTCCTTTTTTCATAGGATAATAGTATTGAATAGATGGTTTCTACAGTTTAAAAAAATTGCCGATCAGTTGATTGGTGTTCGTTTGGAATGTCACCAGGTACATCCCTGTTGGAAGACTGCTGACATCAAACGAACAATTGGAAGAGATCAGAATGTTCTTTTGGAGAACCACCTGCCCTCTTGTGTTGATTATTTTAATTGTAACCTCGTTTGGAAATTCATCCGTAAAGTTGATTGTCAGATTATCTTTCACCGGATTCGGATAGATTTTCAAAATGTTTTCCTGAATTCCGCTTTCGGTTATCCCTACCGATGAATCGGTTCGTACCAATCTTACATAGTTGAATATCCTAACAACATCTCCCTGAGGGCCATTGCCATGCGGATAGTTTGCCGGATCGCCGCTTTTCGGGTCACTCCTCTGAGCTCCGGCACCATGCACATCCAACAGGATGTAGTTTCCCGACATGGGAGGTATCTCCATCCATCCAAGTGCTTCACCAAAACACACATAGGCGCCAAATCCGCCCATGCCGTTGGAGGATGCATGGGTGGTACCCGTCCAGCAGAAGGGGTAGTTGTTGCCTCCACCCTCATCGATGATTACCGAGCAATTGAAGAGGGGATCAAGGGCAGCCGAACTGGTGGTCTGGGGACTCCTTGTATAATCAACAATGCTCTGGAGTTCTTTGACGTTTGGTAATCTCCAATCGTTGTATCCCAGGTACATCTCCGCATTTTTTTGCTGCACCCTGGACAGGGCCTCTTCCCAGTTCAATCCTTCTCCACTGTCGTTTTTATCCCAGATCAACCCGGTGGCTGCATCACCTATTGTTCCGTCGCCATTGTCGGTAAATGCATTGGTTCCGTACTGGGTATTCCCCCTTACATAGCGAACTTCAAAGGTTTTATCCCCTGTTTGGCCGGGCAAAGGACCCGTGCCGTAGCCTTTGATCCGGCCATCGGCAAAATTGACGCCGAAATCGGTATGATCCCCCCCCATTGTACCTCCGACGTATTCGGTTGAAGAGGCATATTGTGCATCAATGAGACGTTCGCCGTTGAGGGTGTCACCGTACCTGAATTCAAAGTAGTTCGTATCAAGGAAGGGTAATAGATTCACAGGATTGGATCCGCTCGGATCGGTTCCGCTAAAAAGGATCAGGGAGTAAAGCTCTTTGATCGTTGGAAGCCGCCAGTCATCATAACCGGCCAAACTAAATGTATCAGCCCCGGCGACTGCTTCAGTGAAAGTTAGTTTCGCATCAAAGAGTCGTTGTTGCCACATCAGTCCGGTAACCAGGTCAGTAACTGTCCCGTCACCATTATCCTGATAGGATGGCTGGTATCCGTCAAATTGGGCATCCTGACCATAAAATATTGCTCCCGGTAAAGGTGGGGTTATCTCGTTTAAGGTGTCGTAGCATTTATCCTGGTTGGTATCGACAATTTTAAACGAGAGTGTCTGTCCTGATAGTGTGATACAAAACAGGAAGGAGAACATCAGGATAG
>Ga0351853_1181_pt1 | contig 16100 bp, 11 predicted proteins | sample BONcelHFGM3001C8_FD_206799 | JGI IMG/M metagenome (GOLD analysis project Ga0351853, IMG submission 206799) | Enriched cells from coal bed in the Powder River Basin, Montana, United States - BONCAT cells FGM rep2 HSBNCT.FGM.300.1.C8 ... | reverse complement strand
GCGTGGAAGAAGCCTGGCGGCTTGGCCTCGACGCGATCGCGATCACCGACCATATCGAATACCAGCCGTACAAGGCCTTCATCCCAACGAACCACAATCGCTCCTACCAGATCGCCGAAGGCTCGGCCCGGCAGGCTGGCCTGCTCTTTCCCAAGGGCACGGAGATCACTCGCGAAACGCCGCCAGGCCATTTCAACGCGATTTTCCTGAAAGATACTGATCCGCTCGACACGCCCGACTTCCTGGAAGCCGTCAAGCAAGCCAACGAGCAGAAGGCCTTCGTCTTCTGGAACCATCAGGGCTGGAAGGGGGAGGAGAAGGGTGTCTGGCGAGACGAGCACACGACCATCTACGAAAACAAGTGGCTGCACGGCATGGAGGTCTGCAACGGCGACAGCTACTATCCGACGGCCCACAAGTGGTGCCTTGAGAAGGGTCTCACCATGCTGGGCAATTCCGATATCCACGACCCCGACATCGCCGGCCGGACCACACCCGAAGACCATCGCACCGTCACGCTCGTCTTTGCCAGAGAAACCACGCTCGACGGCCTCAAAGAGGCCCTTCATGCGGGCCGGACTGCCGTCTGGTTCGGAAAGCAGATGATCGGCCGCCCGGAATGGCTGGAGCCGCTGCTGGAAGAGAGCGTGGAGATTGCCCCGCCCCACTTTCGCGCCAAGGACCACGTTCTGGTTAAAGTTCGCAACAATTCGGACATCGAGATCGTGTTGGAGCGAACCGGCTCGATCGGTCCGGCCACGGCCACGTTGCCGCCCCAGTCGACGAGCATGGTCAAAATCGGCACAAGCAATCCCGAGGGGCCGATCGCGCTCTCCTACAAGGTGACGAATTTCCTCGTTGCACCGGGCGAAGGGCTTGAAGTCTCCGTCACAGTCGGTGAGTGAATGTTCCTGGGACCAAGATGGATGACGGGCGGCCGTGGCTGGAATGGGGTTCTCACCGATGCACGGACTCCGGGCACAAGCGGGGCAGGTCCCGCTCGAGTAGCACCTGCCCGGCAGAAGTCCGGGTTCGGAGCGCATGGCCCTGCTTGCTTCTTACGGCATCCCCAGCCAAAATGGGGACACCCGATGGCAATGCCGGTGGCGTGACGATGATCGACACGCATGTCTTGAACCGAGTTGGGTGCGCCGTTCGCAGTCCGGCCGACATGCTCGCAACGGACCAACCTCTCCCACTGTCCTTACCCGCCAGTCCTCATGAAGGAGAACTATCATGCCCGATAAGTCGTCTCTCTCCCGCCGCCGATTTCTCAAGACGGCGGCCGGCGCCGCGGCGGCCCTGCCGTATTTCGTTCCCGCTTCCGCATTGGGCAAGGGCGGCGCGGTGCCGCCCAGCGAGAAGATCATTGTCGGCGGCATCGGCATCCAGCATCGCGGCATGCACGATCTGCGGTGGATGATTCGGCACGACGACGTGCAATTCGTCGCTATTTGCGACCTGCAGAAGAAACAGCGATTGGCGATCAAGGACGTCATCGACAATCACTACGGCACGAAAGACTGTGCCATGTATCCCGAGATCAACGAGTTCCTGGAAGCGCGGCCCGACATCGACGCGGTGCTGATCGCCACGGGCGATCATTGGCACGCGATGGCTTCGATCCTGGCCATGCGGGCGGGGAAGGACGTTTATACCGAGAAGCCCTCGTGCATGACGATGGCCGAGGGGCGAGCCGTGGTGGAGACGGCTCGTCGCTATGGCCGCGTCTATCAGACCGGCACGCAGCGGCTGAGCGAAGCCAACCACGTGTTCTGCATCGAGATGGCGCGGACCGGCCGACTCGGCAAGATCCACACCGCCTACGCCCACATCGCCCCCTGGGACGCGGCCGAGATGCGTCACGATTGGCTGCCGGCCGTCCCCGAACCGCCCAAGGAGGAGGTGGACTGGAACGCCTGGCTGGGGTCATGCCCCTGGCGGCCCTACAACCCCAGCTACGTCGCCGGCGGGTGGCGGGGCTTCTACGACTTCCACACCAGTTGCATCGGCGAGTGGGGAGCGCATACGTTCGCCCAGGCCCAGGCCGGGTTGGATTGCGGCGAGTCGTCGCCCGTCGAGTACGAATACGTGACCAACGACAGCGGCGATGGGATGGTCACTCACTTCGCCAACGGCACGCGAATGATCCTCTCTCGCGGGAACAAGTACTGGCACGGCTCCTGCGGCGAGCGGTTTGACGGCAGCGAGGGTTGGGCGGCGGCGGCGGACGGCTATACCAAGCCCGACGTGTCGTCGCCGGCCCTGCTCGGCGAATTCAATCGCGTCGTCAGCCAGTATGTCGCCCGCACCGGCCGATCGCTCGACCACATGACGAATTTCCTCGACTGCGTCAGGAGTCGCGAACGGACGGTTGCCAACCCCGAGGTCATGCACCATTCCATGACCACGGTCCACGCCGCCAATATCTGCATGTGGCTCAAGCGAAGCCTCAAGTTCGACCCCGTCAAGGAGGAGTTCGTGGGCGACGAGGAGGCGAACGGGCTTCGCGCTCGAGCTATGCGGGAACCGTACATTTACTAGTCGTCGAGAGGACTGCGCTCATCGGTTCTATCCTTGCTTTCTTTCTCACCGTCAACGGGAATTCGTCACCATGTGGAAAAGCCATAAAAACCTGATCCTGGCTGCTGCCGTCCTGGCCGTCGCCGCTACTCACTCCTTCGCCCAAGAGGCCGAACTGCTCGGGGTGCTTCGTTCGGATGCGACGCTCGAAGAGAAGTCGGCTGCGTGCCGGCAATTGGCCCGAGTCGCCACCAAGGAAGCGGTGCCCACGCTGGCCGCGCTCTTGGGCGACGAAAGACTGTCGCACATGGCACGTTATGCCCTGGAGCCCATCCGCGACGGGTCGGTCGACGACGCCCTGCGGGATGCCCTTGGCAAGGTCGAGGGCTCGCCGCGGCTCGGTGTGATCGGTAGTCTCGGCGCCAGGCGCGATGCCAAGTCCGTGGACGCGCTGGCCGGACTGCTCAAGGAGAATGAAACCGCGGAAGCCGCGGCCCGTGCGCTGGGCAACATCGGCACACCGGCCGCCGCGAAGGCCTTGGAGGGCGCACTGCCCGGCGCGTCGGGCCGCAACCTGACGGCCATCTGCGAGGGCCTGTTCCGCTGCGCCGAGGCATTGGCGGCGGAAGGCCAGGGCGCCGCTTCGCAGGCCGTCTACGATCGCGTGCGCGGACTGGCGGATGCTCCGACGCAGGTTCGCGTCGCGGCCCTGCGGGGCGCGATCCTCGCGCGCGGCAAGGACGGAGTGCCGCTGCTGGTGGAAGCCCTCCGCGGTCCCGACTACGCCCTGGCCGCCGCGGCCGTGCGTGCCGCCATGGAATCGCCCCATGCGGAGATCACCGGCGCCCTGTTGGCCGAATTGCCCAAGGCGCCGGCAGAGCGGCAGGGCCTGTTGATCCTGGCACTGGCCGATCGCGGCGAGCCCCGGGTCTTGCCGGCTGTGCTCCAGGCAGCACAGGGCAGCGACGGGCAGCTTCGCATCCTCGCGTTCCGAGCCTTGAAACGCGTAGGCGATGCCTCGTGTGTTCCCGCGCTGCTCGATGCGGCGGCCGAGGGCAGCGACGAGGTGTCCCAGGCCGCAATGGAATCGCTCGAAAGCCTGCAAGACAAGTCCATCGACGATCAGTTGGTGTCGCGACTATCGGAGGCCCAAGGGAAGATGCGGACGGTGCTCATCGAGTTGGTGGGCAGGCGGCACACCGCCTCGGCCGCCCCTGCGCTCTGGCGGGCGGCTGATGACGCGGACCCCGCGGTCCGTGCCGTAGCCTTGGCCGGCTTGGGGGCCGTGATCGAGACGACCGATCTGCCGAAGCTGATCGCACGACTCGCCACCACCAAGGAGGAGCAGGAGGTGGCTGCCCTCGACAAGGCCCTGCGAGAGGTCTGCCTGCGTTCGGAGGATCGGGAAGCCGTCGCCCGCAAGCTTGCCGCGGCCCTGCCGGCGGCCGACGGACCGGTGAGGGCCCGAATTCTGGAGACGCTCAACGTCGTTGGCGGAAAAGCGTCGCTCGAAGCGGTGGCCGCGACCGCCCGGGCCGACGACGAGGCGTTTCGCGATGCGGCCTTCCGCGTGTTGGGAGAGTGGAGGTCGGCCGACGCCGCGCCCGTCCTTCTCGAGCTTCACAACTCCGTGAGCGATGACCGGCTCAAGATTCGCGCGATCCGGGCGTACATCCGCATTGCCCGGCAATTCGACATGCCCGCCGACCAGCGTGCGGCGATGTGCCGCACGGCCCTGGAAGCCGCCAAACGCGACGCGGACAAACAGCTTGTGCTGGAAGTGCTGCTTCGCTACCCCAGCGAAGAGATGCAGGCGATCGCCATGGAGGCCGCCGAAGTGCCTGCCTTGAAAGAGCAGGCACTCTTGGTGGTGATGGGCATGGCCAGCAAGGGCATCAACCGGGACGAACTTGGCCGAGCCCTGGCTCAGGCGGGTCACACGCCGGTGAAACTCGAGATCGTCAAGGCCGAGTACGGCGTTGGAGAGAAGATCAAGGACGTCACGGATGTTCTCCGCAAATACGCCAAGAACTACCGCATCATCTTCCTGCCCAGCGCAAGTTACAACCAGAGCTTCGGTGGCGACCCGGCCCAAGGAGTTGTGAAGCAGCTCAAGATCAAGTACCGGATCGACGGCAAGGAGGGAGAAGTCTCGCTGAACGAAAACGCCACGATTGTGCTGCCCCTGCCGAAATAGAAAGAGGAAGACAGGCTGAGGATGCTGGAGGCTGGCTGTCGCTCGGGCGCCAGCCGCATTGAGGACCAACGGCCTGGTGCTTCAGGGCGCCTGCGGCCGGGACATGCTTGGACTGCAAGTCCGGCAATCCACAGGGCCTCTTCATAGCTAGTCCGAATTATTCATGAGCCCATCGAAAGAGCGACGCGTAAGCGAGGGCGAAGAGAGGAGTAATCCTCGATTACGCTTCGGGTTTGGATGGAGCAGGTTGTCGCGAAATCCGGGCTAGCGCATGTCACCCAAGGGTCAATCGCGGATTTCAATCGGCGGCATGGCGAGGATGACGCCTTCCTTTTCAATCAGACTGAGCCGCTGGAAGGCCGCTTCGATCGCCCGGACACGCTCCGGATCGAGACCTTCAAGGTAAGGCATCGCCGCACGGAACAGCGACGCGGTTCGCGGGCCCCACGCTGACGAGAGCGAAAGCGTGCCGGTCTCCTCGTCGTCGTCCCCGCCACCCAGATCGGCCAGAAGCATATCGAGGAACGTCTTGGGCTTGGGCAACACGCGAATTTCGTAGTCGTCGATCTTCGCCTCCTCGGCTACGTGGGCAATGGCGTCGTCGAGACCGCCGATCTTGTCGACCAGGCCCAACTCGAGCGCCTGCTTGCCGGTGAACACACGGCCCCCGGCCAGTTCGTCGATGTCCTTCTTGAGGCGGTCGCCGCGGATGGCGACAACGTGTCCCTTGAAGTCGCCGTAGATCTCGTCCATCAGGGCCCGCATCTGCCGGCGCTCCGCTTCGGAGAACACGTTGCGGGAGCTGAACAGGCCCGAGTTGGCTCCGCGATCGTTGGTATGCCAGGTGATGCCGATCTTGTTCCACATGCCGGTCGTGGCAAACTTTCCGCTGACCACGCCGATCGAGGCCGTGATCGTTGCCGTGCCGGCGAAGATCGTATCCGACGCGCAGCCAACATAGTATCCGCCGCTGCCCGCCACGTTGCCCATGGACACGACCAGCGGCTTCTTCGCCTTCACCCGCCGTGTGGCGTCGAGGATGATCTCGCTGGCCGTGGCCGAGCCGCCGGGGGAATCAACGCGGAGAACGACGGCCTTGATCGAGTCGTCTGCGGCGGCCTTGTCGAGAGCCTTGCGGATGGGTTCGCTGTAGGCAATGCCGCTCGAGCCGAAGGGGCTCGGCGCCGGCTTGCCGGGAAGAATCGCTCCGTCCACATAGATGATTGCCACGGCGGTCTTGGCCGATTTCTTCTTCGACGGGCCTTGCAGGATCTCGGCCCAAAGCTTCAACAGGCCGAAAGGAGACGAAAGATCGACCTCGTCACGCTTCTTCTTGCCGTACTTGCGATCGAACTCGACGTCCTTGCCGTACTTGGCCTTGAGATCATTCACGAAGTCCTGGCGAAACTGAACCGTATCGATGATCCCGGTCTCTTTCGCCCTGGCAGCCGTGTAAAGGCCGTCGTCGATCCACCGGCGAGCTTTCTCGGGCGAGACCTCCCGGCCTTCGGCGATCAGGTTAACGCTCGTCTCAAACAGGCTGTCGAGCAGCCAGTTGTCCATCTCCTCGGACTGCTTGCTCGGTCCATCGAGCATGAACATCTCGCCGGCACTCTTGTAGTCGCCGCACGTCATGAAATCGGGGGTGACGCCGATCAGATCGAGCAGGCCGCGGAGGTAGGGGGCCTCACTGCGGAGACCGTAAACCATAAGGATGCCTTCGGGTACCACGCTGATCGAGTCGGCGCCGGAAACAAGCACGTAGTCCCGCATCGAGAGGGCGTCGGCATGGACGTGGATCGGCTTGCCCGCTTTCTGCACCTCGGCCATGATGCGGCGCATCTCCTCGATCTGGGCGTAGCCGAGGGTTGCGGCGCCGGGCAGGAGAACGACGGCCTTGACCTCGTCGTCTTGGCCTGCCTTCTTCATGCGGGTGACAAGGTCCTGGAACGTCTCGTTTCCTACCGAGCCGAACAGAATGTCCTCACCTGCCGGAGCCTCCGTCACCGGCCGATCGAGCGGGAAGACCGCGATCGTTCCGGCGTCCTTCTTCTCGGCCTTCTCGGCGGCAAACGCTCGAGGTGAATCTGCAAACGGGAGTGCAAGGACCAGTAACAGGCAAAGTCGACGCATCGCAATTCCTCCCAGGTTCCTGGAGTGATAAGGCGGTGTTCCCGCGCGATTCGGGCCAAGATTGGCAAGAGTTTCAAGAAGCCCCGGAGAATTGTAGCTCCCCGGGGCATGCGGGACACTCCGAATACCTGAGTTGAACCCAAACAGGTCCGCCGAGGCAAGTATTTTCGCCCTGGACTGGGAATCTTCCGCGTGACCCCCTCTGCGGCGGGAGTATCTCCACAAGTTCATGACCGGAACGGCCAGGATCAAACCGGTATTCGCCGCAACCAGGCGAGTATTGGAAGAAAAGTTGCCGTGGCCCGAAATGGAGCAGGGGACCTGCCTGGGCGTGGCCGGCTCCCTGGTGAAGCTTGCAGGCATCCTGCCCCAGGGCGGCAGGGCCGCCGGCCAATACGAGCTACCGCTCGGCTGATATGGTCTGCTCCCGTTGGTCGCGAATCTTTGTTAAGAACTTCACGATCTCTAAGGTTAACAGACGACTGCTGGAAGCCACTGCCACAACAGGGATGCGGTGCGTCGATCGTGGCTCAGTCGCAGCATGTCTGGCCAAATTTCCAGGTGACACCGCCGCCAATGAACCACACCTTGAGTGACGCAGTGGTGTGCGTGCCGAACTCGTGGGACTCGGGCAGCATGGCGCCGGCGAACAGGTCGACCGACACATGGGGCATGACGTCTTCGATTCCGACTCCGCCTGTCAGGCGATGTTGCGAAATCACACCGGCCTGGGTGGCCTGGTAGTACTCCACGATGGGTTGCCCCAAGGGCACGCCGTTGATCGTTGCACCCGGATTGCGATCGATGGGGCTGTCGGAGAAGGAGTAGCCCAGACGATATTTCCAGTGGCCGCGAGTCAGTTGGGTTCCAAGCGAGAAGACCCACTGATCCTCGTACAGGTCGCGCCAATAGTTGGCGTTGTCCCAGCACTTGTAGATCACATCGAATGCCAGCAGAAGGTCGCCGCCCATGAAGCTGGTGTTGGCAATCCCAAAACCGATATTCTCCGGTTGATCGATTCTGACGTCCATGAAAACGCCGGGGGGTGCCAGGAACAGGAGGTTGTCGAAGCGATAGGGCATCGTGGTTTGGTAGTAGGTGGCGAGGGTGGTGTTCGACGTGAGATCGAAGTCGAGCCCGAAAGTGCCTCGCAAGCCATAGTCGTGAGTGACCACGCCGTTGCTGACGAAGCCGCCGCCGGCGTATCCGTCGCCCAACGTCAAGGAGGCGCCAAAGGCCAAACGTTCAGTGAGGTCAAGCCCGGCACCAAGGGTAAACCCGAGCACCAGGAACTCGGTGTGAGTGCCGAGGCTTCCTGGTTGGTCGGTGAATTGTTCGGAGACGCCGCTCAAGGTCGTGAGTCCCGCGCCGACCGATCCGGGGATTCCCAGGCTCGACAGATCCTGAACGGCGCCCATGGTGGGCAACAGGCAGCCCTGGGCCGAGGACTTGCCCGAATACGGGATGCCGGTGACGGATCCGTCATGTGTCACGTCAAAGGTCGGTTCGGACCATGCTCCGCCGATCGAAAACTGGCTGCCCCGGAACTGGGCCAGGGTCGAAGGATTCCCGAAAATGGCCGACTGCAAGTCCTGAGGGCGAGCCAGGCTCGTTCCTGCCATCGCACCGGAAGCCGGGTTGACGGTGTTGTGAACGTCCACGCCAAACGACTGGGCGTGTACCCTTTGTTTGTCGGATGCGAAAAATGCCAGCGCAATGGCCAGAGCGGCCGTAAGTGCCCGTTTCATCAGTCCCCCCCCGGAGCTATGTCGACGATAGCGCACTGTAAGTGAGAAATGTTCCTCCAAGAGCTATCGGCTCACATGGCTGTGGATCTCGATGGGATAGGTGAAGGTCCGGGGGCTTTTCATGCATACTTCAACGCTGCAAGACGCTGAGTCATAGTCATGGGAACTGAACGTGTAACAGTGTGCGTGCTGGAAAGGCAGCGCAGTTGGGGCAACGCCGGGAAGAGTTTCCGCCTTTGAGGCTGGCCCTGCTTGGTGAAGCAGGGCAATAACCGAATAGGAAGTCTCCCTCTTCGCGAAGGGCTTCACTTGCCTTCGGTGGATAAGAACAGTGCCATTCGACATTACCCCGCCGTCGTGCAAAGTTGCAGCGTTCAGATTTACATTTCACGCCTCTCGGTCCACTCTCATTCATCAACATCAACGAACGGGCCACGCTCGGTATTCCGCACGCGTCTCCGTGTCTCTGCATATGGCCAGCACATGAGCCCTCGAAGCAGTGTATTCCATAACTTGTTTTATATTAACAGCTTATGCCGGAGCGAGCCGCCCCGGTTCTTGAGTTGATCACATGGCCATCACATGGAAAACTCCCCCCAATTCGGTGGTTCATGCCCAGAACGGTACGTACCGCATGTAACGCTTGCTGGTGCTCGGATCGACCGCCCGGACCAGTTCCGCATGGATGGTCTCTCGGATGATGCGGGAGACCGTGGCGTAGTTCTTCTGATCAACACCCAAACGCTCTCGAAATGACGAATTCGTCATCTGCTCGTTGGACACATACCGAAGGCAGGCGTGCTGGTAGCAGGCACGAATTCGGTCTTCTTGGTCCATGTCGTTGAGTGATTTCGGAGCGAAGAGAATCGCTTTCGTGTGCCTCTCCGTGACCCTGAATTCTGGGGCCGGAAGCTGAAACAGTTCTACATTAAAGATCACTTTGTCAACACCGCTGCCCCGCTCCTCGCAGATGTTCATTCGCCGCATCATTCCAGCGAGGTCTTCGTTTCGTGATTGTGGCGGCTCGTCGATGAATCGCAAAATGTCGATCAACGGTGTTCCCGGATTCGTCACCTCAATTCGATCCGAGAAGATCTCGACCATCGGGCCGGTTCCCGCGATAGAGAAATCCTGATGAATCAGGGCATTGGCCACAAGCTCACGAATGGCGATCTCTGGATAGACGGGAACTGTACGACGTAAAGCCCGCTCGATCTGTTCATTCTGAGGCAGGAGATTATTCATGAACCCAATAGCCCCTTCAAACCCAATGGCGTATCCCTTGGCACCCACCTGCTCTCGAAGCGTTTCGACCCGGTTCTTGTCCCTGTATTGAATGACTCGCAACGCCTTCCGAGCGAGACGGTCGAAGTTGTTCAGGTTCTTCGCAAACAGGATGCCACCGAGATTCGTGATGTCGTAACGGCTATCGGGACGTTTCTGAATCACCTTCTCCTTTCGGAGCCGATCCAGAATGCCCTCTCGATTGTCGGGCAATGGATGCTTAAGCAAATCGAAGCAGGCTGGATAGTCGATCAGACTCAATACGTCATCTGACGACACCGCCGTCAGTGCAAAGCCCTTCTCGAAGGGCGTCTCTGCAAAGAGGCTCCAAAGCGCCCGTTCCTTCTCCGGGTACTCCTTCAGCTTCTTTCTGAGACTACCGACACGGATATATTCCGTTCCACTGAAACTGACCGGCGTGTGGTGTGCCGGTTGAATCTGAAAGATGACGATGTCGTGGCTATTCTCCTGAAACTCGTGAATCTGAACGGCGATCCGAGGGGACAGCAACCGCAGCAGCCAGTTTTCCAGTTCCTCGTTTCCCTTTTTGGTTTGTCTTGGCTTGAACGTCGTGCCAACAACATTGTGCGTTCCGTTCTCAATGCCCCACACGATATAGGCGGCATCTTTGCGATGCAGGGCCGCCGAATTGGCCAACGCAGACAGGTACTCGCCGATGCTCTGGGGATCGACGTTGTTGTGCTTAAACTCGACCCACTCGGTTTCATGCGAGAGCGAACGCAGTTGAGACAACAGAACCGACAATTCTTGCTGATTCATCGCTCACCCTCCCCCACCGCCTTCTCCTGCAACTGCTTGAGCGTCCTGCCGTCCTTCGTTTTCCAGTCAATCCTCCCGTTCGCCGTTCGCCCCTGCACGACCCCTGCCGCCGTAGACGGGGATTGGAACACCTGGTCCTGCGTGAAACGATAGTGTTCGCCGTCGTCGGCAAGCACGCCTTGCTCCAGGAGGTCCCTTCGTATCGTGGACATGTACTGGTGGATGGTAGCGGTCTCCTCCTTCACGGCCTGCGAGCCGTTCCGAACCACGAACCCTTTGGCGTCCTCGTAGCCCGTTGCCTCGATTCCTTTCGCCTTCACATACAACAGGTTGTCAGCCAACTCAGGCGTCGGCTTCGTCTCCGTCTTCTCGAAGACGTTAAGGCCCAAGAGCGGGTAGATGCTCAGCATGTCGAGCAGGAAGCTTTCGACATCGGCCTTGTCGGAATCGGAGAGCGTTGGTTGCGTGGAACCCGTGGAATTGTCGAGTTTGCACTGCTTGGCCTCCTTGGCCACGGTGAGCAAGCGGGACTCCAGGTGCTTGACGTGGGCCTTGTTGAGGCTGTTGTCCTTGGTGACGAAGAACACGGCCCAGTTCCAGAAATCCTTGTTGCTGTAGTGCGACTTGAGCCGTTCGCCGACCGGGTCGCCCTCGCCCACATAGATCGTCGGCAGGCTGCTGTCTTCGCTGCCACCCACGAGCACGTAGACGCCCGTCCTGTCGAACTCGTCTCTCCCCGCCACGGCCTTGTAGTTGGTGCGGTTGAAGACGACGCCTTCGCCGGTCCAGTTCGACTTCTCGACGATCCGCAGGCCGTCGGGGTCGCCGTCGGGGACGAATATTTTGATCGAGAACGGGCGTTGTTCAGCCATCTTGGGTTACCTCCTCATCCACCTTTACCCGGACCTTGCCAGTGAGCAGGTCCTGCATGAGGCCGGTTTTGAATCTGCGGTAGTTGGATAGGCCTGCTCGATTTCCCGGATGGTGTGATTCATGAGTTCGTAGATAGCCATAGATCCTACCTCTCCGACCCAATGGACACCCTACTCTTCCACCACCAGCGCCCAGATACGTTCTTGCGTTCGTAGCTCCTTTCCCGGCACTTCCGTAATCAAGTGCCAAGTTTACTTCTCAAGTGGGGGTAAATGCAAGGATTGGCAAACGGGAGTCGGTACGAAATTGCATACAACGCGTGTTTGGCGGGTTGCATGAGTACCGTCGTCCCAGGATTTCGGAATCCACCGAGCGAGAAGGCAAGCTGGGCAAGTTGTTTCGACCAAACGGTGGGCAGTTGTGTCGAGTTCGGACGAGAGGAAGGACAATCCCACGGTGTCGGCAGCAGAGTGTGCCAGCGAGCCGGTGGAAATTTGGCGCAAATCGATTAGCCGGGGGTGAATCGCTGTCGGCCACGTCATGGCGCCATGTGAATCGCGGGGGACGGAGCGCAGCGCAAGGGGCGGTCGCAAGTGGAAACCAAGAGAATGCCTCGCAGCGGCGAGGCGATCGTGGACAATCGGGGGATTGTCATGCCGCTACGCGGCATGGGGCGCAGGCCTTCGATTCCGGGGGTTCTTCCAGAAAATCGATCGCCAGCCACTGGTAGCCCCATTCCATGGAAACGTCGCCGTCAAAATTGGCATCCGTTTCCCGAACTGCCGCTTCAATCCGCTGACGCGCCAGCGGATTGGCTGGAAGTCGCACCAGCAGGGCCCAGGCCCAATTCTCTTCCGTTTCGAGCACGGCCAGGGTCTCCACCTGGAGCTCGTCGCGCAATCGGATCAGAAGTGGCAACACCAGATCGGCGTCGACGGTCGTCCCGTCACTCTCGAGGTAATCGTAATGCGTCCCACCTGTTTCGAGATGCTCGATCGCATCTCGGATCTCGAAATCGACCAGCCAGACTCTGTTGATGAGATCATCGAGGTCGGCCTTGGCATCGATGCCCTGCCCGCATCCCGCCGCGAGGGACAACATGGCAAGAATCACAAGCCTGCTCGACACAGTCTGAATCCGCGGCGATACCCTGGCTCGTCGCATCACAACACCTGTTTCTGTTCAAGTCGAAAGAACGCACACACGCGGGAGCAAACGCGAGCGCCGCCTCAATATATTCTGGGTTTGAACGACGTTCAAGTCTGCGGTGATCGGCAGTCCAGATCGGACGCAGCGTGCATCGGCGACACTTGGCAGGTGGGCGGCGATGTGGTCGTTCAAGTGCCGCAGCCTCGCCAGCCATGCTGGAAGCCGGCTCGTCGGGCGGATCGAATCGCTCGCCTTGCTAGTTCAGCAAACGGGACGGACCGACTGATAGGAGTTTATTCCTGCATACCGCTCGTCATAGACCTGCTGGAAGGCGTCGAAATGCTGGTCCATCAGCCACCGCACCCCGGAACACCTCTTGTGGCTGCGCCACCCGGCGGGATTGTCATGCCGCTACGCGGCATGGGGCGCAGGCCTTCGATTCCGGGGGTTCCGCTGCGTTCCACCCCCGGCTATTCACACGAAGCCGCTACGCGGCAGCAGCCCCGGCTTGCAGTTGCTCGTGCACTTCCGGCCAGACGTCGGCAAACGCGTCTTCCCGTGTCCGCCACGTCCGGTCAGGAGCAACCTCGCTAGGAAGTCGCCCAAGCTGCCTATACTTCCTCGCCGTCTTCTCGTCCATGTTCGCCTTGTCCGCCGACTGACCGGAAAAGTAATTGTTGCTATACAGGAAATCGTCCCTCAAAAAGGCCGATTTTCAAGGCCATATTGCTTTTTTGTGCCATTTGCGCACAATTCCTGCGTGACCATGCCGATAAATGCTATGTTACTGGCATTAAGGAGCGAAATCATGCTTATTGAATTCCGGGTCGCCAATCATCGGTCGTTACGGGATGAGCAGGTGCTGACGATGGAGGCGGGACGCCGAGTCGGCGATGAAGCCGATTCGCGGCCACGCGAAATACCCGGTCACTCGGAGCGTTTGCTGACGGCCGCCGGGCTGTACGGTGCAAACGCCAGCGGAAAAAGCAACGTGCTATCAGCGTTGACGTTCATGCAGGACGCGGTTCTAAGATCCCACCGATTCTGGTCTCCGGACGAAGGCTTACCTCGTGATCCGTTTGCCTGGGGACCGAAGAAACTGACGCCATCTTTGTTTGAGGCAACATTGCTTCTGGATGATGTTCGCTTCCAGTACGGCTTCTCCGCGTCGGATGAGTGCTTCTTGGAGGAGTGGCTTTATGCTTGGCCACACGGTAAGAAGCAGGTTTGGTTTACGCGAGACAATCGTGCGTACAAGTTTGGAGAAAACTTGAAGGGTGAGAATAAGCTCATCGGCGAGGTCACTCGACCGAATGCCTTGTTCCTTTCCGTCGCCGCGCAACACAACCATCCTCAGCTCCAGCCGATCTTTTCGTGGTTCCGATCAATCCGCGTCGTCAACTTGTCGATTGGAAGACGGCCCTTCCCACGCAGACCGTCAGCGGAGTTTATGGTGGCTCGACTGTTTGATCATGATGCGTCTGACGAACGCCAGCCGACATTGTTTCCAATGGATGAATCGCCAGAACCACTTCTAGAGCGTCTTCGTAGTCTGTTGCGGATGGCAGATATTGGAATCGAGGATTTGCGAGCCGACACAATCGAATCAGAGGACTTTGCTCAGCGCCTTATCTATCTCAGACACAAGAGTGACTCTGATGACGCGTGGTTGCCGTTAAGAGAAGAATCCCAAGGTACCCGGACCCTGTTCAGTATGGGATTGCCCATGTTACAGGTCATTCAAGAAGGCCGTATCCTTGTGATTGATGAACTCGAACGTAGCCTGCATCCGTCGCTCGCGCGACAAATCATCGGCCAGTTCAACGACCCAGCCGCCAATCCGAAAAATGCCCAGATCGTCTTCACGACACATGATACAAATCTTCTCGGCACGACGCTCGGCGAACCGGCGCTCCGGCGAGATCAAGTCTGGCTGACAGAGAAGGACACCGATGGGGCGACGGTCTTGTATCCGTTGACCGACTACAGGCCTCGAAAGGCGGAGAACCTCGAACGCGGGTATCTCCAAGGGCGTTACGGAGCGATTCCGTTTCTCGACAGTTTCTTCGTGTCGGGGGGAGCAAGGTAACATGGCCAGTGCCCGCAACCGTCAACGACGAAAGGGACGCCGACCAGCGTTTCGTGATCCCAAGCCGATTATATTGGTTGTCAGTGAAGGAGACGTGACGGAACCAGAGTATTTGCGCGGAGTGCAACGTGCCTGTCGCAACCCCAGAGTCGAGATCAGAGTGGCAAAAGAACACGGGGTTCCCATGACTCTTGTGAAAATCGCAAAGCAGCATAGGGAGGAGGCAAACGCAAGAGCCGCTCGTGAAAAGGATGACAATCTCGCGTACGATTCGGTGTGGTGTGTTTTCGACATAGACGATCATCCTGCCGTCGGAAAAGCGAAAGAGATGGCACGAGCTAACAGCATTCGGCTGGCCATATCGAATCCGTGTATTGAATTGTGGCTCCTCCTGCATTTCCGCGACAACCCAGGAATGCAGAGCCGGGTGATAATGAAAAAACGACTGCAAAGTCATGTGCCAGAGTACGACAAACACGTTGACTACGCGACGTATGCGGCCGGATATACGCAGGCCGTGGCACGCGCAAGAAAAATGGATCAGGATGCCCGGGATGCGAGCGAGCCGCATCGGAATCCAACAACGGGCGTCTACGAACTGACAGAACTCATCCGTGGCTAGGTTAGACCGTTGCACGGATCGCTGCGAGCCAGGTTGTCAGACGCTCTTTCCGCAAACCAGAAGCGGAACAAGATCAGGAATCGGGACTCGGGGTCGACTCCGGACATCGGACAAGTTGACCACGAGGCGAACTGACAACCCGCAACTCCCATCACCGGGAAGTCCCGTTCACCGCGAACCGGGCTTCCCGGTTTTCTCTTCCGTACACACCTTCGCCCAGTCGAGCTACACCCGCTGGTCCCTCAGCCTCTCCAACAACGCCGCCCAACTGACCGCCACCCGTGCCTATCACGCCATCCCCGCCTCGGACGACGGCAGCTCGCCCGCGGACTACGACGAGTCGACCTTCGGCTATGATCCGCCAGGCCGCCAGAACAAGGCGAGCGACATCGAGGCTGCACGCATGTCTCCCACGGGCATTGTGGTCTGAACTCCGGGAAAGGCCGCGTCGGTTCCAAAAAACGCCCGGCGGCACGATCCGCCGCACGGTCTGCGACGCCCGCGGCCATGCCGTGACTGCGTGGGCACAAACGACTCAGGCGCCACCCACGCCGACCGCACCGGCGCTGACGCTTCACCCGGAAGCAGACAAGCGAGCACTTGCCCAACGCCGTACCATCCACAGAGGGGTGGCCAAAAACATTTGAATCGCCCGCCGATTTCTGGATGATAGACTCCACGCACATATATATCCCGGCCATC
>Ga0351853_1180_pt1 | contig 16122 bp, 9 predicted proteins | sample BONcelHFGM3001C8_FD_206799 | JGI IMG/M metagenome (GOLD analysis project Ga0351853, IMG submission 206799) | Enriched cells from coal bed in the Powder River Basin, Montana, United States - BONCAT cells FGM rep2 HSBNCT.FGM.300.1.C8 ... | reverse complement strand
GGCCGACGTCGGTCCACCTGGTGCTGAGCGGGCTCATCGGGCTGGTGCTCGGCTGGGCAGCCTTTCCCGCGTTGCTGGTGGCACTGACGCTTCAAGCCTTGATCGCCGGTGTCGGCGGGCCGACCACGCTCGGAATCAACACCTTCGTGATGGCCGCTCCGGCAATCGTCAGTTATTTGTTCTTGCGCCGGGGTATCCATGCGAAGAGCGAAACGCTGACGTTTGTGGCCGCCTTCTTTGCCGGTGGGTTTGCCTTGCTGCTCGGTGCGCTGCTCAATGCAGCCGCGTTGGCCCTGGCGGCAAAGCAGTTTCACCTTTTCGCCGGCGCCGCACTGACGGCGCACCTCGTCGCGATGCCCTTGGAAGGCCTGATCACGGCAACCACGGTGGTGTTTCTTCGAAAAGTACGGCCCGAATTGCTGGAAGCGCCCTTGCTGGCCACACAATGAAACAGGACCATAGGCTCTCAATTCAGCACCTCCTGCGATCCGCGATTGTCGTCGGCTTCGTATCCATGCCGTGCGAAAACGCTCATGCTCACGGCATGAACGTGTTTGCCTACGTCGAAGGCGGAGCAGTTCGAGGGGAAGTCTTCGCACGTGGCGGAGCGCCTTTCGCGGGAGCGGCGATTGCCGCTTACGACCCCGACGGTGAAATGCTCGGTGAAACCCGGACGAATGACGCGGGCGAATTCTCCCTGGTTCCCTGGAAACGCTGCGATTGGCGGATCGTGGCAGTGACCGGCGACGGACATCAGGCGGAATACATCGTTCCCGCGGAGGAACTTCCGGATGAACTGCCTGACGGCGGCCACAAACCGGCCGAATCGCCGAAGGTCCCGGCGGAGGTGCAGGTCGCGGCGCCGATCTCGCCGGAGCCCGAATCGGTCGCGCCCGTTCCGCCCGCCGACGCAGCGGCCGAGTTGAGCCGGCAGGTGGCGGCACTTCGACGGGAGCTCAACCAGCTTCGTGAGCACCTCCGCTGGCAGGACGTTATCGGCGGCATCGGCTACATCCTCGGTCTGACGGGGCTGGTCTTCTACTTCCTCGGCGTGCAAAAGCACGGCCGCAACCAGACGCCCCCCAAGGCTTGAACCGGTCCGCAATGCACCACGTTCCCAAGAATTCCGGCCCGTTGCTCGATCGCATCGACCCGCGAAGCCGTATCCTGGCCGCCCTGGCGTTCTCGTTGCTCGCGGCCGTCACCAACCGTCCGGTGGCCGTTCTGGCCGCTTTGGCCCTCGCCGTCCTTTGCACGGTCATGAGCGGGCTGCGGTTCGGCGCGGTCCTTCGGCGAATGGCGCCCGTCAACGTGTTCATGTTCCTGCTGATCGCTCTGGCGCCGCTCGGATCGGGCGGGCGAGAGGTCGGCAGCCTGGGCCCGCTGCACTATGGTGAAGAAGGGCTGCGGTTCGCCCTGACCATCGCGATCAAGGGCAATGCGATTGTGCTCATGCTCGTGGCCTTGCTCGGTTCCCTCGAGATCAATACGGTAGGGCACGCGATGAGCCATCTTCGAGTGCCCGACAAGCTGACCCACCTGCTCCTGTTCACGATACGCTATCTCGACGTCTTGCGGCGCGAATACGGGCGGCTCGACGCCGCCATGCGTCTGCGGGGGTTTCATCCGAGAGTAAACATGCATACCTACCGCACCTTCGGCCACTTGATCGGGATGCTCCTCGTTCGCAGCCTCGATCGATCGGAACGCGTCGTGGCTGCAATGAAATGCCGCGGATTTCGCGGGCACTTCTATCTGCTGGATCACTTCCATTTCTCCCGGCGGGATGTGCCGTTTGCCCTGGCTGCGGTTTTCGCGCTGACGGCACTCGCCTGGTTGGAGTGGCTATGAACGACGCGATCGTCAGACTGGAGAAGGTCACCTTTCGATACGGCGAGCGAACCGTGCTCGATGCGTGCGATCTCGACCTCTGCGCCGGCGAACGGCTGGGCCTTTCGGGCGCCAACGGTTCGGGAAAGACGACGCTGCTCACGCTGATCGTGGGGCTGCAACGCCCGGGGCAGGGACGAGTGTTCGTGCTGGGAAAGCAGCGCCGCGAGGAGGCCGACTTTCGGGAGATTCGCGGCCCGGTGGGCATGCTCTTCCAGGATTCCGACGATCAGCTCTTCAGCCCGACCGTGGCCGAAGACGTAGCCTTCGGGCCCTTCAACCTGGGCAAGCCTCGCGCCGAAGTGGAAACGGTCGTCGCACGAACCCTGTCGCAACTGGGCATCGAGGACTACGCAGATCGTGTCACATACAAACTCTCGGGCGGAGAAAAACGCCTCGTCGCGATCGCCACCGTGCTGGCCATGGAACCCGAAGTCCTCCTCCTTGACGAACCCACCGCCGGCCTCGACGAGGCGGCCACCGACCGGGTGGCAGAGATCCTCCTCGGCCTGCCCCAGGCCATGCTCCTCGTGTCCCACGATCGCGAACTCCTCAGCCGAATCGCTACCAGAACGGCGCGGCTGGAGAAGGGGCGTCTTGTGCCAATGGTGTAAAAAGCGGTCCGTGGGACAAGTGTCTCTCCGCCGTTCTGCAGACGCCGTGCTTCCGACGCGTCGGCTGCCTGGTTCAACACGGAGTGCCACGTCGATTGACTTCATCCAAGCCGCGGGGAACAATGATTGTGCCGTGCCTTTTCGAGGCAACCAGTGATTGGCGCCGCAATCTCGGCGGCCGCACCAGCAGGAGAACCGTGATGAGCGGAGAAACAGATCGACTTGGAGAGCTGATTCGGCGTTTGAAGCAGCAACGCGATGAGATTGCCGTGAAGATGCACCTCGCCAAGGCAGAAGCCAAGGAGGAATGGGGCAAGGTTGAAGACAAGCTTGTTCAATTGACGGCCGAGTACGAGCCTGTCAAGAACGCCGTGGGCGAAACCGCACAGAACGTCTACTCCGCCCTGGAGCTGGCTGCGAGCGAGGTGAAAGCCGGCTTGGATCGCGTAAGGAAACTGTTGTAGCCGGTGCCGCCTGGCAGGACCTTCACTCGCCGAGAATCTTGGGGGCTAAACGAAGTTGTATGATTTTCAGAGGAAGATCGAAGTGCGCCACTGCTTGCCGAGAGGAGGCGTCAAGTGTGTTGGCGGTCCGCACTGCTTGCGGGCTGGTTCGACGACGACGGTTTCCGGCAAGCAGTGCTTTTCTCGACTTGGAACCATTCTCAGTGCCTCAGCAAGTGGCACACCGTGCCTGGGAATGACGCCCTAGCAGGGTTACCCGGCCCTGTCTGGACAGGATGCAATCCTGCCCTACAGCTATCGCGCCTGCACCGCCGGCGTCACGCGCACCATCACCACGCCGTGGGGGCGAACCTCGGCCGCGAACCCGTCGGCATGCACTCCCAGGTCCTTCTGCCGCCAGAGGTCGCGAACCCGTTGTGACCGATCGAGACCCAAGGCGTTCCATGCCACAGACACCGATGCCGGTTTGTCGCCAGGATTGAAGAGTCCGACGGCCTTGGTGCCGTCCTCCAATTCCTTGACGAGGATCTCGCCCCCTTCCACTTCGCGGCGCGTGGCCTGTTTGCCCAGCGGATCCTGATGGACTTCGAGAACCTCGTCGTTCGACAACAGCGACAGAGTGAACGTATCAAGCCGTTCGATCGGAGTTCCGATGATCATCGGCGAACCCCACAGGCACCAGAGGCTGATGTGGGTGTACTGTTCATCCGGGGTGAGATGGGAAGGTTCGAGCGGCTTGTCCCGCCACCCGCCCAGCAGGCCCACGCGGAGATTGCAGGCGTGGTTCCAATGGCCCGGCTGCTGGTAGGGCGCCCAGGCGTCGTGTTTCAGCCAGACCTCGCGGATGCCGACGGCCCAGCGGCGGATGCCCTCGTCCATCTGCGAGCGATCCCAATAATCGACCAGGTCGCCGGTCGTGCGGGACAGATCGGCCAGGCTCGTGTACTGGGCCGCGTGATCGAGGGGCACGGAGTTCGACAGTTCCCAGACGATATCGCGATCGCAGGCTGCCAGGGCATCGGCCATCCGGCGCGCCACCTCCACGCTGTCGACGCCCCAGTCGTATTTAACGTAATCGAAGCCCCACTGGGCCCATTGCCGGGCGTCGGCGGTCTCGAAGAAGTGCTTGCCGTAGCGCCAGCCGTCGCGGCGGTTCTTCGGCGGCTCCCACCGGCCTTGAGGATCGTCGCTCGATCCGCCGACAAATCCGGCATAGCTCGTGGCCCAGGGCGTCGAATAGATGCCCGCCTTGAGGCCGAGGTTGTGGATATAGTCGCACAGGCCTTTCATGTCGGGGAACTTTTCGTTGGGCTGGATGGCGTTGTCAGGTCCGCCGCGCCGGCCCTGCCAGCCGTCGTCGATATTGATGTACTGCCAGCCATGATTGATCAGCCCCGTATCGACCATCGCCTGGGCGGCTGCCCGAAGATTGGCGTCGGTGACCCGTGCACCCCAGCCTCCCCAGGTGTTGCAGCCGAGCAGCGGCGTGAGGAGGACCTTATCCCCCGCAACGATCCGCAGTTCCCGCTCGGCTATGCCCAGAGAATTCTCCGCCTGCAGTGTCACATGGTAGGTTCCCCGATTGTCGAGCGCGCCGCCGATGCGACCGGTCTGCTCGTCCAAATGAAGCCCTTTCGGCAGGTTCACGGCCGAGAATTTCATGGGCCGCTTGCCCGTCGCCGCGATCGTGTAGAGCACGGGGTGTCCGGGCCGCACACCGAAAACCTTGGCGCCGTTGATCTGCGGCTGGGGCTTGGGCGGCGGAGTCAGGATTTCACCGATTGGCTCGCTCACGGCCGGTTCAGCAATATTCACGTTTGCGACGGCCAGAAGCAAAAAGACAGAAACTCCGATTCGCGCAAGTCGCGTTGTCCGCCGGTCTTTCATGAAAGCGCCTCAGTTCTTGCCGGGACGTTTTGCAGGCAGTATCACTTGGTTTGCCGTGCGAGCTATTGTTCCACAATCCGAGGACCGTTTCAATCGTCGATCGATCGGATGTCGTCTGCCTTTCGGTGCAGAGGGCACGGCAGTACAATCGGCCCGTGTTTCTCGAGCGAGTCGGTGGTATCATGGGTCGTATTGCAGAACGGCACGGCGATTCGGACGGGATAACGAAATACCCGACCTGAGGTGAAAGGGGCGTCTTCATGAAGACTCAATGCATGGCGAGAATCCCGCTTGTCCGATATTCCTGTCTCATGACGTCTTACCGGCAGTCTCCAAGAGGAAAGCTCGTCATGGAAAGGGCGAAGGGGATGAATTGGCGTTCCGGCAGTGTCTATCTCGTGCTCGCGCTGGCAGCATATTGCCTGTCCTCCTCCGCGGCGTGGGCCCAGACAGGCGCCGAATTGCCCATAGCGGGCGTGAGCGGCGAGCGGCTTATTGCCGAAAGCGGCTTCCACGGCGGTCTCGTGGTCGATGCCGGGTGCCGCAATCCCGACCTGGTCTTTTCCCTGGCCACGGCCCCTAATGTTCTGGTGCACGGGCTGGTGGCAGATAGCGAACGACTCGACGAGGTCCGCAGCCGGATCCGCGACTCGGGCCTCTACGGCCAGGTTTCGGCGATGGCCTGGAAAGGCGCCTTTCTTCCCTATGGCGACAGCATGGTGAACCTGCTCGTGGTACGGGATGAGAGTATCGCCTTCGATCCGCAGGAAATCGACCGCGTTCTAGCGCCGTTGGGGGTGGCCTGGGTCGCAAGCAACGGCGTCCTGACGTCACACTGCAAGCCTTGGCCGGCCGATGTCGACGAGTGGTCGCATTCCCGTTACGATGCCACCGGCAACGCGGTCAGCAAGGACCAGCGAGCCGGTCCGCCGCGGTTCCTTCAGTGGGAAGCAACTCCGCGATGGAATCGGGGAGTCAAGACGAGCGGCCTGGTCTCCACGCAGGGCCGCCTCTTCTATATCCTGGACGATTCGCAATTCGCCACCGATTCTCCAACCTGGTCGTTAATCGCACGGGATGCCCACAACGGCATTCAACTCTGGCGGCACGAACTGGCCAGTTGGGGCGGGGCGAGGGGCGGCAAGAAGGTCGGCCCGGCACAAACGCACCGCCGCCTGGTCGCCGTCAACGATCAGGTATACGTCATCCTGGAGGAAGTCGCACCGGTCAGCGTGTTGAACGCCGCCACGGGCGAACTGATCCGCACCCTGGACCGGACCGGACCGGCCGAGGAGATCCTTGTATCCGACGGGATCCTGGTGGCGTTGGTGAACCCTAATGCTACGGCCAATATCCGGCGCGGCCAGGGCCAGGAGATGCGTCTGGTGGCTGTCGAGCCTGAAACGGGCAAGCTCCTGTGGGAGCATGCCGCCGCCATGGTGATGCCCATGACGCTGGCGGCCGACGGCGAACAGGTGGTCTACCATGACGGCCGGGTGATCGAGAGCCTCGAGCTGAGAACCGGCGCGCCACGCTGGACGTCGCCTCCCACAGGGCAGAAGGTTGAGTTTCGCGACCAGGCAAATGCCGACGCCCCCGGGGCTGAGAAGTCGACTATCGTTCTGGCGCCGCAGTTCGCCCCGACCCTCATTATCTATGATAAGGTGGTGGCGTTCGCAGGAGGACGCCAACTCAATGTCGTCTCGGCCGTCGACGGAACCGAGCTCTGGAGATCCGACTACGCGCCTTCCAACTACTCGGTGCCCGTCGACCTGTTCGGTTTCGAAGGATTCCTCTGGGGCCCCGACGCCGAGATGAACCTCTGGCGCCCACTTGACGACAATCTCGATTACAACGCCTACGATCCGCTGACCGGGAAGATGGAAAGAAGCGTTTCGGGAAAGTACGGTTTCCGGTTCCAGCATCACCGGTGCCATCAGATGAAGGTCGTCGGCAACACGGTGATCGGCGCCAGGGCCGGCATGGAATTTCTCAATACCGATACCGGCGAGCTGGCAGCCCACCACTGGACCCGTGGAAGTTGCTACTTCGGCATCCTGCCGGCCAACGGCCGCCTGTACGTTCCGCCACACGATTGCGCCTGTTACATTCGCGCCAAGACCTCAGGGTTCCTGGCGATGAATTCCGATCCGCCGTCCCGCCCGGCCGTGATTCCCGAGGATCGCCGACTCGAGCCCGGTTCAGCCTACGGGCAGACCGTCGGCAAGACGACCGTCACCCGGCCGGACGACTGGCCCACCTACCGGCACGATGCGGCACGCAGCGGCCGGGCGAGTACCGGCGTGGGATCGGAGTTGCTGCTCGGCTGGCAGACGCAACTGGGAGGAATCCTTACCGCCCCGGTGATTGCCGACCATCGCGTCTACCTGGCTTCGACAGACGCCCACACACTCCATGCACTCGACGCCACGACCGGCGAGCCTCTTTGGACATCGACGTTCGACGGCCGCATCGATTCACCGCCGACGGTTCACGGCGGACTGGTCCTGTGCGGCTGCCGCGACGGCTCGGTCCACGCACTGCGAGCCACGGACGGAATGCTCGCGTGGCGTTTTCTTGCCGCCCCGGGGGAGCGGCTAATCGTTTCGCGAGGACGACTGGAGTCCGTATGGCCCGTGAGCGGCAGTGTTCTCGTCGTCAACAACCTCGTTTATTTCGCGGCGGGAAAATCGTCCTACCTGGACGGTGGCATCCGCCTTTACGGAGTGGATCCCCACACCGGCAAGAAGGTCGTCGACACGGTCCTGTCAACGCTTGGCCCCGATGGTTCCGAACTCCTGGATGAGCAGGGGGTTGAGGGCTACTTGAATGACATTCTCTCCAGCGACGACGAGCGGATCTTCATGCGGCATCAAGTACTTGATCTGGCCGGCGACCCGAAGTCCGAACGGGTGCCCCACCTGCACGGTCCCGACGGCTATCTCAGCTCGGAGACCACGACTCGCCTGGTGTGGACCTACGCTCCCATGTACACCACGCCGCATCAGGGCGCGTTCTACGACGTGCGTCTCAGCCGCATGCTCTTTCCTTCCGGCCGCATTCTGGTGGAAGACGGGAACACGATCTACGGGTACGGCGAGAATCGCTATAGCCAGCCCGTTGCCGAGCCCGGAGGGCAGTGGGCATTGTTTGCCGCGGCCAAGCAGAGCGACGTGCCCTTGGATCTGCCGGCAAGCGAGTATCTCAAGTTGGCACGGAGCGGCAAGTCATTCGTCCAGTTCCGATGGTGGAAGCAACTGCCGATCCGAGTCAGGGCGATGGTGATGACGGACGAGGTCTTGTTCGTTGCCGGCCCCCACGGCAGCCCCCTGACCTCCCGCGCTGCCCTCGAGGGCAAGGCCCCCGCCTCGCTGCTGGCGGTTTCGCCTTCCGATGGCTCCGTGCTGGCCGAGATGACACTGCCCAGCACGCCGGTCTGGGACGGAATGGCAGCGGCCGCCGGCAAGCTCTATCTTACTCTTGCGAATGGAGACGTCGTTTGCCTCTGGTCGGCGGACTCGGGCCGGCCAGGAACATGATGCGGTCGTTTCCGGAGCTTGGGGCAAAGGCGACTTCGGGACGTGCCTGGTGGCCGACGGGAGTCCCCGCGCCGCGGTGATCCCCGATGCCCCTCACCTGCACTTCGGAAACGACGGTTTTACTTTTCAGCCAAGGGGCGGCTGATCAACATTTTCAGCTTTGATTTCGGACCGACGAGTTTACCGGCAAGCACATCCTCTTCGGTAAACCGAGCCATGAGGATCTCGCCGTCGGTGGCCCGATTGCGGTCGTAGGAGATACAGATGGTTCCGTCGGGGGCCTGGAAACCGTCGGGGTAGGAGATGCCCTTGCGCTCGTCGAGCATGAGCGGTCCTTTCCACGTTTTTCCTTCGTCTTCCGAGAGCCAGGCGCTGAGCTTGCTGCGCCCCTCATGGGAGTCCATCGTGTCGCCGTGCTTGACCATGAGGATCCGGCCCGAGGCGAGACGGCGGATATGGAATCGGGCGACGGGTTGCTGCATGCCGGCTGGGAAGGAAGGTTCGGCCCAGGTCTTGCCGCCGTCGGGCGAGGTGCTCTGCATGATTCCCTTGGCGGTGCGTGCCAGCATCCAGAGTGTGCCGTCCTTGCGCTCCACGATCATATGCTCGTGCCAGTCGGGATTCGGAAATCGCACACAACCGCGCCGCTCCCAGTTCGCGCCCTGGTCGGTGGAGACGAAGACGTTCGCCCCGCGCAAGGGGTCCAGTTTCTTGAAAGTTCCTCGAAACGGCCCGAACCCTTCGCGCTGATCGAGCGAGATGGGCAGCAACCACTCGCCGCTGGATAGCACGGTCGGCTTGTTGAGTGTGACCCCATGCCAAATCCGCCGCGGCTTGGACCACTGCGGTTTATCCGCGTCGGGGTTTTCGCAGATCGCCACCCAGACCCCGGCACGCCCGTCGAACATGTCCATCGACTGGTCGAAGATCAGCCACAGCCGGCCCAGCGGGTCGGTCCAGAGATTGCCCACCAGTACGCTGCGGTCCAGAGGCAGGTTCTTGCTGTGGGCATCGACGACCAGGCGCGGAGGCGACCAGCTATGGCCGTCGTCGTCGCTCGTGGCCAGCACGAAGAAGGCTTTGGGGCTGTCGCCCCCCGCAACCCAGCAAGCCCACAGCCGCCCGCCCGGCGTACGTTCGATGCCGATCGTCATGCCGTAGTCCAGCCGGTCGTAGCCGTAGTCGGGCAGCGGCGACGTGTTCAGCACCGGCGGGATGAGCGCCAAGTCGGCAACCTTCTCCATCACTTCAATCTCGAACGCCCGCACCTCGTCGGGCGTCATGGCCGCGAACCGGGCCGCTGAATCCTCAGCGTAGACCGAAGAAAGGATCGCAAAGATGAGGGGGAGCACGGTGGCGACGACAGGGTTCTTCATAGGGTTCTATTCTCGCATGTCTTTGGTAGTGAGGGTCGTGGCCAACGGTACTTATTGATGTCTGCATTTTGAATGAGCGATTGGTCAGCCCGCTTCTCCGCAAAACCGGGCTTCCGTTGTCAGCCCTTTGTTCATTGAATATGCAGGCCTCGATAGAGAAGCTCGATCGTCAGTTCTTCATCGCCACTGAGCATAACGTCTTGCGCGAACTGAATCACGGCTTTCTCCGGTTCGATCGCAAGATTTGCGTCGACGGGCCGGCCCGCGTGCATCACCCGCACAGTCTTGGGCATATGGCCGGCGTTGACGGCCAGCGAAATCGTTAGCAATCGCAGCCGGCCGGAGCGAACCTTGACGGTAGCCGTCTGGCGGCCTGCTTTGATCGTCTGCTGGAACGTCCCCCAACCTTCCGCCCCGACGAAGGCCGCCCGGAAATCTTCCGGCGAGATCTTCGGTGCAAATCCGATCTGCCCTTTTGGGCCATGATATTGGAAACCGCAGACGCTCACGTACACGCCGTAGCTGGCCATGGAACGGGCGTAGTGGTCGCCGCATTCGACTTCGTTGTACGGGTTCCGCCGCGAGGGGTGGTAACGGTCGTGGATCGCCCGCGTGACGGCCAGCCCCTCCTGGACAAGTCCCTCGGCGACCATGTGGCCGGCCGCCTGGTACTCGAAACCGTTCATGCACTCGTTCAGATAGCCGGCAAAACCGTGTGTCGGCTTGTCGCCGCGAGCCTCCTTCTCGCCGCCCTTGGGAAAAGTGCACATGATGAGCCCCGCCTCGCCGGGCATCGCATACCAGCGGCCGGTCTGGTAGCGCTCACGGTAGGGCCCGACGTCGGGTGTGAAGTTGTAGCGCCAAAGTGATTTCAGCGCCGTGACGGTCTCTTCCCTGGGTAGCACACGCGGCAGGCCCACCTGCCAGGCCCATCCCTGACCGAAGACCTGGTCGATGTGGCAACCGATGCCCGCCCCAAAAGCCTCGGGATGGTTCGGATCGCGCCGCTGATAGAAATACTCGCCGTTGAACAACTGCACGACGAGCTCCTTGCCGCCGCGGTCCGCAATGCTGCGGCAGCGATCGGCGAAATCGGAGTCGCCCATTTCGCCAGCCATGGCGGCTCCTGCACGCAATGCGGCCAGGTAGAGCGAACTGATCCACGAAATCGGACCGTACCATTCCGCGTCCAGCGTGTTGTATTGAGTCCCTTCGAGCACGCCGTTCGAATCGCCGTCCTGGGCGATAAGAAACTCGATCGACTGGCGGACTCGCGGCCAGATCCGCCGCAGGAACCCGTCGTCGGGCGACATCAGATGTTCCCGAAGCACCCGGAGAATCGTGCCGCACTGCCCATCGATCGCCTCGCGTTTGCCGAATTCGCCCCGATAGTCGATCTGTCCGCCTTCGTGGAAGGCCAGGCCGTAATCGACGTTCTCGCGAGTGATGCGTTCGAGCTCCGGGAACACTCGTCCGACCGCCTGCGCGTAATGCCAGACGTGCGAGCACGTTCCCGCACAGCAGCGTACGCCCTCCCAGCCGTAGAATCGGCCGCCGGCAAATCGCAGGCAGGTGGCGGTTGCGAGGGTCGAGGTGTTGATGAACGTGCGGTCCAGCAGCCAGTACGGCAGGGTCGAGTCGTACCAGGTGTCGTGCCACAGTCGTGTCTGGCGATAGAGCTCGTCGTAGCGGTCGGCCAGGTGTTCGACGGCGGCCAGACTGGAGGCAAAGCGTTCGGCATAGTAGTGCCCCTTGCCCGCCGGCGGGATGTCGACGTTGGGAAAACGCCAGGCGACGGCAAAACTCACCGTCTTCTCTTCGCCGGGTGCGAGGGTGAAGGACTTGCCGACCTCTGCCTTGGGAGCCATGCCCACGGGCCCGCGCGCGGTTTCGACGCGTTGGGCAGAAGCGTCACCTGTCCCAGCACTTGCCGTCACGCCGTCGGTATCGTCCAGGAGGGCCAGCGTCATGTCGCCCCAATCCGCCCGTTCGGGAAGCGGGGCTTTGGGCTGAATCGGCTTGTCGGAGAAGACGATGTGGTCAACGCCGATGTTGCCCCAGCCCTCGGTGAATTGATCGACGATTTGAAGCTGCGCTGTCTTGCCCTCCAGACCACGAACATCGAACGAATCCGGGCGAAGTCGATTGTTGTTGGGCCCCACGGCTGTCGCGACCACCTTTCCGTCGATCAGCAGGTTGAGGCAGGTTAGTCCCTTATGCCCGCCGCCGCCGATGAGGAAGTTGATGTGGTTCCGCTCGATCGTGAAAGCTTGCGAGGTCATCATGCCAACGTGCGCATCACCGGCTCGAACGTCCTCCCCCTGACGCGTGTTGTGGGAGTTCACCAGACGTTTGCCGTGAGCGCCCACGTCCCCCTGATAGGCCGGCATCGTCGCGGCGAGAATCGGTTCCTGGCCGAAGGCGGTGCCCTCAACCGTCCACTTGTCGTACTGGCCGAACTCGAAATCATCGAAAACGATATCCGACCGCGAACTGTCTGGTTCCTTTAACGCCACAGGCTCCGCCGTGCACTCGACGCACGTGGCGCCCTTCCGGCGCCGGACCGTGTTGACCAGTTCCGCCTCGCCCGGGCTCCCCGTGTAGGCCAGGACCGGATTGGCCAATCGTCCGGCCAGTTGACACGCCACCGGTTTTTCCGACCGGTTCCGGACCGTATACCGCATGACCGTCAGCGGCAGCGAGGAACTGTCGACATCCAACGGGATGAACGGCGAAAAACCTTCGAGCGATACCGTCACGGGGCATTCTTCGTCGGCATACTCGACCAGGCCGAGCGGATAGGCCCCGCGGAAACGAACGTCCCTGAATTCTTGCGTATCGAGCGGCCGGGTTTCCTCGTCCCCGCCCACGTTGGTGCAGATGGCACATTCCAGATTGACGGGCGACTGGACCTGCATCGGGTTCTGGTAATGTTCGGAACCGGTGCGGATCTGCTGGTTGAAGATGTCCCAGTGCCAGAGCCGGCCGTCGCCCCCCAGGTACACGTGCCCGCAGCACAGTCCACCAGTGGCCAGTCCGATATGGGCGAGTTCCTCCCCGGCGAACCATTCCGGCTGGCCTCGCTCGAACAGCGAACGGATCCAGGCCTCGGACAACTTCTTGTCGGCCGGAACGAGCGTCTCGAAATCGTCCGAGGAGAACGGACCGGCCATCGCGCTGCGTGAAGAAGGAATCAGTGCCCCGACCGCCAAGGCGCCGCCCAGCTTGAGCAGATCTCTTCGCGGGATCCCTCCGCCACACCTTCCGCCGGAACAATCGCAGCGGTTGTCGGAATCGCGTTTCATCGTGCTCATCCTCCTCATTCGTGTTCGACTTGCTCGGAATTCGGCTTCAGCAGCAAGAGCTCGCCGCGAGCGATCGCCGCCCGCATCAGGTTCTCCTGCTCCAATCGTTTCTGATAGCGCTCTTCTTTATAGACCTCTTCCGAATCGGCGAGTTGGAAGCCGGGCATGTCGGGTCGAGCGGTCTGGCGGAGCCGCTCCATCCCCAACCGAACGAGCGTCAACGCCTCCTGGTACTTCGACGGCTCGCCCGCCCGAAGAGCGGCAAGGCAGGGACTCAATTCCGGACGATTGAAGCTCGCGTCGGGGAACAGGCGATTGTTGACTTTTCCACCGACGAGTTCGCTGAGTCGATCCAGTTCGGCTCCCGTAAGCGGAGAGCGGCCGTAAGGGTTGTCACCGTAGGCTCCCCCCGCGTACGTCGGGTAGTAAGGGGCATTGATGTCGATCCAGGTCACAATCCGATCCAACGATTCCGGATCGAGATCGACCTTCTCATCGATTTCCGCCTGGCCGTGACCTTGGAGCAGCACTTTGGTCAATGGGCTGGCATGGGATCCCCAGGTCATTGGCATCTGCACCTGGGTAGGTCCAGCGCCTACGACGTGCACCCAGCCCTTGCTGCGCAACTGGACATAAGAAGTGTTGAATACGAAGCCGAGATCGCCCGCCAGGTTGAGTTTCACGCCGGCTTCCTGTCCATAGTCGTGGCAACCGACGCAGTGCTTGTCGAAGGCGGGCTGCACTTCGGTGGTGTAGCTGAACAGACGCGGCTCGCCGTACCAGGGCTGGAGCTTCCGGGGCTCACGATGACGACCGCGACTCGTGTATTCCACCTGCCCTGCCGTCCGCCGGTCTTCATGGCAGCCAACGCATCCGATTGCCTCGCCGGGCCGCACGATCGTTCCACTCCGCATCGACTGAACCATCATTCCCTTCTCGTCCAGAAGCTGGAAGTAAACGAAGGTGTCGGCCGGCACGGAGAATTCCACACTTCCATCGTCCTCCACGGGCACGGTGCCCAGGATCCGCTTGTTGTTGAAATCGTCCCAGGCCATGCCCGGCGCCTGCTGCCCCGTCCCGCCGTCCCAGGCCGGCGTGGTCCAGAAACGCTTTTCCGGCGATTCGACCACCCGGAGATACTTCACGCTTCCACGTGCCACCCGTTCCATCCCGGAGCCCAGATAGACGTTCTCCACACGGAAGCTTCCTTCCCCTTTCGCCAGATCGACCCGGGATGGGATCACGGGCGGCCGCTGGCGCGGACCAAGCGGCATGGGATCGAAACAGCCTGGCTCCTCCGCGTGGACCTGGATCTCGTTGCCGAACAGATCGAGCAGGTAAATCCCCATCTGTTCGCCCGCGCCGGTCATTCGAGAGCAGAGGAAGTACGTTTCGGAAAGCGGATAGGGGTCCTCGTATTTCGGATTGCATGCCACAAAGGTGTCGTAATTGCCTTTGCCGACCAGTCCGATCGCACTGGCAGGCCACGTGCGGATCACCGGTTCGCGGCCGTCGAGTCCCAGGCGGCGGTCGACGATGGCCAGGGCCCCCCACGGGCGGTCGTGGCAGGACGAGAAGGTCGCGATGAATTGCTCCGTATCGGGGATCGCCCGGGCGTCGAGAACCGCCCCCGGCGAGTTCGTGTTGTTTCCCCAGTAGACGGCGTGGTTGGTGCCGTCCGGATTCGTCACCCAGACCCCCTGGGCGTCGCCGAAGTTGCGATCCACATACTCCCAACGGTCGTAAATCACCCGTCCGTCGGGCAGCAACGCCGCGTGCCCCTCGTGAAGCGTGCTGTGGCCGATCTGCTGGATGTTCGAGCCGTCGGCATTCATCGTGAACAGGTTGCCCATGATGTGCCGGTTGCACATGCAGTACTTGGGCTCCCGGGTCGACGTGAACAGAATCCGGCCGTCGGGCAGGTAGATCGGATCGATGTCCGTAAGCTCTGAACCGAACGTCAATTGCGTCAGATCCGACCCGTCGGCATTCATCTCGTAAAGATGGTAGTCGTCCTGGCGGTCCCGCCGCATGGAGAACAGGATCTTCTTTCCGTCGAATCGCACATCGGGATCGCGGGCGATGCCCTCGGGCACGTGGAGCAAGGTTCTGACACCGCCAGTGGCCACATCGAGGGTCTTGATCGCTCCGCCCCCCTCGAAGCTGGCCGTATTGATCTCGCCTGTCTGGAACATCGTAGCCGTGTTGTGGTGATCGCTTCGGTACTGGCGCCGTACGACGAACAGAAGAGGGCGACCACTGACCAGCTTGTTGGCCAGAAGGGCCTCTCGGCGGAAGGCTTCCATCTCGGCAGGTTCGATTGAGTCGAGCCGCGCCAGGAACTTCTTCGCCGGGCACTTTTGGCCGTCGCTGGCCGCCAGATCGTCGATCGCGAGGCGAAGGGAGGCCTTGGAGGGATCGCCTTCGTTGGGCTCGCCGGCCGAAGTGGCGCTCTCTGCGGCGGAGACGCACGACACACCAAGAGCCGCAACGGCCATCAGAGCGATGATTCTCCGGCACGAACTCAGCATGAAAAGGTCCTCGTTACGGTGTCACGAGCGTTGGTTCTCTGGATGGTCCGCTTCTTTTCCCGGCTACCGATGTTATCGGCGACTTCACCTGGTTTAAGCGTTACGTCTCTTGAAGGGAGACCGGTTCGAGGGCGTTATTTTACAGGAGAAACATCCGTCTGCAACACAGAGCCACGGCGTTGGCGTCGCCGGTCTCGGTCCGTGCAGTGAACTCGTGCAACAAGTTTCGCCTTTTCTCGATGTTTTGACGACTTCTGCGAAGGGGCTCTCCAGCCGCTGGTCTTGCCGGGCGTCGAACGTGGCGGGCGGCCCCTCGGCCACTGGGCTGGCCCTTCTGGCGGCGGTCAGCCAAGGACCGGGTTGCGGCGTTGGTCAACAGGGGGCCGATTCTGCCAAATTCACGGCCTGAAGGGGCGGGGAGCATTCATTTTGTCCACGCGTCGGGTTTTTCGGGCCGAAGGGGGTCCGGTGATTGCTGTTGTCATAAGTTTGCGAGGTAATCTTCGTGGCAATTTC
>Ga0351853_1151_pt1 | contig 16255 bp, 16 predicted proteins | sample BONcelHFGM3001C8_FD_206799 | JGI IMG/M metagenome (GOLD analysis project Ga0351853, IMG submission 206799) | Enriched cells from coal bed in the Powder River Basin, Montana, United States - BONCAT cells FGM rep2 HSBNCT.FGM.300.1.C8 ... | reverse complement strand
GGTGACTTCCATTGTCACCAACGTGCAGGACTTTCTCAAAAAACCCTTTTGCAAAAGGGCGCCTTGAGCTGCCTGAAACTCTTTCAACACCATGGCCGGCCCTGGCCGCAACCTATTGCTGAGGGCCGGCAAGGTCCAGCACCACTCCATATATAAGGTCAGCGATTTTGACCACCTGGGACATGCGCAGTTTGTCGGGGGTATCCTGAGGGGTGTGCGCATATTCGGTGATGCCGGCCTTGAACTCGCGAACAAGCATGACCGCGGCGCGGCCCGCGTCCCAGAAGGCTTTGTAATCACCAAATGTTTTGAGCATATCCGAACGCATGGACCACACATGCAGGTCCGGCTGCGTGCCGTGTGCGCACGTTTCAATGCGCCGCTGGAGTTTTTCCGAACGCTTATCGTAAAGGAGCATCACGCCGTCGGCGCCTGTGTCGGTTCCGATATAATCGGTAATAATCGCGGCCACGGGGCGCTGTTCCTCTTTTAATACATCATTCACATAATGTTTGCTGCCGCCCATGCCGATTTCCTCGGCCGTGAAGAACACGATGCGCACTTCTGCGCCGGGCAGGGGCGTGCGGGCCAGTTCCGCGGCCGCGGCCAGGGTGGCGGCCACGCCCGAGGCATTGTCGTCGGCGCCCGGCGCGGGCGCATCGGGGTCGTCGGTTTCATCAACAATGGAATCATAGTGCGCGCCCAGAATAATGAGGCGCGCGGCCTGCTGGTTGCTGTTGGGCAAAGTACACACGATATTGCGCATGGCTGCGCCGCGGTACGTGAATGCATCATCAAAGGCCGGGCATCCAATTTCCCCGAGCCGCGCCTTGAGGTAGTCCGCGGCGTCCCCGGCCTGGGCGCTCATGGCATGGCGCGTGCCAAACGCGGCCAGGTCCTGGATGGTGTACCGGATTTGCTGTTCGGAAATAACGGAACCTCCCTGCTCCTGCGGCCCGGCATGCGCCGATCCGTGTGAAATCCCTGATAAAAGAATTATATAAAGAAAAAACGGTGCGATGCGGCGCAGGATCTGGTTCATACCAGAGATCATGGCCCGGCCGCGGCAAATGCGCAAGCGGCGCGAAAAATTCTACGGCCGCGGCGCGGTTTCGCGGGCCATCTGCGATACAATTCAGGAATGAACCATTCAACACATCCGGAAAGAGGAGGGTTTTATCATGAAATGCACGCAATGTGGAATTGACATTAATCCTCAACATAAATTCTGCGCGGGGTGCGGCGCGCCTGTGCAGGCGGGTGCGGGCGGGTCCATGCGCAGCGCCGCGGCGCGCGTATCCGACGAGATCGACTATGTGCTGATCGGGGACGACATGCAGGCCGTGATCATCACCCTGGACCCGGGCGAGGGCGTGCGTTCCGAGGCCGGCGCCATGCTGTTCATGGATCCCGGCATCCAGATGGAAACCGGGGCCAAAGGCGGCATCTGGAAAGGCATCAAGCGCATGTTCACGGGCGAGTCCTTTTTCCAGAGCTCGTTCAACAACACCGGAACCGCGCGCGCGGACGTGGCGTTTGCAGCCCCCTACCCCGGCAAAATCATTGCCATCGACCTGGCCAGCTACCAGGAATTCATCGTGCAGAAACAAGCGTTTCTGTGCGCGGCCAATGGCGTGGACCTGGATATCGCATTCACCAAAAAACTGGGCGCGGGCTTTTTCGGCGGCGAGGGATTTATCCTCCAGCGGATCAGCGGAGACGGCTGGGCTTTCATCCACGCGGGCGGCACGATTTTCGAAAAAGATCTGGCCGCGGGCCAGAGCCTCAGGGTGGACACAGGCTGCATCGTGGGGTTTCAGCCCACGGTGCAATACGATATACAATTTGTTGGCGGATTCAAGAATACTCTGTTCGGGGGCGAAGGCCTGTTCATCGCAACACTCACGGGCCCGGGCAAAGTGTTTTTACAGACCCTGCCCTTCAGCAAACTGGCCGACCGCGTGGTGCAGGCTTCGCGGCTCGCCTCCACAAGCGGCGGGGAATCCAAAGGCGGCGTGGGCGGCATCCTGGGCGCCATCACCAGCCTGACCAGCGATTGAGCCGCGACCGGGTTGCGGCTCAGCCGCCCGGCATAGCAGCGAATCCGCAATCCGCTTCGCACGGGCGGCTAATCGCCCAACAGATACCAGCGGCCATCGATTTCCACCGCTGTGATCGTCTCTGTTTCCTCTTTGCCGTTTTCCTTTTTTGTCGTAAACGTCATTTCGCCACATGCGCTGATATTGGCTTCAACATCCATTTGTTCAAACATTTTCTTCGTGTCCTGTTTACATGCCGCGGGGTCCGCATGAATCACGGCGCAGGCTTCCAGCTTTTCCGATTTCATTTCCTGCTCCATGTCTTCGACAAACATGTCCCGTGCGGTTTGATACGGATCTTCGCTGTACTTTTCCTCGTCCGGAATTGCCATAATCATCCCGACGATGGCTTCTACCATGGGCGGGGGAAGAAGATCAAATAAGGCTGCGGCATCGCCGTGCATTCCCGCATCGCAGAGCATGTCCCCCAAAGCCTGGAGAGACGGCGCGCCGGTGTTTGCCGGCGCGCTGTGCCTTCGGTCGGAACCGGGCAGCGCACTGGAAATGGATGGCTTGTTTTTTCCTATTGAACCGTCTTTATCGGCGAAAAAAAGCACATGCGCGCCGCTGCCGATCCGCGCGGCCACCACCACGGCGTGTGCTGGAGATTCACCGGGTTCCATCGCCGACATATCAATCCGCGCGCACTGCGAAATTTTCATTTCAGCCATGATGGACTCAAGATCATCCAGGGGAAGCGCATCAACGTATTCCAGATCCATCAATCCATCCTTATGCAGCAGGATCAATTCCCGCGCCGCTCCGCAGTCCACAATCTCGGACCTGGTTTCGCAGCTTTCAAATATCAGGCTCCTCTTATCCCGGTCCTCCCGCGCGATTTCAATAATACCATCAATAAATTCCTGTTCGGATAGGCCGCCCATTTCACTATCGCTCACATTGAGCAAATCAACTCTTGCAAGAAATTCATAGAAATGCTCATTGGCCATAAGTCGAATCGTTTGCCCACCGTCACACAGGTTGCGCTCCAGTTCATTGACAGAATCCGCAAAAGACTTGCGCCCGAAATCCTGAGCGCCGCCGCCCACGCCGCTGAACGCGCGCGGCGCACTCAGCACGATTATGCAGAATACCATGCAAGTGAAAAACCGTTTCAAAATAAAGAACTCCCCTCGCGCAACGGAGCATCCAGGCTGCAGTTTGTGTACGCTGCATTATACCACAAAATCAAGCTGTGAATCCAATAAGCAACACCCTGTAAAAACAGGCCGCGCAACGTTATGCTATTGGCATTATGGAAGAAAAACTCGAACGCATAAAACAGATTGTGGAACAAGAGATGGCGTGCTCGGCGCACCGGCTGGACCATGTGCGGCGCGTGTACAAGCTGTGCGTGCGGCTTGCCGGGTCGGAACCCGTGGACCGCGACGTGCTGCGCGCCGCGGCCCTGCTGCACGACGTGGCGCGCGCGCGCGAGGACGGCGACCCCAGCGGAAATACGGACCACGCGGCCCTGGGCGCGGACATGGCCCGGGATATTCTGCAGCGCGTGGATTTCCCCCAGGATAAAATCGAATCCGTGTGCGCGTGCATCCGCACGCACCGCTTTCGCACGGGCCAGGCCCCCGAATCTCTGGAGGCGCAGATGCTGTTTGACGCGGACAAACTGGACACCATCGGCGCCGTGGGCGTGGCGCGCAGTTTCATGTGGGTGGGCCTGCACGGCGCGCGCATGCACGGCGCGCACAATGTGGACGCATACATCAAAGAAAACCTGGGAGGCGAGGCCCACGGCCGCATCCGCGACAAGAGCAAGCACACATCCCAGATCGAATATGAAACAAAGATTAAATTTCTGCCCAAACGCATGCACACGGAAAAAGCGCGCCACATGGCCGAGGAGCGCGCGGCCTATTACAAAGCCTTCCTCGACCGCCTGGACCAGGAAGTGCGCGGCATACAGTGAATGGATAAAAAGACGCTGTACACGCAAACCGGCGTCAAATTGCGGATGAGTTGCAATTAAACTGCAGGGCGGGGGCAGCGCACCCCGCCGGAACCATGTTGATTCCGGCGATTTTTCCCTCTTAAAACTCAAACATAGCGGGTAGGAGAGGTTTGATTTTGGAGTGCGGTGATTTATCGCCGCTTTTGCAATACGAGATTTATCGTGATGCACCGACGTATGCCGGGAATTAATTCCCGGCACGCAAAGCGACATTAAAATGTCGCACTCCAAAGGGGAAGCGGTTTGATTTAAGATGTTTTATTAGCTTGATTTGACGAACCCGCTAAGTTTGATTAAAAGCTTTCCATTCATCATCATTCAGGATTATCAGTTGCCTGGCTTTTTCTGGTATGATCTTTCAATCATAGAAACATCGCACCACAAAATATGTCCTGTCTCCAAACAGCAAAATCAAATCAGTCCGGTTATGCGCCAATCAGGTTGCGCTTGATGTTCACGAGAAAGTCCTGCACGTTGGTGACAATGGAAGTCACCTCGAGGCTGCCGCGGTCGCGCAGCTTGTTGACCGCAAATTCGGAGATATCCACGGTGTAGATAAATACCGGGCGCACGCGGCCGTTCACCACCTGGTAGGCGGGTGTCATGTTGCCGGTGGCGATGGCGTGGAGCTGTGTGGCCAGGCTGATCATGGTGGTGGCGCGGCGCGCGTGCGCGCGCATGGCGTCCTGGGCCGCGTATACGTTGCCGATGACTTCGGGCATGGGGCCGTCGTCGCGAATGGACCCGGCCAGAACCACGGGAACGCCCGCGCGCATGCACGCGCGCATGATGCCGCTGTCCACGGCGCCGCTGTTCAGATAGGCCTCAAGCCCGCCCGCGCCGCGCACGCGGTTGAGCACATCCAGGTGGTGATAATGCCCGCCCGGAGAAGACACCTGAGTGTAGATATCCTGGCCCAGCGCGGTTTTGAACACCGCGCCTTCCACGTCGTGCGTGGCCAGGGCGTTGCCCGCGAGCACCGCGTCCACATAGCCCGCCTCAATGAGCGCCACCATGGCGCCGCGCGAGTCCGAGTCAAACGACACGGCCGGCCCCAGCACCCACACGGTGTAGCCGTTATCCTTTTCATAGCGCAGCACATCGTAAAGGGTGTCGTAGTCGCGCGAGTAGGATGTTTCGCGGGTGCGCCCGGTGCGGAACACGAACGCCTCGCGCAGGGCCTGCTCGCCCGCGAACCCGGCCGCGTGCACGTAGATGCCCTGGCCGCCGTCTTCGGTGCGGCCCAGCACCACGGCGTCCCCTTTTTTCAGGTTGCGGAACTCCACAACATCCAGGCCCCCGCCGCGCACCACGGCCACGCAGTCCATGCGGCTCTGAGTCGCAAGCACCCACTGCCCGTTGATTCTGAAATACTCGGGATAAATGGTTGTGGCGTGAAAATTGTCCGGGGCCACGCCGTTATCAGGCGCGGGCGCAGTCACTGCATCCCGGGCCGAGGCCAGAGGCCCGGCGCTGAAATCCGGCTCAATATATTCAGGCAGTGTAAATGTCATGGTCTGGTTCCTCCCCCAGGGGGCGCGTCGGCCCCGTTGCTGTAGTATATCCCATACCCGGCGCGCCTTGTAGATTAATCCGCAACGCCGCGCGCGCCGCCGCCCGGTTCTGTGGTATAATAAAAATTCAAATCCTTTTGAGAAAACCGGTGCGTGTGAAACGAGTCGCAACCATTCAGACCGGTATTATCCTTGGCCTGCTGCTGATTCTGGCGCACATGCTGCTGGACGGGGATTACGCGGCGCAGCGCGCACCTGTGGCCATGCGCGGCGCCGGCGCAGCACCCGCGCCCCCATGGGCCGCGCCCCCGGACTGGGACCCCGACCTGGTATCCAGCCCGCATGTGCTTGAGCAAAACCTGCGCTTGCTGGGAAACGGCGCGTATAATGCCGACCCCCTTGGCGACGCATGCCTGCCCGTGGATTATTTCGAGGGCGTGCGCTACCAGGGCGTTCTGTGCGTGGCCCCGTGGGCCGGGGACAAGTTCGGGCTCTGGGCCGTGCTGCGAAGGCCCGGACGCCACGAATGGTCGCGGCCCGTTTATTTGGAGCGCGCCCTGTACCGCCCCCTGCCGCCTTCACCCATGGACAGCAAAATCCGTATCGACACCCTGTTCGGCCAAAACATGTTTCCGCATACCATCATCACAACCATCCAGGGCTCGCGCCTCACCATGGCCATGGGATACAACGCCATTGAAATCGTGGAAACGGAGCAGGCAAAACAGCCCCTTCGCTTTGAACTCAGCGGCGAGCCGCACGGACTTCAACTGGGCAGCCAGCCCCCGGCGCCGCGCTTTGAGCTGCAGCAGAAACACGACATCCTGCAGTTCGGCATCCGGCGCGTGGTGAGCGGCATGCGCGCGCACGACCTGCGCGCACACACCACAGCGGACCTGGACACGGCCCGGCGCGACACGGACGGCGACGGCCTGCCGGACCGCCTGGAACAGCGCCTGGGCCTGGACCCGCTCGGCCCGGACACGGACGCCGATCGCATCCCGGACCTTTGGGACGCCAACCCCCTGGCCCCCCTTGGGCGCACCTGTGCGCACGCCGAAATTTACAACGCCGTTTTCCAGTGGGTGCGCCAGCAGCGCCCCGCGGCCCTTTATTCGGTTATCTATGAAAACAATGAGCCGTGCAGCATGGATGATTTCGCGGGAGTAATTGTCAAAAAGCAAATCAGCTGCGAACACGCAGTGCGGTTTCACAAGCCGGAACTTGTGAGCAACACCCTGGCGTCGGTTCAGGCCGACGTGGGCGCCTGCCCCCAGAGCGCGGGCGGGTACCGGTTCCTGCTCGCGCGCGTGCGCGGCCAGTGGCGCATCATCAGCTTCGACCTCGCGTGGATCGGCTGACCCGGCTTACTTCCACATATCAACAAACGAAAGCAGTTCCTGAGTGCGCGTCTGTGTGCGGGTCGTGAGGCAGCCCGTGTATATCAGCCCGTATATGGTGCCGCCTTCGAACACCGACGCCTCGAACGCGCAATCCTTGTCGCGGAAATCAATCCACGCGCGCTGCGCGGCAACAAGCTTGTCCTTGGCTTTGGGATTGCCGCTGGCTTTGACCGCGGTCATGACTTTTTTGTATGCATCATTCAATTCCTTGTCAGCCTTGTCATATTCAATCTGCGCGCACTGCTTCATATCCACCGTGGTATTTGCGTTGTCGCAGTCCAGGCTGCCCGCGGACCGCGCAATGCCAATAACAACGAGCAACACAACCCCAATCGCAAAAAATCTCTTCATGGCGTCCCTCCGCACAATAATTTATCTTTTATGATTCAAAAATCAGGAATGGCTTCAGTGTCTCTTCATTTACCTGTGCGCCCGAGCCCAGGGCGTCTGAAACCGCGGCCACGCCGTTGTTCACAAAAATGCCGCCGTGCGCGAAATCCTGAATCATGTCCAGATGCCCGTCCAAATCGGCGTATCGCACAGCGGGTTGCGAAAGCGCAACACACGCGGCCGCGGCCATGGACACGGGCAGCTCTTCCATGCACCCTATCATAACCCCGCGCCCCAGAGACCCCGCCAGCTCGCACAGGCGCACGGCCGCGGCCACGCCCCCGCTCTTCATAAGCTTCACGCAGATATACGGCACACCGCGCCGGAACATGTCCAGGGCATCCCCGGGAGTGAGCACGGGTTCGTCCGCCATGATGGGCACAGGCGATTCCGCGCACAGCACGTTGAACAGGTCCCGGTCCTCTTTGGGACCCGGCTGTTCCAAAAATATAATGTCTCCCTTGAGCGCATGCACAACATGCAGCGCCTGATCTTCCGCATAGCCCTGATTGGCGTCCAGATGCAAAGTCAGGTCCGGCAGCGCCGCGCGGATTGCACGCACCCGTGCGATGTCCATCTCGGGATCCAGCCCGCATTTGATCTTGAGAAAGCGGAACCCCAGGCCCGCGAAACGGCGCGCATCATCGAGCGTCTTGCCCACATCCGAAATGCTGATGGTCATACATGTGGGAATGGATTTGCGCACGGGGCCGCCCAGGAAATTCAGCAGGCACACACCCGCGCGCCGCGCGGCCATGTCGTGCAGGGCCACATCCGCAGCCGCGCACGCCGCATGCGCCCCGGGCGCGGCATGCTCCAGCATGTTCAGCAACAGGGGCAGAGACAATTCCGGAGCATTCATTAGCGCGGGGATGAGGTTGCCCGTGAGCGACTCAACGGTATCCGCCACGGTTTCCCCCGTGACCCGGCTCTCCGGCGATGCGCAGCCCCAGCCCGCAACCCCGTCTTCGCTCTCCAGGCGCAGCACCACGTTTTCAACCTCGGACACATTCTTGTACGCGAGGACAAAAGGCTGTTCGAGCGGAATTATCACGCGGTACACGCGCGCCGATTTGATCTTGATTCGCACGCTCATACAAACGCCTCCGGGAATCTGACCTGCAGGGCCTTGATAAACTTATCCGGCCCGTGCCGCAGCACATCGGACGCGGGCAGCCCGTGTTCCTTTTCAAGCGCCAGGGCCGCGGCGTCCACTTCTTGGGGCGACATATTTTCATGGTTGATTCCAATGGCCACAACGGGCGCGCCGCACATGAGATCAATAATGCGCCGTTCGGTTTCAATGCCCTTCAAAAGCGCGCCCGGAAATCCGTCATATTCTTTGCGCCTGGGCGGATGCACCAGAATCACCGCATGGGGCCGCGCCGCGCCCAGGATCTCAAACCCGCCCGGAAACCCGGGGCTTGTGAGACACCCCTGGCCCTCGATAAAAATTACGCGCGGCTTTTCATTGTCCCACGCCTGCAAAATCGCGTGCTCCAACTCCCCGGCCACAAAATCATTGATGGTCGCGTCCAGCACAAACCCATAGCGCACACCCTGCATCCACGCGGTCTGGCCCGTGCCGATCATTTCGGATTTTACTCCCCGCGCATTCAGCTCCTTCATTAAAATGCGCGTGAGCGTGCGCTTGCCCACGGCCGCGTCCGTGCCCAGCACAGCCACGCGCAGGGCCTCCACCTCGCGTATCCGGCCCTCGTAGAAATGCAGGTTGCGCGGCTTCTTCACCAGGCGTACGTCCCTGATGCGCGCCCCGCCCTCCTGGGCCGCGGCCACAAGCTCCGGGTAGTCGCACAGATAATCGTGCATGCCGCTGTCCACGTTGATGCCGGCGCGCAACGCGGCTTCAAACACGCCTAACAGTCCGGGCGGCACCATGCCCCCGTCCGGGGCAATGCCCATGACCAGGAAATCCGGCTTGTTGCCGAGTTGCGCCAGAGCATCATCCAGATCGCGGAACATGGGGATGCCGCATGGAGCGCCGTCCAGCACCGCACCCGCGTCGCGGCCCGCGAATTTGCTGTCGAGCACGCCCACCACCTCATAGCGGTCCGTGCCCCGCACCAGCCCGTGCGCGGTCTTGCCCGACGACTCGTCAAAAAATCCTTCACAAAGAACCAGCGCGGTCCCGTCCATATGTTTTCTCTCCACGGCAAAATGATTAATAGCGTGTAACTAATCCCAAACAGATCAATTCATCGAAACGTTGCACAAAGCGTGTATCATGCAACAGGCCATACCGCGCCATGGGGCGCGGGGTTGCCCGCCAAAGTTTTTGGGAGGGTGCGGAAACTCTTTTTGCCAAAAAGGGTTTCCGCGCTTGCATTTTTTTCCATCTTCACGCCCCGCCCCGCTGCTTGATAAAGTCCTGAAACACATCATCATGTTCGGCAACAAACGATTCTTCAAACCCCTTGCCCTCATTGGCAACCATGTATTGCTTGGCCGCGCTCAGGGCCGCGTCCGGGGCCTGGAGGATTTGCGCGGCCGTGGCGCGCGCTTGTTCGAGAAGCTTATCTTCTTCAACCACGCGGCTCACCAGCCCGATGGCAAGGGCCTGGTCCGCACGGATATTGCGCCCGGTCAGGCACAAGTCCCGCGCCGGGCCGCTGCCCACAATCCAGCGCAGCGGCGTGTACAGAGGCGGCCCCCCGAACTTGATCTCAGGGTGCCCGAATTTCGCGGACGGCGCACAGATGCGGATATCGCACAGGCACGCAAGGTCAAAACCGCCGCCCAGGGCCGGGCCCGCCACAGCCGCTATGGTCGGCTTGGGGAAATGCCACACGTCCCGGTGATACTTTGTGGACGATTCAAAAACATCCCGCATCAAATCCGCCTGAGCAAACTCCTTGAGGTCAAACCCCGCGCAGAACACGCCCCCGGCGCCCGCGAAAATTACGGCGCCAACAGTCTTGTCGCTTTGCAGCGCAGCGAGCGCCGCGGAAATCTCCCGGCGCATATCAATGGACAGCGCGTTCTTTGCTCCGGGCCGGTTCAAAATAATAACCGCGATGCGCCCGGGGCCGGATTCCACTTTGATTGCTTTGTATTCCATCATCGACTCCTTGTGCCCTGTGCGAATCAGCCGAAAAGCTCGTCGTCGAAAGCCTTAATCACATTTTACCTGAGAATAAAACCACGGCTGCAAAATAAGATATAATTCCCACAGTCTTTTCGACAGTCCGGAACTCTGATGGCTGCGCATGTGCGCGGAACAGGCCCATGAACACGCGTTTATGGAGCGCGGCTCATGCGGCACTTTAATCATTGCGGGAGGCCTCATGAAGAAATTTGTTGCGGAAATGATTGGAACATTCATCCTGGTGCTGTTCGGATGCGGCACGGCCGTTGTGGCGGGCGGGCTGGTGGGCGTGCTGGGCATCGCCCTGGCGTTCGGGCTCGCGCTCATTGCAGCAGCCTACGGCATCGGCCCCATCAGCGGCTGCCACATCAACCCGGCCGTGACCCTGGGCGCGTTCGCCGCGGGCCGCATCAAGGCCGATGACCTGCCCTCGTACATAGCGGGCCAGTGCCTGGGCGCCATTCTTGCCGCGGGCGTGCTCCTGTTCATCGTGCGCGGACTTCCCGGCGGATACGACGCATCCGTGGCCGGCCTGGGACAAAACGGCTGGGGCGTCGGGTACATGGGCCAGTTCAATATGCTGGCCGCGGGCGCGTTTGAGGTCATCGCAACATTCATTTTCCTGGTCGTGATCCTGGGCAGCACGCAAAAAGGCGCGCCCGACCAGCTCGCGGGACTGGCCATCGGCCTCACCCTGGCCGTCATCCACATCTTCGGCATCAACATCACCGGCGTATCCGTGAACCCGGCGCGCAGCCTGGGCCCGGCCGTGTTCGTGGGCGGCAAGGCCCTCGAGCAACTGTGGCTTTTCCTGCTCGCCCCCACAGCCGGCGCCATCGCCGCGGGTTTGCTGTTCCGCTACAAGCTGCTGGAAAAATAAGGATCCGGGCATGCTGTTACCCAAAAAAGCATGCTGATTATCATGTTGTTTCAGTATGACGAAAATACTGATGGTCTCGCATTTTAAGAATCAAATGGGACCCACTGGTAACGGGTTGTTAACGGGGCGATTCGTTCCCGCATAAAACATGAAACACCGGAAAGCTAAGAAACAGTTAACAATTTACTAATAAGTTCATAAGTAAGTGGACATAATCAATAAATTATACAATAATTGAATGACGATATACAATTGGCTCGCCCGCTATCGCGAGGGTGGCAAAGAGGGGCTGAAGGCACAGCCGCTCTCGGGGAGGCCGACGAAGTTAAACGGCAAGCAAATCCAGTGGATTTACAAGACAATAGTCGGCAAAAATCCCACGCAACTGAAATTTGAGTATGCGATCTGGACACGCAAGATGATAGGTGATTTGATAAACGATAAATACGAGCAGCGGTTGAGCGACGTTTCCGTTGGCCGGTTATTAAAGAAGCTTGGGCTCACACCGCAAAAGCCGTTGATGCGGGCATATCAACAGGATGAGGAAGCCGTAAGGCTATGGCTGGAAGAGGAATATCCGAGAATAAAGGAAATGGCCAAGAGAGAAAAAGCCGACATCTATTTTTGCGATGAGGCATCCGTCCGTTCAGATTATCATGCAGGAACAACATGGGCGCCCAAAGGGCAGACGCCGATTGTCAAAACAACAGGAGCAAGATTCGGCGTCAACATGATCTCGGCGATCAGCCCCAGAGGCGCACTGCGATTCATGGTCGTTGACGGCAAAATGAATGGCGCGCGGTTTTGCGAATTTCTCAAAAGACTGATTCACAACGCAGCGCATCCGATATTTCTCGTATTGGACGGACACCCCGCGCATCGTTCCAAGATGGTAAAAAAATTCGCTGCCTCCACAGAGGGCAAACTCAAACTCTTTTATCTGCCTGGCTATTCTCCCGAACTGAATCCAGACGAATTGGTGTGGAATGATCTGAAACATCACAACATTGGCAGACGAATCATAACTGGTCCGGATCCGTTGAAGCGTCTGGAAATCTCTCATCTGAGAGCCCTGCAAAAAAAGCCCGCAAAGATTAAGGAAGAAAAAGGGCGGACTCGAAGAACAGTACCGTAAACCGCCGAGTTCTGTCCTTCAGATGCTTTTCCAGTTGAGGGCTGAGAATCCGGATAAACCGTTTCCACACTTTCCCCGTGCTGCGTGGCGGCGTGTACGAGACAAGATAGAAGAAGAGATGGGACTACCTGATAGAAGGTTCCATGCACTCCGCCACCGCTGCGCCACAGAGATGATCGAGAACGGAGCCACGCTGTATGACGTGCAGTATTACCTGTGCCATGCGAGTTCAACGACTACAGAAATCTACGCCCATGTCAGCGAGAAACGAGACGATAAGATTGCATCGTTCCTGGAGTAAGACAATGCAGAGTTTTCTAACCTTTTCTAACCAGGGCACTTTGGGACAACCTGACAGCCCACCTGAAGGGTTAAAAAAGTGCCTTAAGAAGCCAGTTTCTGTGGTTTGGAGACTACGGGGCTCGAACCCGTGACCTCCGCCGTGCAAGGGTGATTTGACCATGACACCCGCATAAGCAGAAGCAAACAAAAAAGCCGCTTTTTACCTGATGTTTTTATTTTTAAAACAACTCAATATCAAGCCGGAAAGTGTAGCAAATTTGCCATATTGTGCCATAAAATGCCGCCAGTTTTGCTACACTTGCTACACTTTCGACCTCATCCCTGCATAGTACCCCCTACCCAATTGGTGAAAAATCCGCCAAAGAAAGACCCTTGCAGAAGAATATCACTTTACTTCAACGATAGTCGGTCCCAGTCCACTGAGCCCGCCGTAGGATACCGGCGCGGGAATATGCCCGTGCCACGATACGATTCATGCTCGGCACAAGGTCCACGGTCACGTCGTAAGTTTTTTCGCCCGTAGGCGCATCCGCCGGGGTCACATCCCGCACCGCGCCGCTCACCGGGCGACCCTGACTTGTGAACTCCACGTTCTCCGCGCCGCCGCCGAGGTCTTTAACTTTGACCTTCACCTCGATGGTCGGCTCCCGCTTGATAACGGGAGTTCTCATACTGCCCCTGCTGCCAATAACGGAAATCTCGGGGGGCATTGCTTGTGTCACCTCATCAAGCCCCTGCATCTCTCGCACATAGCCCAGTTCCATGGTATTTTTGAAAAGTCCGGGCTCCCAGAACTGCCTAAAAAACTGGTCTGGCTCGAACAGAACATTCCCCACTCGCCAGCGGATATACTTCTTGCCGCTGTTTTCACCGCCGCCTGCGCATTTCGAGCAGTCAAATCGCCCTGCGGGGTCTGTAACAAACCAGTTGCCGTCATCAAACGCCATGAGCGTTACAATCAATTGCCCGGTATCAGTGTTCCAGAGTTTGATGGTTGAATCAGCACTTGCCGACACGATTGTTTTACTGTCCGGGCTGTAGGCGATGGTTTCAATATTACCAGTATGCCCTTCCAAGGAATGCAGAAGTTCACCAGTAACAGCGTTCCAGAGTTTTACGGAATAATTCCCGTTCGCCAGTGGCCAGGCGCCAGAGCTTAACGGTCTTATCTATACTGCCCGAGGCGATTGATTTTCCGTCTGGGCTGTAGGCTATGGAAGAGATGCTTTCAACATGCCCTCTCAGAGACTGAAGAAGTTTCCCTGTGGTCGGGTTCCAGACCTTAACGGAAATTTCATCACTGATCGCCTCGGGGAAACTCTCGCTGTACCAAGCGATTGATTTTCCGTCCGGGCTGTAGACGATGGATTGGATCGGACCCGAATGTCCTTCCAAGGTATATCTAAGTTCGCCAGTGGACGCATCCCAGAGTTTAACGGTGTTATCTCCACTTGCCGAGGCTATTGTTTTACCATCCGGGCTATAGGTTACGGAATGAACATAATCGAGATGCCCATTCTGGATGACTAGTTCGGGCATGGTTGCCTTTACAGCCGCTGATGTCTTGGTCTGATGTTCAATCCGCTCCACGGCCTCGGACGGAATTTCCATTTTGATGCCGAGTTGGTCTTTGATGAAGATTGTATTCGACGATTTCTCAAGGATTTCACCATCAATGACACGGCCATCCTTAAGAATCACCCGTGTGCTTTGTGCCGGGACGCAGAGCATGATGACACCGGCTACAACCACGAGCCAAAGTAACTTTCGCATAAGAACGCCTCGCCGTCTGTCCTTATCAAATCATGTGAATCCAAACAACCAGAATTATATCCGCATCTGTTTATGCTCGATGTTTCTCATGACATTTCTCCGTGAAGATTTGCTTTTTGCGCGCTGTTTCTTCACTATGAAACATTTCACCCAAGATTTCGATCCCTTTGTGAAATTTCTTCGGCCGTTCTTTTTATGATTTATTTCAATCGTTACGCGGTGCGTTGGAGTTTTCGTTCAGGCACTATGTATGAATTAAAGGGGCGTGCCGCGCTGGGCCTGGCGGATGAGGCCGGTGGCGCCGGTGTCGAAGTCGTGGGCCGAGCAGGGGGTTACCTGAAAGGGACGGTCCGGGAACTGGTCCGCGGCCGGTGCGGTGGCGTCCACGATATGGTCCAGTTCCAGCCAAACGTTGGCGTGGCCATCGAGCACGCAGAGCAGGTCTATTTCCGCGGCGCCGGGGTCGCTGTAAAGAATCAGGCTGTTCATGCGCTCGCCGTAGTGGGCGGCGAGCAGGGATTTGATTGTATCCAGAAGCGGGTCATTGATCATAGTGTGCGGTGTGGCGCGGCAGGTGCGGTTCAGCGCTTTTTCTTCTCGTGTTTTACCAGGTCCTTAAGTGTGTATTGAGCGAGTTTATCCACCAGGGTCTGGTTGACATCGGCCCACAGGGTGCGGCAGTCGCACATGTCGGTGCGGTCGCAGGCGTCGGCGTGGGCCACGCAGTCGATGATGCTCATGGGCCCTTCCACGGCTTCGAGAATTTCGAGCACCGTGATTTCGTGGCCGGGTTTGTTGAGCTTGTACCCACCGTTCATGCCCCACACGCTTTTGAGAAGCTGCGCGTTTTTGAGGTGCGTGGCGAGCTGGTCCAGGTAGCGCTTGGAAATGTGCTGGCGCTCGGCCACCTGCTTGAGGGGCATGGGTTCGTCGCCGCTGGCGTTTTTATAGATGTCGGCCATCATGCGCACGGCGTAGCGGGCTCTCGTGTTCAGCTTCATGCGGTTGATGCTCCCTGTGTGCCAGTATCCATATGGTTAATAGTATAGTGAGTCAATAGACAAATAGCCATGTGCGGCGCACAGGAAAGGGCGCCCGCCGCTTGCGGCGAACGCCCTGTGTTTTTGAATTCCCCTGCTGTGGCCTATGGCTTGAAAACGTCGGATTTGAGGCCCGGGTTCACTTTGATGTCGTAGATGACTGTGCCGCTGTCGAATTTGCCTTTGATGTAGTACTCGTGCCGCATCAGCACCTTTTCCTTCTGGTCCACCCAGATGATGATTTTGTCATATTTATCTTTGGCGCCGGTGACGGTGATCTTCCACGCCTTGCGCCCCTTGACCGTGTCTTCCCCGTCCAGGGTGAATTTGCCATCGCGCGTAAGTTTCTTGAGTTCCATGAGATCGTTCTGCCACCCGACTTTAAAGAAGGGTTCCACCATCTTGGTGTCTTTGGGCATGCCGCCGGGAATTTCCATGCCGCCCTGCTTGCCGAACACTTTGGTTTTGCTCTTGTCCGGATTGTAAACCACGATGGAGCCCTTGTGCTGGCCCTCGTTCACGGTGAGCTTGCGGTAGTCAGGCTCCTTCCACAGGAAATCGCACACGGTGTGCTCTTCCTTTTTGGTTTTCGCATTGATTTCGCTGTGGTCGAATTTGAACGTGTAATCCTTGAGCTTGAGGG
>Ga0351853_1177_pt1 | contig 16379 bp, 15 predicted proteins | sample BONcelHFGM3001C8_FD_206799 | JGI IMG/M metagenome (GOLD analysis project Ga0351853, IMG submission 206799) | Enriched cells from coal bed in the Powder River Basin, Montana, United States - BONCAT cells FGM rep2 HSBNCT.FGM.300.1.C8 ... | reverse complement strand
GGAGGATGTTTTAGTTCTAATAATATGGATAATGGAAGGTTCCCCAAAAATATGGCTATTGCGGAATATGTTTATAATGTATGGGTTGCTTACATAGGTTTCAGGTTCTGGTTTAGGCGAAATATAATTTTTTCAAGGCGTTTTTGTTTTGTTTCTTCCGATTTTGCGTCAAGATATAACCCTGCATAGTTTTTTTTCATCGATAGCGACATTGACATAAAGTTTGAATAGGCAGGTTCAAATTCTCTGAGTATGTTAATGAGTATTTCGATTTCGGCGTCAGATATTTTCGAAGAAGGCGTTGCATCCCACATGCCGTTTCTTTTAGCGTCTTCTATTTTAGCGTAACCGTATTCCGTCATAAGGCCCTGATTTATAAGCTCATTTGCGATTGTCTTATTCTTCTCAGACCATTTGCTTTTTTTGGTTCGTATAGAGAAATATTTAATATATGTTTTTTCATCTATACTCTTTATTTGACCATCAATCCAGCCAAAACACAGAGCTTCTTCAAGAGCTTCGTTGGCTTTTATGGTATTTGGCCCTCCAGTTTTTCCGAATACAAGCCATATGCCTTTGCTTGTCAGGCAATTTGCTTGCAGCCATTGTCTGAAAACATCCCTTGATTCAAATTGTAGTTCTGACATATCATGTGGCCTCCACGCTCGCCTTATTTAACTTTCCATTATAGACATAATAACCTATAAACTTATACCATATTCCCCATTCCTGCACAATCCTTCCTGTTCCAACAAATTCCTCCCCCGCCAAAGCCGAAGGTTTTGGCGAAAACGCGGGGATTCTCAAGGGGCGCGCCCCTTGAGCGGAGGTTTGGAGGCAGCGCCTCCAGAAATAACACCCCAGCGCTTCCAAACAAAAAGCTCCAAAGCTCTCAAACAAAAAGCCCCAGAGCCTTCAAACAAAAAGCTCCAAAGCTCTCAAACAAAAAGCCCCAGAGCCTTCAAACAAAAAGCCCCAGAGCCTTCAGAAAGAAAGCCCCGGAGCCTCCGGATAAATGTCCTCTGCGCGCTTTCCCTTCGGTCAGCCTTGGCCTGCCGCGCTTTTTCTGCCGTATCTTATACCGCGGTAAATCGTCGTGCCAGTGTCTGCCGCGAGGCCGATACCGGAAAGAACGACGATCAGCGTGGGAACAAATGCCCATATGGCCTTTGCGAGATCACTGCCGAACCACTCCGCGCCGGTCGCCGCCTGCAGGTCGGCAAGGAAACTGGCATTCCACACAGCCGCGTTCCCGAAAACCAGCACCACGAGCACAAAAGAAATGATATTGAGCGCAGCCACCGCGATCGCAAGCTTTATGGTGTAGCGCCCGATAATCAGGCGCAGCGCATCTTTGGCAACGCCCGCCGCGATCAGCAGCACAAACAGCCAGATAACGCCCGCCAGCGCATTTAAGTTAAACACGGGTATCCATGGCGCGGGCAGGCCGATCCCCACACCGAACAGCCACGGCATCGTCAGGAAAATGACAAGGAATATGGCTGAGAATACAAGCGATACGATAGGGTCGCCCTTCTTGATGACAGCGCTGCTAAGCGGGACTTCGGGCAGATCGCGCGGATGCCAGTCGTTCTCTTTTTTCCACGCCTCAGCCTTTTCGGTACGCTCGACCACCGCGAAAATCAGCGTAATGATGCCAAACGCCTGGAACAGCGCCATCACCGTCATACCCAAAGCCTGTGCGACAGCCAGCAGCACGCTCTCAGGCGGTGCTGTGATATTCATGATCACGTTGGCTGCCAGCATGCCGAACGCCACCGCCGCAAGCACGATCTTGAGCAGCATCTCGTAGGTGCCGAAAAGCTGCGGGCTTATCAGATAACGCAGGCTTCCGCGGTATTTCGCAGCCAGTTCGGCAGGCCGTCCAAGCTCTATAAGCACGAGTGTCACATCTTTGACATCCTCTTTGCCCGCCAGCATATCATCGATCAGCGTCCGAAGCTCTTTTTCAATATCCGTGCGCTGTGCCTGCGGCAGCCGCCGCGTAACATCATACACATAACGGTCTATCAGTTCATTTGATTTACTCATTATTCTGTTCCTCCCCGTTTATCAGTTTGTCGATACACTGCGTCATCGCATCCCACTCTTTGCATAGCAGGCCGTAAACTATCTCTCCCTGAGCGCTCCTTGAATAATACTTTCGCGGCTTCGCCCTTGAGGTTTCCCATTCACTCGTCAATAGCCCCTGTGCCTCCAGCCGCCGGAGCAGCGGGTACAATGTGCCCGGTTCTATCAAGAGCCCCGCAGCTGCCATCTCCTCCACCAGCGCATAACCGTACTTTGGCAAACCAAGCCGGCTTAGCACACACAGCGTCATCGTCCCGCGCCGAAGCTCCTGCTCCATGCCCGTCACAATGTTTTTCACATCTTCCATACCCATCACCTCGCCGCTATTATACTGTATGCCATATACTATTGTCAATATGTTTTTATTAATTATTTTATTTTATTATGATTATATTTTTAATGTTGCACCTTTTACGATGTCTTCACAAACAGCCGTTTATCCGGCTGCAGCCTCGTTTTATTCAAAAAATAGAAATTTTTGTGTTTCTATCTATACTTTTTGTGTGATATATGTTATAAGTATATTTGCAGATATGTTACATTTCTGTTACTGTCGATTTCCTTTTCTTGGAGGGCATGTTGCGAAAAAGAGCCGTTTGCTTCATCTTATGTATAGCCGTCGTTTTCACCTTGTTTGGCGGGCTGCAGCCGGTCTTCGCGCTGCCCGATTATTCTGTGATACGCGTTTTGCTCTCCATCCCCAGCACCACATCGCACAACCTGGCCATCGACGGCAACTACAGCTTAAACGGCACGGCGCTTTCGCGCACTGTGCATACGGCGAAGATCGAAAGCAGCAACCTGCGGCTTTACCAGGGCAGTACGCTGCTTGCTTCGGTTTCAACCTCATCGAGCATATGGCTTATGCAGCATGCGCCCACGCCCGGCACAAACAACCATGTCGGTATCTATAATTCGAGATACGAGACGACGCTTAATTACCTTGGAAATATCGAGATCCGCGCAAGCAGCGGCAATATACAGATCATCAACCACGTCTATCTTGAGGAATACCTCTGCGGCGTCGTGCCTCACGAGATGAGCAACTCATGGCCTCTTGAGGCGCTCAAATCACAGGCCGTCACCGCGCGCACCTATGCTGTCAACATGATGGCCGGTGCATCCTCTTCTGCAACGTATGACGTCAACGACACCTCCGGGAACCAGGTCTACAAAGGCTACAACGCGGCAAACGACAGAGCCATCGCGGCTGTCAACGGCACAGCAGGCCAGGTGCTCAAAAGCGGCAGCGAATATGTGCAGTGCTATTACGCCGCTTCCAACGGCGGCTGGACGGATATCCCCCAACATGTCTGGTCGGCTTCCAATCCCTTAAAGCCCTACCACATCATACAGCAGGACACGTTTGATACAGCAAACAGCTACAGCATACAGGAGCTTGTCGTTTTCCCAAAAATCATCACACAGAACGACGTTATTCAATACTGGGATTACAGCAGCGGTTCCATGATCAAAGGCCCGGCCGAAAAGAACGCGACCGTCGAGCATTACATGAAGATCTCGGCGATGGATGCCGTGCGTGCACAAGGCTATATCGCAGGCGTGACCAGCGATATTGAGATCGTCGGCTTTGGCGGCTTTCGGACGCACACCCACCGCGGAAACCACGGCGGGACAGGCAGTTACAACGGCAACGATTTCACCGGCAACAATCCCTGCCCCGTTTTTGATTTTGCAGACGTCACCATGACGGTCAACGCTTGGCGTTATGCCACGCCTGTGGATTCGGACGGCGTCGCGCTTGGCGATGTCAACGGGGACGGCGTCATCTCCATCACGGATTACACGCTTGTGCGGCTGCACATCCTCAGTTTAAGGCCCATACCCGATCATATGCTGGCTGCCGCGGATGTCAACCGCGACGGCGTCATCTCCATCACCGACTATACGCTGATCCGCCTGCATATCCTCGGTTTAAGAGCGATTTCCGGCACAACTGCAGACGGCCTGGTGCGGGAGCCCGTGACCGTCAGTTTCACGATAGACATGCGCCCGCTCGAAACGTCCGGCAGTCTTTACCAGGTTTTTTACCGCAGCCTGCGCATGCTGACCGTTGAGGAAACAGACACGGCATTCACACTCCACCGCCGCCGCTACGGCCACGGCATCGGCATGAGCCAGCGCGGCGCACAGTCACGCGCGAATGCAGGCCACACATACGATCAAATCCTCGCGTTCTACTACCCGAATACGCAGCTTATCACCGAGACAGTCAATGCACCCGTGCTCTCGCCTTTGGGAGCACCGCTGCCCACACCCGAACCCACGCCCGATACCACCAATGCCACGGTGCTTGTATCGACCACTCTCAATGTACGCAGCGGGCCGGATACGAGTTTCGGATCGATCGGAACCCTGTACAACGGCAACCGCGTGGAAGTCACGGCAGAGCATGACACAAGCGGCGTGCTTTGGTATGAGATCGTCTTTGGCAGCGGCACAGGATTCGTCCACAGCGGCTTTGTCACGCGCGATCCTTAAGCGGTTTTTCGCCTAAAATATTTTTGGGGGTTCGTCAATGAAAAACAACAAAACATTCCGTATTGCGGTTTCGCTGATACTGGCAGCGGTTTTTTGTTTTGCTGTTGTGACGGCCTTCGCAGCCGCCGAAGATACTGTCGATATTCCTGATGCGGCTTTGCGGCAGGCGCTGCTTGATGCCGCAGATGCCAATTCTGACGGCAGCCTCAATGAAGGCGAGCTCGGTGCGCTCACAGGCGCTCTTGATCTTTCCGGCCGCAGTATCAGCGATCTGACAGGCTTAGAATACCTGACGGGCATTTTATCGCTGGATATCTCGGACAACACCGTGCGCAGCATCGCGCCGCTGACCGGCATTGCGCTTAACACACTGGATGTATCGCTCAACTATCTTGATATCACCGAGGGCAGCGATGACATGGCGGATATCGCGCTGTTGCAGGGCGCAGGCTGCTCCGTCACTTACTCTCCCCAGAAAGACATCCCCGTCAGCGGCATATCGCTGGCTGAAGATCTTGCGATGTGCCCGGGCGATGTGTTTGCACTCACTGCCACGGTTTCTCCGGGTGATGCGGCCGATAAGACCGTCCTGTGGTCCTCTTCCACACCGGCTGTCGCCACGGTGGATGCAGGCACGGTCACAGCGCATTCTGTCGGCACCGCCATCATCACCGCCATAACGCAAGACGGCGGCTATCAGGCTTCGTGTGTGGTCACCGTCAAGCCGGACAAGCTCTCCTCCGCCATTTATGATATCAACGGCGGATTGCTGAACGGCGTGATGAAGATCACGCTCAGGACCAACTTTTTAGATCTGATAGAAAACGACAACGCCGACCTGCTCATGCTGACCGCAGACGGCCAGCCCTATACGGGCGCTGTCGTGGGAACAGGCATGCAGGTACAGCTCGTGATCGGCGGACAGGTGCGCGACACGCTCACGGTCATCGTTGAAGGCGATACCAACGGCGACGGAGCCATATCCATCACCGACTACACGCAGATAAGGCTCGATATCCTCGGGCTCTCAAGGCTCAGTGGCGCTTTCCGCGAAGCGGCGGACGTCAACCGCGACGGCGTCGTTTCCATCACCGATTATACGCTGGTTCGGCTCGATATCCTTGCCATCAAACCCATCGGCGGCGCAATGCCCCATCTGCCCGGCAGCGGCAACGCGCGCATTGAGAGATTCATAGAAATCGCGCTCGCCCAGCAGGGCAAACCGTATGTCTGGGGCGCACGCGGGCCGGATTCGTTCGACTGCTCCGGTTTTGTGTACTACTGCCTCACTCAGGAAGGCTACAGCACCGCCCGCTCGACCGCCGATACATACAGCAAGAGGGAAGACTGGCTGCTTGTCGGCAAAGAAGAGCTCAGGCGCGGTGACCTGATGTTCTACTGGTCGCAGGATACGCCGGGGCGTATCGGCCATGTGGGCATCTATCTTGGCAACGGGTACCACATTCACGCCACCTCGGCAGGCGGCTGTGTGCTTATCGGCACGTTTACCGGCTACTACGATCAGCAGTTCAGCCATGGCAGGCGTGTGTACCAATAAGTTAAAAAAATCTAATAACAGGGGTTATCCACATGAAAAGGTTCTTAAGTTTGCTGCTGGTTATGATGCTGGCAGTGCCGTTCTTCTTCGTTTCAAACGCTTTGGCCGCTTCGGCAAAAGTTTCTTTTTCGGGGCCAAAAGAAATCCAGGCCGGCAGGACATATACGATCAAATACACGCTTAAGGTATCGTCTGCTTGCGCTGCAAATGCGAACATTTCAGTCGGCGGGGTTTTTGAAAAAGTATCAGGCGGAGACGGCCTCTTTCACGACTCCATCCCAAACAATACCAGCAAGAGTTATTCGGGAAGCATCAAAGTCAGAGTCAGCTCCGGCGCGCAGCCGGGAGAAAAAGGCACTTTGTCTGCAATCGGCGGATACAATTATTTAGAGGGGGAGGACATAAAATCCGGCTCTGTAAGCGGAGGCTATTCCGGCACTGTCGTTGCCCAGCTTTCCTCCACGCCCAGGCCCGCATCCACCTCCAAACCAACCGAAGAGCCCGAACCCACCCCGACACCTGAGCCGACACCGACACCGCCCCCCACCGAATGGGAGCTGTTAAGCAACACCCTTGGCACGCTTGAGCAGGGCGGAAAAACATCTGTCTCCGTCACACAAAGCACACAGATCCCCGTCAGCATACTGAAGATGCTCAAAGAAAAGCAGGCCACGCTTGAGCTTGATATGGGCACATACTTTTGCACCATCGACGGCGCAAATCTGGGCGATCTGCCCGAAGATATGGAGACCATCGATCTTTCTGTATCCATGGTGAAAGATTTCTCGCTCTCTACCGAGGCGGACATGCAGGATGTCTATCAGCTTCACTTCGCACACAGCGGCGTTCTGCCCGGCTGTTTCTCCTACCGCTTCCTCGCAACTGAGCACAAGCCCGGCCAGACGCTGTATCTTTATTATTACTACCCGGATTCGGATGTCATAGAAGGCAAACAGGAGGCGCTGGTGGATGCGGATGGCTATGTCACCTTTGATATCTACCACTGTTCCAGTTATTTTGTCACTGCGGCTGTGGTCGATGGTGCGGCAGGCATACTCTCTGCCCCGCAGGATCCCGCAGACATCGATGCACAGATAGCGGCTGCCGTAGATGCCGCGCTCCTTGAATCCAAAGCGGCAGCAGAGCCGTCAGTCGGATTGCCTGCGCTGATCGCCGCGCTTGTGGGCGCGCTGCTCCTCGGCGTTTTCATAACCCTGCTGTCCACACGCACAGGCCCTTTCAAAAAGAAAGAAGACAAGACCGCGCAAGTCATCTAGCATAAAACTTTAACTGTCAAAGCCCCTGCATCCGCGGGGGCTTTTTGCTGTCACTTCTTAAATGCACATTATCATTCGCGCCATACCAAAAACCCCGGCGTATTTCCGGGGCCCTGGCTGTGTGTTATGTATGCCGCAATTTGGTTTGCAGCAATCTTATAAGCAATGTGATGTTGTGTTATTGCGGCTGTTCAGGCGGCTCCGGTGATTTTTCTTTGACCAGCGCAAAGATCCCGCCCAGCAAAAACAGTATCATGAGGAAAAAGCCGAAACCGGCAATCAGCGAAAGCCCCGCAGCCACCAGCATCAGCACGCCGGCCTTTACGTTGTTCTTCTCTATCTTGCGTGCGCCCACAAGCCCGAGGATGCCGGCCACCGCACAGAGCACACCTAAAACCACGATCAAAACGCCGCCCATCCCGATCACAAAAGTATTGATCCAGTTTGTCGAGCCGCCCGGAAGATTAACAAAGTTATTGATGATGGCCATGATCTCATCAAAAAACAGCGTGCCGGTAAACACGATAAAAAGACCGCCGACGATATATAAAACCGCGCCCACCAGCGCAAGGCAGCCTCCAACCATACCAAGTACGTAACTTGCTTTTCTCATCACAAATCCTCCTTGTATGTATTTCGTTCTTTCATTGTAATGCACTTTGTCTTTATTTTCAAGCTAAAGGTTTTTTTGAAGCCTGCTGCTTGACATATCATTCAGCATATACTAAAATCATTTAGACTATATACTCTATGTATATAGTTATTTAGAACATAAGGAGGCGCCATGCAATCAATCACTCCCTGCGGCCACCACATGCGGCGTTTTATGGAAATCTGTCTGCTGGAGTTACTCCAAAACGGAGCTGCGCACGGTTATGCGCTTGCAGAGCAGCTGTCCGGTTTCGGCTTCCAGTCCGATGAACTCAAGCTCAGCACACTTTACCGCACATTGCGCGGTATGGAACAGGCCGGCTGGGTGCAATCGCGCTGGGAAAGCGGCGGCCATGGCCCGAAAAAGCGCGTGTACAGCATCACGCCAAAAGGGTCTGAGGCTCTTGAAATGTGGATCGAAGTATTAAAGCAACGCCAAGCACGCATTTCAAAATTACTGTCCGTACATGCGGCGTCAATCAAGAAGGGCGGGGGCCTATCATGAATATCGATACCATTATTTTTTACGCGGCAGCCGGTATCCTGACGGTCATTTCTCTGATAAAAAGCCGGCAGAAAACCAAAATGGCGTTCAAAAAAGCGTGGCGTGCGTTTGAAAACATTCTGCCCCAGTTTATCAGCATCATGATCATCGTCGGCGTGGTATTGGCGCTGCTCAATCCCGCTGCCATCAGCCGCATCATCGGCGCACAGTCGGGGTGGCTCGGCGTTTTGCTGGCTTCGGTGGTGGGTGCGGTGACGCTGATCCCGGGCTTTGTGGCGTTCCCGACTGCGGCGCTTTTGCTTAACGGTGGCGCGGGGTATATGCAGATCGGCGCGTTTGTGTCTTCGTTGATGATGGTGGGTACCGTCACGCTGCCCGTCGAGTTTAAATACTTCGGAGTCAAAGCATCTTTGCTGCGCAACGCGCTTGCCTTTGCGTTTGCGTTTGTCGCGGCGTTCGTTCTGGGTGCGGTCATGGGGGAAATATGGTGAAAAAACTCTTAAAAAGGTATGCGGCTACGCTTGCCGCCGTGCTCGTGCTGGCAGCCCTGCTCATTTTCGTGCCCGACATAGGCGCAAAAGCACTGGGCACAACGCTTTTCAGCTTTAAGGAAATGCTGCTTGTGCTGCCGCCCGTGTTTGTCATGCTCGGCCTGCTCGACGTCTGGATCCCGCGCGAAACCATGGTGCGCTTTTTGGGCGCAGGTTCGGGGCTGCGCGGCGGCGCGCTCGCAGTGCTTTTGGGGTCTGCGGCAGCCGGGCCTCTTTATGCCGCTTTCCCGATGGCAGCTGTCTTCATGAAAAAGGGAGCCAGTTTTTTCAACGTGCTGCTTTTCCTCGGCGCATGGTCAACGACAAAAATCCCCATGGTCCTTTTTGAACTTGCGTCCATGGGGCCGGTGTTTACGTTTACGCGGCTTGGTTTAAGCCTAGCCGGCATCACGCTGATCGCGCTGCTGGTCAGCCGCATTTCGGGCAAGAGCGAGATCACACGCATTTATGAAAACGCCAAAGCCCTGTAACAGCTTTTTTGGGCCATACCGTCACAGTATGGCCTTTTTTTGTTCTCTTTATAAGAGGGCTATTGGCCGGCCATCTCCGCAAACCTTTTCTGGCTTTCGGTCACGCGTTTTTCCTTGAACGGAAATGTCTTGTCAAATTTGATCAGTTCATCAGGGTCAACGCTATACGCTTCACCCTCCAAAAAGCGGCCGGAAACATGGTCAAGCGCGCCCGGCACAATCTCCAGAGCCATCAGCGGATCAATGAATTTTCCCTCCGATGTGCTGATGCCAAAGGCTTGTGCGCTTTGAAAGCCAAAACGCCGGTAATACGCAGGATCCCCGTAGATCAGCACAGCTTGATGGCCAAGCCCGGCAGCGGCTTTGAGTGAATGCCGGATCAGCATGCCGCCTATGCCCCGCTTTTGAAAGGCTGGCAAAACACTCAAAGGCCCGAAAGTGATCACATCAAAGATTTTTTGATCGTCATTCTTAACCGTTGAACGGCAGTACATAATGCTGCCGACGACCTGTCCGTCTTTTTCGGCCACAAAATCAAGCGCGGGTATAAAGGCCGCACAGCTCCGCAGTTTATGCGCGAGCAAATGCTCATTACACCCCGGCACATGCAGGTTCCAGAAAGCCTCGCGCGTTAATTCTTCAACGGCACGGTGGTCTATCTTTTCTTCCCGTCTTATTGTGATGTTCATCAAATCCCCTTCATTCCTTGATATTCATGCACACACATTATAGCACCCATGCGTTTTTATGACACCTGTCTTCATACGCACAATCTTTAAGAATAAGCGTATCCTTTTGTGCGCAAAATAATTTGGCGCAGTAAAAGATTATGCACCAGATCAAAAGGAGAAGCCAAAATGGCCGAACAAGCGGACAGACAAAAGGGCATCGCGCCCGCTATCGACAGCCTCGTGGCAAACGCTGCCGGAGCTTTAAAAGCCTACATGAAGATGGATCAGCAGCAGGTGGATAAAATGGTGCATGCCATGACGCTTGCGGGGCTTGAGAACCATATGCAGCTCGCAAAGCTCGCCGTCGAAGAAACTGAGCGCGGCGTTTTTGAAGACAAGGTCATCAAAAACATATTCGCGACCGAGTATATCTGGCACAGTATCAAGGAACAAAAAACCGTGGGCATCATAGACGAAAGCGAGCTTGAAGGCTTTGTGGAGATCGCTGAGCCTGTAGGCATCATCGCGGGCGTCACCCCTGTGACCAATCCGACGTCCACCACGATGTTCAAAGCGCTGATCTGTGCCAAAACGCGCAACCCCATCATCTTCGCGTTCCATCCTTCCGCGCAGAAATGCTCCGTGGAGTCGGCACGCGTGCTGCGCGATGCCGCGGTCCGCGCAGGCGGCCCCCGATACTGCGTTCAGTGGGTGGAAACGCCGTCCGTCGAAGCGACGCACGTATTGATGAACCATCCGCACGTCTCGCTGATACTTGCGACCGGCGGCGCAGGCATGGTGCGCAGCGCATACAGCTCGGGCAAACCGGCGCTGGGCGTAGGGCCCGGCAACGTGCCGTGCTATATCCACAAAGACGCCTCTATGGAGCGTGCCTGTACCGACCTTATCATCTCAAAAACATTCGACAACGGCATGATCTGCGCGTCCGAGCAGGCCGCCATCGTTCACAAAAGCGCCGCGAAGGCGTTTGAAGACATCATGAAAGCCAACGGCTGCGCCTTTCTTTCCGATGAGGACATCAAAAAACTCACCGAGTACGTCATCAACACCAATAAAATGACGATAAATCCTGATGTCGTCGGCAAAACGGCAAGCACGATAGCCGCCCATGCGGGCATCAAGGTGCCCGAGGACACCAAAATACTCATTGCCAGGCTGCCAAAGCCCGACCTCGCGTATCCGCTTTCCCTTGAAAAACTCTCGCCAGTGCTTGCATATTTCGTTGCAAAGGACGAAAAACAGGGCTTTGACTATGCCTCAAAGATGCTTGAACTCGGCGGCCTTGGGCACTCTGCCGTGATCCATTCGGCAGACGGTGCTTTGTGCCGCGATTTTGGTTATGCCATGAAAGTCGGGCGCGTGATCGTCAATTCACCGTCTTCGCAAGGCGCCATCGGAGATATGTATAACACCAACACACCGTCTCTCACTTTGGGCTGCGGCTCGTTCGGCAGAAACTCGACGACCGCTAATATTTCTTCGGTCAATCTGCTCAACAAAAAGCGCATTGCCGAAAGGAGAGTAAATATGCAATGGTTCAAGGTCCCGCCCAAAATCTATTTTGAAGAAGGCTCAGTGCAGTACCTTGAAGCCATGCCGGGCATCAGCCGCGCCTTCATCGTGACCGACCCGGTGATGATGAAGCTTGGGTATTTGGACAAGGTGATGCATTATCTTTGCAAGCGTGAAAAGTACTGCCGCAACGAAGTTTTCTTTGATGTCGAGCCGGATCCTTCCACAGAGACCATCATGCGCGGCGTTGAACAGATGAACCGCTTTGAACCGGATGTCATCGTCGCGCTCGGCGGCGGCAGCGCCATCGATGCGGCCAAGGGCATGTGGCTGTTTTATGAGCACCCCGAAACCTCTTTCGACGGGCTGCGCCTCAAATTTCTCGATATCCGCAAACGCGCGTTCCATTTCCCCAATCTCGGCAAACGCGCGCAGTTCGTGGCTGTCCCCACAACGTCCGGCACCGGCAGCGAAGTCACCTCGTTTTCAGTCATCACCGATAAGAAAAACGGCAACACCAAATACCCGCTGGCCGATTATGAACTCACGCCCGATGTCGCGATCATCGATCCGCAGTTTGTGGGCACGATGCCAAAATCCATCACTGCCGATACCGGCATGGATGTGCTGACGCATGCCATTGAAGCGTACGTCTCTATACTTGCGTCCGATTATACCAACGGGCTGGCCATCAAAGCCATTGAACTCGTTTTCAAATATCTGCGCCGCTCATACAATGATGCGGGCGATAAACTGGCGCGCGAAAAAATGCACAATGCGTCGTGTATCGCGGGTATGGCTTTTACCAACTCATTTTTAGGCATCAACCATTCGCTCGCCCACAAACTGGGGGGCGAATTCCATATCCCCCACGGCCGCGCCAACGCCATATTGCTGCCGCATGTGATCGCGTACAATGCGCAAAAACCCACGAAGTTCGCCATCTTTCCCAAGTACGAAACATATATTGCAGACAAGCGGTATGCGCAAATTTCCCGCTATCTTGATCTTGGCGGCGCAGATACCAAGGAGCAGATCGCCAGGCTGATAGACGCGGTTGACAGGCTTAAAAATGACTTGTCTTTGCCCGCGAGCATAGCGCAGTGCGGAATACCTGAATCAGACTTTTTCTCAAAGATCGATATCCTCTCAGAGCGCGCATTTGAAGACCAGTGCACAACGGCCAACCCGCGTTACCCGCTGATACACGAACTCAAGGAGATCTACAAAAAAGCCTATTACGGAGAATGATGCAAGCATTCTGCTCTCGCCGTCTTTAGCCTGAAAAAAACAACAAAAGGGAGGCCACTATGATGAAAAAGAAGAAACAGCGCAGGCCAGTGCCGGGGAAAAACAAAAAACACGATAACTTTGGATTGCCGGAAAGCATACGTGTGGTGCACAGCGGCGAACCCAATCCGCACGACGGTTAAAGTGCGTTTTTACGGATCAGCCCCGTATTGAGCAGGGCGCGGCATTTGCGCTTTTAGTATCTAAAACAGGGGGTGAAGAAAGCTATGGACACATGTATGGCTCGCCTTTTGGCGAGCCTTCCAGCAAAAAACCGGCTTACCAGCAGCGCCAGCCACGGCTGCAGCCCCAACGCTGGCAGCCCCAGCCTCTTCCCCAGCCACCGCAAGGGAAGCAGCCTCTGCCTCTTCCCCAGCCGCCATATCCACAACACATAAGTTTCACCCCCCTATCACATACATATGCGCCTGTGTCCTGTTTTGTTTAATCATTTACACCACCGATGAAAAGAACTGCATCCGGAATATTTTTCACCGCTTATTAGGATAATAAAATAAAGGCAAAAGCACCGAAAGGGGCCAAACTGTGTTCCGCTTTTTACGCAAAAACAAGCAAAAAAAAATTGATGAACCGGTTGACGATATCAATCAGCAGCTTGATAGCATCCGCCTGACCCGTTCTGCCCGCAAGAATGCCGCAGCCATCAAAGAACTGTTCAAGGATGTAGATGTGTTTCGCACAAGAGAGGTGCGCAACATGCATGACGAAAGCATACGGTATTGGGTTTTATTCAATGATGGCGTTGTAAGCAGCATGATGATCAATGAAAATATTTTGAAGCCTCTTATGCTTTCAACTGCCGCCACGCCCTGCACACTCGAATCAGTCATTGAACAGATCGTGCAGATCGGCGAATCAGAAAAAACAGCCAGCATAAAGAAAATCGTGGATGCATTAAGCTACGGCGATACTGTGCTTTTTACTGACGGCATTGCAGAAGCTGCGATATTCAACACCAAGGGGTTCACGCTCCGCGCGATACAGGAACCTGACAATGAAAAAACATTAAGCGGCCCGCGCGAAGGATTTACAGAGGCTCTCATCCCAAACCTCTCCCTGATCCGCCGCAAGGTACGCACCCATGCCCTGAAAATGAAGTTTATAAGCTTGGGCAGGCGCACGCTCACGCAGGTATGTGTGTGCTACATCGATGGTATCGTCAATAAAAATATTGTTGATGAACTTTTCAGGCGGCTTCAAACCATTGATATCGATGCTGTGCTTGATTCGCATTACGTTGCCGAGTTGATACGCGATGCACGGTACTCACCGTTCCGTGCGATGTATTATTCGGAGCGCCCGGACATCGTCATCGGCAAGCTGCTCGAGGGGCGTGTGGCGCTGTTTGTGGACGGATCGCCGGTCGTGATCACCATGCCGCATCTGTTTATCGAGAACTTTCAAAGCACCGAAGATTACTACTTAAGCTTCTGGTATACGTCTTTTTCGAGATGGCTGCGTATGCTCGCCTTTATTCTGACGGTGACCGTACCCGCGTTTTATATCGCCATCGTCGCGTTCCATCCTGAGATGCTTCCCACACAGCTGCTCATCAGCATCGCGAACGAACGCGCAAACGTACCGCTGCCCGCCGCACTCGAAGCCTTTGTGATGCTGATCGTTTTCGATCTGCTGCGCGAAACCGGTATACGCATGCCCACCGGTGTCGGGCAGGCGCTCAGCATCGTCGGAGCGCTCGTTATCGGCCAGGCCGCAGTCGAAGCCAAACTCGTCGCGGCACCGATGATCATCGTGGTGGCCATCGCGGGCATCACCACGCTCATCGTACCCAAATTGACGCCCGCGGTCATTCCGATGCGCTTTTTCCTGCTGATACTCGCGTCCATGTTCGGGCTGTACGGCCTGATGCTCGGGGTCAGCGTCATCATCATCCATATTCTCAATCTGCACTCTTTCGGGGTGCCGCAAATCATGCTGAGCGGACGGCTCAAATACCAGGACTTGAAAGACACGTTCTTTCGGGCGCCGTGGTGGACGATGCGGCAGCGCCCCAAAATGCTCTCTGATGACAGAATACGCATGAAACCGGGGGGCGGCAATGGTTAAGCGGATTATACCTTTATCTCTTGCTTTGTTGGCCGCAGTTCTCCTCACAGGCTGCTGGGATTACCGCGGCCTTGATAGCATGGCTATCGTTGTCGGCATGTCTATAGACAAAAATCCGGAAAGCGACAACTACATGCTCGGGTTCGAGGTGATCGACTTGACGGAAAATGTCAAAGAGCAGGGCGTTACATCCTTTCTTCTTGAATCGGAGGGCAAGACTCTTTTCGAGGCGACCAGAAATGTCAAAAGAAAGATAGCGCAAAAGCTTTATTTCGGACATATGCAAACGCTCGTTTTAAGCGAAGATCTGGTTAAAAACGAAGATATCGGCGGTATCATCGACTGGTTTTTACGCAGAAGGCATTTCCGTTCCCAGACTGAACACAAACAGCACACCAAAGCTGACGGACAACAGCACACAGTAAAGGATGTTTTGCTTTTTAGGCCGTTTTTTTAAAGGAAGCAGATCAAAGACAACAGCGCCTGTATACAAAAGCAGCACGATCAACGTAAGCATAGTATGATCTTCCCATCCTCATCAGCGTTTATTTATGACCTTTTGACAGATGCAGAGTTGGCGATGTGCACTTTAGGGATGACGTTGACATCAAGCCCTGCAAACAGTTCGTCCCAATCTTTACTGAGCGTCTTCCACAGCGCGGGGTCTGCCTGGCTGATCATCTTGCCAAAACCGAAAATGTCTGCGCCGAAGCCCTTTTGCACCTTTTTGATGACCGCACTTAAATTTTGCTCAATTTTTTCCTGCGCCTGCGTTTCAAGGGCAAAGACCCGCGGCTGATCGAGCGCGTCGAAAGGCTCGTCGATCTCATAAAGAAACGCGGTTGTGTCTGTCTTGATCTCCACCGCCAAGACCCCCTCGTTGTACGAAAAAGAAGTATCTGTCGTGTTCTTTGAGATTTCGAGCGACACGTTGTCTGCCTCGCCGTCGCGTGAGGAAAACGTCAGGATACCGCCCCGCAGATCGCCGAGAACAAAAAGCAAAGACATTGATTCTGCGGACGATAGATAGCCAATGAGCCGCTGCTGTTTAAAGACGGCAGTACCGTTTAATTCCGTCACTTCATCTTCGTCATTTTTTATGTTGTGCACAGCGGGCATGGCCAATTCATGCCCTCCGGACTCAAGTGTATTGTAGATATCGTAGAGCTCTGCGTATACGGCCGATGATGTG
>Ga0351853_1173_pt2 | contig 16473 bp, 14 predicted proteins | sample BONcelHFGM3001C8_FD_206799 | JGI IMG/M metagenome (GOLD analysis project Ga0351853, IMG submission 206799) | Enriched cells from coal bed in the Powder River Basin, Montana, United States - BONCAT cells FGM rep2 HSBNCT.FGM.300.1.C8 ... | reverse complement strand
AAGTTTTTGAAGATGGCGATCACATACGACAGTGTTTTCAAAATTACTGTCTGGATTTTTTCCCTGCTAATCAGGAAGTTAAAATGGTGCCTTTAGGGGAAGAATTTCTGCAGACCATGAATATCCAGACCGAACAGGTGGTTCATTTTGAATATACCACCCAGACTGTCACGATTCATATTCAGGAAAAATCGTCGCATGTGTCTTTGAATGAAGAGCAGGAATTACTGATTCAGGTATTACGCACCGAAAATCGAACCCCGCTTCAAAACATTGACGCCAACTTGAAAATCACATTACCTGATGGCAATGAATATGTTTATGATGTACCCGCCACAGACGAATATGGCATTAGCAAGATTACCATTCCTGCGATCAAACGAGTACAGAATGGCAGCGTGTTGACCTATTCCTTATGCCTGAATGTGCCGGGTGATGTACCATTGTGTGTCAATGATAGCTACCTGATCTGGTAAGTTTTTAGGGTTGTGCTTCGGCAAATAACAGATATTCTGCGATCTTGCCAGACACGGCAGCCAAATCAATTTTAAATTCACCTTGGTTCGCGGGTTCAGACAATGATGATTGCCAACGCCGTAAGCCGATAAGATTTCCCTGTTCATCCAGCGCAACAGCAACGATTGTGACATTGGAAGCAGGTTCATCCAGTGTGAATTCTCCAGCAATGGTGATGAGTTGACCTTCAAGCGTTGAAATATCAGAACTCACTTCGACATTGATGGGGAGATAACGACCTGAATCTGGATTATATGGAACCGCTGAAACAAATTGAGCACTTTTTTGAAATGGCTGTGGTACTGCATCTGAGAAATATAAAGCAACCGGTATTTTTTCACCAGCCAGAAGAACATTCAGGGGTGCCGTACCCTGCCTGGAAAAAACCTGAGTTGCCTGTAAGTCGGCCAAATTAAACCCGATGGTTACATTTTCATAGGCTTCGGATGAAGTATTGTTCGCCCATACAAAACACCAGGCACCACCTTCAGCATCCGGCAGACAATTCAAGCCATCGAGTGGCAGTAAAATGGGCGTCGGTTCCAGAGTCAGATTGGTTGGTTGCAGAGTCGCAACCGGAATCAACAAGTCTGTCCCCACGATCATGATATTTGGGTTCACATCCGGATTCATGGTTTTCAACTCGTCCAGGGATACATTGTAAAACCAGGAGATCCCCAACATGGTTTCTCCTGATTTAATGGTGTGTACGCGGGGAGTCGATGTTGGCGAGGGTAAAGGTGTGGAGGTCAGACGTGGGGTTGACGTAGAAGTGATGGTAGGGGAATGCGTTGGAGCGATTGTAGGTGTCACAGGTGTGTTGGTGAAGGCACTGTCCGGTAAGGTAAGCTGCCCGGATGGGACACAGCTGGCGAGTACAAACATCAAAGCCATGAAGAGTTGATGGATGGGTTTTGATTTCATGGTTGGAATGATACCATGAATTGGAGGGAGGTTTCCCCCTCCCAATTCCCTTGTCCAACATTTCCGGCTATGCTAAACTCAATGCATGACAACTGCCGAAGAGAAGATGTTTCAGGAAGCCGTTTCTGCTATTGAATCAGGGAACAAAACACGCGGAAAGGACCTACTGACACGCTTATTAAAACAGAACCAGGAAAATCCGAATTACTGGTTATGGATGAGCGGGGTGGTGGACAGTGTCAAAGAGCGGCGCTATTGTCTCAATCAGACTCTCAAGCTCGACCCTCAAAATAAACTGGCCCGGCGTGGATTGATTATGCTGGGGGATCTGCCAGCGGATGAAAGTCTGGCTATTCCATTTGAAGCTCAAAAACGCAAATGGCAACTACCACCCCTCGGACCCGTGGAAAAACCTCCGGCAAAGGTGCCCTGGATCAAAGTCGGTATTTCATTTGTGGGTCTGATAGCTGTAATTGTATTGATTGTCATGGCTTTTCGGTCCAACCGCTTGTGGTTGTTCGGTAATCGTAATTTGGCAGCCATGGGAACCGCAATTCCTACGCCTACCTACCCAGCCAGCCCAACCACCACTGTTACCCTTACCCCCAGAATTATCGAGCCTACCGCTCCCTGGAATATTCTTCAAAGCACCTACACACCTACTCCAATCTATGTCTTTACGCCTCATCCCATTGTTGAAGCCTTCAGTATCGCGATGCGTAATTATCAGAAAGATGATTGGTCAGAGGCGATAAAATATTTCAACCAGGCAATTCAATCTCAAAAAGATGCTCCCGATCTCTATTACCATTTGGGAGAGGCTTATCTGCAAACCGGTGAACTCAGCAATGCTTTGACAGCCTACGAAGAAGCCATCAATATCGATCCTGATTTTGCTCCGGGATATTTTGGCAGGGCAAAGATTAACCTGCTGCGGGAAGATACCATTGAATTGGCTGTGGAAGACCTGCTCATCAGCGTCGACCTTGATCCGAATTATGGCGAGGCTTATCTGGCGCTTTTACAAGCCTATGTTAAGGAAGAAGACGTCGAATCAGCCCGTGATTATCTGGAAGATGTGGAGATTCTTTTACCAGGTTCACCACTCCTTGATCTAGCGAAAGGGCGGATCGCCTTATTCGAGAATGAGTACAATTTAGCCATCGATTACACAGAAAAAGCACTGGAAAAAGATTTGACACTTCTGGATGCTTACAAATTCCTGGGTGAGATTTTTCAGGCGAGTGGCAATCCCAAAGCATCACTCGATCCTTTGTTGATTTACACCCGATACAACACTTCCTTTGATCCTGAAGCTGAAATTCTGTTATCGACTGCCTATGCAGCCAACGGCAATTTTGAAGAAGCCATAGACTTATTGGATGAAATCCTGGAAAGAGATCCTGCATATCATGAAGGTTTTACCCAACGTGGGGTGATTTATACCACCATGGAAGAATATCAAAAAGCATTTGAAGACTACTCTCGAGCTTTCAAACTTGCCCCAAAATCCTTCAATGCCTGTATCACACTCAGTGAAGCTAATTTTCCATTGAAGAAACCAGGGAATGCCTATCAACAGGCAAGTGAATGTCAGAAACTGGCGGAGAATGATAACGAACTTGCGCACATGTACTTTGTGCGGGCTATCGCTTTGGAAGAATTGAAGAACGATGTTGCTCAACGGGATTGGGAACGGATGTTGGAATTGGATCCTGAAGCGGTATTACCGGAATGGAAAGCGACTGCCGAATTCTACCTCCTTCAGTATTACACGGCTACTCCCACGCCAAGTGAAACGCCCTCTCCTACCAGTAATACCAGAACGGTATTAGCGACAACCAAAACACCTACGAATACCCAAACAATCAAACCTACCATCACTGCAACCATCACGCCTACCAAGTGATTGATCCTGATTCAATGAAATCACGCTTACAAACACTACTCATCGTTAAAGATAGAAAAAGAAGACGATCACAAAAGTCTGTTAATACACGGCGTTCACTTCGACAGGTCAGCCTTGGTTCACTCATTCTCCTGCTGATTGTCATAGCAAGTATTCCGGTTATCATCGGCTACTATTACACACAATTGACAACCAATTTGCCATCCACTGACTGGATCCCTGCTTATCTTGATCATGAAAATGGTATCCTGCTTTCTCCTACGGTCCTGATGGATAAGAACAACGAAAACGAAATCTATCAATTGGAAGAAGCGGGTATTCAGAGACGCTTTCTGCCATTGGATCCCAATCGGCCAGAATTTATCAGCCCATATGTTGTTCAACTCACTGTAGCTGTTTATCAACCCGATTTTTGGAGCAATCCAGGTTATAACAGAAATTTGCTCTCAACAGGTTCTGACCGCACCATCGCTGAGCGATTGGTTGAAAAGTTGCTACTTTGGGATGAGCCAGAGAACCTGAACCGCAATTTACGAATGCGATTGCTGGCAGCTCAAATCACCGATAAATACGGCAGAGCCCAAGTCTTGGAGTGGTATCTGAACAGCAGCGCTTATGGACGTAATTCCATTGGCATTGATGCAGCCGCGCGTTTGTATCTGGATAAGAATGCCAGTGAATTGAATCTGGCAGAAGCAGCGCTATTGGTATCCACTTCACAAACTCCCGCCCTCAACCCGATCGATGCTTCCCAGGCAGCTTTGGAAAATCAACAGAATTTATTGTCGCAATTGAATGAAGACGGTTTTGTTTCCGATGAAGATTACAATACCGCCAAGGAATCAGAGTTGGAAATTGTTTCAGTGGATTCTGAACAGGAGCAAATCGCATCTGCCTTTTCTGCTCTGGTGATCAACAAACTGTATGAGTTGTATGGCAGAGAGCGGGTGGAATTGGGTGGATTACGCGTGACCACAAGCCTGGACTTTGAAATTCAACAAGCCTTACGGTGCACATTGATCAGTCAGTTGAACCGGGTGGATGGATCTGAAAATAATATTGACAGCTGCTCCCCAGAGAGGTTTTTGCCTTCTATGTTTGATGAGCCCATCGATGGTATAGGTTTGATGGGCAGCGGAATCATCCTGGACCCACGCACTGGTGAAGTGCTTGCACTGGTTGGTGATCTGAATGAAGAAGAAGAATCACCCAGTAATTCGCGTAAACAAGGTGGTACCATTCTGACGCCGTTAATTGCCGTGAATGCATTTGCCAGAGGATTCTCTCCAGCTACACAGGTTTGGGATATCCCGGCAAATTTATCCGAAAATTTATCCACCTATGAATTGCCAATTGAAGCATATAAAGGTCCATTGCGATTTCGAAGCGCCCTTGCCAATGATTATTTAACCGGAGTCAACCGGCTTTTCGAGCAAATAGGCTATGATGTGGTATCCCGCAGCGCCAATTCTTTTGGTTTGACTACCATCAGCAACCTTGATCAAGTTCAGGAAATGCTCTTCAATGGCGAAAGTGCCACCATTGTAGAAGTGGCAGATTTCTACAGTATTTTCGCCACCCTGGGTACACGCTATGGCATCAAGAATCCAGCCAATGGGTTGATTGAGCCAAAAATCCTACGACATGTTGAATTGGTGGATGGCTTTGAATTGGATGATTTCCAGACAGATTCCCTGGCAATCCTGAGCCCTCAACTCGCCTATCTAGCCCATGACATCCTCAAAGACGATTACGAACGCCGGGCAACGCTGGGATATCCTAACCTGCTGGATTTAGGTCGACCCAGTGGTGCAAAGTTTGGTTCTACTTATAATAAGGATGAAATCTGGACTGCTGGTTATACCCCTCAATACGTCAGCGTTATCTGGTTTGGTCAGTCTGACGCAGAATCCATTGAATTGAATCCCAAAATCGCAGGCGGTGTCTGGTATGCGATGATGCAGTGGCTGCATCAGAATTTACCGGTGGAAAATTGGCAAAGGCCTACTGGGATCAGCGAAGTTGTAGTTTGTAGTTTATCTGGTTTGCTTCCCACCCGCGAATGCCCCGCCACCATCACTGAAATTTTTATAGAAGGGACGCAACCCGCAGGATTCGATAATCTCTTCAAGAGTTACCAAATCAACCGCGAAACCGGATTATTGGCCACCGTATTCACTCCTGCAGATATGGTTGAAACCAGAACCTACATGCTTGTTCCGGAAGATGCATTGGATTGGGCATTAGCGAATAACATCACTGTGCCACCGAAAGATTACGACTTAATCCAGGCTCCCAACCCGTCAGAAGATGCCCTAATTTCATCCCCTGCCAACTATAGCTATTTGAGTGGTGTTGTGGATATCATTGGAACTGTGCAAACACAGGATTTAACCAGCTATCGCATCCAGATCGGACAGGGTCTAAATCCATCCTCCTGGTTACAGATTGGTGAAGATCTTACTCGCAAGATTTCCAATCGAAAGATAGTGGAATGGGATACCAATGAGATTGAAGATGGGCTGTATGCCATGCGTTTGATGGTAATTCGCGAGAATTTCCAGCTAGACACCCACACCATACAGGTTTCTGTAGATAACACTCCCCCTACCGGTAAGATTCTTTATCCCACAGCTGACCGAACCATACCAAGATCCTCTCAAGGAACCATCACATTACAAGCGGAAGCATTTGACGGTGCTGGGATTGAGCGGGTTGAGTGGTGGTTGGATGGAAAAATCGTTGGCAACAACACCCAAATACCGTATAGTTATCCCATCAGCATAAACGCTGGAAAACATATGCTCTTTATCAAAATTTACGATGTGGCAGGTAATGAGATCATTTCCAGTGAATTTGAATTTGTGGTTGAGTAAGAAAGTTTTTTTAGGAGGAAATATGAGTACACAAATTACCTGGTATGGGCATGCAACACTGGGAATAAATACCAATGGATATAAATTAATCATTGATCCATACTTCAGCGGGAATCCTGCATCTCCAATTAAAGCCGATCAGGTACAGGCAAATTATCTCTTAATCACCCATGGACATGGAGATCATGTGGGTGATAGTGTAGCAATTGCCCAACGGACCAATGCGGAAGTGATCTCAAATGCTGAAATTGTAAAATGGATCAGTAAGCAAGGCGTTAAGAAAACACATGGTCAGCACCTGGGTGGTGGCTTCCATTATCCATTTGGGTATCTAAAACTCACAATGGCTTTGCACGGATCTTCGCTACCGGATGGAAGCTATGGGGGTAACCCGGCTGGATTCTTATTGACCACCAATGATCAAAAGAAGATCTATATGGCAGGAGACACCGGTCTATTTGGGGACATGCAGCTGATTGGAGAAGAAGGAATCGATCTGGCGGTTATTCCGATTGGGGATAATTACACCATGGGACCCGAAGATGCGCTGAGGGCAGTGAAATTACTTAAGCCGAAACATGTCATCCCCATCCACTTTAATACCTGGGATTTAATCGCTCAGGACGGGCGGGCATGGGCAAAAAAAGTGGAAAACGAAGTGAATTGTCAGGTGCATGTCTTAAAACCTGGAGAGTCATACACCCTTTAATGTCTTTATCAATAAGAAAAAGATTAAACAATTAATCAATTTTTCGAATTTGTCCAATCCGCCTAAGGCGAAGTGTGCCTTGACCGTCCACCGTGCCAATTAAACCTGCTCTAAACATAAGAATCTTAATGGTGATTTACCTGGTTAGTTGATTTAATGAGTTATATGTAATCTGTCACCCCATGAGGTGTTTATGCTGTTAAAGAACAGAGCAAATCTAGCTGGCTGCAGTCGTCGCTTAGTCCACAACCGCAGTTGCGAAACCACCCAGGGAGCGTTTTCCTTCTGTCTCTTTTCCCAGCGTGTGTTGCTCACGGAAGGAGAGACCGCAAGACCGCAGCAATTCAGCCAGGCGCTCACTTGTTGGCGGAGTGCTATCAATACCGAACTTCAGGGGTTCACCACCCGCCTGGAGCGACGCTCTTATCAAACGCATCTGGAGCGATTGGGATTCGAGAATCTCTGTCGTGAAATAATCGAAAGCAATGACGCTTCCTCGGGCAACACTGGCGATATTTCGAAATGTGTCCTCAACCGCCTCCCGTTCGAGGTAAGGAGTAACACCTTCCCACAAGAAGAGGGATGGTTTTTCAGTTTCGAAACCTGCATCCAGGAGGCGTTTGAACCAGTCTTCCTTCTCGAAATTCGCTGCGACGAACGTCACTCCTGCCAGGTCGATTCCAGCCATCTTCAACACCTCTTGTTTGATTGCCATTGTCTGTGGGGTATCCACTTCAAAGGTTGGCACAAGCTGCTGTTTGGGTAATCGAAAGGCGCGGGTGTCAAATCCTGCGCCGAGGATGACGAACTGCGCAACGTCAGCCAGATTCTGGTCAACAGCTTTGTCATAAAACGTCTGGCGCGCGGAGGCCTGGTTGTTGAGAGTAACCTTACCTTCAAACGGATACTGGAAAGCAGGTGGCACGTAACCACACAGGCGATACGCAAGCAGCATTGGACCAAACACGAGCCACACAGCCAGCTGTGAGGTGTTTGGCAGAGCCATAAGCAGTCGATTCGCAGGCTCATCTCGCCGGATGCCTAGTTGGTGCTGAAACCAACGTGCTGATAGTGGACCTTGGGCAGTACCCGATACGCCTGATGTGCGCCCTGCATAGAGCTTGCCGATCCAGATCACATAACCTACCAATATCGCTGGAAATAAGACAATGCAGACGACGTAAAAAATAATCTCAGCGATGGGATCGCGCCGCGATACTACTTTTTGATCGAATTCGGTCATGGAAGACCTCCTAGCTGTGATGGTTTAAAAAAGAATGGTACAAGCCCCTATTATACCGAAATTTTGAAGTACAACAGGATGGTCAACACCTTGATGGCAAGTCAGTGTAAATTGTTCAACGCAGAAATTGCCGTGAGCGTTTATCAAATTGGAATTTAAAATCTTTATGAATTGATCAGGTATTTATCACTTAGTAAGGGATAATTGGTCGAATACAATCAACGGAATGAAAGTTGATAGTTTTTGCCAGCCTTTGTCCACTACAATTTGCCCGACAAGCGAGAAGGTTTTGTTCATTTTGGGAGTCTGGGTGTTTTTGGTGGGTAGTTACCCACCAAAAACACCCACCAACCACAGAATACAAAGATGACACTGAAAAAAGGATGATTAATCCGGAGGAAGCATGGTACCCGCACCAGGGAGTGATGAAAAAGCAAAATTTTACAACATGAGCCTTGAAGCAAGACATGCTTGGCTCCAGGAAACCCAGAATTTGGACGCTCAAACAATATCCGTTTTGAGTGGTGTAAATGGATTGAAGATCGAACAGGCTGATCACATGATTGAAAATGTGATTGGTGTTTTTAGTTTACCTTTGGGAATTGCTCACAATTTCATCGTCAATGGACGGGAAGTGCTCATCCCCATGGTACTGGAAGAACCCTCCGTGGTCGCCAGTGCATCCTACATGGCAAAACTGGCTCGTTTCTCCGGTGGCTTCTTTGCTCATACCACAGCTCCAGAAATGATTGCCCAGATTCAGGTGATTGAACTGGATGAAGTGCATTCCGCCCGTCTTAAGATATTGGAAGCCAAAAATGAATTACTTGAACGTGCCAGCAAAGTTGACCCAGTGCTGAGCAAATATGGGGGTGGACCGCGAGATATTGAGGTACGCGTGATAGATGTCTCCCCTATCGGTCCATTCCTGGTGGTGCACCTGATCTTTGATGTGCGCGATGCCATGGGAGCCAACGCAGTTAATACAGCAGCTGAAACGTTAGCCCCGCAAATCGAAACGTTGACGGGTGGAAAAGTACATTTACGCATACTTACCAACCTGGCAGATCGGAGATTAGCCAGGTCACGGGTCACGATTTTGAAAGAGAACCTGGCCTTTGGTGATTTCACAGCCGATGAAGTTCGTGATGGCATCATCGCAGCCTGGGCGTTTGCAGCCGTAGATCCTTACCGGGCTGCCACCCACAATAAAGGCATTATGAACGCCATTGATGCGATCGTGATCGCCACCGGCAATGATTGGCGGGCTGTGGAAGCTGGAGCCCATGCCTACGCAGCCCGATCCGGCAAATATACCAGCCTGACGACCTGGGCAAAGGATAAGGATGGCAATCTGGTGGGAACCATCGAGATGCCAATGGCGGTTGGAACGATTGGAGGAGCCACCAGGGTTCATCCCACGGCGAAAGCTGCTCTGAACATAATGAAAATTGAAAATGCTCAGGAACTGGCTGAGATTATCGTCTCAGCAGGGTTGGCACAAAATCTGGCAGCCTTACGGGCTTTAGCAACTGAAGGTATTCAACGTGGTCATATGAGCCTGCATGCCCGACAGGTAGCCATCACTGCTGGCGCTGAAGGGGAAGAAGTTTCACGACTGGCAAGTCTATTAGCTCTAGAAAAAAATGTACGGGTTGAACGTGCGCAAGAAATTCTGGCAGAATGGAGAAAATAAAGAAATTATGAATGATTATGCAACTGATCCTATTTTGTTAAAACCCAGAAACCCGGTGGGTATTATTGGGTATGGCGCCTATGTTCCGCGATATCGGTTGCCCGCTACAGAGGTTGCACGTTTATGGAAAGGTGGTGATGATGAAGGATTACCTGTTAAAGAAAAGGCCGTCCCCGGATCTGATGAAGATACCATTACCATGTCGATTGAAGCGTCCAGAAATGCATTAAAACGAGCTGCGATTGATCCGAAAGACATCCGTGCAGTATGGATTGGCAGCGAGTCACACCCCTATGCCGTGAAACCTTCATCCACCATTGTTGGCGAAGCCATCGGATGTTCTCCTCACATTCAAGCCGGTGATTGGGAATTCGCCTGTAAAGCCGGGACCGAAGCCATGGTTGCTGCCATTGGATTCGTGGGGTCCGGAATGGCGCGCTACGCACTGGCGATCGGTATGGATACAGCCCAGGGTCGACCAGGTGACGCTCTGGAGTATACCGCTGCTGCTGGTGGGGCAGCATTCATTTTGAGCCCGGCAGAAGAAGCGGTTGCTGTCATCAATGCAACCTTCTCCTATGTGACCGACACACCAGATTTCTGGCGCAGGCCACAACAGAATTATCCGGAACATGGTCAACGCTTCACCGGAGACCCAGCTTACTTTAAACACATTACCGAAGCTGGTAGACATATGATGCAAGCCATGAATACCACAGCAGCCGATTATAAATATGCAGTCTTTCATCAACCGAATACAAAATTTCCACAACGTGTTGCTGGAATATTAGGTTTCAATAAAGACCAATACAAAATCGGATTACTATCGCCCGTCATCGGTAACACCTATGCAGGAGCAGCCATTATTGGTCTTACTGCGATTTTAGATGAAGCTGAACCCGGTGACCGCATCCTTCTAGTTTCCTTTGGTTCAGGTGCTGGGTCGGATGCCATGGATATCACCGTGACGGATCGAATTCTGGAACGGCGCGATAAAGCTTTAAGTACTCAGAATTATATCGCCCGAAGAACAGAAATTGATTATGCAACCTACACGCGCTTGCGCGGTACATTAACCATGCGATAAGGGAGGAATGATGCGTGAAGTTGTTATCGCTGGTATCGGTCAAATCCCGGTCGGTGAACATTGGGAATTATCCTTGCGCAATATTTCTGCCAGGGCTGTTCAGGCTGCCAAAAAAGATGCGGGAGGATTAATCCCGGAAGCCATCTATATAGGCAATTTGATTGCTTCCGTGGCATCGCATCAGGCAAATTTAGGCGCGTTGGTAACGGACAATACCTTTATGGAAGGCATAGAATCGTACACGATTGAAGCCGGAGAAGCATCTGCTGCTGCCGCTTTTCGTATGGCATATCTGGCAGTCGCATCCGGCTGGGTGGATATTGCCATGGCTTTGGGCATGGAAAAATACACCGATCTATCCGGGGATAGCATGGATGAACCCACCAAACTGGTGATGGATTATGACTACGAAGTGTATACCGGTCAGACGCTTACCAGCCAGGCAGCCTTGCTGATGCAGCGCTACCTGTATGAAAATCCCAAAGGGGACCGGATGGCATTTGGCGCATTTCCTTTAATTGGACATGCCAATGCTGTCAATAATCCCAACGCCATGTTCCGTAAAGCCATCCGCCCAGAAGTGTATGAAAAAGCTGGGATGGTCTCCTCCCCCATGAATATGTTTGATATCGCACCGTATGCCGATGGTGCAGCGGCTCTGATCCTGACCACACCTGAAATTGCCAATCAAGTAGGTCATCCACTTGTGCGGGTGATCGGATCGGATGTTGCCATTGATACCCTGGCACTGCACGACCGTCCCGACCCATTAGCTTTTCGCGCTGCCGGAGTCTCACTGGAAAATGCCTGTTCACAAGCTGGTATTTTACCCAGCGATGTGGATTTGTTCGAATTGCATGATGCCTTCAGTATTTATGGGGTTCTCTCGTTGGAAGCTGCTGGCTTTGCCCCACGCGGAGAAGGCTGGAAACTGGCAAAGGGAGATAAATTAACCCTGAAAGGTGACTTACCCATCAACACGATGGGTGGTTTGAAAGCGCGTGGGTATCCATTGGGTGCCACCGGCACTTATCAATTAGTTGAAGCCGTGCTGCAATTGCGCGGAGAAGCAGGAGAAAATCAGATCCCGAATGCCCGTCTGGCATTGGTGCAGAGTCTGGGTGGTCCCGCTTCGACTGCGGTAACCCATGTATTGGAGAGAATGCCCAGGTAATTTTTCTCCCCTGGCTCAGTTTTTGTTCATTAAAACAGATTAAGAAGATAACAAAAAAAGATTTTTGATAGGAATTGATAGAAGTTAAAGATTAAACTTTCATAAATCATCATAATCGATGAAAAGGAGTAATACGAAATGGAAGTACCACGTCATTGGAGATTAAAAAAACAACGCTACTCATTGGTGGGTGAAGTCTGTCCCCATTGTAGTTCTAAAATTTTCCCCCCACGCGATGTTTGCCCCTATTGCGGTGGAGAAGCAAAAACACAATTTGCCTTCAGTGGCCGCGGACAGGTGTATAGTTTTACACAAATGACCAGTGTTCCCACTGGTTACGAACAATCTGCCCCATACACCATCGCATTGGTGCAATTGGAAGAAGGACCCGTGGTAACAGCCCAACTGACCGACCTGGGTGAACAGCATGTGGAAATTGGGATGCCCGTCGAAATGGTCACCCGCAAGATCCGCACCGATATGGATGATCGTGGGATCATTATTTATGGATATAAATTCCGTCCTGTGATGCAGGCATAATGGTAAGTTCGTTGGGACAAAGCGCCTTCCTGGTTGGGAGGCGTTTTTTTTGCATGTGTAATTTTAGCTCGTTTGCGGTGTTTCAGATATTCCCTATAATCAAATAGTAAGGCTTTACGATCCATTGAACTGGTTGTTGCTAAATATGGATTAAAGAGATAGTACCCAGGCAAACTTGGAGGTAACCTATAAAATCAATTTTATACACAAAATACGGATTGCCAGATGTTCTTGAGCTCAAGGATGTGGCGAAACCATCCCTCCTCGACAATAAAGTCCTTGTAGAAATTCATGCCGCTTCTGTCAGTGCTTATGACTGGCATTTCTTAACTGCTGATGTGTTTCTCATCCGTTTGATGAGTGGGGGTTTGCTAAAACCCAAAAAGACAACACTGGGAGCCGATGTCGCCGGTAGAGTTATTGCAGTTGGCAAAGAAATCAAGAAATTCCAGGTTGGGGATGATGTATTCGGAACAGCAGAAGCGCTCCGGTATCTTGGAGAAGGACACGCAAAAGGGAAAATCATTGTAACAGTGGAACATGGAACCAAAACCTAACCCAATCGCTAAGCCAAACCTTAGCCAACATAAACAAGTAGAAAAAGGAAAAAATTGATGACAACGCAAACCCAAAAAAGAAATCCCTGGAAGTTTTTCTTACTGACATTCATCTATTCATGGGTTATTTGGATACCTTCTGTGTTGGATGGAATTGGCATAAAATTACCTTTTAGTATCACCTCGTATTCACTTGTGGTTGTTGTCATGGGAGCATTCGCACCTTTGATAGCCGCAATCACACTTATAGCTCGGGAGGGGGGCTGGAAGGGAATAAAAGCATTTTTTGCGAAAGCGCTTGATTTCCGCGTTAAGCCAATATATTGGGTTATTGCATTGGGTTTTCCAGTATTAATTCATGCGATTGCTCATTATATGGCGCTCGCTGTTGGCCTGGATGTTGCTAAAACGTTATTTCCGGCTGATATATCTGTCGCACCAGTGGTTTTAGCGATTCCATATCTTATTCTCATGTTGTTAATTGGTGGTGGACAAGAAGAATTTGGGTGGCGGGGTTATGCTCAGGAACCTTTACAGGAAAAAATCGGGGTCATACCGGCCAGTTTAGTCATCGGTGTAATTTGGGGTATTTGGCATTTACCCTTGTGGTTTATGGCAGGTGATTTGCATAGCGCATACTCATTTTTGGCTTTTGTGATAATGACCACGAGTATTTCGATCATGTATGCCTGGTTATATAATTCAAGCGGCAAAAAACTTATCGTTGTGATGTTTTTTCATGCAATGAATAATACAGCCGCACCATTGCTTCCATTTTTACATGGAATAGAAGGAAAACCAGAGAGTGCCTACTGGATTTACGCTGCTGTAAATGTGATTTTCGGAATCATATTCTCTTTTCTAATTATTAAGGATAAAAACCGACATAAAGAAAAGATAATCTCAAACTAATTTTTCAATATCAATTTTTAAATCAATAGCTTTTTCGACTTCCATATTGGATTGGCTAATTAAAAACAGGCAATGTGTGTGTATCTAACCTCAGGGAATGAATGTAGGACGTGTGATATTTTTTTAGAGATTTTCCACACATCCACAGAATTCTATGCCGAAGTGATTAACGCAAATCGTTAGATTGACCTCATCACATTTCCGCGCGGGTCGAGTTGTATACATGGATGTAAATTTCAACCTGTGGTTTGAGTTTATTACATTTAGATAATGAATCGTAATAAAAATAGATAATTAAAATGGTTAATAAAGTGCGTTGGTGCAGCTGGAAGAATGCCCAGTGGTAACAACACAACTGACCGACCTGGGTGAACACCATGTGGAAATTGGGATGTCCGTTGAAATGGTCAGACGTAAGATCCGCACCGACATGGATTTCCGGGGATCATTATTTATGGATATAAATTTAGGCCTGTGATACAGGCATAGAGATGTAAGTTCGTAGGAAAAAGCGCCTTCCAAATTGGAAGGTGCTTTTTACATCCAATTCAGGTAAAATCTAATTAATGAGCACTTTATTCCCTGATACCCATCCCAAAATGGAAGCCCTGCAAATTGAACTATGGCGGTCAGCCAGTCCCACCCGGAAAATGCAGATGCTAGCGCAGCTCAACCAATCGGCACGTTTGTTAGCATTGGCTGGATTACGTTCTCAATATCCCCAGAATAGCGAAACCGAATTGCGCCGCAGGCTGGCGGGTTTATTGCTCGGCGAGGAAATTGCTTATAAGGTCTATGGAGCGTTATCTGATGCAAAATGAACCGATTGAGGTAACGTTAAAAGTCACCCAAGTTCTCGAAAGTCTCGGGATTCCTTACCTCATTGGTGGATCTCTTGCCAGCGCTCTATACGGCATGGTACGCACTACCCAGGATTCAGATATCGTTGCCGAAATGCGAATTGAACATCTCCAGTCGTTTGTTTCGGCTTTGCAAGATGATTTCTATTTAGACGATGCGATGATCGCTGAAGCCATTCATCGTCATTCCAGTTTTAACATTATCCATCGGGATACCATGTTCAAAGTGGACGTGTTCATTCCCCACCCACGACCCTTTTTGCACTCCCAGCTTTCCCGCTCCCAAAAGCAAACCTTTCTTTTTGAAACCGAAGTCAGCGCAAAATTTGCCAGCCCAGAAGACACCATCCTGGCGAAACTCGAATGGTATCGTCTAGGTGGTGAGCTGTCAGAGCGTCAATGGCGCGACATTCTTGGCGTTCTGAAAACACGCGCTGGCACGCTCGATGTGAGCTATTTACGAAAATGGGCTGACGAACTCGAAGTCAATGATTTATTGGAACGCGCTTTAACAGAATTAGAATAGGTCGAAAACCTAAGAAAACCAACAGAGCTGACTGAATTAGAAGTATGGATATAAGTTTATACTTGTCATGCAGGCAAAAGGATGTAGGTTCGTAAGACAAAGCACCTTCCTGGTTAGTGGGCGTTTTTGATTTATAATCTTGTGGAATATTAGTATTGTTTGATGCGAAATTGGTCACGTCTTTGCGAGAAATAAGGTTTTTCAAAAACTTAAAAATCAATCCTTATCATAGTCTTTCTTGAGCATGGCGATGATCTCTTCGAGAGAAATGCCGAGGGTTCTGTAATACTCCATGTCTTTGGCAAGTTTTTCACTGACAAGCTGGTTGCGTTTGGCACCAGGGCGCAGCTCACCGAAACCCTGCTACCCCAACTGATCGGCTGCAAGAAAAATGATTTTGGTTTCACAGCTCTTATCCGCACAGATGACTTACCCACTGCGGACGGGTTGGAAATCGCCCCTTCGGACCTCGAATCCATCATGATCCACATCGAGAAGGAGTAAAGAATTATGAAAGAGCTTCTTTTTAAAGAAATAAAACTGGCAATGCACCCGACCACCTACCTGTTTATGGCGATTGGCGCGATGCTGATGATCCCCTCTTACCCCTATTACGTGGCTTTTGTCTACACCTGCCTGGGAATTTTCTTTATTTTCCTGTCTGCCAGAGAAAATAAAGATACTTTTTTCACCGCCTCCCTACCGGTTAGAAAAAGCGATGTGGTTAAATCACGTGTCTTCACCGTTGCCATCGTTGAACTGTTGCAACTCACAATCGGTATTCCCTTTGCCATCATCGGTATCCGCATCAACCCCAACGCTGCCGGCAACTTGGCTGGGATTGAAGCCAACATGGCCTTCTTCGGCCTGGTTTTGATCATGTATGCCCTCTTCAACGCCATCTTTCTTCCGCTTTTCTACAAGACTGCCACCAAAGTGGGTAT
>Ga0351853_1168_pt1 | contig 17016 bp, 12 predicted proteins | sample BONcelHFGM3001C8_FD_206799 | JGI IMG/M metagenome (GOLD analysis project Ga0351853, IMG submission 206799) | Enriched cells from coal bed in the Powder River Basin, Montana, United States - BONCAT cells FGM rep2 HSBNCT.FGM.300.1.C8 ... | reverse complement strand
CATAATGGCGGCGTGAATTCACTGCCAGAGGCCTGTCTTGACCGTCGGGAGGTTAACATGTCGATGCATCGTCGATCGTTCTTGAAAACGGCTGCCGCAGCGGGAACCGTATTGGCCTGTCCCCAAATCTGCCGGCCGAGCGTGCTACAGGCCAACGAGACGATTCGTGCGGGAGTGATCGGTCTCGGCGGTCGCGGCTGGGGAGAGCATGTGCCGCGGATGCAGCGGCAGGAGGGTGTCGAAGTCGTCGCCCTGGCCGACCCTGACGCGAATCTGCTCGGCAGCCGGGCGGAGGCCTTTGCCAAGCAGTACGGCAGGAAGGTGGATGAGTATGTCGACATGCGGAAAGTCTTCGAACGCAACGACGTCGATGTGATCTCCAACGCCACGCAGAACTACTGGCACGGGCTGAGCACGATCTGGGCCTGCCAGGCCGGCAAGGATGTCTATGTGGAGAAACCGCTGAGTCACTACATCTGGGAGGGCCGCCAGATGGTCAATGCCGCGCGAAAATACGATCGGATCGTGCAGTGCGGCACCCAGCGGCGATCGCAGAAAGGCGTGATCGACGCTATCGCCTGGCTCAAGGCGGGCAATCTCGGGCCAATTCGCTGTGTGACTGCCTTCGCCAACAAGCCGCGGCTCCCCATCGGCAAACTTGACCAGCCGCTGGTGCTGCCAGCGGAACTCGACTACGACCTCTGGTGCGGTCCGGCGAAGAAGCTTCCCATCTATCGGCCGAAGTTGCAGTACGATTGCAGTTTCGACTGGAACACGGGCGACGGTGAATCGTGCAACCAGGGTGTTCACGAAGTCGACATCGCCCGTTGGTGCCTGGGCGAAGAAAGCCTGCCCCGACGCGTGATCAGCGTAGGCGGACGCTTCAACGCCGACGACGCGGCCAATGTGCCCAACACGCAGATCATCTACTACGACTTCCCTTCGGCCCCCATGCTCTACGAACTTCACAACCTCCCCACGGCCAAACAACACATGGCCACGCCCGAGGCGTTCCGCAGCAACATGCCCAGCTTCCGCGGTGTCGGCACCGGTGTGGCCGTTGACTGCGAAGGGGGTTATCTTTCCTTCCCCGACTGCGTGGCCTACGACAAGGAGGGCAAAAAGATCGTCTCGTTCCCAGGCGCGGAAGACCATTTCCAGAACTTCATCGCCGCCGTTCGCAGCCGGAAACGCGAGGACCTTCGCGCCGAAGTCCTCGTGGGCCACCTGTCAACCGCTGTCACTCACACGGGCAACATCTCCTACCGCGTAGGCCGCCAGGCACCGGCAGCCGAGATCCGCCAGCAGATCACTGACGTGCCGCCACTGGTTGAAATGTTCGATCGGCTGCTCGAACACCTTGCCGCCCATGAGATCGATGTCGACAAGCCAACCGTCATCCTCGGACAGTGGCTCGAGATTGACCGGGAGGCGGAACGAGTCGTCGATCACGAGGAGGCAAACAAGCTGGTGAGGGGCACGTACCGGAAGCCGTACGTGGTGCCGGAAATCAGACTGTAATTGGAGCGTGGAATCAGCGCTTTTTCCACTCGACCCAGACGGCGTCGTTCATGTAGGCACGGACGTACTCATAGGTCACGGCACCGTAGCGGGGGCCTTTGCTGGAATTACGGATCAGGAACACGCCGCCGCCAGGTTGGCTGGGGTCGTCGCGGAAGCCGTAGAGAAGGACACTATGGCCGTCGCGGACGCCCTCACGTGGAGCCCAACCCAGGACGCCGTCGTCCCATTTCGCCTCCTTGGGCCAAAGGAATCCGCCACAAACAGGCCAGCCGGCCCGCAGTGTTGCCTTGACGCCCGCAAATTGCTCGTCATTCAATCCCTTGTTCGGATCCCACGGCTTGATCCAGTGCAAGGTGAGATCGTTCTCGGCGATTGGTTTCCCATTCGCCAAGGCTGCCGCTGACGGTTGCCGTTCGGGATCGAAATGGTCGCAGTACGGCATCGCCTTCTCGTCGCAGACGCCGTACTTCTCAAAGCCATTCCATAAGTCTGAGAAGAAACTGCCGTCCGTCGCCTCGCCGACGGTCTGATTGGAGGCCCAGTTGAGGAACTCAACACTCAAGCACTTCCCCGGTTGCCCCGACTTGGCCAAGGCATACTCGAGCGCCGCGGCAACCGTGAACACGGAGCATGTGCCGCGCGTGCCTTGGGACCGGAGTTGGACTCCCCACTGATCGAGCGCCGGCCGGAGGTCGAGCGAGTCCGCGGTTGCGTCAAGCCCTGGCTTCGGAACTTCGGGTGGCAAGGCAAGAGACGTTGCGGAGAGTGCCAGTGTGCCGACAAGAGCGGTGAGTATCCAGCCGGTAGGAGAGGCAATGGGTTCAAGTACAATCCGCATTGGGAATAAGATTCCTGCGTGAAATGCATAGTTGCTGGCGATGTCCCGGGAGCGGACACCATTATGGAGCAAGTCGCAGGGTGACTCAACGCCCGCCACCGGACACTTCAGCAGCTTGCCATTTCGGGCTCGGCCGGTTCGACGACCGACTCAACGCGGATGCCGTCATGGCGGTAGACGCTGTTTCCGCCGCTGTGTTTGGCCATTTGCAGAGCCTCTTCGAGCCGGACGAGGAGGGAGCCGGCGTCGTCGCCCTCCAAGGCAGTGGTGATACCGCCGCTGACGGTCACACACTCGAGTTCCTCGACCGCCTCGCGATAGCGCTCGCCGAAGTACGAAGCACCTTCAAGGTCCGTTTGCGGCATGACGATCACGAAGGCCTGGCTTCCGAATCTTGCCACCACGTCTGTCTCGCGAGCCACATCCGTCAGGCAGCCGGCCAACTCCTGGAGCACCTGATCGCCGTGCAGGTCGCCGTTGTCGCCCACACGGTGGAACTGATCGACATCGAACAGGGCAACGGAGAAGCCCGTGTGATAGCGGCGCATCGCCGCGAACTGGCCGGCGAGCGTTTCTTCGACAACGTTCCGATTGGCGATTCCCGTAAGCGGGTCGGTTCGGCTGCTCGTCATCTGAATAAGATGATTCGTCTGCTCGCGTATGTGGTCGTAGGCCGTCGCGATCTGGCTGGCCAGCCTCAGTGTTGGGGTGAGGATCGATTCAGCCTCCTCGGCCAGCGACTTGAGCATGTTCGCCTCGCTGCCCCGAGAACGCTGCAATTCACTGAGTCTCTGCTTGAACTGCCCCAACCGTGCGTGGTGACGCGAGATATTTCCCCGAATCGTCCAGGCGATCTTCTCCAATTCCTTGGCAACCTGGTTGGCTTGGCGGAGTTGGGTCCGGGAGCGAACTGCCTGCTCGGATCGATCCTTCGATCGAACGAGACCGATCAAATAGCCCACGGCCGCCACGGCGGCCAGGGCGACCGTTGTCGGCAGTTGAATTTGGGTGAAGTCGAACATGACTGCGGGCCTGACGGATTGGTTGGATAGGGGGATCGGATGCGAAGTTGAAGGATAACCGCTCGTTTCGAGTTCTCAGAAAAAGACGTCAGAACTTCGAGCGCGAGCCGAGTCCTCTCATGCAGGCGAATCCCACGGAAAGAGCAACCATCAGTGCCAGGAGCCACTCCTGGGTGCCCCAGCGATCAACGTGCCGAAATACGATCTGAATGAAGTCCCACATGTTCCGATTCCGCAAGATGGAGAAACGGTTCGTCTGGAAAAATGTAGCTCGCGGAACCAGGCACGGCCTGATTTTGTCGTAACGAATTTGCCGCATTGGTCACTCTATTCCCACCTTGGGGGTGGCATGCGGCAGCCTGCCCGGATCTGCGGAAAAAAAGGTCGAGGGCCACCCACTTGCGGGCCGATTCTCGGAAGGTATAATTCAGAGTCTCGGAGGTCGTCATTCACCTCCTCTGGGGCCGTAGCTCAATTGGTTAGAGTACCGGACTGTCGATCCGGTGGTTGAGGGTTCGAGCCCCTTCGGCCTCGCTAACGCCAGCATTCGCCAGAACCCGCTGGCGTTTGTCATTTCTTGACTGCGTAAGGACTTGCGCATTCTTAACTATGTTGGTCAACTTGATGGCACTATCGCCGGGTTGCGCTGCGATATGCACCGGCAGGAAGTGCCGCGTCTCCTCCACACTACCACTCGTACGCTCTCGCTCGAAAGATGCACGTGCATCTGACATAACAGATTCCCGTTTTCAACCTCCGGCACGGCGAGCCAATAACATGGGTCCTGACCGGAGAGAAGCCGTCGGCCTGAATCATGTCTCTCCAGGAAACGTTCCGTCTCCGGAAATCGATACTTTGCCAGGGCATCCTCTACGCCGTTTTCTTCTTCTTGGCGACGGCCGCCTATTCTTTTCTCTTTTTTCTGGACAATCCCGCCCAGCAGGGCTTCAAAGACGGACATGCCGCGGCCATCCTCGGCGGGGCGGGAGTGGCTCTGTTCGGCTTCATGCTGCTGCTCTCTCTTTGTATGATCCGGGCTTATTGCGTCGAACAATTCCGGGTCACCGGCACAACCCTTCACGCCCGATCGGTGTTGCAGAATCAGCAATTTGACCGATCCGAGATCCAATGTGTCCGCTGGAAAACATCCCCGAGCGGCGCGATCCGCTTCCGCGTATTCGGACGCACCACGCGGCTGGACCTGCACGGGTTTGCTCGTGAGGATCGTCTGCGGATCATTCGAATCGTGCGAGCGTTGGTCCCCGCTGCAAGTCAGCAGGGTTGGGAGATGTTCTGCCACAAGATCGCACTTCCGCTGCGAGACGGAACGCCAGCCACGCTGCGCGTGGACGATTCCATCAGGACCGTGCTCGTCACGCGGAAACGCTACGACCGGTTGTTCGCCGTGCTGGTGCCGATCTGTGCTGTTGTGTCTGCCGGCTTGTGGTGCTTGTTTGGAGGACGGCAGTTCTTCCTGCTGCCGCTGGGCGCGGTGGGGTTCTGGCTCTTGTTGCGATTCAATATCCCTAAGACGGGTGTGCGATCCGCCGAAGTGACTTCCTTTCCTTGCGGGCGAGCGCAGTTGGCAGGATAGACCACCATTGTCCTGGCAAACTTCCTCTTCATCGGCATGGCGCTTGCAGGGGTTAGAAAGAACGTTGCCTGCGAGGCCACCTGTATCTTCCTGCTTGTCGGAATGATTCCTTTCTTCTTCTACCTTATTCAGGCTGACCGGCAGCACGGGCGGCAGACCGACGGGGCGCCGAGACGGCGGATGGCCAGTGGGAGCGCGGTGAACTGGAGATGGAGGCGGCGAAGTCTGGTTGACGGTTCTTTGTCCGACCCGCCGCAGCGCGGCGGGTCGGACAGAGAACTCAGCGGGCTTCAGTTCTCTCAGGGTGCGCTGCGCGACCCTGGGCTTTGGTGCCTCGACGCTTCGCGGCGTGATGGATAGGGAGGCTATTGGTGCGTCGAGACGCACCCTACTGGGCTTGCCTCATCGCATGGATATGAATCGGCGATCCGTCGGAAGCGGCCGGCAGGGTAAACCAGACCACATCACCGTCTTCGGCGATCGGGCACGAAGACTCGGTCACAATGCTCCATCGTACGCTGTCGTTCCTGGCGGGTAGAAGGACACGGCAAGGCACAGTTGGGGGACGGCTCGCATTCTGTCATCCTCCACGACGTGGTTTGGTGCGCCAGTTGCCTTCCGCGCGAACATCTTTCTTCCAAAATGTCCCAAACTCGTGAGTTCGAGGCAACCGGCCTTCTGGGCCCGTTCCCTTTCCGGTTCGCGCCCCGCGGAGAATAATAACAGGCCAGCCTGATATTATTCCGCACTCTTGGGGGAGAACCCGCATGAATCCGCGCACCTTTTTGCCCGTCGCTCTCCTGTACGCGGCGTCAGCGGCGGCCGAACCCGTCGACTTCTCTCACGACGTCCTGCCGATTCTCAAGAACCGCTGCATCGAGTGCCACGCCGACCGAACTTACGAAGGCGGTGTGTCGTTCGATACCCGGGAGACACTCCTTGGATCCAAAGTCGTGGTGCCGGGCAGGGCCGGCGAGAGCGAGCTGATCAGCCGCGTGTCCAGCGACGACCCCGACATGCGGATGCCGCCGGAAGGCGACCCGCTCAGCGAAGCCGAGGTGGCCGTCCTTCGCCGCTGGATCGATCAGCAACTGCCGTGGGAGCCGGGCCTCTCCTTCAAAGCATCCGCATACGAAGCCCCGCTGAAACCGCGGCGGCCCACGCTGCCCGAACCGCAAGGCAATCGCAATAACCCAGTCGATCGAATCATCGACGCCTACTACACCACGCACGGCGTCGAGCCACCTAAGGGAATCGACGACGCTGCCTTTCTCCGCCGTGTTTCACTCGACCTGGTGGGCTTGCTGCCGGATTCCGGTGAACTCGACGCCTTTCTTGGCGATCCGTCGCCCGACAAACGCGAGCAGCTCGTGCGCCGGCTCCTTGACGACAGGCGCGGCTACGCCGACCACTGGCTGACCTTCTGGAATGACCTGCTCCGGAACGACTACGAGGGCACCGGCTACATCGACGGAGGACGCAAGCAGATCACCGGGTGGCTCTACCGGGCGCTCGTCGACAATAGACCCTACAACTCCTTCGTCAGCGGACTGCTCAGCCCCACGGAGGAATCGGAAGGATTCATTCGCGGTATCAAATGGCGGGGGAATGTCAACGCGAGCCAGACGCCCGAGCTTCAGTTCGCCCAGACCACCTCCCAGGTGTTCCTGGGTATCAACATGAAGTGCGCCTCTTGCCACGACAGTTTTATCGACAACTGGAAACTTGCCGACGCCTACGGCCTGGCCGCCATCACGGCCGAGCAGCCCTTGGAGATCTATCGCTGCGACAAGCCGACCGGCGACTTTGCCGAGGCCGCTTTCGTCTTCCCCGAACTGGGCAAGATCGATTCGTCGCTGCCGCGAGAAGAACGCCTTCAACAATACGCATCCCTGATGACCCACTCCGAAAACGGACGCTTTGCACGGACGATCGTCAACCGGCTCTGGCATCGGTTGATGGGCCGCGGGATCGTCGAGCCCGTCGACATGATGCAGAACGAGCCGTGGAGCGAAGACCTGATCGACTACCTGGCCGTGCACCTGATTGACCACGGACATGACCTGAAGAAGACCCTCGAACTGATCGTTACCTCCGAGGCCTACCAGTCGGAGTGCGCCGTCGGGGACAAGCCGCAGGAGGGTGTGGAATTCGTATTCCGCGGGCCTACCCCCAAGCGGATGACGGCCGAGCAGTTCATGGATGCGGTGTGGTTGCTCACCGGCACGACGCCGGAGAAACCGGCCGCCCGGATTGCACTGGTGGAGGATTGGCCGGTGGTGGTTCGGGCCTCCCGGGTGAATGCCGACGCACTATTGCGGACTCTCGGCCGAGTATCTCGAGAGCAGGTCGTGACGACCCGCCCTGCCGAACTTGATATGCTGCAGGCACTGCAACTTTCGAACGGTGAGATGCTGGCTGACTTGCTCTCCCGGGGAGCGAAGAGCCTCTGTGAACAGCATCCGGATTGTTCGGCTGACCAGGCGACCCAGTGGCTCTACCGCCGCGCGTTGAGCCGAGCTCCCACCGCCGACGAACTTGCCACGACCAGATCGATCGCCGGCGAACCGATGACGAGTCAAGGTGTCGCGGACCTGCTCTGGGCGGTGTTCATGCTGCCGGAATTTCAACTCATTCGATGACTATAACGCATATTGGGAGCAAGGACATGCGATCCATGCCCATCGCCAGTAACAAGCCTTCTCACCTCGACCGTCGCCAATTCCTCAAAAGCGCCGGTACCGCAACCTTGGCCGCTGTGGCTACGGGCGCACCGCGATCAATCGTGGGCGCCCAGGGCGAGCCGGCCGTCAAGCAACCCAACGCGACGGCCGACACGTGCATCCTCCTCTGGATGGCGGGGGGAATGGCGGCCCCGGAGACGTTCGATCCAAAACGCTACGTGCCCTTCGAAGTCGGCGTGCCGGCCGAGAAAATCATGAGCACGTTTCCGGCGATCGACACGGTTGTCGACAACATCAAAATCTCGGCGGGGCTGGAAAACATTGCGAAATTCATGGACCGCGGCACGCTGATCCGTTCCCACGTACTGGCCGATCTGGGCCACATTCTCCATTCTCGCCATCAATACCACTGGCACACCGGTTACGTCCCGCCGCAGACCGTCGCCGCGCCCCACATGGGTTCCTGGATGGCCAAGGTCCTCGGCCCGCGAAACCCGGCGATCCCGGCCATGATCGACATCGGCCAGCGGCTCGAGGGGATCGGTGAGAAGGAGGAGCTCAAGGCCTTTCACACCGCCGGTTTTCTCGGCAGCGAATACGGGCCGTTCCTGCTTCCCTACCCCGACGACGCCATCAAGGCCGTCCGCCCGCCGGAAGGTATGACTCCTTCGCGGTTCGAGAACCGCTACCGCCACTATGAGAAACTCGTTGCACATAGCCCGCTGGGCCGTTACGCAAGCGACTATCACCAGGAGTCGATGCTTCGCTCGATGGAAAACGCCCACCGGCTGCTGAGCTCGCCGGAACGTACGGCTTTCGACCTCTCGCTGGAGCCGAAGGCAAGCTACGACCAATACAACACGGGCCGGTTCGGACTGGGTTGCCTGCTCGCCCGGCGGCTGACCGAAGCGGGGGCGCGATTCATCGAGGTGACGACCGAGTACGTGCCGTTCGAGAGTTGGGATACCCACGAAAACGGGCACACGACGGCCGAGAAAATGAAGCAATCGATCGATCGACCCGTCGCCCAACTCATTCTCGACCTGGAACAGCGCGGCCTCCTCGACCGCACCCTGGTGATTCTTGCCAGCGAATTCAGCCGCGACATGATGATCGAAGGCATTCCGGGCAGCAATGCCCGCGACCAGTCCCGAGCGAAGGCCGACAAGATGGAGGAGCTGAAACAATACGGGCTGCACCGCCATTTCACTGGTTCGAGCTCGGTCCTCCTCTTTGGCGGCGGTATGAAGCGAGGTTTCCTTTACGGCGAAACGGCCGAGGAACGGCCCTGCCTCGTCACGAAGGACCCGATTTCCATCGCGGACCTCCACGCCACCATCTACACCGCCATGGGCATCTCCCCCCGCACCGCCTTCGAGATCGAAGAACGGCCCTTCTACGTCACCCAGGACGGCACGGGCAAGCCGGTGATGGAATTGTTCGCCTAAAATCAGCGAGCCCGCCGAACAAGGCTTGTCTGGCGAAGATTGTCGCCTCCAGTACACCCGCCATCAGCGCCCGGGCTTTTCGTGCGAAGCGGAGTTGATCAGCCTGCCCGACGGACGAAGTCTGTCTCGCGAAGATGGTGTCAGCCGCACGGCCATTATCGTCAGTCGAGCTCTTGGAGCCAAGCCGCGCTGCACTCGTCTCCTCTGCCTCGGCAGTGCCGTCCCGCCAGGCTTTAACGCCTCCCGCGGGCGGAAGACATTTGGGTCAGCGACAGCCTTGGAATCGGCTCTAAACCGTATCCGTTGACGAGTGGAGTGCAAACGGCTCGGCAAGCTGAAGATAGCTGCTTCGCATGCTTGGTGTTTCCATGCAGAACGCCGGTTGCTCAGGCGCCTGGCTGAGCGACGCCAAGCTTGCGGTAGATACCACACCGGTGGGGTGGTCTTTATCGACCACGACGACCATGTCGATGTCGTTTTCGGCGAAGCGCCTCATTATGTCTGCAAAAGGCGTGCTTTCATCGAACGGCTCGACCCGCTGCGTCATGATTCTCGAAATGGGTTGATTGGCGTCGCCGGAAGCCTGCAAGTACTCGGCCACGTCTTCCGCGAACGCGATGCCGGCAAGCTTCTCGTGCGGATCCACCACCACGACACTGCTGAGTCGAGTCTGCTGGAAAAGCGACTCCGCGGAGCCGATCGAATCGGCGGTATGCAGGGTCACCGTGCAGGGAAGCATAACGTCACGGGCAACGGTGCGCTCGAAAAGGCGCCCGGGAGCGGCTAACTCCTTCCATGCCGTTTCTTCCTCGGCGAACTGGTTGGCTTGTACCACGCAGTCGTGACCCGACGCCTTGGCCATTCGGAGGGCTTGCTTCGACTTCTCGAGAATCGCTTCAGACGAGATGGCGAGCGGTTCCGCACCGCTGACGCCGATACTGACCGTCAGGGAAACGGGCGTTTCTCCCACGAGGAATTCTTTCGCGGCAGTTTCGCTCCGCACATGTTCACCCCAACGAACCGCCTCGGCAACCGTCGTTCCCGGCAACAACACGCAGAACTGGCCATTCCCGAAATAGGCCAGTTCGGCACGATCGTTGTCGCACAATCCGTCGAGCAGACAACCGAACTGTCGGAGCAGATCCCGCTCGGCCTGGCTTCCGAACTGGTATGCCACACGATCCAGGAAATCGACCTCGATCGTGCCGCAGGCAAGTTGTCCGTTCCGCGAAGCCGGCGAGGCCCCCGCTGCCTGAAGCCGGGCATGAAAGGCGGCACAGGTCAGCAGTCCCGTGACCGGGTCCCGGCGGCGCTGCTGGAAAACGCGACGCTCGAATTCAACGGCACGTGCCCCGGCGTGCAGACGCATCAGGACCTCGCCGTACACGACCGGCTTGACCAGGAAATCGTCCGCGCCGGCCTCCACGGCGTCCAGAAGTCGAATCGACGATTCCTCGTCCACCATCAAGAGCGTATAACGCCCGCCCGATCCGTGCCGCTGCGAAACGGACCGGCAAAACTCGAGTGCCACGTCGGGATCGGCGGCTGCGTCGACCAACAACAAATCGGCCGGCAGGGAACCGGCCACCTGCGCAGCACGTTCATAATCGGCAACTTGGGTCGTTTCGTAGCCGAAGGTCGCCAGAAATCGCGACACGTGCCGGAGCAATGCCCGATCATTCGATACGATCAATACCTTCATCGAAACACCCTCTTGCGTCAACCGGACCGTCGCCCTTGAGTCGAACTTGGCTCGACGCCCGGGCGGCAGAAACGGCAGATACCACGACGAACGCATGAAGAACATGCCAGTCCGTTTGAACGACCTGTACTCGATCTTCGCTCGGAAACGGTTGCGCCGGTGGTGTGTTTCACATGCAACCCCGTCCGGGCCATTGTTCGAACCAATGCCGAAACCATCGCCGATACAACCCTCTTCCGCCTGGGGGGGCCATTCGTTGGCGGCTTTGGCAGGTTCTCAGCAATAAGTGTACGTCACGACTGGCGCCGGGGAGGATTGTTTTGGGCCGATTCCCGTCCAATCCGTCCCGCCGGCCCGGGAAATGCTATACTTCCAAGCGGAAGTTCTGTTCCCGTCCTCTGTCCTAGGGTATTTCAGCCGATCGGTAGCTCGTATTGGCTGGCGGCCCTGCCGCCCTGTGAGGCTGTCCAATTCGGTAAATCAACACTATGAGAACCCAAGTGATCAACGATCCGACAGCGATCGTTCCCAGGCTCCAGCGGATCGCGGAAAACGGGGAGACGGAGGAGACTTCTATTGAGTCGTTTCCGTTCACGATTGGGCGAAATGGCGACTGCGATCTGCAAATCGAGTCGCCCAAAGTGTCTCGTGAGCATGCGGTCATCAGCCGCGAGCGGGGCGCCTTCCGGATCAAAGATCTCGGCAGTACCAACGGCACGTCGGTCAACGGTCAACGCATCGAACAGGCCGACTTGAACGACGGCGACATCGTCGTGATTGCCGACCTCGAATTCACTTTTGCGGCTGCCCCGCCCACGACTCGGCGCGATACCGTCACCATGGCCATCGATGCCGCGATCTGTCATCACGGCTCCGCACAGCCCCGCCATCGGCTCGTCCGGGAAATCCGCCGCATTCACGAAATGCTGACGCACCGCGGCGTTCGCTGCCACGTCAATCCGATCATGGAACTCGGCGAGGGACGCCTTTTCGGTTTTCAGGCGAGTCATCCCTTCCAGGATGAACCGGCCCAGGCAAACGCCGACGCCCGAGCTCTCCTGGCCACCGAAAGTCGCATTGCCGAGCAGCTCTGCTATCTGAATCGGTTGATCGTCGCGGAAGAGGCACTCTGCCGCAAAGAACCTGCGAATCTGTTTCTCCGGCTCCACCAGTCGGAAATCGGCGGAGATCGGCTGACGGAATCGCTCGAAAGCCTGGCGGAAATCCTCTCGGGCCGGCACCATTTGGTCGTCACGGTACCCGCCGGCACCGTCGGATTGACCTCCTATTTTACGGAGATCCGGAAGCGGCTTTCGGAGATTGGGGCCTTGGTCGCCTACGACCATTTCGAGGCAAGCTCGACCCAGTTGAGCCAGTGGTCGGCCGAGCCTCCGGATTTCGTCAGGCTGGCTCCGTCGATGACGATGGGAATCGGCCAGGACCGGCAACGACGACGCTTTCTCACGTCGTTGATCGATACGGGATCAGACCTGCAAATCAGAATGGTCGCCACCGGCCTTCGAGATCGATCGGACGTCCAGGTATGCCGGGAGCTCGGTTGCCCTTTGGGAGAGGGGCCGGTGTTCGGAAGCTTGCCTGTAAACACTGCGTTCAGGGATGTTACTTTCACACCACCTGTTCTGGAGCTTGCCAGCACCGGATGAACACCTTGCTTTCTTGATCTGGTCGTGCCGTGTCACCTGCCTCGCCCCACATTGCCGATTCCATTGCCGGATACACGCTCATCGAACGTATCGGTGCGGGTGGGTATGGCGAGGTCTGGAAGGCCGAAGCCCCCGGCGGACTGGCCAAGGCCGTCAAGCTGATCTACGGATATCTGGACGACCAGCGAGCCGCGTGCGAAAGGAAGGCGCTCAGCCGCGTCAAGGAAGCCCGGCATCCGTTCCTGCTCTCCTTGGAACGAATCGAAGTCGTCGACGGTCAGTTGGTGGTCGTCACCGAGTTGGCCGACAAGAGTCTGAAAGATCGATTCGACGAATGCCGCAGCAGCGGTCTGTCCGGCATTCCTCGCGATGAGCTGCTCATCTATATGGGCGATGCAGCCGACGCACTCGACTACATGTGTGCATGCCACGGCCTTCAGCATCTCGACGTCAAGCCGGAAAACCTGCTGATCACCAGCGGACGAGTGAAGGTCGCCGACTTCGGACTCGTCAAAAGCCTTCAGGACAACAATAACTCGCTGCTCGGCGGCCTGACGCCTCAGTACGCTCCGCCCGAACTGTTCGACGGAAACCCGAGCGTTGCGAGCGATCAATACAGCTTGGCTATCGTCTACCAGGAAATGCTGACCGGTGTGCCGCCTTTTCCCGGCCGAACGGCTGCACAGCTCGCCTCCCAGCACCTGCACAGTCAACCCCAACTGAACGTGCTGTCGCCGCAGGACCGGAGTGTCCTCACTCGGGCGCTGGCCAAGGACCCGTCGCACAGGTTTGCCTCCTGCCACGACCTCATCGCAGCCCTGCGCGGTGCAGAAGCTCTCGGGCACGGTCTGGCACCGTCCTACGCGGAGCACGATGAGCGTTCTCAGGAGTGTTCGAGCGATACTAATTCCATCTCGGGCAAAGACACTCGCGTCACCGAGACTTCCCCGCCGCCTTCTCCCGTACCGCGTCCTTCGGATCGCAGCAGGACAGTTGTCCTCGACGGAGGGCCCGCGGAGTCGTTCGTCGAAGAAGCGGTCCCGGCACCCGTATCGCTCAAACTGCCCCCGGTCACCGATCCCGTTCGGTTGCCGCCGATCCAGATCTCGGGCGTGGAGCAGGCTCCTGTGCCCACTCTCGTCCTGGGGATCGGCGGAACGGCCGCAAGAGTGCTCCGCAGCCTGCGAACCAGAATCCTCCGCGATGAGAAGTCCTTCTCGCAGGCGAATCTTGAATTCCTTCTCCTCGATACCGATTACCAGACCCTCGAGTCCGCCTGCGGCGACCGTTGCGAGGATTCGCTCGAATTTCAGGAAACCATGCACCTTCCTTTGCGGCCCTCCGCAGAGTACCGGGAACAATCGGCCGACCGCCTTCAGTGGATTAGCCGGCGATGGCTTTACAACATTCCTCGCTCTCTGCGAACCGAGGGTCGGCGCCCGCTGGGCAGGCTCTCCTTCGCAGACCACGTCGGCCGCGTGAAGAAGCGAATCCGGGAAGCCCTCGTGGCAACGGCCGACAAGATCCAACTCGGCGAGACCGGGACCGGCGCCAATCGGAAGCATCTTCGAGTCGTAATTGTTTCCTCGATCGGCGGAGGCACGGGCGGTGGAATTATTGCTGATATCGGATACCTCGTGCGTCAGGTTCTCGACGAACTCGCGTTTTCTTCCCAAGAGATCTGCGCGGTTCTCACACACGGCACGAACTCGAACCACGACCAGCAGGACTTGGCGTTCGCCAACGGTTACGCATGCCTGAGCGAAGTGGAACACTATGCGGTGAGCGGATATCCGGGAGACCCGAGTTGCGGACTGGCCCCCTCCGATCGGCACGCCTTCGATTACACCTATCTGGTCCATCTGGGCAACGACCTGGAGCCGCGTTCGTATGCAGCGGCCGTGACCAAAGTGGCCGAATACCTCTACTTGAACGTCGCTTCGCCTGCCGGCGAGTTCTTCGACGCGGCCCGGCAATCGAAGCCTTCGCCGGATTCGGTTTCTCGCCGTCAAACGTCGCTGCGAACTTTCGGGCTCATTCAGTTTGATCCCCACCACAACGAGATCACTTCACTGGCGGTCGAGGAGTTGAGCCGCAGCGTGGTATCCCAATGGCTCGGCGGGGGCAAATTCTTCGAGGAACAGACGGTGGACGGATACCTGGAAGCCGAGTTTCCCGAATTAAAGGAACCGGCAGACACGCGAAAAGGAAGACGCAAAGAGAAGCGGCCCGGGGCCGCCGGCTGTACCGAGCACAAGACGGGTCTCCAGTACCTGCTGGATCCAGACTCGCTTCGCGGCGTGCTGGTTTCAGCCATCGAACAGCAGATTGGCGGGAAAGGGGCTCACGTCTTTCGCAGGTGGATCAAGCAGGCCTCGACCCGAGGCCCCTGCGAGAAGCGGGAGTTTCTCAGGCAGCTCGATCGGTCCCTGGGTCCACACCGGCACCCGGGCGACGACACTACCGCGCCGCTGACGGAATTGGAGCAAAGCCTGGCTGCCGCGAGCGCAAGACTGGCGGTCATGGCAGTCGAGTCCATCCGTGATGTGCTCGTGAGGCTGACGTCGAATTCGCACGCCCGGATCGCCGGTGCCCAACAAGCGGCCCAGTGGCTGTGCGACCGGCTTCGCCAGTTCGAGCGGGCCACAAGCACTGAGTGGACGCGGATTGAGGAACGGCTCACGGCCCTGGAAAAGTCACTCCCCGAGAAGGTGACTGCCGGCGGCAACGGATTCTGGAGCCGGAAGAAGAGCCGCGGCGAGACGTGGAGCGACTACTGCCACCTCCGCGCGCACCTCATCGTGGCCGAGAGCATTGCACGATTTGTTCGCCGAGTGAACACACACCTGTCCGACTACCGGGAACAGTTGAAGAATGCCCAGTTCTCGCTAAGCCGCGTGGCAAGTCAGTTCGGCTCGCAAAAGGAATGGACCGACGCCATCGCGAGTTCGCAATCGAGGGAATCGGAGACGAGGTCGCTCTCCCAATCCATCGGCAGGCTCATCGAATCTCAAATGCCCGAGATGGTGGCCCAACTGGACCAGGCCCTCGGCGGTGAACTGATCCGGCTGGAATCCTCGCCCTCGGCCGACGCGAAGGAACCGCCGAACGTCCATCGATTCGCCCGAGCCCTGCGGGCGAAGTCCTGGGCGGTTCTTTCCGGCGCGCTGCGAGAGCTGGATCTGCCCAACCGAATGTTTGCCTCGGACGCTCAATCCGTCGGGAACATCAGTGAATTCCTGCCCGATGCCGTTCCCCGGTTGCCGAAAAGCGGCGGCGGGAAGCGGCTTCTTGTCGTTTCTCCGCGAACGACCGGCGAGCAGACCATGCGAAATGGTCTCCGGCACTGCGAAGACGGAGAATTCTCCCTCGTACGTGCTGGTGAAAGCGAACTTGCCCTCTGCTACGAAGTGCAGGATCTGAACCTGCCGATTGTCGCCGCCCGGCTTCTGGAGCACCGCGAAAACTGCATTCTGGCAGCCGGTCGGCTTCACACCCGGATCGACGTTTCGTGGCCGGAACGGATGACGTGGGACTGAGCGTTGGCCACACCCATCACCAAGACATCAAGTGGGGGCAGAGTCGCCTTTGATTCCACCAAAACGAGACGCAAGTGCCGTTTCGGCTTAAGAAATGACGATCGCAGCAGGGCTTGGCGACTTCTTCTCATAGTCGCGCGTTATCGCGAGCACCTCGTCGCGGACGAGGCCATTCGTGGCGACGGCTTCGCCCGACTGGATTGTGGGATTGCCCTTCCAATCGGTGAACGTCCCGCCGGCCTCCTCGACGATCGGTTGCAGGGCGGCGGCGTCCCAGAGGCTCAGGTAGGCGTCGGCCATTACTTCCGCACGGCCTGTCGCGACGAGCATGAAGCCGTAGCAGTCCCCCCAGGTGCGGGTAAGTCTGGCGGCTGATTGCAGGCGGGCATACGCCTCCTGCCGTCCCACCTCTTCGAAACAGTTCACTTCACTTGTCAAAAAAAGCCCCTCGCTCAAGCGGGGGCAATCCGAAACCCGTGTCTTGACCGGCGCCGCCGAGCCGCGAGTGTACCAAGCTCCCAGGCCCTTCGCCGCGTAGACGCACTCATCCAGCGCGGGAATCCGAATCACACCAACGGCGCCCTCGCCGCCGTGCTCGACAGCCACCAGAGTCCCGAAGAGCGGCACGCCATGGATGAAGGACTTCGTGCCGTCGATGGGATCGAGAATCCAGCGATAGCCGCTCGTCCCGGCCACTTCGCCGAGTTCTTCGCCAAGGATTGCATCGTCCGGATAGGATTCGATAATCCGCGTCCGGAGATGCTGCTCCGCCCGGCGGTCGGCGATGGTTACCGGCGAATCGTCGCTCTTCCGGTCGACCGTGAGCCCCTCCTGGCGGAAGTATTCCAGAGTGATGAGGCCCGCCTCCTGGGCGATGGCAACCGCGAAATCCAAACGATCCTGCAAGAATTTGTCCAGGCTGCTCACGCGATCATCCTTTTCGATTGTCAGAAGTCGGGCAATCCAGAGACAGAATTGATATTGTCAGGTCACCGATGAAA
>Ga0351853_1138_pt2 | contig 17051 bp, 13 predicted proteins | sample BONcelHFGM3001C8_FD_206799 | JGI IMG/M metagenome (GOLD analysis project Ga0351853, IMG submission 206799) | Enriched cells from coal bed in the Powder River Basin, Montana, United States - BONCAT cells FGM rep2 HSBNCT.FGM.300.1.C8 ... | reverse complement strand
TCGTCTCGGGCGGGTCGGCAGGAGCGGCAATCGACGGCCCCGGGGCTGACGGAGTGGCCATTCGAGCCTTCGGCAAATGGGTCAGTTGCTGACGGACATCATAGAAAAGGGCATGGGGCTGAAGCGGTCGGACGTTTACATTTGCAACATTCTTCGCTGCCGTCCGCCGGGGAATCGCAACCCCTTGCCGGTCGAGGCCGCCAACTGCCGCGAGTTTCTCGACGCCCAGTTGGAGATCATTCGGCCGGAGTTCATCTGTTGCCTGGGGGCCGTGGCGGCCCAGAATCTGCTGAACGACTCCACGCCGATCGGCAAGCTCCGCGGCCGGTTTCTCGATTACCAGGGAATCAAGGTCGTGTGCACCTATCACCCGGCCTACGTGCTGCGGAATCCGCCGGCGAAGAAACAGGTGTGGGAGGATATTCAGTTCCTGATGGCCGAGATGGGGCTGAAGGTGGCGAAGAAGGGGTAGGCTGCAGCTTCTGAGGACTCCATGTTCACGAACTACCGAGAAGCGGCTCGCCACGCCCAATCCAGCAACAATCTGATGACAATCGGACTCGCGGCTCTCGACTATCACGACAGGTTCAAGAGACTTCCTCGTGGCAGCACGTTCAACGAATTCGGCGAGATGCGGCACGGCTGGATGACGCGTCTGCTGCCGTATATGGAAGACGTGAAGCAGGGGCACGGCCGAGTTGATGGCCACTTGGCGTCCATTATTCCAGAATCGAGCAGGTGGCGGTCAGGCTGGAACAGTGTTCGCTCGCAAGAACTCAGCAACGGCCGATTTTGGCGTTTCACCACGAGCGACGGTGAACACCAGGTCGGCATACGGGTCGTTGTCGGCCGTCAGCCGCACGTCGTTGAGCGCAAGGAAGACGAAGGCGGCCACGGCACCCACGCGATTGTTCCCGTCGATAAACGGATGGTTCTGGACAAAGTGGAACAAGTAGGCCGCCGCCATTTCGCATAGATCGCAGTGAAGGAACTGACCACCGAAAGTGGCCGCCGGCACGGCAATGGCCGATTGCAGCAAGCCCCAGTCGCGGACGCCTTCCGATCCGCCGTAGCGTGCAATCTGGTCCTGATGGATGGCGAGAACCTCGTCAATCGTAAGGAACGTCGGCTTCACCGCCTCACTCCGCGAGCCGTTTGAGCGCCCTGCCATACTGCTCGTTGCAGGCGGTCAAGGCATCCTGGAACCGCTTGCGCCTCCGCTTGCCGTGCGCCGGCACCACGACCAATGCCCGGCCATCCGTCGAAATGTCGAGCGTGGTGTGTTCGTCGATTCCCAACAGTTCCAGGATGGATCGGTCAATCACCAGGGCAAGGCTGTTGCCGTGCTTGCTCAACTTTTTCGTCAACATGGGCCTTTCTCCGGTCGAAAACCGCGTTTCAGAGTCGTTAGACCATTGTAGCACCATCCGTAGATCGTGGCAAGACGGGCAAGGGTTCGCCCCGCCCGACGAAAAAGGCGGTCGCCAGCCCGCCTGCAGCGGTAGCAGGCCTATGTTGGAGCAAGACCGAGGGCCGCCCGCTGGGCGGCGGAAGGAGGGGAACTACCAGTCCGCAATCCGTCTGCCCTGGTAATGGTCACACTAGGGATTTTTGTTCCCTCGTTCGAGGTTCGAGATCGTCACGGCGCGCGCCGGGTTGGCGCCGGAAGTGGCTTGAGAAGGAATTGCCGCGTCGGCCGTCCCAGCAGGACACCGAACGAATTCGCTACTGCCGGGCATGGCAGGCCGCCCGGACAGAAATCGTCGCTCCGTGCGTATCTTGTCAGGTTCGCGGAAAATACCTCTGAAAGTGCCCCGCTCTCCCGGAGGGGGCTGATGCGGTTCCCAGAACGTTGCCACCGCGCAACCGCCTTGCCCGTTTTCCAAACCCCATCGATGCCCCCTTCCGTTCACGCTAGAATCATGGGGCGGCAACTCGAGCACTCCTACGGCCAGATCCAGGACATTGCCGTCAAAGCCATTGAAGGACCGTCGACCTCGCTTGCGGGCACCCAGGCCACAGGCCTGTCCTTACCCGCCCGAATGCCCGGCGGTCTGCAGAACGAGTGAGGTGAAGCAATGGACTCTCAATTCCAGGCAACCGGGGCCGTCTCCCGCCGCAAGGCGTTGCGGCAGGCGGTGGGGGCGCTCGGCTTCGGCACGCTGATGGCAGCCGCCGACGCCCGCGAGGCCGAAGCGGCCGGCGACGCAGCCATCCGTCCCAAAGAATCTCTGAAGATCACCCGGCTCGAGACCTTTCTCGTCAAGCCTCGTTGGCTGTTTCTCAAAATCCACACCGATGCGGGTATCGTGGGGCTGGGCGAGCCGATCCTCGAAGGCCGAGCCAGGACCTGCGCAACGGCCGTCGAAGAGATCGCACCCTACCTGATCGGCAAAGATCCTCGCCGCGTCGTCCACCACTGGCAGGCGATCTACCGCCACGCGTTCTATCGCGGCGGTCCCATCCTCACCAGCGCACTGAGCGGCATCGACCAGGCGCTCTGGGACATCAAGGGCAAGGCGCTCGGGGTGCCGGTCTACGAACTGCTCGGCGGACCTACCCGCGATCGCGTCAGGGTCTACCTGCACACGTCGACCCCGCAGGGAATCCGTGAAGGGCTCCGCCGGGGATTCACCGCGTTCAAGACCGGGCCGGGGGAGCGCCCCGCGTCCGGACAAATCGAGAACAAGGCTACCGTCGACAAGGTGGCTGAGAACTTTGCCGCGCTGCGAGAAGCGGGCGGGGCGGAGGCCGACATCGGCGTCGACTTCCACGGTGCGGTCTCGCCCCAGACGGCTCGCCTGTTTATCAAGGCCCTCGAACCCTACCAGCCATTCTTCATCGAGGAGCCGGTGCCGTGCCAGAACGTCGATCTTCTGGCCGACATCGCGCGGAACACGCACCTGCCGATCGCCACCGGCGAGCGGATCTTCACGAAATGGGGGTTTCGTGAGATCCTCGAGAAGCGTGCCGCCAGCATCCTTCAGCCCGACCTGTGCCACGCCGGCGGCATCACCGAGGGCCGCATCATCGCCGGCATGGCCGAGGCCTACTACGCCACGATCGCCCCACACAATCCGCTCGGCCCGATCTCCCTCGCGGCCGGCATCCAGCTTGCGGCGGCCATCCCCAACTTTCTCTGCCAGGAGCAAGTCTCCCTGGGCGAGGGCTACTTGAGACAGCCGTTCCAAGTCGAAAACGGCTACATCCCGCTCCCCGCCACCCCCGGCCTGGGCGTCGAACTCGATGAGCACGCCCTCGCCGATAAGATCGACCACGACTGGCGGAACCGCGAAACCTACGACCCCGACGACGGTTCCGTCGTCGACTGGTAGGGAAGACGATTGAGGTATCTGCCACGCCAGACAGTCTGCGTCTTCCACCGAATAACTCACCTTGACGCGTAGGCTTCGTTACCCAAACCGCCAGAAACCGTACGGAACCGGCAAGGCCAGTTGTGGGCTACACCGACCGGACCGGTAGAATACAGGACACCGCAAGTTCTCCGCATCTTCGACTACCAGCAGGGGGCCCGCAATGAGAATGCAGCCGTCCAACCGCACCGTCTGCCGTGTCAAGAACACTTCCACCACATTTGCTGTCGCCGCGCTCCTCGGCAGCATTCTTTGCGGAGCATCTGCCGCTCAGCCCTTGTCCTTCCGTCCGATCGATACCTCACGCCTCCTGGGCTCCCCCGATCCCATGCCGCTCGAAGCCGAGCAGATCTTTCCCAACCTTTCCTTCAGTCGGCCCCTGGAATTCACCTTCGCGTCCGACGGCTCCAATCGCGTGTTTGTCGTCGAGCAGGAAGGACTCATCCACGTCTTCCCCAACAGGAATGACGTGTCCCGAACTGAAGTCTTTCTGGATATCCGCGAGGTTGTCTCCCGCGACGGCAACGAAGAAGGCCTCCTCGGGCTGGCCTTCCATCCCGACTACGCAAAGAACGGCCGGTTCTACGTCTACTACTCGACACGCCCGCGAGCATCGATCGTCTCCCGCTTTCGCGTTTCGGCCGACAATCCCGATCGAGCCGACCGCGCGACGGAAGAACAGATCATGAAGATCGACCAGCCCTACGGCAACCACAACGGTGGCTGTATCCGCTTCGGGCCCGACGGCTGCCTCTACATCGGACTCGGCGACGGCGGCAGCGCCCACGATCCCCACGGCAACGGCCAGAATCTGCAGACGCTGTTGGGCTCGATCCTCCGAATCGACGTCGACCACGAGGATCCCGGCAGCAAGTACGCCGTCCCCAAAGGCAATCCCTTTGCCGGCCGCGACGACGCCCGCGGCGAAATCTGGGCCTATGGCCTGAGAAACATCTGGCGAATGAGCTTCGACCGCGCGAGCGGCGACCTCTGGGCGGGCGACGTGGGCCAAAACCGCTACGAAGAAGTCGACTTGATTCGGCGTGGCGGCAACTACGGCTGGAAGATCCGCGAAGGTTTCCACCCCTTCGAACCCGATGCCTCACAAACCGGTGGACCGCTTATCGAGCCGCTCGCCGAGTACTTCCATAGCGAGGGACTCTCGATCACCGGCGGACAAGTCTATCGCGGCGCGCGGCTTCCCGCTTACGAGGGCGCCTACTTCTATGGCGACTACGTGAGCGGTCAGGTCTGGATCGTTCGCTACGACGGCGCCAAAGTGACCGAAAACAGAAAAGTGGCCCAAACCGGGCTGGCCATCAGCGCCTTCGGCGAAGACGCCCAAGGTGAAATGGTCCTGACGGCCTTCGACGGCCACCTCTACCGGCTCCGCGAGTGCCGGATCGATCTCGAGGCGGTCCGGGCCGACTTCCCGAAAAGGCTTTCCGAAACCGGCCTGTTTGCCTCCACCGAGAAGCTTCAGCTCCAGCCCGGCGCCCTGCCGTTCAGCGTCAACGTGCCGCTCTGGTCCGACCACGCCGACAAGGAACGGTTCATTGTGCTTCCCGCCGGCGCCAAGATCGGCTTCGAAGAACAATCCAGTTGGCGATTTCCCGTCGGCACCGTGCTCGTCAAGCATTTCTTCCTCGATCTCGACCGGCAGAATGCTTCGGAACGGCGGCGGCTCGAGACCCGATTCTTCGTCCACTCGCCGGACGGATGGAAGGGTTATACCTATTTGTGGAACGATGCCCAGACCGACGCCGATCTCCTCGACGAAGCCATGACACGAACCTACCAGGTGAAAATTGCCGACGGAGTGATCGAGCAACCGTGGTACTTCCCAAGCCGCGCCGACTGCATGGCCTGCCACACCCGAGCGACCGACTTCGTTCTCGGCCCGAACACACGGCAGATGAACCGGCGGCGCGACGACGGCGGCGAGAACGCGAACCAGATCGCCGTGCTTGCCCGTCTCGGCGTGTTCGAAACACCGCCGGCCAGGTCTGTCGAGGAACTCGAAAGATATCCCGACTGGCAAAACGACCCAGAGGCATCGGACACACTCGTTCGGGCGTACCTCGACGTGAATTGCTCGTTCTGTCACAGCCCGGCCGGGATCGGCGGAAAACGTCCTGATTTGCGGTACCACACACGGCTCCAGGAGACCGCCCTGATCGACCGCCCGCCCAACCAGGGCCAGGTTGGTCCGGCGGGAGCAGTGCTTGTGGCGCCTGCTGCCCCCGAGCGGAGCGAACTGCTCTACCGTATCTCCATCCGCGGTTCCCGTCAGATGCCCCCCCTGGCAACGAACCTGACCGACGAAACGGCGATCCAGCGATTGTCGAAATGGATCCTCGACCAGAGACAATAGTGTTGGTGTGGGATACGGTTGTGTCGTGTCTGGTCCATAGAAGATATAATCGAGTTGAGTCGGGCAGCGGCTCCCTACTTTCCCGGAGACATAACCATGTCCGCCAAACCCTCTCGTCGCGACTTTCTTCGCCGCGCAACTGCCGGCGCAACTCTGGCCGGCACCATGGGCCGCTTCGCGAATCGCGCTGTCGCCGGCGAAACCTCAAAGAACCCTGTTGTCCCTCTCGATCCGGCCATCGAGCCACTGGTTCGCCTGCTGGAAGAGACGCCCCGCAACAAGATTGTAGAAACCTTCGCCGCCAAGGTTCGCGAAGGAACCGCCTACCAGGATATGCTGGCGGCCTTGCTCCTGGCCGCCGTGCGCAACGTCGAGCCGCGGCCGTCCGTGGGCTTCAAGTTCCATTCGGTTCTCGTCGTTCAGTCGATCCACCTGGCGAGCACCGCACTGCCCGAGTCCGACCGCTGGCTGCCCGTCTTCTGGGCCCTCGACTACTTCAAGGGCACCCAGGCCGACGACCAGCGCGAGCGCGGCTGGACCATGGCGCCGGTGGATGAGTCGGCGTTGCCCAAGCCGGCCGACGCCGCTGCCGCGTTCACCCACGCCATGGAGCGTTGGAACGAAGCCGCCGCCGATGCCGCCATCGCCGCGTTGGTTCGCGCCGCCAGACCGGAAGAGATCTGGCCGTTCTTCTTCCGCTACGGCGGACGCGACTTCCGCTCCATCGGCCACAAGGTGATCGACGTTGCCAACAGCCACCGCGTGTTGGGCGTCATCGGCTGGCAACATGCCGAGCCGGCCCTTCGTTCCCTGGCCTACGCCCTGCTCATGCACGAAAGCGGCAACCCGGCCGATCGCGACGATCCGGCCGACCGCCCCTGGCGGCGCAATCAGGATCTCGTCAAGGAGATCCCGTCCGACTGGCAGAACGGCAAGGTCGACCGAGACGTTACCCTTTCGCTCCTCCACACCCTCCGCGACGGTTCCGAGAACGACACGGCCGACAGGGTCGTCGAACTTCTCGGAAACGGTGCCGGTCCGCAATCCGTCTGGGACGCCCTGTTTCTCGGCGCCGCCGAGCTCGTCGTCCGCCAGCCGGGAATCGTTGCCCTCCACGCCCTCACGACAACCAACGCCCTCCACTACTGCTACCATGTGGCAACAGACGATGTGACCCGCCGGCTGATCCTGCTGCAGAATGCCGCCTTCCTCCCCATGTTCCGCCAGTCGATGGCTGGTCGGGGGAATGTCGGCAATTTCGCCCTCGATGAGTTGCAGGCCGGCGGGGGCGGCGCCGTCCGCGACGTTTTCGAGGCCGTTAACCGCGACCCGATGCAAGCCGCCCGGACGACGCTCGCGTGGTTCCAGGCGGGCGGCTCGCTCAAACCGTGGACCGAAGAGGCGCGCCGCCTGGCCGTATATAAGGGCACATCCGTCCACGACCACAAGTTCGCCTTCGCGGCCATCGAAGACGCCGAGAAGATATCTCCGAAGTGGCAGGGACACTACCTGGCGGCCAGCACGCTCCTCCTCCAAGGGGCAGGCAAAACGGATAATCCCCTTGTTCCAAGGGCGTTGGGGGCGTTACGGGAGTCAAATCGCTAATCCGTCGCTCATGGATGGACGGCGATGCAGAAGTCCGGGTAAAATAGATAATCTGTTTCGGCCGGGACGGTTATTTGCACCTTGTGTGAACAAGCCTCATAAAAATGCGATTGGATGTTGCGGCGGACACGCGTGGAGCGGAGAAGATCTCCTCCGACGGCTTGGCGGCGTTGAGAATCGACCGTTCCCGGCGTCGGCGACTGTCGCCTTGGATCTGGATTGCCCTGGTCGCTCTCGTCGCCGTCGCGTTTCTGTCGCCGCGGCTGATACAGGGGCTGTCGGTGGTGGAGGTCGAGGTGGTGCCGGCCGTCAGGGTCTCTGCCGCCACGGGCGAATCGATCAGCGGCAGCCCCGAGCTCACCGCCGCCGGCTACGTGGTCGCCGACAGGCAGTCGGTGCTCGCCGCGAAGTTCACGGGACGGCTTGCCAAACTGAATGTGGCCGAAGCGGATTTCGTCAGGAAGGGCGACGTCGTTGCCGAACTCGACCACACCGAGCTTGACGCCGCACTCGAACAAGCCGTGGCGGAAGTGGCCGAAGCGGCCGCCGAAGTGGAGCGTCTGGCCAAGGCCGCCGCCCAAGCCGACGCCGAACTGGGTGCTGCAAGAGCGGCCCTGGAAACGGTCGTCGCCGAAAACCAGCAATACGAGATCCTTCTGGCCCAGGCCCAGCGTCTCCTCGAACGTGATGAGAGGCTCGCCAAGACCGACGCTGTCCCCCGTTCCGAAGCCGAGGACCGCCGCACCGTGTTCGAGGGGCTCGAGGCCAAAATCGCCTGGAACCAGAAACGCATTCGCGAGGCGGAACAGCGCATCGCCGTCGTTCAGGCCCAGGCCGCCGCCGCCCACGCCGCCGTGGCCTCGGCCGAGGCGCGCCGGCGATCCGCAGCCGCTCGCGTCCAGGTTGTCGAAAGCCAGCGCCAGGAATCCTTCATCGTGGCGCCTTTCGATGGAATGGTGACCGAGAAAGCCGCCGAAGTCGGCGAGATCATTGCCCCCATCAGCATTGGCGGTTCGATGGCGCGAGGTTCCATCGTCACCATCGCTGATTGGGCCTCTCTCCAGGCCGAAGTCGACGTGGCCGAAGCACAGCTCGGGCGGGTCCAGCCCGGCCAACGGGCTGCGATCACCGTCGACGCCATTCCCGACAAGGTCTTTCCCGGCAAAGTCCGCCGCATCCTCCCCCGGGCCGATCGCAGCAAGGCGACCGTGAAGGTCCGCGTCGACTTCCTCGACCGCGACGAGAAGGCGGTCCTCCCCGAGATGGGCGTACGCGTCAGGTTTCTTCCCGACGATGCGCCCGCCGGCGTCGAAACCGGCGCCGTCCGCGACAAGATCGTCGTTCCCAGGGAAGCCGTCCGGCCGGGCCGGGACGGCACTTTCGTCTGGGTTGTCAACGACGGCGTGGCTCACCGGCGCACCGTCCAGCTCGGCGCCGGTTCGGGCTCGCGCGCCGAGATTACCAGCGGCGTCAGCGCCGACGAGAAGGTCGTGGTGCGCGGTGCGGAGCGTCTGGCCGGCGACAGCGCGCAGGTGCGGCTAGCGGAGTAACGCAAGCGTGACGCCTCAGCCCATCATCCAATGCCGCCATGTCAGCAAACACTACCACAAGGGCGGCGCCGAGATCCATCCCTTGGACGACCTCAATCTGACCATCGATCAGGGCGATTTCGTGGCCCTCATGGGGCCCTCCGGTTCCGGCAAGACGACCCTGCTCAATCTCCTCGGCGGCCTCGACACGCCGACCCTGGGGGAAGTCGTCGTCTGCGGGCAGAATCTTGGCCAGCTCGGCTCTCGCCAACTCGCCCGCTGGCGTTGCGACCACGTCGCCTACGTCTTTCAGGCCTACAATCTCCTGCCCGTGCTGACCGCCTACCAGAATGTCGAGCTGCCGCTGACGCTCGTTCCATTGACCCGCCGCGAAAGGCGCGAGCATGTGCTCACGGCCCTGGAAATCGTCGGTCTCAAGGATCGCATGAATCACCGCCCCGACGAGCTTTCCGGGGGGCAGGAACAGCGAGTCGCCATCGCCCGCGCCCTGGCGTCCGACCCCGTTCTGCTGCTGGCCGACGAACCGACCGGCGACCTGGACGCCCACTCGGCCGAAGAAATCATGGCGCTCCTCGTCGCCCTGAACCGCGACTACGGCAAGACGATCATCATCGTCACCCACGACCCGAAAGTCGCGCACAAGGCCCACCGGCAATTGCACCTGGAAAAAGGCGTGTTGGCCCGGGACCTGGATATGCTGAATCCACCGAAGTGACTTCATGCGACTGTTGCTCCTCAACCTTCTCCGCAAACCACTCCGGACGCTGCTGACGATCTTCGGCGTCGGCGTCGCCCTGTTCCTTTTCTGCTTCCTCGAAGCGGTGCTCATGTCGTTCAACGCCGGCGTCAACATGTCCGACGCCTCGCGGCTGGTCGTGCAGCACAAGGAATCCATCGTCTTCCAGTTGCCCATGTCGTACCGGTCGCTGATCGCGCAGACCGAAGGCGTTACCGGCGTGTCGGGCGCCTCGTGGTTCGGCGCGCTGTCGCAGGAACCGGGTCCCGACGGCAAGAAACGCGAAGAGTTCTTCGCCCAGTTCGCCACGGATATCGAGAACTACCTGCCCCTCTATCCCGAAATCGAGATTCCGCCGGAACAGCTTCACGACCTGATGAACGATCAGATGGGCTGCCTGCTCGGCGCAAAAATCGCCGAGCGCCTGCGCAAGAAAGTCGGCGACCGGCTGGTGCTGCGCAGCACGATCTGGGCCCAGAAGGACGGCTCGTCCATCTGGGAGTTCAACGTGAGCGCGATCTACACGTCCGACTCGCCCACCTTCGACCAGACCATGATGCACTTCCACCTCAAGCGCTTCGACGAAGCACGGCAGTTCGGCCGCGGCTCGGTGGGCCTTTACCTGCTCAGCATCGCCGACCCGGCCCGCTCCGCCGAAATCGCCTCGACAATCGATTCCCGCTTCGCCAACAGCCCCCATGAGACCCGCTCCATGACCGAGAAGGCGTTCAACCTCCAGTTCGTCGGCATGATCGGCAATTTCCAGTTGCTGCTGCGATCCATCGGCAGCGCCGTCGTCCTGACCATGCTGCTCGTCTCCGCCAATACCATGATGATGAGCGCCCGCGAACGCACTCGCGAAATGGGCATCCTCAAAGCTATCGGCTTCACCGACGGCCATGTCTTCCTGCTCCTCATCGGCGAAGCGCTTGCGATCTCGCTCCTCGGCGCCCTGGCGGGCGTGGGGTCCGCCTGGCTGCTGGCCAACGTCTTCCACTTCAATCCCAAGCCCGACTTCTTCCCCGTTTTCTATCTGCCCGGCCAATCGGTCCTCGCCGCGATGGGCCTGGCGGCGCTGACGGGTTTTTCGAGCGGTATCGTGCCTGCCGTCGCCGGAATGAGGCTCAAGGCCACGGAGGCGCTCCGCAGCGTGTGACCATGGCGATCCCGTTCCTCTACAGCCTGCGAAGCATCGCTGTCCGAAAGGGCTCGTCGGCCATGGCGGTCGGCGGCATCGCCCTGGTCGTGGTCGTACTCGTCACGCTCCTTTCGCTGGCCGCCGGCTTCCAGAAAGCCGTGCGGGCCTCCGGCAGTCCCCAGAATGTCATCGTCCTCCGCAAAGGCGCCGACGCGGAACTGCAAAGCCAGGTCACCCGCGAAACGGCGCGAATCATCAGCGAGCTGCCGATCGTCGCCCAGGAGAGTGGACGCAAACTCGTGGTCTGCGAAAGCGTCGTCATCCTGTCGCAGCCCAAACAGGGTGGCGGCGAAACGAACATCACGGTCCGCGGCGGACCGCCCCATGCCCGCTCCGTGCACGCCGACGTGCGCCTCACGCAAGGCCGCTGGCACACCCCCGGCTCCAGCGAGGCCGTGCTCGGCATTGGCCTGGCGCGCAGACTCCGCGACGTGAGCCTGGGCCAGACCATCACCATCGGCCGCAACCAGTGGTGCATCGTAGGCCTGTTTGAGGCCGGAGGCAGCTCGCTGGAATCGGAACTCTGGATGGACGGCGACCTCCTGCAGGGCTCGTTTCGCCGCGGCGCCATCTTCCAGTCGGTGTTGTTCCGCGCCGCCGGCAACGCCCGCGAGGCCGCAGAACAACTCAACGCGCTCACCGAAACCGACCTCCGCCTCCGCACCGTGCAAGCCATGACCGAGAAGGAGTATTACGAAAAACAGGCCAAGCTGATGGCCGACCTGATCACCATCCTCGGCGGTATTCTTACCTCCATCATGTCCATCGGCGCGATCGCCGGCGCCATGAACACCATGTACGCCGCAGTCAGCCAGCGCAAACGCGAAATCGGCTGCCTGCTCGCCATGGGCTTCGCGCCCGAGGCCGTCTGGCTGGCCTTCATGGTCGAATCGCTCGCGCTGGCCGCAATCGGCGCGGTCCTGGGCTGCGCGGTGTCGCTCCTCTTCAACGGCATGAAGACGGGCATGACCAACTGGGCCACGTTTTCCGAAACGGCCTTCGAATTCCACGTCACCCCGCAGATCCTCGCAACGGCCGCCCTCTTTGCGATGCTGATGGGTTTTATCGGCGGCGTGCTGCCCGCGGTCCGCGCCGCACGCATGAAAGTCGTCGACGCCCTGCGACGAGTATGACACGCACGGCGTTTCCAAAATCCACACATGCCCCTTCATCACGCGACCGGATCATTCCCATGACTCTCAAGCCACACAACATCGCTTCGGCTCAGACTGACCCCCATATTCCTGAAACCATGCAGCCAAGGAAACAGGAATTGCGACTCGGGCTGGTTCTTCTCTTTCTCCTTTGTATCCTCTGCGCCGGTTCCCTCCTCTCGGCCGAAGACATTCTATTTCAAACGAAGTCCTGCCGAGCCGAACTCGGCAACGATGCCGTCTGGCAATCCCTTGTCGACCTGCAGACCGGCCGATCCCTGCTCGGTACGGATCGAAAAACGTCGATCGCCTTCCTCCAACTCGACGGCAAGACCCACACCGCCAACTCCGCCCGTCGCGAGGCAGACCGGCTCGTCCTCGGCTTCAACGGCGTCGATACCCAGCTCCAGTACACCGTAGAACAAGCCGACGCCTGGATCACTTTTCGCCTCGACCGCATCGTCGGCCCCCGCCCCCAGCGAATCACCTTCTTGCGGATCGGCGTGGCCCTGAACGAACACGTCGGCTCACGCCTCAACGGCGCCTGGGATCAGCAGACGGCCGTAATTCTTCGCGGAGCGAATCGGCAGGTACTTTGCCGGCCCGTCCGCCGCACCGGCTCGACCGAACTGACCGCCGAGGCTCAGGACGAGCCGGGGCCGAGACTGGAGGGTTCTGCGGCCTCGCTGCTCGTGCTCCCCACGCCCGAAGTGCGAACCGTCCTGGCCAGGTATGCCACCCAGTACGGCTTGCCGGAGAACACGGCAGCCGACGGGGTCGCCGCCAAAGATCTATCCATCGCCCGAGGCTCCTATTGGTTCCTCAGCTTTGCCGAGAATCAAGCCGATCAGGTAATCCAGTGCTGCCGCAAGACGGGCTTCCACCAGGTGATGATCGATTCGGGCGCATGGTGCACCAGTTCCGGCCATTACCTCTTCAACAAGACTCGCTACCCCGACGGCATCGAAAGCCTGCGGCGAACCGTCGCCCGGCTGCACGAAGCAGGCATCCTCGTCGGCATGCACTGCTTCGCCTCCAAGGTCTCCAAGATCGACCCCCATGTCGCGCCGGTCCCCGATCGCCGGTTCCTCGTCGACCTGACGGCCGTGCTTGCCGGCGGACTTTCGGCCGACAGCACGACCGTTCGCACCTCAAGCGACCTCAGCCAGTGGCCGGGCAGCCCCGTCGCGAAGCAGAAGGTGTGGGAAGGCGGCGTCGAGAAGCATCAGGAGGTGGTGATCGACGACGAGATCCTCCAGTACGACTCGATCGGCCCCGAGGGCACCTGGAACACCTTCGTCGGCTGCCGGCGCGGCGACTGGGGCACAAGGCCTGCCGAGCACAAGGCGGAAAGCGAATGCCGGCACCTGGCGGTCGACGGCTGCATCAACGGTTACGTCATCGACCAGGAGACCGATCTTCTGGACGAGGTCACCGATCGGCTGGCCGAGATCTTCAACACCTGCGGCTTCGACATGGTCTACTTCGACGGCTGCGAGGACGTGGATCGGCGGCGTTTCGACTATTACGCCGCCAACTTTCAGGCCGTGGCCATGAGCAAATTCAAAAAGCGGCCCATCATTCACAAAGGGGGCGGATTCCACCACAACCTCTGGCACTCCTTCACCAGCAGCGCCACGATCGACCAGTACCCCGGCACCTACCTGGCCTACCTCCGCGCCGGCGGCACCATCGACCAATGGCCCACCTGCAAGGACCACATCGACCGCACAGCCGAGCGAGTCGCTGCCTGCCAGGACGACATGATCCCCGGCGAGCTCGGTTGGTTCGGCATCAACCCGGCCGACGGCGAGTACGACGGCCTGCAGTACGACGAAGTCGAGTACCTCATGTGCAAGTCGCTCGCCTACGACGCCCCGATTTCGCTGCAGACCAGCTTTGCCCGAATGGAGCAGCATCCCTTGACGGAGGGTATCCTGGCGATCATCAAACGCTATGAAGCGTTGCGGCACCATCAATACGGTCGCATGTCCATCGCCAACACCAAGCGGCTCTCCGAAGCGGATCTCAAGCTGCTCGAAACGCAGGGCAAAGACTTCCTGGTCGACACGGAACTGTGGGACGCGCCGATGCCCATTGAAATGGCACGCGTGCCCCTCGCCGATGACGACGTCCGGGCATTCATCGGCTCAGCCGGCGACGCCGTCCTGCTGCGGCTCTGGCACGCCCGCGGGCGTGAAGGAGAACTCCTGCTCGATGCGAGCACGCTATCGGAATCGAGCGTTGTCGCCGAGCAGCTTCAAGCTGGTGATTCCACGACCGTTTCCCGCCACGTCCCCGCCAACGGACGAATCACCCTCGCCGTCGACCATCGCTACCGCAAGATCGAGTTCCGGGGTGTGCCGATCCGGTCCGTGCGAAAGGCCTTGGAAACGGCCGAGTTCACAGTCCGCCCACCCCAACGCATCTGGATTCATGCCGCCGACTTCTCCGCGTCGGCCGGCGCGATGGTCAAAGGCTCCTCGGCCGGCATCGAAGACCCTGACGCCATCGGCGACTTCATCGTCTGTACCGGCAAGATCGATCGCACTGCGAAAGATCCGTCCTACTGCGAGTATCGCGTCGAGATCCCGAAGAAGGGCGTCTGGACCGTTTGGGCCCGCGTGCGTTATCCCCGCGGGGGCGACATGTCGTTCGGTTTCGTGCGCGCCGGCGAAGAGGCGACCCTCGACGGAAACCAGGTGATCGGCAATTGCGGCGCCAACGACGCCGGGTGGCACTGGACCGGACGAGGCGGCGGCGTGACGACCGTTCCGCCCGGCTCGCCGATCCGGCTGAAGCTCGACGAGGGCGAGTTCACCTTCCGAATCTATCCCCGCGAGGGTCACGGCACGGCCGAGACCAACCCCCGACTCGACGTGATGTGCCGCTGCGCGGCCCCCGACGATATGCCCGCCGACAACGACGCCAAAACACAAATAACTCAGTGAGCCGGCAAAGCCAACGCACCAATCACAAATGTTCCCGTAATTCCCAGGGCGGCAGGGCCGCCGGCCGATACGAGCTACCGCTCGGCCGAATTGGTCTGCTCCCGTTGGTCGCGAATCTTTGTGAAAAACTCCACAATCTTTGAGGTTAGTGGGCGGCAGGGCCGCCAGCCAATACGAGCTACCGCTCGGCTGAAATGGTCTGCTCGCGTTGGTCGCGAATCTTCGAGGTTAGTGGTACAGCGGAAACCATGCCATGGAATTCACCCGATTCGAGCCGACGTTGTTTCAATTCCTCGAAGACCTGACCGATAACAACAATCGGCCGTGGTTTCAGGAGAACAAGCATCGCTACGATCGCGAAGTCCTGGAGCCCTGCATGGCCTTCATTCGCGCCTTCGAACCTCGATTGAAGAAAATCTCCGAGTACTTCATCGCCAGCGACCGCCGGGTGGGCGGCTCGCTCATGCGGGTCTATCGCGACACTCGTTTCGCCAGAGACTCCGAACCGTACAAGACAAACGTCGGCATCCAGTTCCGTCACGAGTTTGCCCGCGACGTGCACGCCCCCGGCTTCTACGTCCATATCGCCGTCGACGAGTGTTTTCTCTGCGCCGGCACCTGGCGTCCGGAGCGCGAGGCCCTGGCCCGAATTCGCCAGGCCATCGACGAGGACCCCAAACGCTGGCGACGGGCAAAAAGCGACAAGCGTTTTCGAGAGTCGTTCACCCTCGAGGGCGACAGCCTGAAGAAAGCCCCTCGCGACTACCCGGCCGACCACCCTCTGATCGAAGACCTGAGGCGGACTGACTTCATCGCCTTCCGCGAAGTGAGCGAACGGGAAGTCCTCAGCAAGAACTTCCTCGACTTCGTCGCCGGCCACTTCACCGCAAGCCGCCCCTTCATGCAGTTCCTCTGCCGCGCCCTCAAAGTGCCCTTTTGATCGATCAGAAGAACTCGTACTCGATCCGGCCGTGACGCTCGCTTCTCGAGATCGTCTCGTGGGCGTACAGCCCCGCCAGCACGAACTCGACGCACGATGCCCGCACCGCCGCGTCGCTCGAAGCGTTGACCTCAAAGGCCTTCTCCCAGGCCGGCGGAACGTGCTTGAGCCGGTCGGCGTAGCGTTCCGACGGGAGCAAATCACCTACTTCGACCTTCACGCCTCGCGAAAAGATCTCGGCAATCTCCTCGATGCCGTGCCGCTCGACGTATTCATCGAACACGTCGCGGATCGCCTCGGCGATGATGGCGTCGAGTACCTGCCCCTCGGACATCTGGTGACTCGACATCATGTCAAGCTCCAGCTTGCCGAGCGTGGTGGAACGGAGATGGCCCAGATCGCTGATTCGCGGCACCGCCGGCCGTTCCCCCAGCACGGCTGCCCGCTGCCGGGCACTGGCGACCATGGCCCGGTAGTTGGCAATACTCAGACGGGCGCTCACGCCTGATTGCTGGTCCACGTATTTCGACCGGCGAGCGACAATACTGATCTGCTCGATGATCTCGCACATGAAGTAGGGAACCTGGACCGGAAACTCGCCGTCGAGTTCGATTCCCGCCTCCCGTTGCGTTATTTCGATCCCCAGGTCGCGATCGAGCGGATAGTGCGTGTGGACGACCGACCCGATTCGGTCCTTCAACTGGGGAATCACCTTCCCGCTGCGGTTGAACGTGGCCGGGTTGGCCGAGAAGAGAATCATCACGTCCAGGTCGAATCGGATCGGGTAGCCTCTAATCTGGACGTCGCGTTCTTCCAGGATGTTGAACAGCCCGACCTGGACCAGTTCGTCCAGTTCGGGCAGTTCGTTGATGGCAAACAATCCCCGGTGCATCCGCGGGATGAGCCCAAAATGGAGGGCGTCCTCGGCCGACATGCTGGTTCCCTGGGCCAGCTTGGCCGGATCGATTTCTCCGATCACGTCGGCAAACTTCGTGCCCGGCGCAAGCCGCTCCGCGTAGCGATCGTCGCGAGGCCACCACCTGATAGGGATTTCTTCCTCGGGACATTTCGACACCAGCCGCTTGCCGGCCGAAGTGATGGGGGCCAGCGGATCCTCGTGAACCGGCACGCCGGGCAGGTCGAGGTAGGGGATCTCCTCGTCGAGGAAC
>Ga0351853_1165_pt1 | contig 17266 bp, 14 predicted proteins | sample BONcelHFGM3001C8_FD_206799 | JGI IMG/M metagenome (GOLD analysis project Ga0351853, IMG submission 206799) | Enriched cells from coal bed in the Powder River Basin, Montana, United States - BONCAT cells FGM rep2 HSBNCT.FGM.300.1.C8 ... | reverse complement strand
AGCGGAGGAGCATGTGGTTTAATTCGATGATACGCGAGGAACCTTACCTGGGCTAGAACGCAAGACGACCGTTCCGGAAACGGAATTTCCCTACGGGGCGGCTTGCGAGGTGCTGCATGGTTGTCGTCAGCTCGTGCCGTGAGGTGTCGGGTTAAGTCCCATAACGAGCGCAACCCCTATCATTAGTTGCCATCAGGTCATGCTGGGGACTCTAGTGAAACTGCCTACGCAAGTAGAGAGGAAGGTGGGGATGACGTCAAATCAGCACGGCCCTTACGTCCAGGGCTACACACGTGCTACAATGGTCGGTACAGTGGGTTGCTACCTGGTGACAGGATGCTAATCTCCAAAACCGATCTCAGTTCGGATCGAAGTCTGCAACTCGACTTCGTGAAGTTGGATTCGCTAGTAATCGTACATCAGCAATGGTACGGTGAATACGTTCCCGGGCCTTGTACACACCGCCCGTCAAGCCATGGAAGCTGGGGGTACCTGAAGTTCGTGACCGCAAGGAGCGACCTAGGGTAAAACTAGTAACTGGGGCTAAGTCGTAACAAGGTAGCCGTACCGGAAGGTGCGGCTGGAATACCTCCTTTCTAGAGTTGGTTAATTATTGGCCTCGAGCAATCGGGGTTGGTATTTGCTACTTTTCTTTTCTTCTTTTATTCCCAAGCGAGCTCAGGGTTTTACGACCAAGGAGCAACTGGATTAGCGAATTACAGATTCGTGAATCGATGCCAATTATTCGTAATTCGTAATTCGTAATTCGACAAAGTCCCGTAGCTCAGTTGGTTAGAGCACTACACTGATAATGTAGGGGTCCGCAGTTCAAATCTGCGCGGGACTACATCAAATCGATTGGGGAATTAGCTCAGCTGGCCAGAGCACTAGCTTTGCAAGCTAGGGGTCAAGGGTTCGACTCCCTTATTCTCCACGACGTGGAGTGACCGTCGAGCAAATGTGTATGTTTTCTTCATCCATTTGCCCATTGTCACGATACACCACAAATGTTCTTTGACATATTGAAAGAAAATACAACTGTTAATTTTCAATATTAACACTGTATCCTATTTTTATGTATAGGCACGATTTATCGTGTCTGTACGAATCACAAGAGCAAGTAAAGAAAGTAATTAAGAGCGTATGGCGGATGCCTTGGCTCTCAGAGGCGATGAAGGACGTGACAAGCTGCGATAAGCTTCGGGGAGGTGCAAATAACCTTCGATCCGGAGATTTCCGAATGGGGCAACCCATCCTGTTGAAGACAGGATATTCTACGAGCGATCGTAGAAGGCGAACCTGGTGAACTGAAACATCTAAGTAACCAGAGGAATAGAAAACAATAGTGATTCCCCAAGTAGTGGCGAGCGAACGGGGATTAGCCCAAACCACAATTGTTACGGCAAATGTGGGGTTGTAGGACTGCAATGTGGACTGTAAATTTGTAGTGGAATACTTCTGGAAAGTTGAACCATAGTAGGTGATAGTCCTGTACACGAAACAAATTTACTACCTAGCAGTATCCTGAGTACCGCGGGACCGGAGAAATCCTGTGGGAATCTGCCAGCACCATCTGGTAAGGCTAAATATTTCTGAGAGACCGATAGCGAACAAGTACCGTGAGGGAAAGGTGAAAAGTACTTCGAACAGAAGAGTGAAATAGAACCTGAAACCGTACGCTTACAATCGGTCGGAGCTCCAAGCAATTGGGGTGACGGCGTGCCTTTTGCATAATGAGCCTACGAGTTACTCCTCTCTGGCAAGGTTAAACCCGTTGACGGGTGGAGCCGAAGCGAAAGCAAGTCTGAATAGGGCGATTCAGTCAGAGGGGGTAGACGCGAAACTTTGTGATCTACCCATGGTCAGGTTGAAGCGACGGTAAAACGTCGTGGAGGACCGAACTAGTAAACGTTGAAAAGTTTTTAGATGAACTGTGGGTAGGGGTGAAAGGCTAATCAAACTGAGAGATAGCTCGTACTCCCCGAAATGCCTTTAGGGGCAGCCTCGGAGTTGAGTGTCATAGAGGTAGAGCTACTGATAGGACTAGGGGGCTTCACCGCCTACCAAATCCTGACAAACTCCGAATACTATGACATATATCCGGGAGTGAGCGCATGGGTGCTAAGGTCCGTGCGCGAGAGGGAAACAACCCAGACCATCAGCTAAGGTCCCTAAATATATGCTAAGTTGATCTAACGAAGTCCAATTGCTTTGACAGCTAGGATGTTGGCTTGGAAGCAGCCATTCATTTAAAGAGTGCGTAACAGCTCACTAGTCGAGCGATCGGGCGTGGATGATAATCGGGCATTAAGCATATTACCGAAGCTATGGATCCAGTAATGGGTCGTAGGGGAGCATTCCAGTTGCAGCGAAGGTGTACCGTAAGGTATGTTGGAGCGGCTGGAAAAGAAAATGTAGGCATAAGTAACGATAATGCAGGTGAGAAACCTGCACACCGAAAGACTAAGGTTTCCTGATCAACGCTAATCGGATCAGGGTTAGTCGGGCCCTAAGGTTAATCCGAAAGGAGATACCGATGGAAGATAGGTTAATATTCCTATACTGGCTTATACTGCTACGGGGTGACGAAGGAGTGACAGGTCTGCGTACTGACGGAATAGTACGTTGAAGGGTGTAGGTATACGTTCGATAGGCAAATCCGTCGAATGTGCTGAAACCCGATAGTACCGTAAGTCTTCGGACAAGCGGATAATGACCGTAATCAAACTTCCAAGAAAAACCTCTACGCTTCAGGTATAAGCTACCCGTACCGTAAACCGACACAGGTAGTCGAGGAGAGTATCCAAAGGTGCTCGAGTGAATCATGGCTAAGGAACTAGGCAAATTAGTCCTGTAACTTCGGGATAAAGGACCCCCAAGCAATTGGGGCGCAGAGAAATGGCCCAGGCGACTGTTTATCAAAAACACATGGCTTTGCTAAATTTAATGATGATGTATAAGGCCTGACACCTGCCCGGTGCTGGAAGGTTAAGAGGAGGGCTTAGTGTTACCATCACGGTGGCACGAAGGTCTGAATTGAAGCCCCAGTAAACGGCGGCCGTAACTATAACGGTCCTAAGGTAGCGAAATTCCTTGTCGGGTAAGTTCCGACCTGCACGAATGGTGTAACGATCTGGGCACTGTCTCAGCCATGAGCTCGGTGAAATTGTAGTTCCGGTGAAGATGCCGGATACCCGCAACGGGACGGAAAGACCCCGTGAACCTTCACTACAACTTTACATTGACTCTGGGTAAACGATGTGTAGGATAGGTGGGAGACTGTGAAGCGGGAGCGCTAGCTTTCGTGGAGTCAACCTTGAAATACCACCCTTCGTTTATCTGGAGCCTAACCCCCTCACCCGGGGAACAGTGTATGGTGGGTAGTTTGACTGGGGTGGTCGCCTCCAAAAGAGTAACGGAGGCTTTCAAAGGTACCCTCAGCATGCTTGGTAACCATGCGTAGAGTGCAATAGCATAAGGGTGCTTGACTGTGAGACTAACAAGTCGACCAGGTAGGAAACTAGGATATAGTGATCCGGTGGTTCCGTATGGAAGGGCCATCGCTCAAAGGATAAAAGGTACTCCGGGGATAACAGGCTGATCACCGCCAAGAGCTCATATCGACGCGGTGGTTTGGCACCTCGATGTCGGCTCGTCACATCCTGGGGCTGAAGAAGGTCCCAAGGGTTCGGCTGTTCGCCGATTAAAGTGGCACGTGAGCTGGGTTCAGAACGTCGCGAGACAGTTCGGTCCCTATCTGTTGTGGGCGTTGGAAGTTTGAGATCACCTGACTCTAGTACGAGAGGACCGAGTTGGACGAACCTCTGGTGTATCTGTTGTGGTGCCAACTGCATCGCAGAGTAGCTAAGTTCGGATGAGATAAGCGCTGAAAGCATCTAAGTGCGAAACTCAGATCAAGATGAGACTTCCTTTAAGGGTCGTTCAAGACTAGGACGTTGATAGGCTGTAGGTCTAAAGGCAGTAATGTCAAAGCCGAGCAGTACTAATTACCCGTATGCTTTCTACTTGTGAAACCGCCTCGCGCGGTTCTATGGTGTTGATTTGAGGATTTTTGGTTGTGTTTTCTTTCATATATATGTCATATCGTATATTGTAGGGGCGACCCGGCGGGTCGCCCCTACAAAAAATATTACGGTGACTATAGCAGTGGTGTTCACCTCTTCCCATTCCGAACAGAGTCGTTAAGCCCACTCGCGCAGATGGTACTGCTACACCAAGTGGGAGAGTATGTCGTTGCCGAATCTTTCTAAAGCTCCGGACTTTTGTCCGGAGCTTTTTTTTTACCCCTCCCTTTCAGGCAATATATTACCCGGTAATTCGTACTTTTACAGGCGATATTGATGATCCATATGCATACACGGCTGCTGCTTATTTCCCTCCTCCTTCTGCCTGCCTCCTACTGTATAGCACAGGTCGTCCCTCCCGATTCCGTCGCCCATGTCAGAGATTCCACCAACGTCTTCTTCTTCACCAACGATATCAACCTGGAAGGAAAACTAAAAACACACCAGCTTGATACATCCATCACAGGCTTCCAGAAATATGATCTGCTTACAAGAAACAGTACCTTCTTTGCCACACTTGGAAATGTAGGATCTGCCTACAACAACCTATTCCCCTCCCCTCTCCGTCAAACCGGAGGTTTCCACTTCGGAATGCAATCCTTTGACAACTACCTCTTTCTGAATGACAGTGTCCGCTACTATAGGGTCTCAAAAACCTATACCGAATTGGAATACGTTCAGGGGGCAAAAAAAGAACTCAACTTTATCGCCAGATTCAGCCGCAATATCTACCGTGGACTCAACCTTGGGTTTAACTTCCATGTTTCAAGCTCACCCGGAGCTTACCTTCGGCAGAAAACTAACCTGGTCAACTTCACGCTTACTACACAATTCCTCTCCAAAACAAAACGGTATGGATTGATTGCCAATCTGATAATGAACAGGATAAAAAATGAAGAAAACGGGGGAATCAAATACGACTCCGTGTTCGAACAAAACCTTGAAAGCAACCGACAGATCTTTACAATCAACCTGCCTAATGCTCAGAACCGAATTAAGTCAACGGGGTTTTATATCAAACAATTCTTCGATCTCACCAGGCATGATCTTTCCCAACCCGACTCAATCAAACATCAGCGCAAACGGTTTGAACTGGGAAGAGTTACCTACTCATTTGAATATAATCGCCAGATTTTTAATTACATAGATAATGACCTGACGACCGGTTTCTATTCCAACTTCTATTTTGACACCATTCAGACCACCGATTCGATAACGATCCAAAAAATCGAGAATATCATTACCTGGTCCAACCCGAGCTTCGATCCATCACGCAAATACAGGCGAATTCAACTTGAATTCCAGCTAAAGTACCAGTATATTGCAATGACTTATCCTGCCGATCAATTCTACGACCTTTCGTTTGGTCAGGGACGGTCATCAATCGAACTGGTTGACCCCTATAAAAAATATTATCTGAACCAGCTTATCCCATCAGGATGGATCGCCTTCAGACCATTCAATACATTCACACTCGAGGCTTACGCCGACTATGTTATTGGCACCTATAACGAAGGAGACTTCAGCTTCAAGGCAAAAGTATCGCAGATACTGGGATCGATGAAGCGAAACCTGGGAGTCCTAACCATCGCTGCAAATTACAACTACCACGAACCCGACTGGTTTTTCCAGCATTACCAGAGTAATAATTTCAAATGGGACAATTCATGGGACAAGGAGGGCCTCATTTCAGGCCTTGCAACATACACCACGAGGTATTTCTCCCTGGGTGCCAGTATGAGCAGGATTTCCAACTATGTCTATCTTGATACAGCCGCCATCCCTCAACAGGAGACGAAAGGCATCGGGTATTTACGGGGCTGGCTCAACACCGATATCGATCTGTGGCGCTTTAAATTCAAAGGCGAATTTGCCTATCAAACGATTCAGGGGCCCAATGTCATCAGGCTTCCGGCATTTATCGGCAACCTTACTATCTACTTCACACAACCACTCTTTAAAGGAGCTGCCGTGATCCAGCCGGGTCTCACCTTTTTTTACAACACAAAATATTATGCAGACAGCTACATGCCGGCAACACGTATGTTTTATCTTCAGGATAAAAAAGAGATCGGAAATTATCTCTACATGGATGTTTTTCTCAATGTAAAAATTCAGCGTGCCCGCCTTTTCGTTGCCTATACACACTTCAACGCCAGCTTTATGGGACGTACATACTTTATGGTTCCTAATTACCCGATGCAGGATGCAGCTTTCAAGTTTGGGGTAAGCTGGCGGTTTCACGATTAAATCAATTATATTTGCGATAAATAATCAACTATTCAACAGATGGATCCAAACGTACCCAATGAAAAGTCGGAGTTGAAAGTTCTTGTCGTTGATGATAATGACTCCAACATTGCCACGTTAAAAGGACTTCTCAAATATGAAGGCTACACGATCCTCACAGCTACAAATGGGTCCATGGCACTTGAAATTGCAGAAAAAGCTCTGCCTGATCTCATCCTTCTGGATGTCAAGATGCCGGTAATGGATGGATTTGAAGTGTGCCGAAGGTTAAAATCGAGCAAGGAGACATTCCAGATTCCAATCATCTTCCTTACCGTTCTCAGTCAAACCAGCGACATTGTTCGCGGACTGGAGATTGGGGCGGAAGACTATGTATCGAAACCGTTTAAACCCGCCGAACTACTGGCCAGGGTTAGGGTTCATCTTCAGCTGAAAACCGCCAAGGATAAACTAAAACAAAATAATATGGTCCTGGCAGAGACGAACGACCAACTCTCTCTGCTGAATGCAACAAAAGATAAACTTCTCGCTATCATCAGCCACGATCTCAGGGCCCCGATGGGGACATTGAAAGAGATTCTCAATTTTATTATGTCCAACTATGATGATCTGGATCACCAGAAACTGCATGAATCACTTGAAAGTATCCGCGACAGCATTGAGTCATCGTATACCCTTGTGGAGAATCTCCTTTTTTGGGCACGAAACCAGCGTGGTGACATCCTGTTCGAACCAGGGATGCACAATGTAAAAAAGATCGTAGATGATTCCATCAAACTGATGACAGCCAGTGCAAATTCAAAAAACATCAGGCTAACAAGCGAATTTAATACCAATGAACCTGCCTATTTTGATTCCAATATGATGAGTGTTGTGATGCGGAATCTGACAAACAACGCCATTAAATTTACACGGGAAGGCGGCCAGGTCTCCATCCATGTGGATAACTATAAGGAAGATCCTGAAAACCTGATTTTAGTAGAAGTAGCCGACAGCGGAATTGGGATGAAAAATGAAGACGCAAGGGTGCTGTTCAAAAATGGAAATTCTTTCTATGGCGCTTCCGGCTATGGGCAGGGTAGTGGTCTCGGCCTGAAACTTTGCCGGGAATTCGTTGAAAGGAACGGCGGAAAAATCTGGGCTGAGAGCACTCCAGGGGAAGGCAGCGTTTTTCGGTTTACCCTCGCTAAAAAAGCGAGTTAGCCATTTCAATTATCTTCGTTAAACATGTAAACCTTAAAGGTCCAGGCGTAATTGCAAGGTGGATTCTTTCGCATGGATGCGGGAATCTCAATACGAAAACCGGTTCCTTCCTGACTCCACTTCAACTTCCCTTTTTTCCCAAGGAGTTCAATCACTGATCCTTTGGAGGGCTGAAATCCATCCACAAATACCGTCTCAGGCATCAGGACTTCATCTTCGCCAGCCAGATATATCAGGTAGATCGTTCCATCTGGATTGGAAGTGAACCGTATGTTCTCGTATCCTGAAGGTGTAATCGGGCGCGACCCGTAAATAGCTTCACCATTCAATGCCATCCAGCTACCAATCTCCTTCAAACGGATATAGGCTGTATCGTGCCACGTTCCGTCGGGTCCGGGGCCGATATTCAGCAGATAGTTCCCTCCTTTTGAGACAATATCAGCCAGCAGGTGAATGATTTTTCGGGTAGGTTTGTACCGGTCGTTGGGTACGTACGACCACGATCCGGCCATTGTCATACAGGTCTCCCAGGGATAGTCAAGCAGTTCGCCAGGGATATGCTGCTCAGGGGTCCGGTAGTTTTCATACTTCCCTCCCACTGCCCTGTCCACCACGATAAGTCCGGGCTGATGCCTGCGAGCCATCTCAACGATTCCCGCCATGTTGATATCCTGTCCGTTCTGAGGAGCAACCCAGCCGCCATCCAGCCAGAGGATATCCATCTCCCCATAATCCGACATTAACTCTTCTATCTGGTTGTAGGTGAAATCGCAATACTTTTGCCAGCGTCCGGGATACTTCTCAATGCTGTAGTTGACATTCCTGTCGGGGGTGGCCCACTCCTCAGCCCAGTAGTCATTGCAATGCCAGTCTGGCTTTGAGAAGTAAGCTCCTGTCCAGAAACCCTCTTCCCGGAAAGCATCAAAGATCTCTTTTGCTACGTTGGCCTCAGGATTAACAGAAAACGGGCATCCGGCATCTGTGATCCGGTAATCGGTTTGCCTCGTGTCAAACATGCAGAAACCATCGTGGTGCTTGGTAGTGAATACGACATACTTCATCCCAGCCTCTTTTGCTGCTCGGGCCCACTGCTCCGGGTCAAATCCCGTCGGATTGAATGTATTTTTCAGTTTCTCGTATTCACGGCAGTAGTCCACGTAGTTTTTCATCTTTCGCGTGCACCAAGGCTCATCTTCGGAGCAGAGCGACCAGGATTCCACGATTCCCCACTGACTATAAGTGCCCCAATGCATCAGCAAACCAAACTTCAGGTCTTGCCATTGATCGAGTTTCTCAATAACCAAAGGATCTGTTTCCGGAATGTAGGGATGATCCTCCTGTGCCAATGATGAGAAAGAGATCAGAAAGATTACGATTATAGTCAGGTATCGCATAATGTGAGAGTTTCCCTCAAAACTACAAAAAAAAGAGGCTGTCTCAAAACACCGAGGCAACCTCTCTGAATAAGTTATGAAAACAAGAAAGTTATTCCTACTCAATGATAATCAGCGTGTTTCTGCTCCAGCTCACCAACAAAAGGAATATTTTCCTGGATCATGAGGTTGGTCACATTGTTGATGTAGGTCTCAAACTGGTAGAATTGGGCTGCTTTTACAGGACCAATTTTCTTCGCCATCTCATGAAAATACCTTTTCTGAAGGTTTTTAAAATTGATTTCCAGTTCACAAGCTTGGTCTACCAGTTTGGTTGCCTGCTCAGGAGTGATGTTACTGATGGTATTGATGTACTCGTCGGTTAGTGTAATCCGTTTGGAACCTAACGCCTGGCGCTCGATCTCATAGGTTTTGTAAATGTTCCAGAAAACCGAATCCTGCTCGGGTGTAAAAGCCATATATTCGTTCAGCATGGCAGTTTTCTCTGCTCCGAAATACTGCTGTACGAGTTGAATATCGCCCTGGGATACCTGGGAAAAAAGAGAAATAGAACCAACCAAAAGAGTTGCTAAAAAAAGAATCTGCTTTTTCATAATCCTAATAATGTTAAATGATGAATATCTAAATATTAATTACTGAAAGCTACTTACCTAACCGGAAAATCAGGCCTCCGGTAAATCCAAAATCAACCAACGTTGAGGTAACATACACAGAACTTCCTCCGCCACCGGTACCATAATAAAACGTGAAGCCACCACCCTGAATGGGTATCAGCATCTGGGCCTGTAAACGGAGTCCGAAGTACTTATTAAAATAGACCTTCACCCCACCATCAACTCCCATGGCGAAGAACCAATAACTGTAATACTCTGTTGTTTTAGGAGCAAAGTAAGCAGCGCCAAGATTAAATCCAACAAACGGAGAAACGGTAGAGTTAATCCTGAAATTTTTGGTGGCACCAACCATAAAATAGTTCTGACTCAATGGGATTTCATCTCCCGAATACCCTGCAATTTCAGGTACTCCTTTCGTATCAATACGGTTGTAAATCAGATCAACGTCCATTGAAGGAGAAATTCCAACACTGATCATACCCCCGTACTGAGCATTCCCGTTGAAACGCAGGCTTCCGTTTGTGGTATTCCAACGGGCCGGAAAGACATACCCGCCGAAAGGCGTGATTTCTACTGTTTGTGAGTATGCAACTATCTGACTTGCAACAAGTAAAATAAAAATGAATAGATTTTTTTTCATCGCTTTTATTATTTGGGCTGACAAAAATACAGCATTTAAATTTACTTTAAAAGGAAACCAAATGATTGTGAAAAAATACTGATTAGTAAGTATCTGCTTTTGTATTTTTTTAAAACCAATTGTTTACTTTTGCTGTTTATAAATTAGCAGCTATATGAAAAAAATTGTACTCGTTGCGGTATTGTTCTTTTCCCTTTTCAGCCTTACACAGGCACAAAATTTTTACACCCGGCTCGGAGTAGGTGTTTCCGGCGGAACCTCCTCGAATCTCGATATTCTTTACAGCTATTCAGGCACTGAATCGGACCAGGTTGTAACGGTTGTGCCGGTTGGATTTGGCCGGGGTTTCACGGGAGTTGCTGCTTTTGGTTATAAACCCCTGAAGTATTTAAGTCTGGAATTGGGGATCAGCCAGTTCATGGGACTTCCAAGAATAGCAGATTCGGTCATGAAAATGCCGGGTGGATCTGCAATAGAAGCCAAGGTTAAGGGGAATATGCTTTCCCTCCAGCCTTCCATTGTTATCCATCCTGGGTTTGAAAAAATCGATCCGTACGCCCGTATCGGATTCATCCTTGGGATCCGTCCTGTTGTCAACGCAATGGCTAAGGCGACTATTTCAGGCACAAATCCACCGGTGGAATCAGAGGCAATACGTCATTATTATGGTGGTGTCGCAGTTGGACTGAATGCCGCCATGGGAGTCAACTGGACATTAAATTCACTGATCTCTGTGTATGCCGAATGTTCTTTCAATAGCATCAATTACTCTCCAAAATACAGCGAAGTGGTATTTTATGAGAAGGACGGCGTTGATCAATTGTCCACATTAACAGTAAAAGAAACAAAAACAGAATACTACGGGAGCATCCATCCCGATGAAGTAATTCCGGATACAAGTCCCGATAAACAACTTCGAAAATCTTTGCCCTTCAGCAATGCTGGGTTCTCTATGGGCATTCTTTTCAACTTCTAACATTTTTTATTCGCTAATCAACTGATATTCAAATCATTTAATCATGTAATATTTTTACCTATGAAAACAAACCTTAGTTTATTAATTCTAGGTGCAGGGCTTATGTTAACCATGGCCTGCACAAAGTATCCTCCCTCATCGGAGAGATTGCTTGAGGATCTTGCCGTTATTACACAGTACGATACAAAGGCTGATTTCAATAACTACAAGACATACTCGATCCCAACCTCCATCACTAAAGTTACGGACAAGGACACAACCGAAGTTACGACTCAGCTGGCCATGGATATTCTAAACACAATTGCAAAGAATATGGATGCCAGGGGATTTGTACAGGTTGCTGCAGGTGTAAAACCCGATGTTGGGATTCAGGTTGTTTATTTCCAGAATACTTATGTTTACTCCTATTCCTACAACTGGTATGGATACTATCCATACTATTATTACTATTACCCGTATTACCCGGTATACTACTCCTCATACACTACCGGAATGATCAACATTGAGTTTGTTGACCTGAAAATTGTGGACCCCGATAACCAACGTTTGTATGTCAGGTGGAATGCATTTATTCGCGGGCTTCTAACGGGAACGCATACTACTTCTGAAATTACCGGCAGCGTTGACCAGGCCTTCACCCAAACACCTCAGTTAGTTACATCAGCCAAGTAATAATATATAAATAACATCACAATGAAAAAGATCTATTCAATCATTATACTTACATTTCTTGCTCTCGGCGTTGTCCAGGCACAGGAATCCAGTGGTATTGGTTATACACCTACCTCCTATTACACCTTTTCATGGAATACAACTTTCCCTATGGGAGATTTCAGCGATTGGGTAAGCTCGCCAAGCCCTGCAGGCTTCGATTTTGGGGGTCGTTATTTTGTAAAGAATGGGCTCGCTGTTGGATTTAACATTGGATGGCAACGGGTTTCAAAAATCTATGATCAGGAAACCTATTACATTCCAGACCAGGGCCTGGCTATCACAGCAGAGAATTACAGATTCACATGGATGGTTCCTTTCCAGGCAGTTGTGGCCTATCACCTCATGCCGGAGAAGATGATTTCACCCTATCTTGGAGTCGGGATCGGGGGAGATTATATGGAACATCACCTGTTGATCCAGGAATATGATATCTATCAAACCCAATGGGATTTTTCGCTTACCCCTGAAATTGGCGTCCTGGCAAAATTCGGGAGATTCTCCAACTGGGGAGCATTGGTTGCCTTCAATTACAAGTGGACCACCAACAAAATTTCGTTTTACCAAACAACATCAAAAGACCTGTCAATGTTGAACCTCAAAGTAGGACTTGCATACATTATCAGGTAACTTGTTACAATCAACCGAGATAGGCTGTCCCAAAACATGAAGGGCAGCCTATCTTATATACTTTCAGTCTGTTCATATCATTGGTATGTATTAATTTACCAGAAAATGAAAAAGTCAATCGCATTATCGTTGCTGCCAGTCATACTGATGATTCTGTCGTTAAGCTTGTTTGCCCAGCAGGCCGACACAGCTGTGGCCACAATTCCAGCCCTGTCCGACACACTGAAACCTGATACTGTCAAACCCAAAAAAGATTGCCAGCAACAGGCAGTTGGTGATCTCATACATAATCTCTTTGGTAAAAATAAAAAGGAGAAAGCTCCAAAGCCACCTAAGAAATTTATGGCCCTGATCCTTCCCAACATCAGCTCCAATCCTTCCAACGGTTTCTTGCTTGGGATCGGAGGAACCTTCGGATGGTATATGGGACCCAAGACAACCACGAGGGTATCTGCGGCGCCATTTACTGTTGCCGTTACTTCGAAGAAACAGCTGATATCATTCGTAAAATCAAACATCTTTACCAAAGAGGACAACTATTTCCTTCAGGGCGACTGGCGTTTCTATTTATACAGTCAGCCTACCTACGGGCTTGGAACCAACGCCCCTGATTCGGGGAATATCCCCAGCGAGTTTCACTGGGATGGTGAAGGAGGAGACCTCGATTCAGCTGCCTTTCCGATGAAATATAATTATGTTCGTTTCCATGAGATCGTGAACAGAAAAGTCGTAAAAAACTTTTACGCCGGGATGGGATATCATTTTGATTACTATTACAGCATTGACGATGAGAAACTGAACCTCGATTCTACCCCAATTCTGAATACGCCTCATTATGCCTATTCAACTAAATATCAGTATAATAATACCGAATACATGCTTTCGGGGATCAGCGCCAACCTGGTGTATGACAGCCGCGACAACCAGGCAAATCCCTACAAAGGGATCTATGCCAATCTCAACTATCGCTATAATTTCACATGGCTGGGTAGCAGTGAGAACTCATCGGAACTCTGGGCAGAATTCAGGGCCTATGTCGGACTCTCAAAAAAAACACCACGTCACCTGATCGCTTTCTGGGCTTTCGGGGATTTTAACGTGACCGGACACATGCCATATATGACGTTGCCCAACCTGGGAGGCGACCAGCGTGCCCGTTCAGGCAGGGGATACACAAACGGTAGGTTCAGGGGGCCCAACCTGGTCTATGGGGAGGTTGAGTGGCGTTTCCCTATCACACCCTGCTCCAAGATCCTTGGAGGTGTGATCTTTGCCAATGCCACCACCACCGACAATCCCGACAGGGGTGTTGGCCTTTTTCAGTATATTAAACCAGCTGTTGGATTTGGTCTCAGGGTGATGGTCAATAAGCACTTCCGTACCAACATCAACCTCGACTTTGCATTTGGCTCAAAATCTTCTGGATTTTACTTCTCAGGGCAGGAGACCTTTTAAAGATCGTCCTGTAAGGGTCTGGGCTACCAGATCCAGTTGTAATCCTTGGCTTAAATGACTGGATTAACAACATATTTTAAACGGTTCACTGCATTGACATGCAGCCTGAAAAGCAGCTTGCTTTGCGTTGTTGTTTTCATCCTTTGTAGTACTATCCGGCTTCAGCCACCACGATTGCGTCAGGAGTATATTGGGAAAGACTGTTTGAAAATTCCATTATCTCGGGTGACAGCCTTCTACTGGTTGAAACTACCATAAAAAAGATCTCTAAAAACGCTAATTTCACCATTCTACCCGCACCAGTTTACAATTCCGGCAATCGCCTTGGCTTCATGATCCTGCCGGTTCTTGTGTACAATCTGAACAAGGAGGATAAACTATCTCCACCCTCATCCACTGCCCTTATGATCTATTTTGACCTGAACGGAAGCTGGATGCTTGCTGCCAGGCAAAATCTTTTCTGGAACCAGGATAAATGGCGTGCTTCACTTTTTGCGGGATATGGTGAATTCAGGGCAAAATTTTTCGGAATTGGCAGGGATACGATGATCATCAATAATAACGACAGCAATTATGTTTGGAGTCGTTTGAATGGATTCAATGCGAATATGACCTGTTACAGAAAGATCATTTCACAATTCTATGGAGGATTGCAATATATCTATTCCAGCACTAACCTGAATGGCACAGATTCCATCAGCGCGGTAAAAATTGAACAGCAGGGGCTGACCATGGGTAAAAGCACCGAAAATATTCTTGTCCCCTCCCTGATCTGGGACAACCGCGATAACATTTTCTGGACGATAAAAGGGTATTATGCGAGCTTGACACTCCAGCTTGCCAACAGCATTCTTTTCAGTTCATCCAACTATAGTATTCTTTCTGGCTTTGTAAACGGATACCACAAGCTTCTGCCTGACAACAACCGGCTTACACTCGCCTGGCACGTTTACACCCAGCTCGGATGGGGGACTCTCCCCTATACCCGGATGGCCATCTTCGGACGGGGCGATAACACGACCGGGTATACCCACGGGAAATATGTAAATAACTCGGAGATTACCGCCCAGGCAGAGATTCGGTACGATGTGTGGAAATTTATTGGTTTGGGAGGGTATATAGGAACCGGAAAAATATTTTCGACCTTTGAAACTTTCGGTCATTCAGTCTGGCTCACCTTTGGCGGAGCCCGTTTCTATGTTAATGTGCTTCCCTCCCGGAACCTACGTTTAAGGCTTGATATCGCTGTTGGCAGGAAGGATTTTGGGGTGTATGTCGGGGTTGGCCAGGCATTCTGACCCGGTTTTCTCAGAACGTCTCGTTCAGGTTGAAGAAGATTCCTTTGGTGCCATCGGCCCCTACTCCGAAATCAATACACAGGTTGGAAAGCGTTTTTCTGCTGAACATGATCCGCAAGCCTACCCCTGCTGCTGGATCAAAGTATTCGCCAAGTTTCCGTTCGCCGTCGTCGGAACTGGCTGTTGTTACATTCAAAAACACCACTCCACCCAATATTCCCGTATAGGGACTGATCGGAAACCGCCACTCAGTCTCTCCATAAATAAAATTCACTCCCCTGATGCTTCCCTGGATGTACCCTCTCCCTGCCCGGTTATACATATCCCAACCCAAAGCAGGTAGCCCGAGGTAGGGAACAGCTCCCCCTTGGGTAAACTGTCCGAGAGCCCAGAACCCGATCAGGTGATCGGGACGACGTTTTGACAGACCGATATAGGTCCGGAACTCCGTGTTCAGCATCAGGCTGTTTTTTGAACTACCGAGGAAGGTAAAGTTTGGACGGAACGAAATGTTTGCGAGAGACCCTTTTGTTGGCCGGATGGTGCTGTTGCGGCTATCCAGTAGAATCTCCAGGCTTAGTCCGGACATTGTATATTTTTCAGGATTAAATCCATGGTCTGTGCTGTAGGTGTAATTGCTGGTCAGTTGCTGCGGGATAGTGTCGAGATTTAACTTATGGTCAACAATGTTGGTAAAGGCATCCAGGGAATATCCGATCCCTGCATACCAGTATCCTTTAATCCGGAAATAAAATGTTTCATACAGCCTGAGGTAATCATAGTTCAGAGGTTGGGCATCAGGGGGAAGGTCAGCTGTCTCTCCCCCATCGTTGAAAATCAACCCACGGTTCGTATGCATTTTTATTCCGGTTCCCAGTCCGTAGGTAGGCTGCGAGAATATGAGGTACCTCCAGTCTCCCCTTAAAATGAACCTGCTTCCGTTGGTTACAATATTGGATCTTAACAGGATCATGATTTGTTTTGCCGTGGTTATGTTAACGGCTGCGCTGACGGCAGAGATGGGTGTGGTTGTAAGATCACCAAGGAAGATCCCTATTGTGGAATTGACACCAATCAGGGCTCCGTAAGCAGGGTTGTAGCCGATATAAGGTGTAACTGCAAAATAGGGCTTCCTGATTATGATAGGTTTCCTTGTAAGACTGTCACGTTTGGCACGCTTCTCTTTTTTAATAAAGATGCTGAAGACATCATCCTGATGAAAGGTTTTTACACTATCCTGGGCCGGAAGAATAATTGGGCCCCACAGCAGAGCAGTTAACAGAAGTAAAAGGGAACTTGATCTTACCATTGGGTGTTGATCTTAAACAGGCCGTTCAGGGAAGGTACCCCAGTTGCTCCATGATGGCAGCAGCATGCTCCTTCACCAGGCGAACGGTCTCCTCCTGGGGTGGAACTGCATTGTGTTCGGGGCAGGGATTGTCGGTAAGGAATTTTTCCATGCGGGCAGAAGCCCTGCCGAAATCACCCAATCCGAGTTGTTCATACATTGTTTTCAACTCTCCAAGCGGATCTGATACAAAGGTATCCATTTTCACTTCAACGAGGTTAGAGGATGGAATCTTTTCCTTGTCCAGAAAATAAGCATTCATCATCCTGGTATACATGCCAACCACTTTTTCACGTGAAAATCCTGAGGGCACATCCTGCAACTGCACTCCGGGAAAAACTGTCAGCATGAACTGGTAGAGGGATTCAATGACTTTATAGGGGTGGCGGTGAATGAAGATGAATTTCGCTTCCGGGAACATCTCGAGCAAAAGTCCGATACGGGAAAGGTGACAGGGATTTTTCCCGATATAACGGGTGCCATGCGTATTAAATTCAGCCTTTGCGATCATTGAAAGATATGCCTGCTTCCAGGCGGAGATCTTAGCCGGAGATAGTTTCCCTGTATAAATCTCATTTTCAATGATCTGATCGAACTCGGCCGGGAAAAGGAAGAATTTATAGATGGTGGAGGATTGCAGGTTCATCATTCCGAAATCTTCC
>Ga0351853_1164_pt1 | contig 17309 bp, 21 predicted proteins | sample BONcelHFGM3001C8_FD_206799 | JGI IMG/M metagenome (GOLD analysis project Ga0351853, IMG submission 206799) | Enriched cells from coal bed in the Powder River Basin, Montana, United States - BONCAT cells FGM rep2 HSBNCT.FGM.300.1.C8 ... | reverse complement strand
AGCAGGCGGGCCAGGGTCTTGGTGGAGACTTCGCGGTTGCCGTGCATCAGGACGATCAAGGGCGACTTGTCGTCGTCTTCCATGACCAGCGTTTTGATGACTTCATGTTCCTCAACGCCCAGTTCGCGCGCCGATACCCGGGTCCCGCCGCGGTCTTCATACCGGTAGGGTCGCAACACGAACGCCGCCTCCTGTTTTTTCAGGGCCAGCAGGGCCGTCGTGACGGGGATTTTTTCACGGGACATATCAGGCCTCCTGGATGACGGCCATCCGGACGCAAAGGGCTCATGGGGCCCCGTTTTGAAGGATCAGACGCACGCAGGAAACATTCCCGGCGCCGTCCTGCCGCCCGGATACTAATGGATTCTTTCATAAAAGTAAAGACCATGACGCGTTTCCCCACATTTTTATGGCTTTTTTTAGGGCAAACAAGGTATAAATGAGCCATAAACAGGACAAGAAAGGAGGCGGAGATGGGACAGAGAAAAGAAGGCAAGGCTTGGAACCCGTATATTGCAGGCGCCTTGACGGGGCTTCTTCTCGTCTTTTCGGTCTGGTTTACGGGTAAATACGTGGGGGCATCGACAACCTTCGTCCGGTCCGCGGGATACGTCGAGAGTATCGTCAGCGCGGAAAGGGTCGCCCAGATGGAATACTTCAAACGGAACGCCCCGAAGATGGACTGGCAGTTTCTCTTTGTCATCGGCATTTTCGTCGGTGCGCTGGCCTCCTCGGTGACGTCCCGATCCTTCCAGCTGCAGCCCGTGCCGTCGCGCTGGGAGGATCGATTCGGATCGTCTGTTCCTAAGCGCGCCCTGGCCGCAGTCATCGGCGGCGCGGTGGCCATGTTCGGAGCACGGCTTGCCGATGGGTGACCGAGCGGACATGGACTGAGCGGTTCGCTTCAGTTAGCTCTCAGCGGTTACATATCCCTGGTCTGTTTCTTTATCGGCGGGATGATCATGGCCCGTCTTCTTTATCGGGGAGGGAACAGGTTATGAACGAACTTTTCTATGGTTTGATCACCGGAGTGATTTTCGGGTTTCTGCTTCAGAGGGCAAGGGTGATCCGTTACGACAAACAGATCGGCGCCCTGCTTCTGGAGGATATGACCATTGTCAAATTCATGCTGACCTCGATCCTCGTGGCCATGGTGGGGGTTTACCTGCTCGTGGATCTGGGATTGGCGAAGCTCTCTCTCAAGGCCACCATTCTCGGGGGCAATGTCATCGGCGGATTGATTTTCGGGGTCGGCTGGGGGATTCTCGGATACTGCCCCGGCACGCAGATGGGGGCGCTCGGCGAGGGCCGATGGGATGCCCTGTGGGGGATCCTCGGCATGATTATCGGGGCCGCTCTATTTGCCGAGGTTTACCCGATTTTGAAAACAACCGTTCTGACCTGGGGGGATTTCGGAAAAATCACGATCCCCCAGATCATCGGAGTCAACCACTGGCCTGTGATTGCGGTCATGGTCATCCTGGGCGTGCTCCTGTTCCGGTGGTTTGAGAAAAAAGAACTCTGATGAAAAATGGCTTCGCCGCGGCATCAAGAATCTTTCCCGCTTGAAACATGACGACTTCGTAAAAAGTCCGGATGCTCAAGTTGCGCTGCCTCCTTCCCCCGCTTTCGCGGGGGCAGGCTTATTGCGGCGTACACCCAAGTACTCGTTTTTTCATGGGCGCTTCTTACACGGACCGCCGCGGAAGGTCAAATTTTATTGCAAAACGCAGGCGTTTCTGGTTTATCAGAGCATAGACGGCCGCCGTTTTCATGAGGGGCAAGCGGGCCTTCAAAGGAGTTCACGCGATGCTGGAAAAGATGCAGGATATGGTCAGGTCCCAGACGTTCTGCGTTTTGGCGACGGCGTCGGGCGGCCAGCCCCACTGCTCGCTCATGTCCTATGCCCTGGATGACGATTGCCGTGAGATATACCTGGTCACCTTTAAAAACACGAAGAAATACAGAAACATGTCGGAAAATCCCGCGGTCAGTCTGCTGATCGACACGCGCGGGGACGATCGGGGGGGAATGCATCGTCAGGCCCAGGCATTGACGGTCAACGGCGTCTTCGATGAAGTGAAGGACCGGACCAAGCGCGACCTGATCAAGGTCCGGCTGCTGGCGAGGCACCCGCACCTGCACGTTCTGGCGGATGATCCCGACGCCGCGTTCTTCGCCGTGCGAATCAAATCTTTGCAGATGCTCACGGGGGTTGAAGAGGCCAGCTACGCGACGCTGGATTAATGCGGAACCTCCTCAGACCATCAAGGCCTTGATCTCCTCGCCGTCGATTTTTTCTTTCTCTAAAAGCAGCCGGGCGCCCTTCTCCAGGGCGTCTTTTTTCTTCTTCAGGATATCCAGTGCCCGAACGTATTCGTCGGTGATGATCTGACGGATTTCCAGGTCAATCATTTCCGCCGTGGCCTCGCTGTAATCGCCGCCTTTCTGCAGGCCCATGTCCAGAAACTGGGGCCGTTTGTCCGGCGAGAGATAGACCTGTCCCAGTTTTGCGCTCATCCCGTATTCCCGGACCATGCTCTTGGCGATATCGGTCGCCCGGGCCAGGTCATTGTGGGCTCCTGTGGAAATGTCGCCGAAGGTGATTTCCTCGGCCGCCCGACCGCCCAAAAGCGTCGCGATCTTGTTGAGCAGCTCTGTTTTTTTCATGAGAAAGCGGTCTTCCGTGGGGACCTGCAGCGTGTAGCCCAAAGCGGAGATGCCTCTCGGAATAATTGAGATTTTCTGGACGGGATCGGTCCCCGGCAGTGACAGCGCGACCAGTGCATGGCCCATTTCGTGATAGGCCACCGTTTCGCGCTCTTTCGGGTTGATGAGCCGGTTCTTCTTTTCGAGGCCGGCGACGATGCGTTCCACGGCTTCTTCAAATTCCGAAAGGCCCACATCCTTCTTGTCGCGTCGGACGGCCAGCAGCGCCGCCTCGTTGACCAGATTGGCCAGATCGGCGCCGACCATGCCGGGCGTCATGTTGGCCAGGAGATCCAGATCCACATCCGGTGCAATCTTGACTTTTCTCATGTGCACCTTCAGGATATCCTTGCGGCCCGCCTTGTCGGGGCGGTCCACGAGGATATGGCGATCGAAGCGTCCCGGACGCAGCAGCGCCGGATCGAGGATTTCGGGCCGGTTGGTCGCGGCCATGAGAATGACGCCCACCTTGGTGTCGAAGCCGTCCATCTCCACGAGGAGCTGGTTCAGGGTCTGTTCGCGTTCGTCATGACCGCCGATTCCGCTGATCCCCCGGGCCTTGCCCAGGGCGTCGAGCTCGTCGATAAAGATGATGCAGGGGGCCTTCTGCTTGGCCTGCACAAAAAGGTCGCGGACCCGTGCGGCGCCCATGCCGACGAACATTTCTACAAATTCGGAACCGCTGATGCTGAAGAACGGAACGCCGCTCTCGCCGGCCACGGCCTTGGCCAGCATCGTCTTGCCCGTTCCCGGAGGCCCCACCAGCAGGATGCCCTTGGGGATCTTGCCTCCCAATTCGGTAAACTTGGCAGGTATCTTAAGAAATTCAATTACTTCCATGAGTTCCTGCTTGGCCTCATCGACGCCGGCCACATCGTCGAAGGTCACGTTCAGCTCGTTTTCCATGTAGATCTTGGCCTTGTTCTTGCCGAGGGTCATGAAGCCGGTCTGCTGGGATCCCATGCGCTGCATCATGAAATACCAGATGCCGACGAAGAGAAGGATCGGGAAGACCCAGGAAAAGATATCCCGAAGAAACGTGGATTCAATCTCCCCCTTGAATTGGACTTTGTATTGATCGAGCAGCACGGAGAGTTCCGGATCGACGCGGACCGTCCGGAAGCTCTTCATCTCGACCGTCGCCGCGCCATCCCGCATCTTGCCCTGAATCTGATTGGCCGTGACGGCGACCTCGCTGATCTTGCCCTCTTTCAGGAGCGCCAGAAACTGGCTGTAGGGGATGATCTGTTGGGCGAACATGGAGGCGATATAGCTTTGGATGATCAGCACCACCCAGATGCCGAGCAGAACATACCATATTGAAAACTTGTGATGTTTTTCCATCGGGTCCCCTCCCTTCCTTTCAAATCTGCCTGTCTGGGAAATTTAACAGAGTGCGCCTTCAACCTCAAGGGAATTTATGTGTTCCAATAGATGCACTTTATGGATTGACAGCAACGCCTGCCTCTGCGAAAGTAACCCGCAAAAATCAGGGAGACGAAAATAACCGATTCATGGGACTGCTCAACCTTCTGCTCAATGATCCGCTGACCTTTGTCCTGCTGGCCGTTCCGCTGATGTATTCCGTCGTTCTGCACGAGCTGGCCCATGGATGGGTGGCCTGGCGCATGGGCGACCCGACGGCAAAGTGGCAGGGGCGCCTGAGCCTCAATCCGCTCAAGCATCTCGACCCCATCGGGACGATCATGCTGTTCATCTTCGGCTTTGGCTGGGCCAGGCCCGTGCCGGTCAACTTCCAGTATATCCGGGATACGAAAAAAGGGCTCATCCTCGTTTCATCGGCGGGCATCCTGGTGAATATGATCCTGGCCTTCCTGGCTTTTCTTGCGTTCCGGCTTTTGTCGCCGGCACCCGGAACGGCGGCAGCAACGTTTCTCTACTACCTGGCCCAGATCAACATCATCCTGGCCGCCTTCAATCTGATCCCGATTCCGCCGCTGGACGGCTCGAAAATTCTGATGGGCTTTTTGCCGGAAAGATGGCAATACTCTCTGGCGCGCATTGAGCCCTACGGGTTTTTCCTGATTATCGGCCTGCTGTTTCTGGGCGTGCTGACGCCGCTGGTTTCCTTTTTTCGCGGGATCATTCTGACGATCATCGGGATTTTGTTGCCTTAAACACCGTTTTTTGCCTTTTATAAGGAAGAAGGAAGGGGAGCAGCATTTATGGAAAGAACGATGCCCATGCAGAAATTTATCCTGACCGTCATTTTGATTCTCGCATTGACCGTGCCGGTTTCGGGCGCGGAAAAGGCGTTTGATGCCCTCGACCAGGACCGGGACGGCAAGGTCTCGCAACAGGAATACCTCGATGCGACGGCGAAAACCTTCAACAAGCTGGACAAGGACGGCAGCGGCCATCTGGACAAGGAGGAGCTGAAGGCCCTGCCGCAAGCGGACCGGAAAGACTGGCTTGCCGAAATGGACAAGGACCGGGACGGCAAAATCGACCGGAATGAATTCCAGAAGGAGGCGCTCAAACGATTTTCCACGGCCGACGCGGATGAAAACCGCTACCTCGACAGCCGGGAATGGCAGAAAGAGCAAACCCAGAAGCGCGCCGCTCCTCTGATCCAGTTCAGTTTTTGATCGCCTTGCCGGACCGAAGAAAAAGGATCACAGGACGTCAATCTGTTTTTCGGGAAGGGTTCCTGTTTCATGCGTCCCGCATTTTTCGAGGATCACCGTCATGAATATTTTCAAATCGGCCGCAAGGCAAATTTATGAAGAAGCCCGGCGGGACAAGCGACTCATCGAGGGGCGTTCGCTCGAAGAGCTCAAGCGCACCGCCCTGAGACAGGATGGCGTTGTTCAGACCCAGCTCGGCTCGGTGGCCGCCGACTCCGAACCGATGAACCGTTCGGCGCCGCATACCCGCAACAGCGTCGATCATCCTTTCAGTGAGCCTGAAGAAGCGCTGGCCCGCCAGGCCGTTGCCGTGCTCGGCGCGGAGCGCGTCATCTGTCTCGATACGATCGTCGGCGACGGCCTGGACGGTGTGACGGTCCGGTTCCTGCTTCCCGAGACCTATGCCCAGGTCGCCTACGGCCTGAAGCTGCTCTTCGACCGGCCCGAAGCGCGCGTGGTCGAAGACCCGACCTACACCATCGTTTTTTTTACCGACGAACACTTCGAAGCCAACAAGTCAAAGAAGCTGCTGGACAAGGACGTCATGGTCCGTCTGTTCATGGGGGACCGGCGCGGCGATCAGGTGAAGATCTGCCGCAACACGATCTATCTGGGCGAGGGGAAGAAGGGCGTTTTCCAATTCGAGGACTGGCGCGTCAAGGCCATCGACAAAACGGGGATCTTTCTGCACGCCGGCGCCCGCCGCGATGAGCTGTGGATCTACGACGAGAACACCGAACGGCCGGAATTGCAGGAGGTGGTGACCGCCGTTTCGGGGCTCACGGCCACCGGCAAAACGACGACGCTGTGCCGCAAATTTGCCAAGCTGCCGCGCGAGCGTTCCGAAATGATGGGCGATGACGGCGGCGCGATCGGGTTTGACGGCAGCTATGCGGCCTTCGAGATCGGCGGGCTCTATGTGAAGACGGAAGGACTCGATGAAAGCCAGCCGGAGATTCTGCGCGCCGCCGAATCCCGGGACACCTTTCTGGAGAACGTGGCCGTCACCAAATATCCGTACCTGCCCGACTTCAAGGATCTCGGGAAAACCGGAAACGCCCGCGCCGTCGTGACGCGCGACAACCTTGAAATTGCATCGAAAAACCTGCGGGCGAAACGGCTGCACGATATCGTCATTCTGACGCGCAACCCGCTCGTAAACGTCATCAGCCGGCTCACGGCCGAGCAGGCCACGATGCTGTTCATCTACGGCGAATCCATCGAGAGCAGCGGCGGCAATCCCGAGGAGGCGGGCAAATTCAAGCGGGAGTTCTTCCTGGATCCCTTTGTGGCGGGAGACCGTCTCGAACACGCCATGATTTTCCACGATATTGTCAGGCGCAACAGGATTCCCTGCTATCTGGCCAATACGGGCACGATCGGCCCCCTTGACGAGAAGGTGACGCTGAGGCAGTCCCTGGCGACTTACAACGATCTCGTCCGCAGGCAGCTCCGTTTCAGTGTGGAGACGGATTGCCTCGGCCATTACTACCCCATCCAGTGCGACCGGGCGAACCTTGACCTCATGCGGGCCCATACATTATTCAAGGACCGGAATCTCTTGAGAAAAAGAGTGGCGGATTTTCTGCGCGGACGCAGACAGTATCTCGAAGCCTTCGAGGCGCAGTACGGCGGCATTCCCGAGCCGATCCGCGAATCGCTGCCCTACCGGGAAGCGGGCAACGCCTTGATCGAGCGCCTGAACGGGCAGTAGCGTGAGGGGGAAGGAGATTGAAGCATGACCGATTATGAGGACCTTGCACCGAAGTTCAAGGCGTCCCTGCTGGCCAAAATGCAGCAGGAGTCGCCTTTCTGGGAGCTGCTCGGCCTGGAGCTGGCCGATGTGAAAAAAGGCTGGGCGAAGGTGAGGCTGCCCTTTGCCCGCAAACTCGTCCACCCGCTGGGGATCGCCCACGGCGGGGCCATTTTCTCCGCCGCCGATTCGGCGGTCGCGATGGCCCTGATCGGCCTCGTGGGCCGCGACGAAACCTTCACGACCGTGGAGATGAAGATCAATTTCCTCAAGCCCGTCGCCGCGGGCGAAATGATCGCAGAAGCCAGTATTGTCCACAAGGGCGCCCGGACCGCCCTGGGTGACGTGGAGGTTTTTAACGGTGAGGGAGTCCTTGTCGCCAAGGGGCTGGCAACTTACATGATCCTGAAAAAAGACGATTTTACTCCCGTACCGGAATCCGGAAGCCGCAAGCGTTAAGCCGCACCCGCATGACGCCGGCCGCCCGCAGGACAGATTCGGCGACAGGTTCCACGGGTGTCTTCGAGGCGCTGTTGTCAGACGTGCGCCGGCAGCCTCGAAGCTTGTTCAGATATACGGAAAGATCTGCTGGATCACGACTTTGAAATTCCTCTGCACGTTCTGCGCCCCATCGACCATCCCCATGTGACCCGGAAACAGGCATTCAATATCCAGTTTGGCGAGATTGCGGATGCTCTCCTTGAGCTGGGCGCCGCTGCCGCCGGGGAAATCCGTCCGCCCCACGCTCTGATCGAAGATCACGTCGCCGCAGAACAGCGCCTTGCGGGCCGGCCAGTACAGGCCGACGGAGCCCGGTGAATGACCGGGAATATGAATGATTTCAAAGGTTTCGTCCCCAAGGGCGAGGTTGCCTTCCTGAAGGATCATGTTGATATCGACCGCCGGTGCGGCCATTCCGAAGAGGCCGTACAGGCCGCCGCCCTCCCCGTTGAGGAACGCAATCTCATCGGCATGCATGGCGATTTTCACCTTGTCGGGCGCGAAGCAGGCCGAGCCTTCGAAGTGGTCCGGATGGGAATGGGTGTTGATGACATACCGGATGTCGGCCTCCTGAATGCCGTCGAGCTTCATGCTCTCCAGCAGCGACGGGACATAGCGCGACAGGCCCGGATCGATCAGGGCCTGCACGCCTCCGCCGATATAGAAGCTGTTGCAGTTGTTGTCATACATGTCGGTCCATTCATAAACATAGAGGTCTTTTGCAAATTTCATCACGGCTCCTTTTTGGTTTGATGATCTGTCGAGTCCCCTTTGAACATCCGTGTCCCGAGGTTTTGGATCGTAAACATTTTATCGGTGAATTTTCAAGAAGAATGTGCAATTTCATTACATATTCCTATGTGCATGTCGTGAATCCGGCCGATCTGTTTATGCCCGGGGAGGGAATCTGAGAAGGACGAAATATTTCTTCTGTCCGGATGGACAGTCGAAGCTCAAACAGCAACAAGAAAATGAGAGCTTTGTCCTGGGTGTGAATCGCGGTTTTCTGGATTTCTCCCGGCTCCATGCCGTCACCTGCGTGTCAATAATCTCTTGCAAATGGGACAAGAATTTCCGATGATTCAACGATGCAGGGTCAGGGTTGTCGTTAGAAAAGATCAAACTCACTTCCGGCCAAGGTTATTTTGCAACAGGGGATGAATCAACATGATGACGATGCCAAACATAATCGTTATACTGATAGCATGCTCTGCTCTTGTGAGCCTTGTATTTTTTATTGCAACGGTGGCGGCTTTACAAAAAAAGAAGCTCTTCAGTTCGGCCTTTCGTTTTTTGCTTGCGTTGCTTGCCTTATTGTCGGCTGGACTGTTGGGGGTGATCGTCATCGCTACAGAGGGTTATCGGGTTCTCACGCATGAAGAGATAGCCGCCGTCGTCAAGATAGAACCTACCGGAGAAAAAGGGTTTACGGCCCATTTTCGATTTCCTGACGGCCATGAAGCGTCATACAGATTGACAGGGGATGCGCTTTATGTGGATGCTCACATTCTCAAATGGAAGCCCATCGCCAATCTGCTGGGTTTGCATACGGCTTATCAACTCGACCGCGTCGCGGGCCGTTACATCGATCTCAAAGAGGAGCGGGAAAGGACTCGCACGGTCTTTCTCCTTTCTCGTGATAAACCCGTGGATATGTTCACTCTGAGGCAGCGCTATTCTCTGCTCGGGCCGCTGCTGGATGCCGAATATGGTTCTGCTTCTTTTATCAATTCAAACCAGCCCGAACACTTTGAAATAAGGGTATCCACAACGGGGCTTTTAATCAGGAAAGTCGGACGTGAAGCGTTTCCGCAGCCGCGAGATTGAAACGGAAATCGTAACACGGAAGTCATAACAAGAATTGTCGTTTCGTATCGGGGGGCAAGACGATTACTCAAAATGATACATTAATGCCCGCGCCGTAGTACTCTGCCCGCAATTTGTAGAACTGGCCGAAGGGCAGATTGCCGTGGTAATATTCACCGAAAATCTGAATGGCCCGTTTCTCGGAATAGGGGCTGCGGATGTTGATGCCGGCTTTGACGTTAATGTCGGCGTTCCAGTTTGTTTCCTCCCATGTATGGTAAAGAGCGCTGGCGAACAGGCGCATCGTCGGCTTGAAGACCGGTTCCCTGCTTTGATAATCAATGCCCGCTTGGATGCTGTAACGCTTGAGGTCGTAGTCGGTGCGGAGAATATATGAAGATCCGGCGGTGAACTGAAATCCCTCCCATTCCCAGGCGCCGAGTAGCTCGATGGTCTCGAAGCTTAAGTTCAGGCGCGTGACCCTCAGCTCCGGGCGCTGGGGGAGGAGGAGGAACTCGTCCCCCAAATGGGAGGACTGGTGGAAGAGACGTGCCCGCGCCGACCAGGGGCCGTTCCGATAGCTTAGGGGAAAGCCGATGATATAGTCGGCGTTGATCAGGTCCAGGGACTTGGCGTCCAGATTGAACTGGGCCAGAACCGCCCCGCTGATGCTGAGCTGCCAGGCGTCCTTTTCGCCCCATCCGGGCCGGCGCACCAGGCCGAAGCTGTCGCCAAAACCGACCGATCCGATGTTGATGCTGTCGCCGGGGAGGTTGAGGCTGAGGTATGTGGCATGGGTGCGGGGCTCCTTGGGGCTCGCCATCGGAGGGTAAAAAAGCTGGTCCGGAGGAAAGAGCATGGCTCTTTTGACAGTGACCTGCTCGACGTTCTGATCCGGCGGCGCATCGCCAAATCCGACGATAAAGGGAAGAAGGGTTGCCAGCAAAACCCCCGCAAAGAAGTTTCGCATCGCATACCTCCTTCCCTCGAATGCTGCAATCAAGTGCGATCTCAGAACGCCCCCTCCTGGAGGCCGGCGGATTTTTCTGCCTGCCCTCTGCCCTTTTCTGTCAGATTGCTCTTGCAAGCCCTTTTTCACCGGATTTGCAAAGCGCTCATGTCGAAGCCCTTGCCGGGCGATTTGGTTTCAGAGGCCAAGGGTCCGGATCAGCGCAAAACACCCTTCCGGACCCTTGGCCCGACGCCCCTATTGCACGATGACTTCAAAAAGAACCCTCATGTTCGCCTTGGCTGCCTTTGAGTAAATTTCTTTAGGCGCAGCTTCGTACATGGCCGGATCTGCCTCGCCATAGCCGATGGTGGAAAGCCTGTCCGGCGTAATGATGCCTTCGTTAATCAGGTATTTCTGGACCGCCTCTGCCCTTCTTTCGCTTAAACTCTGGTTGTAAGCAGGCGTGCCCGCGGCAGAGGTATAACCTGCAACGCGGACTTTAGCGTTGGGATTGTCTTTGAACAGCTGGACATTTCTCTTCAGAATCGTCTGCGCTTCCGGTTTGAGGGTCGATTTATCGAAATCGAAGTGGATATCCTCAAACGCAAGAACAATGACCTTTTCTTCCGCCTTCGTCTCCGCCACGGCGGCAACGGCCTTCTCCTCAACCTTTGGTTCGGCCGCAACGATAACGACCTTCTCCTTGGGCTTGGCAACGATCTGCTTATAACGTAAACAATCCCCTCTGATGACCCTTTCTACAAAGGCGCCCATGGCCGCCGGGGTCGCCAGCTTGTCGGCGTTTACGGCATATCCGCCTTCAACGTTCTGCACAATCTGTTCCGAGAATTCCTTCCCATTGAGCGTATATCCGATCTGGATGGCATAAACGCAGAGCTTGTCGCCGTAATCCGCGTTGACTTGGGTCATGGCCGCCATGACGGCTTCGGGTCGAATGTCATCGACGCCCGGCGTTTCAGAGAAATCGCTGACAATGATCATGGCCGAATTGCCCTGAGCACCCTTGATATCCTTGCCTGCCGCCGTGATCGCTTCCGCCATCGGCGTTCTGCCGTAAGGCATGTCGATCGTGTCTATTGCCGTCATATAACCTTCTCTGACAAGGGACTGCATTCCATAAATCCTGGTCGTTTCTTCGCTCCATAAGGTTCTGAGCCCGGCGTCCATCTTGATTTCCGGCATTGTGGCGACCATATTTTTTGTCGTGGCCTTCGCGTGGTTCAGGCGAGTGGTCTCATTGACCATCGGCTTGCCTTGCAATTGTCCCATGGAAGCGGATTTGTCGAAGAGGACGATGAAATTGTCCGTTTTCTGAACCAATTGACCTGATTGAACACGAGGGTTAAGATCGACCGGTTTGAATGATGCACAACCGGCAAACAACATGAAAAACATCAACAAACAAATTGATCCGTATCCGATTCTTCTCATAGTAGAGTCTCCTTTACTTGGTATCGTTAAACTTCATTTGTGCCTGCTTCACGCCGGAGAGCTGCAACATAAGAAACTCTCCTTTTAAACGGGTCTTCGCCCCTGAATGATTCTGAGCAGCACAATGATAATGGCAACGACCAGCAGGATATGAATGAAATTACCGATCGTATAGCCGCTCACCAACCCCAAAAGCCACAAAATGACCAGCACCACAGCAATCGTCCACAACATATGATTCTCCTTCCTGATCTCTTCTTCCCGCTGCCGGCTGTCGCATCCACATAAGCCGGCAGGGATCAGGCCGTCTGTTTAATACTGGACTTGGCCTACTCGATGGTCATCCGGTTTTTTACGCTTTTCACACCGTTTATATCGTTGACGAGTTTGGTTACCAGATCCTTTTCCGCTGCATTGCTGGCCTTGCCATACATTGTAACCGCGCCATCGCTCGAATCGACCTTGGTGCTGAGGGCGCTGGTCGAACGATGGAACAGCAACGTCATCTTGACCTGGGCGACGATGGAAGCGTCATCGATTTTTTGGACCAGTCTTTCCATTGACGTTTCCGAGGTCTTTGACACAAGTATCTCATTTTTTACATCTTTTACACCATCGACATCCCTGGCATATTCCGCCGTCAATTCCTTTTGTGCCTGACTGGCGGCCTCGCCTCGCAGGGTCACAATGCCGTCTTTGACGTCAACCTTGGTTGTGCTGGCGCTCACATTCCGATTGAACAGGAGGGTGGTCTTCACTTTCTCAACGAGCCACGCATCCGAATTCGGGGTGGGGGATGCGCCTTTGACCACCAGTCTGTTGTCCACACTCGTAACTCCGGGGATGCTCTCCACGGTGTTCTTGGCCAATCCTCGGCGGGATTCTTCGGCCACGACACCCGTCAATGTGACGGCGCCGTCCTTGGATTGGAGCTCGATGTCATCCCCCTCGAGGTATGTCTTGAATACATACGAGGCCCTGGCGGACGATTCGATGCGATCATCCATGTCGGAGGCTTGCACAGGCACGCTGAACGCCAGCAGAACGACGGCAGCCGCCATCAAAGCTACACGATATACTACTTTCACTGCATGACCTCCTCGCTTTTAGAGTTGGGGCGCCCAGTTCGTCCCGTCGGGCGACGTCAATGTCGTGCCATCCCCACTAACGGCAATGAATTTTTTGCGTGCATGAACGACTGCCGCAAGCCAGCTTTGCGAACCCGAACTTACCGTGGTCCAGTTCAATGAATCAGGCGACGTTACGATCGTGCCATATGCGCCCACGGCTACAAATCTATCCGTGCCATACGTAATAGCAGAGAGATATTCAGTTGTTCCTGAATAACGCTCAGTCCATGTTGTCCCGTCGTCGAGCGATGTCATGATTTTTCCGTTTCCTCCGACGCCGACAAACGCTCCCTTGGCAGGCACATAACAAAGGCCAAAGAGGTGGTCAGTAATTTGCGCCTTAGTGCGAGCCCAGGAGATCCCGTCCTTTGAGTTGAAGATGGCGCCCATCTCGCCGATGGTGACAAAATTGTCCTTACCGTAGGAGACATTCCTCAGGGCATAGGGAGTCAAGTTCGCCCGTTTGGTCCATGTGTACCCGTCCGGCGACGTGATGACCGTACCCGCAGCACCGACCGCCACGAAGATCCCTCGTGCAAACTTGACGGCCCAGAGGTCGCTGGTGACGCCGGACTTCCGGGTGGCCCACGTTGAACCGTCCCTTGTGCCTGTCACGACCGTACCGCGGCCCCCAACCGCCACAAAGGTATCCTTGCCATGTGCAAGGGCGGCAAGACGCACGTCGGTCCCTGAATGCCTCACCGTCCAGGTTTCACTGTCAGGCGAAGTCAGGATAATGCCCTTGCCATAAGTGATCGCATACACGGGCCACGGACCTTCGTCCGGCCCTTGCGCTCGTGCAGGGCCTGAGCCTGCGAGAAGAATGGAAACGGCCATCATTATCAATAGTAAAAATATCCTTTTCATCCGAAATTCTCCTTTCGTATTGCTGTTTATATTAACCTCTGGCCTGCACAGACCGCATGCCTTTCGAAGTCTCGGCCGGGGTGTATCGTGCAACCGCAACCGGGCGCCCGATGGCACCCCGGTGCGCGATCGGCCGCTCTTACTATTTCCCCCAAACCTTCTTGACCTGACCGATCTTTTCCTGAACTTTTCCGGCCATGTTCTCAGCAGCGCCTTCCGCTTCCAACTTTGGATTATCGCTTAGTTCCCCGGCGATCTCCCTGAGCTTGCCTTTTACCTGGTGAAACGTGCCTTCTGCCTGGTCCTTCGTGCTGGATTTCATGCGATTCCTTCCCTTGCCTATTTCACGATCAGATTATTCTTTACGGACGTGACCCCTTTGACGCTCCTTGTGATTTCAACCGCTTTGTTGACGGCCTTTTGGGAATTAACGAAGCCGCTCAGTTGGACCTCGCCCTTGAAAGACTCGACACCGATCTGAAATGACTTGAGAAAATCATCGGCTGCAAGCAGGGATTTTACCTTGGTCGTGATGACCGAATCGTCCACGTATTCACCTGCGCTTGACTGTGTGCGTGTCGATGCACAGGCTGCCAGGGCGGCGATCAGTATAAGAATCACGAAACAGTGGATAACGATATTTCTCTTTTTCATGGCGATTACTCCTCTCTGTACGTTTGAGTTGAAACGATTGATTATGAGATTTTTTCTCCTAACGGCATAGCAGGCTTCGGCAAATTCTTTCCTGACCCGCCAACCAATTGCCTTTTCAAATACCACTTCCTCGTCTGGCCAAGGGCATGGTCGCTACAATCATCTTCGATGTGGATCAGTATGGCGATGATGGCAAAAAACAGCAGGATATGAACAAAATAACCCATTGCATAGCCGATTACCAACCCCAGCAGCCACAGCATGATGAGTATTACAGCAATCGTCCACAACATTTAAGCCTCCTTCCTGATTGCTCATTCCCACTGACGGCCATTGCATCACAATACCAGCCAGCATTGATCATTAGTCAACGATAAGAACTCGCCTTGGGACAAGATGACCAAGATTATGCAACAGTAATAGCAAGGGGCCTGCCAATAACCGGAGTAAACGTCAGATTTTTATTTTATCTTTAATACCGGGAAGTTAGATTAACGGGAGGGGACGGCGGAGAAGCATGAGATGATTCGCTTGGCCTCAGTATTTGGCGGAACCTCAACATACTGAGGGATACGTTACCCACCGCTGGATGGACGTTAATGGATCCATCTCACCCTTCTGTACCCCTTAAGGTCCACAAGGGCCGGCCAGTCCGGTAGCATTCTCATGTCAGTGGATGTTGGACAGCAGTTTCGTCCTGTCGCCGCTCGTCAGGACACGTTCGAATTTTACGGTATGGCTCCTTCCTCTGTGGCTGAGGATTTGGTGTGCGATGAGGAGGATCATCGACCCAATGAAGATAAGCAACATGATTCCCAGCCCATTGCGTATCCATGTGGACCTGCCGTTATGCGGATGCCATGCGTGGTCATGAGACATATCTCTTCCTTTCTGTCGGGATCATGAAAATAGTAACAGCAAATGGACTGCCCATAGCTGAAGGATAATCAGGCGGTTACATTCATCTATCCACTGATCCTCACTCATCCGGACCCTGTTGTTATTCTTTGAGACAATTGAAGCTATCTGTCTTTTTTCCCCTTCTCCCCTCTTTCAGGTTTTCCATGTTGAGCGCCGGATTGTTGCGGCGCCTCCCGTTTTTGCGGCTGTGAGCGCTGTGGTTGGATCGCCTCCCGGGATGGTGGTTGCGAGTGTTGTGGTTTGGCTGCCTCTCCTCGAGCTTGTGGTTTTGCCTGAGATCGTGGTTGGACCGCCTGAGGCGGATGTTGTGATTTCGTTCGGGGCTTCAAACCTTGGACGCCCCAGGTATTTTGCTTCTCCCAATGTTTGTTTCTTTCCCAGCCCTTCCAGTTCCGCTGGACTTGCTGGTGGGGTATTCGCTCGTGCTTCCATTGATGCCCCTTCCAACGACCCTCCCTGTAGCCCTCCCTCCAGCCTGGGGGAATCTGTCTATAAAATGACGGCACGCTGCGATAATGGCCCCAGCCCGAATTATAGTTCCGCGAACGATACCAGCGCCCTTCCCACGGACGCCACCACCATCCATTGTAGAAGAATATGTCCGTATCTACGTCAGGAACGGCATATACATACGTCTCGGGAAGCACGATCAATGCCGGTGGTGCGGAAAAAATGATGGGCGGCAGAGAAATGCTGATGCCGACATCCGCCCTTGCCGTCGTTGGAATAGGCAGAAAAAATACCAACGCCAAAAGGATTGGTCCAAGAAACAACTTTTTCATTTTGCAGCCTCCCTTCCATCCATTACGGATACCCAACTTAACCTCATCTGGCCTGTGTCGTCGCAATACTCTCCTTGCCCGTCTTCAATCGCGGTGAAGAAGGCGCTTCTCATATGAAAATTCGCGCTGCCCTCCGATGTTACGGCGCTGACGGATCCTGTGCCGGGGATGCATAGATCCGCGCTTCATCCCTTTCATCGGTTGTTATCCGGTAATGTCATCCATGATGAATTCGATCGTGTCACCTGCCCGCCGGCTGGTCGGCTGATCGGGTGTACGAATCTGTTAATGATGAACCAAGGACCGTAATCTGCCAGTCATCCCCTGCTTCCCGACCAAACGATTCCGATTGAAGTTTAATCTTTCGCGTCTGGAGGCGCCAAGAGGCTACCGGCACACCAATGCAAATGGCTTGCCATCGGCCGGAGGTAAAACAGAACTTTAAATTCATCCTTTAATAACAATTAATTGGATTAACCGTAGAGAACCGCAGAGAATGGCAGAAAAGTACAAAAGGATTCGTTTGGCCTCAGCATTTAGTGGAACCTCAGAATGTTGAGGGATGGTTTCTTGCCGGGCGCCGGGCCTCGGTAAATCTTTCTTCTCCCGGCCGAACAATTCGCCCTCAATGGCCCGGTCGGGCAGTACAATTGACATTGCATCAAGGTTGACGGCCTCGTAAAGAGTGGTAACGCGCCTTGAATTCGTCACGGTTTCCTCATTGAATAATCATACCATGATCGAGAATTGAAGGCTTCCTTGACGATTTTCACTGCCGCCTCTGCGTTGTAATGGGCGGTATTGAGGGTCAGATCATAATTGACCGGATCGGTCATATCGACTCGAAAGTAATTTTTTATAAATGCCCTCCGATCCTTCTCCGTTTGAAGGATCCTTTTTCTTGCCTCTTCAAGGGTTACATCATAGGCAAACATGACATTACGGACTCTGACATCCATGGGCGCTACGAGAAGAAGCCGGAGACAGACCTCGCGGGGCAGGATGTGCCCGGCCCCTCTCCCGACGATGACCGCATGCCCGTGCGCCGCAATGGCGCCGATAACTTTCGTAAGATGCGAAAGGTATTCGTCGGGCCAGAGGTGGCGTTCTTTTTCAAGCGCGCCGATCCAGTCG
>Ga0351853_1156_pt1 | contig 17894 bp, 18 predicted proteins | sample BONcelHFGM3001C8_FD_206799 | JGI IMG/M metagenome (GOLD analysis project Ga0351853, IMG submission 206799) | Enriched cells from coal bed in the Powder River Basin, Montana, United States - BONCAT cells FGM rep2 HSBNCT.FGM.300.1.C8 ... | reverse complement strand
TTTGGAGTTTGAAGTAATGAAAAATTCAGTTAATATCGATGAGGTAATATTCAAGAAATCATTTTTTTATCCAGGTGAAATGGCGAGTTGGCAGATAAAGGTCCATGCTGAAAATGAGGAAACCTTACTTCTGGTGAACAAAATAACTCATCTTGATAAAACTTTGGATGTACAAAAGAAAAAAATTCAAATTACCCCAGGTGTAACCCAATACGATTTCAAGTGGCAACCTCCAAAAGACACTCCTAAGGGGTATGGACTTGATGTTTGGGTTGAAAATGACCAGGGTGATATGTTAGCTTTTGTTTCAACAGCATTTGACGTGCTTGAAAAATGGACACAACATCCGCGTTATGGATTCATGGTTGATTTTTCAGCTGGGCGTACAGATGGAGATCAAACACTGGATCAATTAATACCGTTCCGAATCAACGCCTTGCAATTTTACGATTGGATGTATCGGCATGATACCTATTTGCCACCTAAGGATCCATTTATTGACCCTTTGGGAAGGCATTTATCGCTTGAAACAACTCAGAGATTGATTGATACTGCCCATGAAAGAAACATGGCAGCCATGCCTTATACCGCAGTTTACGCAGCTTCCATCTCTTTTTATGAACAGCATCCAGATTGGGCTTTATTGGAGAAAAATGGAAAACCATCATTTTTTGGTGAGAATTTTTTGGTAATCATGGATCCAAGACCTGGCTCAGCCTGGACAGAGCATCTATTAAACCAGTTTTCGGATATTCTCGCGCATACACAATTTGATGGGATCCACCTTGATCAATACGGAGCACCGAAAATTGGATATGATCAGGAAGGGAATTCATACGATCTGGCTCAACCACTGGCGGCATTAATTAATTCAACCCGTCAGGTTGTTGACAAATCACGGGGGCATAGTGGTGCTGTTGTGTTTAATGCCGTCACCAACTGGCCAATTGAATCTGTCGCTCCTGCCGACCAGGATATCGTCTATATTGAAGTCTGGTCTCCATATACTCATTTTAATGATCTTGGATTGTTAATCCAGCAAGCACAAACATTGGGTGATGGAAAATCGGTTGTGATTGCAGCCTACATTCATCCTGCATATGAGATCAATGCGCTGCTAAATGATGCCATTATTTTTGCCAATGGTGCCGGACATATCGAGCTAGGGGAAGGCGGTGGGTACCTAGCAGATCCTTATTTTCCAAAATATGAAGTTCCTTCAGAAGCTCTGCGAGAGAAACTGGAAAGATATTATCAAATTTCCATTCGTTATCAAAATTGGTTAGGACCGAGGACTCAAGCTGGCAATCAGCAGATGGTACATATCCAGGGCTATGAAACGGATGCCGGTATCACAAAGAATAAAATCATGCCAGTGGTACGTGAAAGCGATGGAACTACCGTAATCAGCTTGATCAATTTAATGGGCTTGAAACATGGTGAATGGGAGAAGGAATTGAAATCTGCTCCAACGTTACTCTCAAATTTGACTGTAGAGATAGGGTCAAATGGAAAAGAAGCAGAAAAAATCTGGTTTACGTCGCCAGATTTAGGGGACATTACCCTGAAGCCTTTATCTTTTGAACAAGAAGGGCAAAGTTTGATCATAACCATCCCTACTTTAAATGTTTGGAGTCTGGCAATTATAGAATGGAAAAATTAGTGATGGTAAATCTTGTTGAGACCTCTATCAATATCATTCAAAAATTTCAATCGGAGAGTGGTGCATATGTAGCCAGTCCGAATTTTCCTACTTACAACTATTGTTGGTTCCGAGATGGCGCATTTACTGCTTATGCGATGGATTTATACGGACAAACTGAGAGTTCACGGCGTTTTCACCTATGGGCATCAAAGGTGATTTTGGATCGCAAAGAAATGATTTTAATTGCCATTGAGAAAGCCAGAAAAGGTCTTCCCATCACCATTCAAGAGCAATTGCATACGCGTTATACTCTGGAAGGTGAAGATGGTACCAAAGAAGAATGGCCTAATTTTCAACTGGATGGGTTGGGGACATGGCTATGGTCTTTACAGCAACATAAGGCTTATTCAAATCTTGAGATCCCTGACGAATGCCTTAAAGCAGCGAATCTGGTGGCTGATTATCTTTCGGTTTTATGGCATAACCCTTGTTATGATTGCTGGGAAGAATTTCCAGATGATATTCACACGCACACCCTGGCAGCCATCTATGGTGGTTTATCTGCATTATCGATTATGGATGGAAAGGATCGGTCGGGTACTATAAAGCAAATTCTGGAATTTGTTGATGAGAACCTAATATACGATGGGTATTTTATCAAGAAGACCCACTCTTTTACTGTAGATGCAAGCTTATTAGGATTGGCAGTCCCTTATGGGTTGGTGGCTGTAGATGATCAGCGGTTTGATGCTACATTGAGACGCATAGAAAAATCACTTCGAAATGGTGGCGGTTTGCATAGATATCCAACAGACACCTACTATGGTGGTGGAGAATGGATCCTATTAACTGCCTGGTTGGGTTGGGTGTATGCCTCTAGAGGTGACCTGGAAAAAGCCGGGGAAATGCTTTCATGGATAGAGAAACAGGCTGATACGAATGGAAACTTACCGGAACAAATTCCAGCCACCCTGAATGATCCGAATTATTATGTGCCCTGGCTACGACAATGGGGGCAAATTGCCAGCCCATTGTTATGGTCGCATGCGAACTACCTAATCTTAAAAAAACAGATTCAAAACTGAGTGATGATGATAATTTATTAATTGGATCAATAAACAAGTCTACTTTTCTTGTCAAAATTATTAAATAAAGATCAAGAAAAAAATCAAATTTTCCAAAATTACTTGACAGATCATTCTAAAAAGTGTATAAAAAGCAAACTATGAAATTCCACTTAATTGTAAGCAAGGCTAAGCGTCATCATCCGATCTTCTCCCAGAAGGAGCGGCTAGTTTGCGTTTAGAAGAATTTCATTAATTCCAAGAACGTACATGAAAGAAAAGCCTTCCTTCTGGGGAAGGCTTTTCTTGTTTATTTTCCGGTGAGTCTGTCATTGGGCAATGGAAAAATTTTTTTAAAGGAGCGAGATGGAGGTGCAACGAAAAAAACATTACAGAATAACTCAAAAACTGATTTTCTGAAACCAGATCGTCAGGGCTCGCTCATGAGCGGGTTTGTGTTGACAGAACGGTAATTGCCAAAGGAACCGTTTATTGAAAAAATCAAATTAATGAATGGAGAAAAAGTGATGAGAAGAAACGTCTTAATTGTAAACCTTATATTGATCGCAACTTTGTTGTTGTCTGCCTGTGCCAGTACCAATGAACCAACTGCACCGGCTGTCGAAGAACCACAATCAGAAGCACCTGTTGCAGAAGTTCCCGCTGCTGAAGAACCAGTGGAAGAACCTGTCGCTGCTGACCCGGAGGGTTGTCTGGGAAGTGCGGATACAGCTGTCGTTGACCTGAACTGTCAGGAGATCACCATTGCTGTTGAGAACGCATATCTGCCCTTTAACTACATTTCGATTGAGACGGGTGAGCCAGGTGGTTGGGATTATGATGCCTGGAATGAGATCTGCACCCGCCTGCACTGTATCCCGGTATTCGTAGAAGCTGGGTGGGATGGCATGATTCAGGCTGTTTCTGATGGTCAGTTTGACGCTGCTGGCGATGGTATCACCAATACCACCGACCGCCAGGAAGTGGTGGATTTCTCAATTGGCTATATCAATATTCAGCAACGCTTGCTGGTGCGAATGGGTGAAACCCGCTTTGACTCGATTGAAGCTTTTGCTGAGACAGATCTACAAATGGGTACGCAATCGAACACCACCAATTATGAAACCGCCACGGAATTCTTGCCAGAGGAGCGCATCAGCGCATTTGAACAATTCCCCTTTGCTGTACAGGCATTACTGGCTGGTGATGTGGATGCGGTGATCATTGATGAGGTAGTGGGTATGGGCTATATGGGTGAAAACGCTGAACAGTTGGAACTCATTGGGCCGGCAATCAGCAGTGATGAGCTGGGTTTCATCTTCCCACTGGGAAGTGATCTGGTCGATCCGGTCAATCAAGCCATCCAATCGATGATGGCGGATGGTTTCTTAGCTGCTTTGAATGTCCGTTATTTTGGACCTGAATTTGATATCACCTATGATGATATTTTGCTAGAAGATTAAGTGAGTAATATGACAGGAAGGGATAAAAGTCCCTTCCTGTTTATTTTCTCCTGATAATAAAATCATGAACGGAAGAGCAAATTGATTGCTGGAACAGGATAGATCATGAATCAAAGCACATCCATTGAAATGAATCCCACACCGGTTGATTTAGGGAAACCAACGATCAAAGAAAGATTGTCCCAATTTCCCTGGTGGTTTGTGGCATTAATCCTGATATTAATTGGCACATTTACAGCGATAGCCACCCAACCTTCGTATACAGAAGCATTTAACTTTATTAAAGCCGGCTTGGGAATTACTATCCGCACCACCCTGATTGCATTCGTGATTGCTTTATTCCTGGGGTTGATCACGGGTTTAGGCCGAATCTCTCGTAATGTTTTCTTTAAAAATCTGGCAACCCTGTATGTGGAGTTCATCCGTGGTGTGCCCATGCTGGTGTTGATCTTCTTTATTGCATTTGTTGCAATCCCCGTTGTGGTGGGTGGAATGAATGAACTCGGGCATTGGTTTCAGACTCAGGGTTGGGATTGGATTGCTGGCCCATTTTTAGCCTTGGAGAATAAAGCGATCGAAATGAATGTACGGGCGATCATCGCGCTCTCTGTAACTTATGGAGCTTTTCTCGCGGAGATCTTCCGTGCTGGAATCCAGTCGGTGGGCAAAGGACAGATGGAAGCTGCCCGATCTCAAGGCATGAGCAGCGGACAGGCGATGATCTATATCATCCTACCCCAGGCAATTCGGAATGTATTGCCGGCATTGGGTAATGACTTTGTTGCCATGTTGAAGGATTCTTCCTTAGTATCGGTTCTGGCTGTACGTGATATTACCCAGGTGGCACGCCTGTATGCCGGACGATCATTTCGCTTTGAAGAAGCCTATACCATCCTGGCAATCTTATATCTGTGCATGACCATCATTTTATCGCTGGTGGTGAAATACATTGAAAGGAGAGTACGTCAGGATGAACGCTAACCCGATGATTGAAGTTAAGGATGTTTATAAGGTGTTTGGAAAAGTGGTCGCTCTGAATGGGGTCAGCCTGAATGTTTATCCTGGAAAAGTGGTGGTAATTATTGGGCCGAGTGGCTCCGGAAAATCGACTCTGTTACGGTGCATGAACCATATGGAAGTCGAAAATCAGGGTGAAGTGTGGGTCGATGGTGAACATTTGAATGGGGATCAGAAACGACTTAATCGCATTCGTTCCGAAATCGGTATGGTTTTTCAATCTTTCAATCTTTATCCACACCTGAGTGTATTGGAAAATGTAACACTAGCGCAACGAATTGTGCGAAAAACCGACAAACAGACTGCCAGTGCGATTGCCATGCGCCAACTGGAGAAAGTGGGCATTGTGGAGAAAGCCAACGCTTATCCAGGGCAATTATCGGGTGGGCAACAACAGCGGGTGGCAATTGCCCGTGCATTGGCCATGAAACCAAAAATCATGCTCTTTGATGAACCCACCAGTGCCCTGGATCCAGAGATGATCAAAGAAGTTCTGGATGTGATGCTGCTTCTGGCTAAAGAAGGTATCACCATGGTTGTAGTAACTCATGAGATGGGATTTGCACGCGCTGCAGCGGATGAAGTGGTCTTTATGGATTTTGGTCAGATTGTGGAGCATGGGACGCCTGGTGAGGTATTTGATCACCCTCAGCATCCGCGCACACAACAGTTTTTATCGCAGATATTGGCACATTAGAATTTAAAGAGAGAATACAGTTAGGAATCTCAAGTTCATTTGGGGATTCTAAAACAAAATCTCCAGAATTTTGATGTGTCAATCGTTTTGATACAATTGAAAACATTGTTGATTTGTTGATCAAAAAAGGTTGTTATTTTATTTTCTTTATTCGTTTATTGACTGATTTTTGGTTTATCAGGCACATAAAATTCAATGGTGTCGATCTTATCAAGTACGATTGTATCTCTTGGTTTGGTCAATAACCAGATGACAACAACGAGATCACCAACAGCTCCGGAGGTATTGATGACCAGGGCAACCAGCACCAAATTCAGGATTGAGGCTGGAATTACTGCCAGTAAGGGAATTCCAACGAGTGTGATCAGGATTAATGGGGCAATTCCTATGATCAGGTATTGCCTGCGGGGAAAATACCAACCGGGCATGGCTGCATAAGCATAAGCCCCCTTAAAACCTACCAGCGGCTTTTGTCCACTGAAGATCCAGAAGAACAACGCATGGATCCCTTCATGTGCGGCAAGAACGATAATGATGGTGAATAATAATTTTCCTAAAGCAAAGAGTGCTGAGGGTATACTCGAAAATTCGAAAGAAAAGGAAATGTCAAAGCTGGATCGGATTTGATTGGCAATCCAGCTAAAAAACAAGATAGAAATAATCAGTAAAATTAATCCAATCAGATTCAAGATGATGATTTGTTTCAGGTTTTTTAAGTCAAATTTACCTGATGGATGATAATTGGGAGGAAGAACCTGAGTAGCTTTCATAAACGATCCTAACGGTTATATTTCAATTCAAAGTCAAACAGGACATGAAATCCTGGTATTGAATTGAGATGATATAATTTTTTCATCAGAAGGGACATACGCAAGTACGTCGAGCTTTATTATACCTGCCCGGTGATGAAGAAATATCCTACTCTTTACAATTGATTGAATAATTTGAGGAGAGCGACAAGAATGGATAGGCAGCCGTTGCGCTGGATGGCGTCATTGTTGGTTTACCAGCGATCATCCTGGCACAACGTTTCCTGAAACGACCCAGAGCTGCCGTGAAGTTAAATTAGAAAAATCTTGAGGTGAATATGGCAATTGAACCTGGATTAATCCATGAAATTACGATTGTTGTTGAAGAAGAACATACAGCTGCTGCCATAAAACAGGATTCTGGTATTTGGCAGTTAACACCGGTATTGAGTACTCCTTATCTGGTGAGCTTAATGGAAACGGCTGCGCATGGTGCAGTTATTCCTTTCCTGGAACATGGGCAGAGTGGTGTTGGCGCGATGATTAACATGCGGCATAAGGCTGCTACACCGGTGGGTATGCAGGTACGGATTCGGGCGGAGTTAATGGAAGTTCAGGGTCGCAGATTGTTGTTTAAAGTGGAAGCTTGGGATGAGATTGAAAAAATTGCTGAAGGAGAACATGAACGCTTCATTATTAATTGGGAGCGGTTTATGGAAAGTGTTGAGAAGAAGCAGGGTAAAATTAAGAAATAAAATTTTTTTTCGGTGACATTTCTTGCCTTTTAATAATGGTATAATTCCGCCCATAAAGATAAACATTACAATATTGGTAAATAGAATAAGGATTGATGAGCATTACCGATAACATTTCAAAGCAAAAAAGCATATTACAAATCATGATGAGAGTACTCATCATTTTTGTGTTTTTTGTAAGCATCCTTCCGATTAATAAACCAGATGTCATTGCTCAGGAACCAGATAAATCTCAAGTTGTTTATCTGCCGCTGGTGTTCAAGAATTCATTAACCTCATGCCCTGAAGTACCAGAAGAATGGCTGTGTCTGATGAATTATTATCGTTCAATCGTTGGTGTGATTCCAGTTACCCAAAATAACACCTACAATTCCAGTATTTCCTTACACACCAATTATATGCTTTTGAATCCAACTCAGGAGAATATGCACACAGAATTTGTAGGCAACCCTGGATATACAGATGCAGGAAAAGCTGCTGCCAGTCAAAGTAATATGATCAAACTGATCGGGGGTACATATTTAACACAGAAACAATCAATTGATTTGTGGATGGCGACTCCTAATCATCGTTACAATATGTTGCATCCTGATCTCTCACAAAGTGGATTTTCAAAAATTTGTGATAACAAGAATTGCTTTTCAGGACTGAATATATTAGGATCAATACCAATTTCATATCAAGTTCAATATAAAAATCTCATTTACCCAGGGGATCAACAACAAGGAGTTCTCGCTTCCAGTTATCCAATCACCTGGGGTTTTTATATGCCGTGGACAAGCGCAACAAATGATAGCGATGAGGTTAGATTTGTTTCTGCTGCAATCAAAGATAAAAACAATAGAAGTATTGCGTATACTAAGACCGAACCTGATCATTCTGATGGAGTCTGGGATTATAATAATCAGGTTGTCATTACTCCCACTGTTGATTTTTTGCCTGCGCAGACTTATTGGGTAGAAATGACCGTTTTATATCAGGGTCGTAATTATTCGAAATCCTGGAGTTTTACCACAGCACCGTAAATTACCATATCTGAAAATTTTGTCAGAATTTTCTCTTGCTTCTTTTTTGAAAATGGTATAATATATACAAGTTGAGTACCTGGGTGCCCCCCTCACCCCGGTACTCAGCGTTTTAAAGCGGGGTGTAATTTAATGAATTCGTTTGAAAAATTATCCTATTGCAATTTTCTGAAACTTGATTAATATGAATATGAACCATCACAAGGAGGTCGATATGGATCGGCGCCAGATATTTTTCAGTTTTGTTATAGGAGTTGTAATCTTGTTCACCGTGGGTTGCACTTTCCTTCAAAATGGTGTTTCCACACCAACTCCCCTGGATCAGCAACCTGGTGATCCAACTCCTCGTACAGTCCAGATTGATCCTGCCATAACCATAAGTGATCAGACAGTCACCATCTTTCTGGTGGCAATAGAAGATAAAGGCATATCTGGCATTAAAATTGGTTGTGATGACAGCTTGATACCCGTAGATGTCACTGTCAGTTCAGACCTGGCATCCCCATGGAGCGCACTCTCCGCTTTGTTAAACCTGGATGAAACCTACTTCGGAGAATCCGGCTTATATAATGCATTACACCAATCAAATCTCGAGATCCAATCGTATGAAACCTTTGACGGGAAGGCGAAAGTCTACCTGGAAGGAGAATTGATGCTGGGGGGTGTTTGTGATACTCCACGGGTGGAGGAACAAATTTTGGCAACCATACTGCAGGAAGATCAGATCGAGGAGGTGGAGGTATATGTGAATGGTGTGTTGTTGCAGGAGGTTCTATCGTTGAAGTAGATAATTAAGCTGATAGGTCATGGGTCATAGGTGATAGGGAAAAACTGAACAATGATTATGGGGGATACTTATGATGGGAAAAAATTTGAACTATGATGATAGGGGATTATTATGATGGACTATGATGTATGAACTATGATGTATGAACTATGATTTTCTCATCATAGTCCATCATAAAATCAGATAAATCATAGTTCAGACAATTGCTGTACAATCTAATCAAGTGAAACAATGACCAGGTACAGTTCCCTACACCACTATCCCTACCTTTTCTACCATTATGTTCTCCATAGGGATCGACCCCTGCTGGCGAGCTATAAATTGACGTATCGCTGCAACCTGACCTGCCAGCAGTGCCCATTTTATTCCATGCAGGCAGAAGATTTGCGTTTTGAGCAGGTATTGGATATCCTGGAACGTCTCTATCAGCGTGGTAATCGTCTGGTGGTGCTGGAAGGGGGAGAACCAATGCTGTGGAAGGATGGACCGTATTCCATTCATGATGTGGTAGCTGCGGCCAGGAAAAAATTCTTCAGTGTGGGCATGACAACCAATGGTACCCTGCCGTTGGACGTGGATGTCGATACCCTGTGGGTGAGCCTAGACGGGCTGGAAGCCACTCACAACGCCTTGCGTGGCGCACCGATTTTCTCAAGGATCATGGATAATATCAAGAGAAGCCAGCACCCCCGTTTATTTGCACACATCACCATTAATTCGGTCAATGCGGCTGAGATACCAGAGTTGATTCGATTTTTACAGCATAAAGTGCGCGGGATAACCGTGCAATTCTATTATCCTTACAACCACCAGGATGAGTTGTTTCTGGATTTTGACAGGCGGGAAAAGTTGCTGGAAGAGATTATTCAGCTTAAACGCACTGGGTTTCCGGTTCTTAATTCCTTTGCGGCATTGCAGGCTTTGAAGCGTAATACCTGGCGGTGCGATGATCGTTTGATCGATAATGCCAATCCGGATGGTAGCATCACACAGGGTTGCTACCTGAAGAATCGGGCTGATATTGATTGTTCAAAATGTGGTTTTTCTCCCCACACAGAAATATCATTGGCCTGTCAGGTGAATCTGCAAAGCATTCTTGCCGGGCAAAGGATATTTTTCTAACGGGTTGATTGTCACGATTCGTCCGGAAAATCCTCCCTTAATACTTCTATGCATTCAAATCCATTTATAATGGATATTATTACTGATTAATAAGGTGAATAATGGTTTATTTATTGGTTGTTTCCATCATTTGGGCTTTTTCTTTTGGTTTAATCAAAAACGCATTAGCAGGACTGGATGCGAATTTTATTGCAGCTGCGCGTCTCTTGATTTCTTTGTTGGTGTTCATCCCTTTTTTACGAGTGAAAAGTCTCACAAAAAAACAGACCGGTTGGCTGTTGCTGGTGGGGGGGGTTCAATATGGGGTGATGTACATTGCTTACAACTACGCATTCCAATACTTAAAGGCGTATGAGGTAGCTTTATTCACCATCTTTACCCCAATATATGTAACCCTGATGAATGATGCCATTCGAAGACGCATGCATTGGGTCAGTTTGCTGGCTACCCTGGTAACGGTGGTTGGGACTGCCATCGTCCGGCGTGGGGGTGTGATCCAATCCGATATTCTGACAGGTTTTTTAATCGTACAGATATCAAACCTTGGTTTTGCCTTCGGGCAGGTGTATTATCGCGAGATCATGGCTGGACTGCCAATCGGAAGATTCGATAACCTGAAAGTATTTGGTCTGCTCTATCTGGGAGGTTTTATGACGGCTGGTCTTTCTGCTGCTGTATTCACACCCTGGCAGTCGTTCGCCATCACCAATGAACAAATCATGGTTCTGGTTTATTTGGGGGCCATCGCATCCGGTCTCAGCTTCTTCCTCTGGAATGTTGGCGCACGCAAAGTCAATGCAGGCTCACTGGCAATTTTCAATGATCTCAAAATTCCTTTGGCTGTGATTGTTTCTATCGTATTTTTCGGTGAGCAAGCCAGCTGGTTTAATTTAATCGTCGGTGGTGGAATTGCTGTGGCAGCGCTCCTCTTAAATGAATGGTATATTCGCCGACATAAAAAGTTCCAGGCAGCCCCTGCGCAATAATATCCACGAGAAACCTTAACCCAGCAGGTGTTTGATGGCATTTAACCCGAGGATGTATGAATACCAGCCAAACCCGGCGATGGTGCCCTTGCAAACCGGGCTGATTAAAGAATGCTTGCGGAAATCCTCGCGTGCCTGTGTGTTGGAGAAGTGGATCTCGATCACAGGAATGGAAATCGCAGCGACTGCGTCGCGCAAAACCACGGATGTGTGGGTATATCCACCTGGATTGAACAATACCCCGACCGCCCAGTCATCCGCTTTATGTAAGGCTGTCACTAATTCACCCTCACCATTAAACTGCTGACACTCCACAATTAAATCATGCTTGCGACCTAATTCCTGTAATGCCTGATCAATTTGCGCCAGTGTTTTGTTTCCGTAGATTTGTGTTTCGCGTTTACCCAATAAATTCAGATTTGCGCCATGTAACACCAGAATTTTATTCACATCAGATTCCTTTCACTTTTAAGGTGTGTGTTCAGGTTGAAGCTGTACCAGCACACTGCGTACCAGAGATGGATCTACCTGATATCCAATCCCCGCTTTTCCGATTTCCAGAGGAAGAGAAAACTGCACCACGCCACCAGCACGTTTTTTGTCGTGCTGCATAAGCTGCATGACCTGATCCAGACCAATCCCAGCTGGAATATGGGTTGGCAGACCAACCTGGATGAGCGCTTCGAAAATCGATGTAGATAGTTTCTGGGTGTGTGCCACCCCGATCTGTTCAGCTATTTTGGCTTCCGCAAGCAATCCGACGCCAATTGCTTCCCCATGTTTTAAGCTGAAACCCGACGCTGTTTCAAGTGCGTGCCCAACTGTATGACCCAGGTTAAGGACAGCACGGTAGCCTTTTTCCAATGGATCCTGGCAAATAATGTTAATCTTGACAGCTATGGCAGCTGTTACAATTTTTGTCAATTGTTCCTGCCAGTTTTGGCAGCACAGGTTGAATAAGGCGGGGTTGGCAATTACACCGTGTTTGATGACTTCCCCCATGCCATTGCGGACTTCATCAGCGGGTAAAGTGTTGAGGCAATCAGGATCAACCACTACGAATTGGGGGGCATGAAAGGCACCAATCAGATTTTTACCCTGAGGTAAGTCTACCCCGGTTTTACCACCCAATCCGGCATCTACCATAGCCAGCAAGGAGGTTGGGCAAACAATCCAGGGCACACCGCGTTTATAGGTTGCTGCGGCAAAACCTGCCAGATCACTGACCACACCACCACCCAACGCCAACACAGTGCTGCTGCGTTCCAGACCAGCTTCCAGAAATGCCTGCCAAAGAGATTCCAGCGTAGCGATTGTTTTATGTTTCTCGCCAGGTGGCAGTTCAACGAAACTGGTTTGATATCCAGCGCGATGCAGGGCGGTCAGCAGCGATTCACGATAACGGGCAGCCACATTGATATCACTGACCACCACGATTGGACCTTTTAAATCTTTCTCAAGACAAATTTCTCCAACCTGGCGCAATAACCCTGGAGAGATCATGACATCATAGCCGACGCCTATCCCGTCTACGTGAAATAGTCCCAACCGGCACTGGGCACTCGCAAGCATTTGACCGAGGTCGAGCCCATCTATCTCCAAAGGAGTAAAGGATTGGTAATGCTGGCTACGTTTGGTTAGTAGGGTTCTTAACGCTTCTCCTGGATCATCTGCCAACAAAGGTCTTTTCTGTTCAGCCTGGCTCAGACGTGACAACAAGGTATCGTAACTAGCGGTTAAACACAAAACCTTACCAGCTGCTTGTACAGCTGTACGGTTTTCCTCAGCCAACAAAGCACCACCCCCAAGGGCAATCACCGCATGGGAGGATCCCTGAATGACTGTTTTTAGTACTGACATTTCAAAAGCTCGGTAGGCAGCTTCCCCCTGGTATTTAAAAATATCGGGGATACTGCGTCTAACGAAAGTTTCAATGCGTTCGTCCAAATCAATGAAATCACGGTGGAGACGCTGTGCCAGTGCCTGTCCCAGGCTGGATTTGCCACTACCAGGTGGTCCATAAAGAAAGATTAGTGAACTACCCATCGTTAGACTTCCCACCAGGTATATGTTTGTTGTTTCAGTTGCAAATCAGCCAGACAAGCTTGTCGTAATAATTGAAAGCGTGGTTTCATTTCTGCGATTGAATCACCGCCTAATTTTTCAATCAGCACATCCGCTATCACGATTGCAGCCATCGCTTCAAGAATCACGACGGCGCGGGGTACCGGGCAGAAATCAGAACGTTCATAGACAGTTTCAGTCTCTTTTCCCCTGGCGAGATCGACTGTGTGTTGAGGGGTTAAGGTTGTGGCAATCGGTTTCATCGCCACCCTTAACAAAAGCGGTTGTCCGGTGGTTACGCCACCTTCCAGACCACCATCACGGTTACTGGGGCGTATAATCTGATCATCTTCCAGTCTAATCGGGTCATGCACCATGGTGCCTGGAAGCGCTGCATTGGAAAATGCTTCGCCAATTTCAACTCCCTTCATCGCCTGCACGCTCAACATTGCTGCAGCGAGTCGGGCATCCAATCGGCGGTCGTATTGAACATACGATCCTAAACCAGGTGGCAAACCGAACGCGACTACCTCAATGACTCCACCCAGGGTATCTCCTTGCTGCATGGTCAACTCGATGGCTGCCCGCATGGCTGCATCAGCATCCGGGTGCGGGCAACCGCTAGTAGTAGTACGGGCATTGTTGACACGTTCTTCATAAGACATTTCATTCAAGTCTGCCTGAATAGTGCCTATGGCGCTAACATATCCGCCAATTTGAATTCCAAATTGAGCAAGAAACTGGCGGCAGAGAGCGCCGACTGCCACTCTTGAAACCGTTTCACGAGCAGATGCACGTTCCAGAACGAGACGTATATCCTGCATGCCATACTTTATCAATCCGCTCAAGTCAGCATGTCCGGGACGCGGGGTGGTAAAGCTTTCTATTTCTTTGCCTGCCCAGCGGGAATGGTCGCGATTCTCCACAACAAGGGTTACTGGTGCTCCGAAAGTTTTTCCTGCCATCACTCCTGAACGAATTAACACTTGATCGTTTTCAATGCGCATCCTGCCGCCAGTGCCTAACGTTTTTTGGCGCCTAGCAAGATCAGCATTGATTTGGTCAACATCCACCGGTATACCGGCTGGAAACCCATCGACAATGGCAGTCATTTGGTGACCGTGTGATTCCCCGGCGGTTAAAAAGCGAAGAGTCATCGTTCTTCCTCCAATTCTAGTTTTTGATTTAGTACTTCCTGCATTTTTTCCACAGGCACCTTGATGCCTGTCCAAATCTCAAAAGATAAGACTGCCTGGTGCAACAACATCCCCAATCCATTAATCGCTGTTGTTTTGTTTTTTTCTGCTAATTGCAATAAACGGGTTTTTGGGGGATTATAGATCAGGTCAAAGACCAGCATGCCTGCAGGTAAAGCGACATCATCCCCAAGCGGGCTTTGATCGATATTAGGTGCCATCCCGACCGGTGTGGTATTCACTAGCAGGGAAAAATTCTTTAAGAATGAATGATTGGTTACTGCTTCCCAATGAGCAGTGTGGAGATTGGGATGATGGAAGCTCTCCGACAGCAGGGTTGCCTGGGTAAGTCTTCTGGCAGCTATGGTTACTTCCCACCCCTGGATGTTCAATGCGTACACAACCGAGCAGGCAGCACCGCCTGCACCTAACACAAGCGCATGATCACTGAAAAATGTATGTCCGGTTGAACAGTGTTCTAAATACTGACTAAATCCGGAGGCGTCGGTGTTATCTCCGATCAACCTCTCGTCCTTCAAAAAAATGGTGTTGACCGCTCCAATTACCTGAGCGGAGGTAGTTAACCCATCCAGATATTGTATAACCTCTCTTTTATATGGAATGGTAACATTCAATCCATCCAATTTTCCAGAACGTAGTTTTGCAACTACCGGTCCGATTTGCTGAGGGTTAGGCAGAGAAAATAATGTGTATGTACCAGTTAATCCACTGTTCCCCAGGGCGGTTTGATGGATGAGTGGTGAGTAACTATGCGTTAATGGATAACCAATCAATCCTAATCGCCAATTTTTTCTGATTTTCATAGTGATGTACCTGTGTGTTGCAGCAGATTGAAAAAAGAAGGGAAAGATTGGTTGATAATTTCAATATCTTCAATCGTAACACCATGTTGAGATGCCAATCCAGCGACTGCAAGCGACATAGCCAGACGATGATCACCACAGCTTTGTGCAGAACCACCTGGAATCCGCTGGTTTCCCCGGATGATAAATCCATCCCGAGTTTCTTTAATCATTATTCCAATGTTCTGCAATTGCTGGCATAAAGCTTTGATTCGATCTGTTTCTTTATAACGTAACTCGGCAGCATCCTTTACCACAGTCTCCCCCTCAGCACAGGCTGCTGCTACTGCAAATATTGGGAATTCATCAATCATTCGTACTACCAGATCACCGGACACGGTAACGCCCTGCAATTTGCTGCTACGGGCAATGATCCTGCCCGTTAATTCTCCAGCAGTTTGAGCGGTGATCTGCACGTCCAGATCTGCCCCCATGGATGTTAGAACATCCAATAATCCGGTGCGAGTTGAATTCAAGCCAACTTCTTCCAAAACTAATTTTGATCCCTGGGTGATTATGGCTGCGACAATCAAAAATCCAGCTGCAGATATATCCCCTGGTAGGTCCATCGAGAGTGGGTTAAGTGGTGTGGAAAAATATGGCATGCGAATGGTTAAACCATTGATTTGCAATGGTACACCCATGGCTTTTAACATCCGTTCACTGTGATCACGGGAAAAACCAGGTTCGTGGATGATAAGCTCAGATTGAGCAGCCAGACCGGCCAATAACACACAGGTCTTTACCTGAGCACTTGCCTGTGAAAGCCGAATCGTTCCCCCGAGCAACCCTTTTTTTGGATCACGTGCTGTTAAAACCAAGGGAGCTGTTCCTGTGTTAGATGCGGAAATTTTTACGCCTAATTTTTGTAAGGGTTCGACAATTCTGTCCATTGGCCGTTTACGAAGTCCTGGACTGCCGTCCAGCGTGACACCAATCCCGGAGGCAGCCAATGCGCCAGCCATCAAACGGATTGTAGTTGCGGAATGACCACAATCCAACGGATCGGTCGGGGTTGTGAATCCCTTCAAACCCTTGCCTTGGACAATCAGGGTATTCTCATCCAATGTCCATTTTATATCCAGAGCAGAGAGGGCGGTTAACATTACACTGGTCACTCCGGAATCGAGGAAATTAGTAATCCGGCTTTCTCCTTCTGCCAGTGCTGAAAACATCGCCGCACGATGCGACAGTGATTTATCGCCAGGGATATTAAAAGCAGTAGAGGGCGAGAATTGGGCTATTAATCCCATTGTAGGTGAAATAAATCGGTTCATGGAGTTTCTCCATGGTTACGAATGTTTAAGTATTTGCTTCGACCGGTATTTAAGAGCGTTTCTAACTCATTAAGGTTTTGGGTAGCTAACAAATGCCGGATCTTTGCCAGGTGTTCAGAGAATTGGTCGATTGCAGTGAGAACATGTTCTGTATTGGTGCTTAATATGTCATGCATCATTTGCAATGAAGAACCTGCCAGGCGGGTTGTACTCCGCCAACCGCTGGATGCCAGGGGGGCAGCTTCCTGAAGAGTTGAGAAAGCCAATGCATTGGCGATCAAATAGGGAAAATGACTGGTAAATGCTACCCATTGATCGTGGGTTGCGGCATCCAACCATAAAGGTTTTGCACCTATGGCCTGCACTAACTGTTCTGCTAATGCACGACTGGCTGGTGAGGTGTTGGTGCATTGCACCAAAACAAATGGATTGTTTTGAAAAAGGCCGGCTTCAGCGTTTTCCAGGGTAGATACTTCTTTTCCACACATCGGATGCCCACCGATTACTGAGAATTGCTCTGGTAATGTCTCTAAGGATTTGCACACCTGTGCTTTGGTTGAACCCAGGTCCATTACCAGGGCACCATCTGGAATCCATACGGGAAGCAGCGGAATAATCTGGAGAATTGCCATAACGGGTACAGCGAGAATGATGCCATCTGCTTGCGGTAGAATTGCTTGCGGATTCACACTTGCCTGGTCAACCACTCCTTGTCCCAGAGCCTGTGAAACTGTCTGAGGGTCAAGATCAACCCCCAATAGTTGCGCGCATTTACCGCGTAATGCCAATGCCATAGAGCCACCTATCAATCCCAATCCCAGTATGGCAATCTTTTTCTGCCGCAGATGATCATCGATATGCACTATTGTCTCCCAGCTTTTGAAGGTGCCAGGCTGCGTCCGACTGCTTCACTGATCTGGCGCACCTCCTGGATCATGGTCTGAAAACGCTCAGGGGTGAGAGATTGGCCACCATCCGATAAGGCTTCCTGTGGGTGGGGGTGTACTTCCACAATCAAACCATCCGCACCAGCGGCGATTCCTGCGCGAGCAATCGCGGTGACATATTTCCAATTACCAGTGCTATGACTGGGATCAAGTATTACTGGCAGGTGGTCATGCATTACGTGGCGGCGCTTTCAAACCGCGCACTTCACCTTATTCTTTTCCAGGAATGGGGGAAGA
>Ga0351853_1153_pt1 | contig 18080 bp, 12 predicted proteins | sample BONcelHFGM3001C8_FD_206799 | JGI IMG/M metagenome (GOLD analysis project Ga0351853, IMG submission 206799) | Enriched cells from coal bed in the Powder River Basin, Montana, United States - BONCAT cells FGM rep2 HSBNCT.FGM.300.1.C8 ... | reverse complement strand
CCTGTACTCCAACAAGCGCGGGGCAAGCCCACGCGGGTATCTGCATCGCGACGAGTCTTCCACAAATCGCGCAAGTCGATTCAGTTTGGCACCAGGCCGATGTTGCGGAGCGTGTCGAGGGCGTCGACGATCTCGGGGGCTGCGCGGGTGCCGATACGGTCTGCGCCGGCCAGGAGGAACACCATCGCGTTCTGCGGACGGGGAAACTTGACGCCAGCGACCTTCAGCCGCACCGGCGTGCCTCGCACGGCCTCGCGCATCACCAGGAACTGTTCCAGGCTGGGCCCTTCGAACTGCCCGCTCGATGTCTTCACATACTCGACACCGGCCTCGGCCACCAGTTTGCCGGCCGTGGCAATCTGGTCGTGGCTGAGGTAGCAGACTTCCAGGATGCACTTGGTCACCGCCTGACCGGCCGCCACCTTAAACAGCCGCAATTCCTCGGCAACCGCCTTGTGGTCGCCGCTCTTCAGGGCGCCGATATTCATCACCATGTCGACGGCCGTGCATCCACGGCGGACGGCGTCTTCCACTTCGAAGGCCTTGACGGAGGCCGGGGCGCTGCCGAAGGGAAAGGCGATCCCCGTGCCGATTTCGACGTCGTCGATGCCAGCCAACTCGTCGCGAACCAAGGGGGCCCAGTAGGCGCTGCTGGTGTAGAAGGCGGCGAAGCCATAGCGGCGAGTGACGGCACAACCTTCACGAACCTCGGCTTCGGTCGTCTGCTTGGGCAGGATCGAGAAATCGAGGGTCTTGGCAAGGGTTCGTGCGTCGAGGTGTGTGAAATCGATCATGGTTCAGTCCTTCGCCCTGAAGGGGGCAACTGTCTATCAACCCGGAGCATCGCCCTGGGACGCGGGGCGGACAAAGGCATTGGCCGGAGGCCCTGCTGGCCTCTCCGGTTTCGTGGGTGAGTATGGCCGTTGGCCAAAGGATATCCTATTGCATCAATTTCCTGGGGCGTTGCCCCAGGCTACGGTGAAAAGAGGCCTTCGGCCAAACAATCTCGAGATCTGCGGAACTTCAAAACGGGCGAAGGAGGAACGGGAGAATACGACTTCTGTCCTCGCTTACGCGTCGGGTTTCCATGTTCTCGCTTGAACTGCGGGGGGCGTAGCGTTGCCGAATAACTGTATCAGATCCCGGGCGTGGACGCAGCCGTCGGAGAGATCGAGTCCGCGGGCCTCGGATCGAAGGTGCGCTTGGGGGCCGTTTGGGTCGCCGAGGCAGGTGACGATTACGTCGGCCAGGCTCAAGTCTTCGCGCTCCGTGTAAAGGTTCGTCGTGGCCACCACGTGCATGCCCGCGGCCTTGGCGGCGACGGCGCCGTTGTGGGAATCCTCGAAGACCACGCACTCCTCGGCCAGCAGTCCGCCCCGCTCCAGGCCGAGCAGGTAGATGGCCGGGTCGGGCTTCTTCTTCGGTACCACGTCGCCGGCCAGCACAAACGCAAACGGAATCCCTTGGAGCAGAGTGCCGGCGATGGCGCGGGCCGCCCGTTCGTTTGAGGTCGTGCACACACCGATCGTCAATCCCAGATCGACGGCCTCTTCCATGATCCGGCGGACGCCGGGGCGCAGAGGCAAGGAACCGCTCTCGATCAGTTCGATGAAAATATCGGTCTTGCGCCGGTGGAGTCGTTGGATCAGGTCAGAGACCTCGTCCGGGTTGATCTCGGCACCAAAACCCTTCGTGTTCAGGTAGTGGGTCATCCGCTCCTTGCCGCCGCCGACCTGGAGCAATTCGTGATACTCCTGGACGCTCCACTCGACGTTGAAGCCGAACTCTGCAAAGGTCTGGTTGAATGCCACGCGGTGCCCGTCGCGCTCGGTGTCGACGATCACCCCGTCCTGATCGAAGATGAAGGCTTGGATCTGGCTCATGCTTTTCCTTCGCAGCCGAGGAGGTCCATCCAGCAGTTGACGCGCTCGATCACGGCCTGCCTGGCCGCGATGTCGATCTTGCCCGGGTTGTATTCGTTTCGGTGGGAGGTGATGTAGTCGTAGGTGGCGTCGATGAGTGCGTATTTCAGGTCGGTGGAGACATTGAACTTCGCGCCGCCGAGGGCCACGAGTCGCCTGACGACTTCCGGTTTCAGGCCGGTTCCGCCATGGACGATCAACGGAGCCTTGACGGTCTGGCCGTTGACGATTCTCTGGATCTTCTCGAACCGGTCGAAGTCGATCTTGGGGTTCTCGGTCGTGTACACACCGTGGGCCGTGCCGATGGCGGGCGCGAACAGGTCGACCCCGCTCCGCTGGACGAACTCCAGCGACCGGGCCGGATCGCACAGTTCGGCTTCAGTTTCCGCAACCCGCACCTGGTCCTCCACGCCGGAGACGGTGCCCAGTTCGCCCTCCACGGTGACGTCTCCCAGCCCGTGACAGAAGTCGGCCACCTCGCGAGTGACGCGTACGTTTTCCTCGAAGTCGAGCTTCGAGCCGTCGAACATGACGTTTGTGTAGCCCAAGCTGGCGCAGTGGCGGCAATAGTCGGCGTCGGTGCAATGGTCCAGATGGAGGCAGACGGGAACCGGGGCTTTCTGGGCCAGCGCCCGGTAGGCGGCCACGAGCACTTCGGGGTGGAGAAATTTTGTCGGAGTGACCGAGGTCTGAACGATCACGGGCGTGCGGCGGGCGACGGCGGTCTCGATCACGGCCTCCATCTGAATGATGTTGGTGACGTTGAAGGCGCCGACGGAATAGCCGTGCGTCGCGGCGTCGACCAGCATTTTCTTGGCAGAGACAACCGGCATGAATACGATCCTCACTGATCGCGTTTGTTGACATCTTTGACGAGTTGGCCGAAACAGAGAGGAATTCTGACCTTTTCGCGGCTTTGATGCAACTCCCTGCTCCGCCAACTGCCGACTTTTTTCTGGCTGCGTTACTCACTGTTCGACATCGTCGGGCGGGTAGCCCGTCCGTTCTTTGATTCTTTTCCAGAAAGTTTGGCGGTCGTGCTTCCGGACAATGAGATTGTGCAGCTCGGCGGACAGTTGCGGGTTTTCGGCTCCAAGCCGTCGGACCTTCGCCGCGAAGTCGTCGGTGTAATCATCGGGGTTGTCGACCAGGAGCGTGCCATTGATGTTGGGACAGGCAAGGAATACGAGGCCCCACCATCGATGCTTGTGCCATCGTTCGCAGTTGGTGTGCTCGCACGGAACGCCGAGGTCGTCCAGGATCATCTGAGCTGTGTCAGGCCAGACGAGAACTTGCGTGTGAACAGGAATGCCGAGAATACGATACTGAGCAAGATTTCTGTAGTACCAACAGTCGGGGCAATGTTCCACGAACCATGACCAATCCACGGCAAGAAACCAGATCGCGACCAAGGAGAAGACGGCAGCCCCAATGCGAGGATAGAGGAAGGCACCGCGCCGACGCCAGGCGACCGCCCACACGAGGAGGGAGATCGCGACAATAATCCCGGCGGCGACGGCATAGCCGGCCGTCTGGGCCATTCCCAGATAGAGGGCAAGACCGAGCGTTAGCGTCAGGGCCGATCGGAGGGTGAATTGCATTCTCAGCATAGGGTAAGGCTTCTTCAAAAGGGACGTTTCTTGAGAGTGAAGCCGTGTGTTCAAGGAAAGCGGTGACGAGTCCCCGCACTCCAAAAGGTGTTCTGTTGTGCGGTGGCGGGAGACCTACTGGTCAGTATCGGTGAGATTGTGCTGGTCTGCAACGCAAATGTGCGACTTGGGGATTGGCTGCACGAAGCGGTAGCCGATCGAAAGGCGAGGGTGAGCGGCGATATGATTGTCCGCCGCCTTTCGGCGGCGGATGAGAGAGAAGGAGAACAGATGTGGCCGGAGTTCCGGGGTAGTTACCAAACCGTCTTCCACCGGGACGAGCCCGGATGGGGATTGCGGGCGGCAGGTTCTCCGTCGTCGCTGGCGTTCTTTGATGTTGCGCTATGACCTCGCCTCAATGGGGCAATAACTTGCTGGCATGACCGGATTGTTGGGCCCTTTCAGGGCGACGGAGGTCCTGGGCGATCCCCACCCAGGGCGTTGCCCTGGGCTGGTATGTTGCGGCCCCTCTGGGGCAAAGGAAGATGCGTTGGTCGGATTTCGGTTGTGCCAGGAACGGAACTTCAAAACGGGCGAACGAGGAACGGGAGAATACGACTTCTGTCCTCGCTTACGCGTCGGGTTTTGAGGGCCTCGCTTACGCGTCGGGTTTTGAGGGCCTTGCTTACGCGTCGGGTTTCCATCAGTCCGTCTCAAGGGCCTCTTGGATTGCCTCCTTGAGGGCCTTTTCCGACTCGGGAACGACATTGGAGGCACTCGGTTCATATCCGCCTTGCTTGAAGGCCTCTTCGGTGCAGATGTAGCCGGTGGAGGCGAGGCCGTAGCCGGCGACGGCAACGAATGTGTCCGGGAGAACTTGCTGGGCGAAGTGCTGGAAGGCGACCATTGGTTCGCCCGGCAGATAGAGGATCCGCGCCGGGCCGATTTGCAGGCAGCTTACGTCCATTGGTTCGGCCAGGCGTGCGATGCAGGAAAGGACCCACGCAGCCTGGATTCTCGCCTCTGGGTCGGCCTGGGGATCTTCGAGCGTGGCCCGGTTCTTTTCGGGATCGCGATCGCCGTCGGTGCGGGGGACGAGTTGGAGCGGCACCGAGCGCCAGGCGATCTTGTCGACCGGCACAAGCCGGGTGGATTCGGCGGAGGCCTTCATTCCGGCCAGCAGGCGGTCGGCCAGTTCGGCCCTGGCGTGCGGCGTACCGTCGTTGTATTTGCCGGCGGTCACGTCGCCCGCGCAGCCGGTGAAGTAGATCTGAAACACGCCCTCTTCCTCCTGGAGCCGCTGGCGGGCCATGCCGGGGAAATCGTAGCTTGTCCGCCCGTCGCGATAGTAGGTCTGCGGGTGCGTGGCGTAGAAGTGCATGCGGACGATGGGCTTCTCGCCCTGGGCGAGCGTGACCGTTTTGAGCATGGGGTCGATGGGCCCCTCGGGCATGGCACGAAGCTCGGGATCGGTGCAGGCGCTCCAGCGGGTGAGCAGCGTTCCATCGTCGGTGAACACGCGGCGAATGGCCGCGATGCGGTCGACCTTAGCCTCGCCCGTGCCGACCGTGTCGAAAGGCTGGAGCCGGTCAAGAGACTTTTTGACCTCCGCGGCCAGGCAGTCGGTGACAACTTCCAGGTCTTTCAAGTTGCGATAGGGGGGCGGATTCTTCTGTTTCTGGAGGAGTTCCTGGGCGCCGGCGTCGTGGGGGGGCGCCGTGTGCTGGTGGACGCAGTGGACGGCCACATTCAGCACGTCGGTCTGGGCGGCGGCCGCCACCTTGCTGCGAAACATCGAGTGGGTCGTGTTTAGCATCACACACCAGTCGACGGCACACAGGACGTAGCGCTTGCCGCCCGCCTCGATCACAATGCCTTTGGCCAGGAGCGGATGCTCGATGGTTTCGATCGGGCCGGTGTAGAGGAGACTGCCGAGCGGAGGCGTGACGTCGGCCTGAAAGGTCGCGACACGGAGCGTGTCTTCGGCCGGAACGGACGAAGTCGCAACACCAATGACAGAAGCAAGGAAGACCAACAGCGTTGACAATCGAGGCATCCTGTTTCTCCGCGATAAGTTGTCTGGGAACACTAATCTGCACTAATCGACGCTAATCCAGCAGCCCGCTGGGAATGTGGGTGCCGGGCACGGCACGGGACTTCGAGTTATCGGCGCGATATCGGGCGACTGGTGAAGACCGGTGACGATTCGTGTTTCCTTTGATTCTTCTTTTTCGAGCAGGACTCCAACGGTAGGCTAAAGCCTGGACTGGAACAAGGGCGTGTTTGTTTTCGAATGCGGGAGGAAGAAGACGCAGGCTAAAGCCTGTACTCCAACGGTAGGCTAAAGCCTGTACTCCAACGGGAGGCTGAAGCCTGGACTCAGGCGGGGGCGTCACTGTTCTTGGAACTGGAGGGCGTACAGGTCGGCGTCTTTCATTGCGAAGCGAAGGCGGACGGGCTGGCCAGCGAGGGAGGAGACATCGTCGCCGCCTTTCCAGGCGACAATCCGGTCGATCTCGTTGCCGATCTGTTCGCGGCAGTCGTCGAGGGCGAAGTTGGGGATCGGCTTACCGTCGGCGGTTTGGATTTCCGCGCGGATGCCGCCCGGGGCCGACGTGGCGAAGTTGATCGAGAGGTGCTTCCCTGCGAAAGTGATCGGTTTGGTGAGCAGTTCGCCGCCGGCGTATTCCGCTCGGGCGGAGGCCAGGCCGTCGAGGCGCATCGAGTAGCGGCGAAGATGGGCCGTGGGCTGGGCGTAGTCCTGATTCACGTAGAGCGACATCTCCGCCGGGCCGGTCTGGACGATGTTGAGGGCGGGATAGTTCGTTCGCGAGACCCAGTTTGTGGCCCCGATTCCGGGCCGGATGAAGCCGCTCAGGAACGTACGCTGGTAGACGCTTCCTCCGCGGGTGGTCAAGAGGACGGCGTCGGACGTGTCGTTGAAGTACTTGGGATTGACGTGGATGGCCTTGGCCTGCTCCTCGGTCAGCACCTGGCGGCCGGGCATGAAACGAGCGGCCGTGGCCACGTAGATGTGGGGCGCGCGAAAGTAAGGATGAGTCTGGTTCGTGTAAAGGTGTTCGACGGGGGCGGGCCGGCCGTTCTGTTCATATTCCATCAGTACCGGGTCGGTCCAGGTGAGAAAATCGTCGCTCGTGGTGCGGCAGATGCGGCGGATCCCGTCGTTAAACACCCGGAAGTAGCAGAGATACTTCTGCTCCGCCGCCGACCAGAAGGCCAGGTTCTGGGAGTCGAACATATAAGGGAACGGGACCATCGGCTTGGTGAGAACGGCCTCCTGGCGGAGTTTATTCCAGTGGACTCCATCGGGAGAAGTCCAGGCGATCAGTCCGCTTTCCATCGTTCCGCCCAGAGCTTTGAACCGCTGCTGGGCGGGCACGCCGGGCCGGGTATCGAGGAGGGGCGAGAAGTTGTGCGTGACGGGTGCGGCATTGGCAAGGATGATGTTGTTTTTCTCGTGCCCGGGCATGGGGAACAGGTCGAGCTGCGGTTTGGTCCAACGGATGCCGTCTTTCGACTCGGCCAGGCAGTAGACCTCGCCAGGATCGCCGTCGGCGCCGGGCTCAGGTCGCCCCCGGTAATAGGCCATGAAGCGGTCGCCATCCTTGATCATGGTGCAGTACCCGCAGAAAAGGCCTTCCCAGGGCTGGTCGAACAGGATCACGGGCCCTTCGTCGCGCGGGCGGTTCAAAACGAGCTGCACGTTGTCGAGTTGGTCGATCAGGAAGTGGTCGACGAGAAGTTCGCGGCGGTTGCCCATGTCGATGGGCGTTGGCTGGCCTGCTGGAGCCTGCGGGCTGATGAGGGAGAAGGCGGCTGTGGTTGAGAGCAGCATCGTGCGCGCGAGCATGGTGGAGTCTCCTGGTGGGACAGTGCGGTTTCCGGACCGACAGCCTATCGCAGACGGGCGGCGGATTCAACCAGTCGAACTGCTGTGAGGCACCGCGATCGTGGCATGCCTCGTGCTTTCAGATGCCCGGCGTTGGCTCGTGTCGGCGGTCAAGAGCCCGGCTGGACTACGTTCGTGTCACAGGGCGGCAGGGCCGCCAGCCAATACGAGCTACCTTCAGAAGCCGGGCTGTCTTTCACGCCCCCCAAGTCGGCCGGTCCTGTCTCTATCGGGGGGAAAGTGCAATAATGGAATTGTACGTCTCAGCACACGCTGCCCCACGGCCGACTCGCCCGGCCAGCTTGGAGACTCACAAGATTTTCCGGCAAGTGCCGGAACTGCAAAGGTTTTTCATGCTCAACGAAACACTGAAGGATCATGTGGTCCGACGATTGCTGCCCCGCGTGCAGACGCCGGGCCAGTATCTCGGCGGCGAATTGCATTCCGTTCGCAAAGACCACGGGGCCGTGCGAGGAAAGGTCTGCCTGGCTTTTCCCGATACGTACGCCATCGGGATGAGCAACCATGGGATGCAGGTGCTGTATGCCGTCATGAACCGTCGCGACGACTGGGCGTGCGAACGTGCCTACGCCCCCTGGCCCGACATGGAAGCGCTTCTGCGTGCGGAAAACCTGCCGCTCTACAGCCTGGAGACGTTCACGCCGCTCTTTGAGTTCGACGTGTTGGGCTTCACGCTGCAGCACGATCTGTGCTACAGCAATGTGTTGACGATCCTGGATCTGGGCCGGATTCCGCTGTCCGCCGAGGAGCGGCCGCTCGAAATGCCGTTGGTGATCGCGGGCGGGCCGTGCGTGCAGAATCCCGAGCCGATGGCTCGGTTCATCGACGTGTTCGTCGTCGGCGACGGCGAAGAAAGTCTGCCGGCCGTCTGCGATGCGTGGCTCGAATTGAAGCAATCGGGGTTGTCCCGAGCGGAGGCGATCAAGAAGCTGGCGGACCGGCTTCCCTTCGTCTATGTGCCCGCGTGCTATCGCCCACAGTTCGACGCCGACGGCCGGGCGGGGGCGCCGATCGCCATCGGCGGCGAGGCGAGCGAACCGATTCGCCCCGCCGTCGTCAGGGATCTGGACAGCGCGGTACTACCCATCAAACCGGTCGTGCCGAACATCGAGTGCGTGCATGATCGGATCGCGATCGAGATCATGCGCGGCTGCCCGTGGCGCTGCCGTTTCTGCCAGGCGACGGCGATCAAGCGGCCCCTGCGATTCCGCACCGTGAACACGATTGTGGAGGCCGCGCTCCAGTCCTATCACAACACGGGCTACAACGAAATCTCCCTGCTCTCACTCTCGACCAGCGACTATCCGCATTTTGCGGAACTGATGCAGCGGCTTCAGGCGGAGTTTCGACCGCTGGGCGTGAGCATCGGTGTGCCGAGTCTGCGAGTGAACGAGCAGCTTCAGGCCGTCGGCGATCTGATGAATACCGATCGCCATTCGGGTCTGACGCTCGCGCCGGAGGCCGCTCGCGATGAAATGCGTCAGCAGATCGGCAAGCGGATCACGAACGAGGATCTGCTGGCCGGTTGTCGAAAGGCGTTCGAGAGCGGTTTTCAACAGGTGAAGCTCTACTTCATGTGCGGGCTGCCGGGCGAGAAACCGGCGGACCTGGACGGGATCATCGACCTGGCGGAAGACATTTCCCGTTTGGGCCGTTCGGTGCACGGCCGGCTGGTCCAGGTCGTGGCGAACGTCTCGAACTTCGTGCCCAAGCCGCACACGCCCTACCAGTGGAATGCCATGCCGCCGCGCGAGTACTTTCGCGAGGCGCGAGAACGTCTCTACCAGCGGAGACGACTGCGGACGGTTACGCTCAAGTGCCACGACATCGACACGAGCCTTCTGGAAGCCATTTTCTGCCGCGGCGATCGGCGGTTGGGCACGGCGATCGAGGCGGCCTGGCGGGCCGGTGCCCGCTTCGACGCCTGGAGCGACCAGATCCGCAAGCGTTTGTGGTGGGAAACGCTCCGCGAGCAGCAGGTCGACGTCGACGCGATCATCCACCGGCCCTACGCAATGGACGAATCGCTGCCCTGGGATCCGATCACGATCCGTCAAGGCCGAGGCTATCTCGAGCGGGAGCAGGAGCGGGCCGCGGCGTTGAAGTGTGAAGGGTGAAGTGTGAAACAGGAAGGTTGAAGGACGATTCGGTGGACTTGCAGTACCGGGTTCTGGCGGTCGATATTGACGGGACGCTTGTGAGTCAGGAGGAAGAGCTCACCACGGCGACTCGCGATGCGCTGATCCGTGCCGGCAAGGCGGGGATTCACGTGATCCTGGCGACGGGGCGACGCTATTCGCGGACGCTGCACCTGGTTGAGCCGCTGGGGATCGAGGTGCCGCTGATCACGGCGAGCGGGGCTCTGGTCAAATGCCCGCACTCGCACAGAACGCTCCACTGCAGTGTGTTTCCCAACGAGGTGATCCGCGAGATCGTGAGAGTTCTGGATGCGGAAGGCTATGACCCGATTCTCTGCGCCGACACGTACGGGCAAGGTTTCGACTACTACATGGCGCGGACGGATGCCAACGGTGTCGAACTGGCCGAGTATTTGCGATTGAATCCGCACAGCGGTTGCCTGCGGCCGGACCTGGTGCAGAATCCGCCGCCCGGCGTGTTCAACGGGTTCGCCATGGGAACCAGGGAGCAGATGCTGGAGCTGGACAAAAAGCTTCACACCCAACTGGACGGCAATTTGTCTACCCACGTGCTCCGCAGCCCGCGGTACATCGGGTTCATGTGCGAGTTCGCCCCGCGGGGCGTGACCAAATGGTCGGCGATTCGCCGATTGGCGGCCGACTGGAAGGTGCCGGACGAGGCGATCTGCGCCGTCGGCGACGACGTGAACGACATCCCCATGATCCGCGGGGCGGGCTTGGGGATCGCCATGGGAAACGCGCTCCCCGAGGTGAAAGCCGCCGCCGACCGGATCGCCCGCACTCAGGGTGAGGACGGCCTGGTGCAGGTTGTGGACTGGCTGTTGAAATAGCGTAGTCGATGTGAAAGAATCACTTGAATCTCAGGCGAAGTTTCTGGATTTCATGCTCTTGCCGGCGCCTTCGGCTGGGCGTTATTGGTATCTGCATTGAAAATGATCGCGGCCGACCAGCGGGAGGCCACAGAAAGCCGGGCTTCCGTTGGTCGCCCTCGCCCATTGACTGTGCAGGGGTCAATAAACGATTCTGTAGCGACGGATTCTGCCTGATGCACGGTTCTGAAATGGCACTGTCCAAGTCGTATGTTTTTCCTTGATTGTCGTGAGGAGCACGCGGATGGCATACAACTTCCGTTGCGGCGGAGCGTACGTTCTCGGCATGGTTTTGATTGCCCTCGGCCCTTTGTCTCGTGTCCACGCCGCGACACCCGAAGCCCTCCACCTCCTGCGAACCGGCAAATACGCCGAAGCCGAAGAAGCCTATTCGCTTGAAGCATCTCAATCACCCGCCGCAGCCGTGGGGCTGGCCAAGACATGCGCAGCCCAGGGGAAGCTTGAGAAGTCCGAGGCAGCTCTCGCGCCCTGGATAGGAAAGGATCCTGCGGTCGATACCGAAGCCGCGCGGATGGCGTTCGATCGCGGGGATCGGGAAGCGGCGGAGAAACTCGTCGAGGCCGTCCTGGATCGCGATTCGGCCAACGTCGCCGCCCTGTGGGTTCAGGCGGAACTCGAACGAACCTCCGGCCGGCGGAACGAGGCCGCGGCGATCTGCCAGCGCCTCGTGAAGTTCCACAACGAGTCGAAGATCAGCGACGCCGAAACGCTCCGCTGGATCGGACTGGCAGCGGCCAGGCATGCGGCCTGGAACTCGGCGAGCGATCAATTCCGTTTCCTCACGTCGGCCTTCTATCCGGACGTTCTTGCCCTGGAGCCGGACTTCTGGCAGGCCCACTACGACGCCGGACGACTACTGTTGGAAAAATACAATCAGGGCGATGCGGCCAAACAGTTCAGGGCGGCGCTCGAGATCAATCCGCAGGCGGCCGACGCCCACGTGGGGCTGGCCGAATTGGCTCTCTTACAACGGAAGGTGGAAGAAGCGGAGGCCTCCGTCCGGCGTGCACTCGAAATCAACCCGAGCCATGCCGGCGCATTACGGCTCCGTGCGGATATCGCGTGGCTGAATTCGCAATTCGACGACGCCTTGAACCACCTCGAAAACCGCACGCTCCCCGCCAACCCGGTGTCGGAAGAAACGTTGGGACGGCTGATCGCGGCCAAGATCGTGAGCGAAGGCAACCGGTGGCGCGAAGAGGGATCGGCGGCGCAGGCGATTCTGAGCAAGACTCTGCAGCAGAATCCGCAACCCGACGACTGCTACCTGGCAGCCGCCCGGTGGCTTGAAGTGCACCATCGCAAGCGCGAGGCTGCCGAGTTGCTCACAGGTGCGATCCAGGCTTCACCGGAGGAACCGCGCCTGGCGGCAGCTCTCGGGCTGATCAGGATGCAGATGGGACGGGAAGCCGAGGCGCGAGATCTGTTCCGCGAGGCCTTCGATCGCGACCCGTTCAATGTCCGGACCGGCAACATGCTCGAACTCCTCGAAGTGCTGGACGGGCTAAAAACGGAGGAGGTGGCCGGCTGCGTGCTGCGTTACGAAGAACGCCGCGACGGCCTGCTCGCAAGTTATGCGGCCGAGTTCCTCGCAAACGACTACCCTCGTCTCTGCCAGCTCTTCGGCTTCACGCCGTCGGAGCCTCCGCTGGTCGAGATCCTGAACGAGTCGCGCGGTGTGTCGGGGGCCCAGTGGTTCGGCACACGGATGACCGGCTTGCCTTACGTGGGGCCGGTGGCGGCGTGTACGGGCGATATCGTCGTGATGGTCTCGCCGAACGATCCGGCGATCGGCCAGAAGTTCAACTGGGCCGAAACGCTCCGCCACGAAATGGTGCACGTCGTGACGTTGCAGCAGACCGGCTACCGGATTCCGCACTGGTACACGGAAGGATTGGCCGTCTGGTGCGAGGGAAGGCCCCGTCCGCTGCCCTGGAACCCCTTGTTGGTACGTCGTGAGGCGGCAGATACACTGCTCAACCTTTCGAACATCGACTTGGGCTTCACCCGGCCGGACTCGTGCGAAGACCGGGCCCTGGCATACTGCCAGGCGGAGCTTTATGTGGAATACATGCTGAAGGGACGCACCGACCAGGTGCTGCGGGATCTTCTTGGAGCGTATGCCGAGGGGCTGGCGACGGGCGACGCCCTCGAGCAAGTCTTTGGGATCTCGTGCGAAGAGTTTGAGCGTGGCTACCGTCAGTACGTGGGGGAAGTGGCCGGCGCGATGGCCGACCTTCTGCCGGAAGTCGAGCGAACGTTCCCCGAATTGCTGGCTGCCAACCGGGAAAATCCGCAGGACGCGGATCTTGCAGCCGACCTGGCCCACGCCTACCTGCAGCGTGGGGCCCTCCGGGAGGCACTGGCCGAGGCGCGACGGGCTTTGGAGATATCGGCCCGGCACGCTCGGGCCACGTACGTGGCGGCTCGGCTCCATGTCCAGGCCGGGCGGCCGGAGATGGCCGCAGCCCTGCTCGAAGATTGCCTGGACGAGGAATCGCCGGACCTGAAGGTCGTCAACCTGCTCGCCGGACTGCGACTGAAAGCCCGGGAGTTTGGAGCGGCGGAGCGTTTTTACCGGCTGGGAAGACAGCACAATCCGAACAACCCGGCTTGGTTGCGGCACTTGCAGCGAACCTACGAGTGGCAGGGAGATGAAACCAAGTCGATGCAAGTCACGGCACTTCTGGCAGAAATGGACCCCAGCGACGTTGCCACCCGCAAGAAGCTGGCCCAAAAGGCCCTCGAAAGCGGGGATTATGTGGAAGCAGTGAAATGGGCGAACCAGGCGGTCCAGATCGACGTAAATGACGCGGAACTCCATAAGGCGTTTGCGGAAGCGCTGATCGGTCGTCATAATCGAAAGATGGCGCTTCGCGAGCTGGAGGCGGCTGTACGCCTGGAGCCGGAGGATATCGACTCACAGCTTGCGGTGGCGGAGACTCTTGTGGTTCTGGGGCGGAAAGAGGAAGCACGGGCGGTTTTGGCACCGCTCAGCGGTGCTGCTCTCGATCGGCCCAGGGCCGCCAGATTGCAGGAAATGCTGGAGGCAGCGGACCGACCGTGAATCGCAACACCCCCCCTGGAGGAGTAACCGGAGAGCCGGCGCCGAGTAAGGCCGTTTCGTTGGCCGATTTCCAGCAGCTCATCCGCGACATGTACTTCCGCAAAGACACGGAACGGGGCGTCGACGGGACGTTCATGTGGTTCATGGAAGAGGTTGGCGAGTTGGCCGCAGCCTTGCGCAACGGGACTCACGAGGAGAAGTCGGGAGAATTCGCAGACGTGCTGGCCTGGCTGACAACGATTGCCAACGTGGCGGAAGTGGACCTTTCTGAGGCGATCCACAAGAAGTACGGCTCGGGATGCCCCGGCTGTGGACAGTTTGTATGCACATGTCCCGATGCGGGGAAACCATGAGCCGCAGGGCAATCGATTCTCTTCTGATCGTGTTTCTGATTTCGATCGGTTCGGCTTCCGGTGAATCCGAGATTATCGCGCGCGTGGAGGTCGGATTCTCGGGGGCATATCAAGCAGGACTCTGGACTCCGGTACGGGTTCATTTTTCCCCCAGTGCCGACCTCGGGGGCGCGCAAATCAGTTTGATTGTGCCGGACGGCGACGGTGTGCCGTCCAGAATTTTGGCCCCCCTGCCCTCCCCTGCCCCGGACTCGATCCTGCTTTACGTTCGTTTCGGCCGGCTCCATTGCCCTCTGACGGTTCGCGTGGAACGGTCCGGGGCATTGGTGACGGAACGGACTTTTGAGGCAACCGACCAGCCGACGGCAAAAACGATTCCCGCGGCCCTGCGATCGAATCAGCAGTTGGTCGTCGTGGTCGGCACGGCTCCCTTGGGCATCGGCGATGCGATTGCCCAGATGCGCGAGCCGGCGGAAGAACAAACCAAGCTGGTCGAACTGCAGAATGCGACGGATCTCCCGGACCGATGGTTCGGCTACGAAGGCGTGAGCCTGGTCGTCCTATCCGGAACGGATTTGGACTGTTACGCGGGATTGGCGGCCGACGATGATCGCGTGGAAGCGATCGCGAAATGGGTTCGGCATGGCGGCCGACTCCTGGTCGCCGCGGGCGAATACGGAGAGCAGCTTTTTGGCCGGGAAGGCCCCCTGCGCGGCTTGTTACCGGGCACTTTCTCAAAGACGGTCCCCTTGAGCCAGGCTCGTGCTCTCGAACGTTTTGCGGACAGCGACGACAACCTGCCCTCGCGCGTGGGCGGCAAGATGCTGCAGGTTGCCCAGTTGACCGACGTCCAGGGAATGATCGCGGCACGAGAAGGCAACCTGCCGCTGGTCGTCAATCGAGTCTGGGGCTTCGGCCAGGTCATCTTTCTTGCATCCGATCTGGACCGCGGGCCCCTGGGGCAATGGGGGTCCCGGCCAAAGCTCGTGGCGAAGCTCTTGGGCTGGCCGGTGAAACCGGTCGAAGAGACGAACGACGACAAGACGATCCGGCACCCCGGCTATTCGGACTTGGCCGGTCAGTTGCGCAGCGGCCTGGACCAGTTCGAAGGGGTGTGGCGGATTCCCTTCGGGCTGATCGTGGCGGCGATCGTCCTCTATCTCCTGCTGGTCGGTCCCGGAGACTACTTCCTCTTGCGGAAGGTCCTGCGCCGGATGGAACTCACATGGGTCACGTTTCCGGTGATCGTGGTTCTGTTCTGCGTTCTGGCTTATGTCGTCGCCCGTTACACGAAAGGCGACCAGTTCCTGGTCAATCAGGCCAGCCTGATCGATGTGGACGTGGAAACCGGTGAACTTCGAGGCACCGCCTGGGCAAACATCTTCAGCCCGGAGACCTGTCGCACGGATCTGCGTTTCACGGTCCGAGACCAGGGAGTTGCCCCGGATGCGGACTCCAGACCGGTGACGGCCTGGCTGGGGCTGTCGGGCGAAGGCCTGGGCGGCATGGATCCGGTGACTCCACCTCCGGTCGTCTGGTCGGAACCTTACGACTTCCAGGACGACAACACCCTCTTGAGTCAGTTGCCTCTGCAGGTCTGGTCGAGCAAGAGCCTGACCGCTCGCTGGGGTGGCAAGATGGAATCGACCTTCGAGTGCGATTTGGAGGAGAAAGGTCCAATTCCGTCGGGCCACATCACCAGTCGTCTCGATGTTCCGTTAGCGGACTGCCTGCTCGTCTATGGGAATTGGGTCTACGAGTTGGGCACCCTGGCGCCGGGCCAACGGTTCCGCATCGGCGCCGCGGTTCCTCGCCGCGAACTGGCCAGTTTTCTCACCGGCCGAAAGCTGGTTTTCGACAAGGAGGAGGAACGTGCCACGCAGCGAGCGACTCGCTACAGCATCGAGAGCACCGACGCGGAGTACATCCTTCGGGCCATGACGTTCTTCGAAGCGGCCGGCGGTCGTCCTTATACGCATCTGGCGAACTCCTACCAGGGCTTCATCGACATGAGCGGCCTGCTGCAGCCGAACCGGGCCGTTCTGGTGGGCAAGGTCGCAGGCTCAGATACCGGCGCCCCGGACGACCGCACGCTGCCCTGCGATGTGCAGATCTCCCTTTCGAGCGACGGTGAAAGCGTGCCCATCCGTGAGAAACACACCGCGCTAGTGCGGTTCGTCCTGCCCGTCAAAGCAAACGAAAGGTAAGAAGACTATTGATGTTTGCGTGGAGAACGACCCGGCCGGTCAGCCTATTTGGCGCATTTGCCGGCCTCCCGCTGGTCGGCCTCGGTTCATTCGCCGTGCGAACGTCGATAAGAGACTGCAACCAAACGACGGAGTCGCCCACGGGCATCGACGTGCACAGTCGGTGGTTCTGCCACCGGCTCGATAAAGGAATCCCATGATTCAAACCAGAGACCTCACCAAGGCGTACGGCGAACTGAAGGCGATCAACAGCCTGAACCTCGACCTGGACGAGGGCGATTTGTTCGGGTTCATCGGACCGAACGGGTCGGGCAAGACGACGACCATGCGAATCCTCGCCACATTGTTGCAGCCGACGGTCGGCGAAGCGACCGTTTGCGGATATTCGATCTACACGCACCCGAAAGAAATCCGCCGGCTCATCGGCTACATGCCCGACTTCTTCGGCGTTTACGACGACATGAAGGTCATCGAGTATCTCGAGTTCTTCGCGGCAGCCTACCGCATCAAGGGCGAGGCGCGGCGAAAGAAGTGCAACGAAATGCTGGATCTGGTCGACCTGGGATACAAACGCAACGCCTTCGTCACCAGCCTCTCCCGCGGAATGACCCAGCGACTCGGACTGGCCCGCGTGCTGTTGCACGACCCCCAGGTTTTGCTCCTCGACGAACCGGCCAGCGGCTTGGACCCCCGGGCGAGAATCGAGATTCGCGGGCTCCTCAAAGAACTTCGCAAGCTGGGCAAAACGATCATGGTGTCCAGCCATATCCTCCCGGAGCTGGCCGACATCTGCAACAAGGTCGGGATCATCGAGCGAGGCGAACTCCTCGTGTCGGCCGAGGTCGCGGAGGTCATGCGGCAAGTCCGGCAATGCCCCGTGCTGGTCATCGAAGTTGTGGGCGACCAGGATGCCGCCGCCAAGTTGCTCGAGGGGCACAAGTCGATCGACAAGATCGAACGGAAGGAGGGGAAGTTGTTCGCGACCCTTGCCGAAGGCGTCCAGGATTACAGCGATCTGCCGACGTTGCTGATCCAGGGAGGATTCAAGATCAAGACTTTCAAGGAAGACGAGATCAACCTGGAGACTGCGTTCATGTATCTCACGAAGGGCATCACGGCGTAAGGCAAATCATGCGAATCCTCGTCACCGGCGGCACCGGTTACATCGGGAGCCACACCTGCGTCAGTCTGCTGCAGGCGGGTTACGAACCGATCCTTTTGGACAATCTCTACAACAGCAAGCCGGCCGTGCTCGAGCGGTTGGCCCGGATCACCGGCCGGAATCTGACCTTCTACGAGGCCGACATTCGCGACCAGCCGCTGCTGGAGAAGATCCTCGCCGGCGAGCAGATCGAGGCGGTTATCCATTTTGCCGGGCTCAAGGCGGTGGGCGAGTCGGTTTCGATTCCGCTCAGATACTACGAAAACAACGTGGGCGGGACGGTCAGCCTTCTCAAGGCGATGGACAAGACCGGCGTCCGCTCCATGGTCTTCAGTTCGTCTGCGACGGTCTACGGCGACCCGGAAAAGTTGCCGATTCCCGAAACGGCTCCACTCAGCGCCACGAACCCTTATGGCCGCAGCAAGCTGTTCATCGAGGAGATTCTCCGCGATCTGGCCTTTGCCGACTCGCGCTGGAGCCTTGTCCTTTTGCGGTATTTCAACCCGGTCGGCGCCCATCCGTCGGGACTCATCGGCGAGGATCCGCAAGGCATCCCCAACAACCTCGTGCCCTTCGTTGCCCAGGTTGCGGTCGGACGGCGGGAGAAGGTGCCGGTCTTCGGCAACGACTATCCGACGCCGGACGGCACGGGCGTGCGCGACTACATCCACGTCGTCGACCTGGCGGAGGGGCACGTGGCGGCCTTGAATACCCATGCTCGAGAGGCGGGGCTGTTCACCTACAACCTGGGCACGGGCAACGGTGCCAGCGTGCTGGAAGTCATCGAGGCCTTCGCCAAG
>Ga0351853_1149_pt1 | contig 18540 bp, 17 predicted proteins | sample BONcelHFGM3001C8_FD_206799 | JGI IMG/M metagenome (GOLD analysis project Ga0351853, IMG submission 206799) | Enriched cells from coal bed in the Powder River Basin, Montana, United States - BONCAT cells FGM rep2 HSBNCT.FGM.300.1.C8 ... | reverse complement strand
TGGCAGACAGATGTCAATTCCCCACTTGACAGCAAAGCAATAAATAAGGGGTTTCCGGCGCCGGCCCGATACCCCTGCATCTCCCCATGGCTCCACACCTATGTTGATTTTGAGGGGAACGTCTATCCGTGCTGCGCCGATGGATTTGTCACCATGGACATGGGAAACCTTAAGGAACAGCCCTTGAAGGATATCTGGCTTGGAGAACCCTATATGGAGTTGCGCCGCGCACTCCTGAAGGGCGATTTTTCACAGCACCCCACCTGTGCACGCTGCACGAACTGGAACATGAGCATCCGAAGAAATCCAATAAAACAAGGAGGCATGAATTATCTGCTCACAGAAGATGTCTACGCCTTCTCACTCATTAACGAAAAGCCCAAATCGCTTGTGCCCATGACCATGGACGGCTACATCAAGCGCATCGGGGAATTAATGGACGCGTCGCAACATACCGGCGCGGGTCTTAATTTCGTAAACAATCCCTGACGCAGCGCTTCAGCGCCCCGTCCGGTCTTCCACCTTCAACTGCAGCACGATGTGGCCCCAGCCGCCGCATTTCACGCCCACGTCAAAACACCCGGTTTCCTTGAAACACATGGTGTTGGGATCCGCACCCGCGTAGATAAGTTCGTTAGCCGCGAAAATGACTTTCTCCAACCCGGATAAAGCGTAAATGCAGATGCGTTTCGGGTTGAGTTTTGTCAACAGGTTGCCCGCTCCGTCGAACACAATCCGGTCGCCCACTTTGTGCCCGCTGTTGCAGTTGCAGGATTCCACCACCTCGAACACCAGGGTCTTGTTCATCAGCTCGGCGCCCTTTTCCATGACCACGGTGTTTTTGGGGTTGTCGCGGAAAAGCTTCATCTCCCCGTCCGTGTACCCCAGGTGCTGCTGCATTGCCGCCCACATTTGTTCTGGAACCGCCATGTTGATCCCCCTTTCTGTTTGCTGATATCCAGCGAGGAATTTGTTGAAAAACCCATAAATCCTTTTTTCCAATTCCCAAAAAGCAATCCGATAGAAGCGATTCCGCCAGTTTTATGGCGGAATCGCGGCCCCATAGTTTTGGGGAAGGCGCGGCGCAGCCGCAACCAGCCCCTATGCTTTTATGCCTTTGCCTTGCCCTATGCTTTTTCTTTTTGCGCGCGCTCCATGGCAATGAGGGCCGCGCCCAGGGCGCCGGCGATTTGCGGCTCCTCCGGGATATTGATTTTCGCGCCCGTGCGCTTTTCCAGGCTGTGTACGATGCCGGTGTTTTTTGCCACGCCACCGGTCATGGTCACATGGGGCACAAGGCCCACGCGGTCAATCATGCCGCCCACACGGCTGCAGATGGCCGCGTGAATACCGTTGATGATATCCTCCTTGGGCTGGGCCTGCGCCACAAGGGAAATCACTTCGGACTCGGCGAACACCGTGCACATGCTGCTGATCTCAATCTTGCTTTGAGACTTGAACGACAGCGGGCCCATTTCTGCAAGCTCGATTTCCATGGCGCGGGCCATGACTTCGAGGAACCGGCCTGTGCCGGCCGCGCACTTGTCGTTCATTGCGAAATCAATGACCTTGCCCCCGTCCTCGAGCTTGATCACTTTGCTGTCCTGGCCGCCGATATCGATGATGGTGTGCGTGTTGGGAAACAGCGCATACGCGCCGCGGCCGTGGCAGGTTATCTCGGTGACGGCCTTGTCCGCGAACGGCACACTGATGCGGCCGTAGCCCGTGGCCACGATGTAGCCGAGATCCTGTTTTGTAATGCCCGCCTTTTCCAGGGTTTCGTTAAAGCACTTCTCCCCGGACAACTTGCTGTTCGCGCCCGTGGGGATTATGGTATACGCTACCATCTTCCCCTTATCATCAACAATCACCGTGTCCGCGCTCAGCGACCCGATATCTATTCCCGCATAGTACATTGGTTTTCTCCTTTTACTTTCCCTGTCCGTTGCCTCAGAGCATTTCCATGAACGCTTCGAGGCGGGTCAGCAACTGGCCCTCGGAAAAATTGCGCTCGTCCACGCAGTCCACATCCAGGTGGATAACGGGCACATTCACGGTGGTCAGAACATCTTTGAACATGTTGCGCATGCCTCCGCTCTGGCGGCAGCCCCAGTGCGAGGGGTTCACGGCGCCGTGGCATTTAAACTCCACGGCCATTTTTTTCAAGAGGTCCAGGCGCCGGTCCGCCGGGCCGATGAGCGGGTGCGCCAGTTGCCTTTTGGCAAGCTCAACAAGCGGGTCGGCGCTCTCGTCCATGGGCTCCCAGAAAATATAATTCAACTCGTCGATGACCACGTTGGCGCCGTAATCGTCCTCAAGCTTTTTAATGAGGCTGTTGCGGAACTGGATGCGGTTCTGGATCCAAAGCAGGCGGAATTTCTCGTTGGCCAGGCCGGGGATGCCGTTGTCGTGCTTGTGCTGGAACTCGTCACGGTAAATTTTGGCCACCTCGACCGCGGCGTTGCTGCCGCCCAGCAGCACGTAGATGATGAAATTCTTCCAGTCGTCGCTGCGCGCGGGGCTGGGCGTGTTTTTGCAAAGATCCAGGGCCTCTACAATGTACTCGCGCGCCAGGTTATTGTTGTGCACGGCCGTGTGCAGCTTGTCCATATCCAGGGTGCGGCCGGTCTGGTCCGTGACAAAATCGATCATGGCGCGGTACTGCGTGACCAGGTAATCAAGAGATTCGGGCGTGTTCTCGTAGGGCGTGTGGATGAGGAAAACCTTTTTGCCGTAGATTTCGCCTACGCGGAGCAGGGCCTTGACCCCTCCGTCGCAGGGGAAGCTGGAGCCGATCAGCAAATCCGGCTCAGGGAACAGGCCCTGGCGCGCCGCGCCGATAATGGTGCGGTGATACGAGCAACTGTCCGTGGAATAGCCTTCGCTCTCGGCTTTCTCGAAATACGGGCGGCTCATGTTGTTGCCGGCCAGCATGGCGCCCACGAATTCGATAAAATTGCCAGCCACGCCCATGGCGTACAGGATTTCAAACGGCACGAACACCGTGGTCCAGGCAGAACCCCATTGGGGGTCGAACATGCGCCCGCCGATGCGCGCGATTTCATAGATGAACCGTCGGCGCGCCGTGACGTTTTCATCGAGCTTGCCCTTGAGCGCGACTTGCAGATCCGCAAAATATTGTTCAAGCATGGACATGTCTTAGTGGTCCTTTCAGAGATCGTCGCCGAGCACTTCGGCGAAAGCTTCGATGCGTGTCTTGAGCTGTCCCAGGCTGCCCAGTGTGCCGTCGCCCTCGAGGAACAGGGTGCTCAGGCCCGCGGCCTCGAGGCGCCGTTTCAGCTCGGGCACATCGTACAGCACGGTGTCGCAGAACTTGAGGGCATGGTGCACCACGCCCCGTGCGCCGAACGCCCTGGCGCGGTCAATCATGGCCTGGGCGCGCTCATCCATCATCATCATGCGCGCGCACGGCGGCTTGTCCAGGTAGCCTTGGGCCAGGTCCCGCAGCGGATCCGTGGTGTTGCCTACCGTGATATCAAAGAACCGGCTGCCCGTGCACATGTCTTCAAACACAACGTCCAGACCGCAGTCCTCCACAAATCCCACGACTTGGGGATTATGCGCGGGACTGCCGGCCATAATCACCCGGGGCCGGGACGCGCCAACGGGCGGTTCGGCGGCTCGTTTCTGTGCAAGCAGGGCCTGCATTGTCTGGTTCCACACAGCCGGGGGCGTGGTGTTGAACAGGCCCACCATGTTCACGGCCTCGCGCCCGCTCGCCTGGGGCGGCGCGCCCGTGCGCAGCGTGTTCAACTCGTGGAACAGGGACCGCGACGTGTTGTACAGCTTCACCGACTGCTTGATAACCGGATCGGCCACGTCGATATCGAATGAAGCCGCGAGCGCGTCGCGCAGTTTGGAGAACTCGTTGCGCAGGTAGCCGATATCCGCGTCACCGCGCCCTTTTGGCAAATCAATCACGTGGATGAATTTGGCGTCCGTGTATTTGGCCCAGGCATCGGCCAGGCGGCGCATGGCGTCGCACGAATTCACAAACACCGCGCCCTCAAGATTGCTGTACGCGCCGTCCAGGGCCGCATCCAGGCACGCGCGCACGTACTGGCACATATTCGGGTGCATGAGCCCGTCGGCCTTGCTGATGGCCCCGTAGTGGCCGGTTATGCGCACGGGCAGAAACCCGGCTGCGAGCAGGATTTCAAGGGGCGTGTAACTGCACAGCCACCCCAGTTTAGGGACCCCGGCCAGGGTCTGCGCCTGTTGCTGTGTGTGCTTGTCTGTCATGTGGCGAATCTCCATTTGGGCAAATATGGCGAACCCGGTGTCAATTGGTTTTTGTTTCCGCGGGCCGCTTCTGATTCCACTTCTTTGCGAAATTGCGATCCTTTTTAATAGCCGCTAAAAAATCCTGCAGCCACTCGAGCCGCGCGTCCTGGCTGCGGATGCCGTATTCGAGCAGCTTGATGCGATATGGATCCACATTCTTATCAACCATGCGTTCGCGCGCGGCGCGGAAATCTTCGAGCGTGGATTCCACCATCCGGATCTGGCGCTCCATCTTGGCCACCGCGCGTTTCTTGTCCATGTGGCGCAGGTAATTGCAGCGCGTGAAAAACTCGTCCTTGCGCATGAAATCGTAGCGCATGGACCGATCTTCGCCTTCGTCGGATTCGAGCCAGGCCGCGAACGCGGCGCGCCCGGCGTCCGTGATAAAATACTTGTGCCGGCTGGGCGCGCCCTCCCGGGGCACAATTTCCTTGCGGATCAGCCCCTCGGCCTCCATCTTTTTCAACAGCGGATACAACTGGCCGTCGTTGATGCCAAAGTCCGCAAACACCTTGCGGAACACCCGCTTCTTGAGATCGTACCCGTGTACCGGGCTTTCCATGAGCGAGCCCAGGATCATGCTTTTTGCAGACATGCGCGCGTCCTTTCCACTACCCTAACATACTTGTAAGCTATATTACCAATATGGTAATGGCTTTGTCAAGCCTCACACCCCGGCGCCATTGTGCGGCATCAAACAAATCTGTCTCTGCCAAAATAAATGTGCGCTCGCGCGGGATGCGGGTAAACATTTGCAGAGCCCGTTGCGCAAAATAAAGCCCGGGACCGGTTTGCGCGCCTGCTCCCGCGTCTGCTATGATCACGCAGTACCGCAATGCCTTGAGGAGGGAACACCCATGGCCCAGAAAAAACTGCCGGAATCCGGAATGGCGCAGGACGCCCTGTTCGCCGCGCTCACGGATATGAAGAAAAATGACATGCAATATCAGGACGGGCGCACGTTCTCGCTCATTTACAACGCGGGGCAGGATGTCATTGAAATCGGGCGCCGCGCGTTCGCCATGTACCTGGTGGAAAACGGCTTGAGCCCGTTCTCGTTCCCCAGCCTCAAAACCATGGAGACCGAGGTTATCTCCATGGTCGCGTCCCTGCTCAACGGCGGGGACGGCGCTGTGGGCAACATGACCACGGGCGGCACCGAGAGCATCCTCATGGCCGTGAAAGCCGCACGCGACCGCGCGCATAAAAAACACCCGCAAATAACACAGCCCGAACTCATCAAGGCCGCCACCACGCACCCGGCCTTTAATAAAGCCGCGCACTACCTGGGCCTCAAAGTTGTCACCGCGCCCGTGGACAAGGATTTCCGCATGGATGCGGATGCGGTGCGCGACGCCATTACCGATAACACCATTTTCATTTGCGCATCCGCTTTCACGTATCCGCACGGCGTGGTGGATCCCATCGAAGACATCTCCGCCCTGGCCGCGGAGCGCGGCATCTGGTTCCACACCGACGCGTGCCTGGGCGGGTTCATCCTGCCGTTCGTGGAACAGCTCGGATACGACGTGCCCGTGTTCGATTTCCGCGCGCCCGGCGTCACATCCATGTCCTGCGACCTGCACAAGTACGGGTACTGCCCCAAGGGCGCCAGCTCGGTGCTGTACCGCAACGCCGCGGACCGCCTGCACCAGTACTACGCATTCGCGGACTTCCCCGGCGGCGTGTACGGAACGCCCACCATGTGCGGCGGCCGCACCGGCGGCCCCTACGCCGGGGCCTGGGCCGTGATGCACTACCTGGGACACGACGGGTACCTGCGCCTGGCCAAACAGGCCATGGACACCGCGCGCAAGCTCCAGGACGGGGTGCGCGCCATCCCCGGGCTCGATGTGCTGGGCGCGCCCCACGGCACCGTGTTCGCCATGGTTGGCGACAACAACCACAACATCTACGCGGTGAGCGATTTCATGACCGAAAGCGGCTGGTTCCTCGAAAAGCAGCAAATGCCCGCCAGCCTGCACGTGACCACATCGCCCTATCATGCCGAAGTTGCGGATCAGTTCCTGGCCGACCTGGCCCTGGCCGCCAAAAAAGCCGAAGGCATGGACGGCTCCAAGCTGTCCCAGGAAGCCGCCATGTACGGCATGATGGCCACCATGCCCGACCGCGCCCTGGCCCGGGATCTGGCCCTGCAATTCCTGAACGATCTGTACAAACTGGAATCCAAATAATACACGTCCGCAAAGCAAGTCCCACGGCTCAAAGCGCACTTTTTCAAACAAACCGCCCAGGCCGCAGCGCGCCTTTATGCCCTTTGCTTTCCGCAACCATGCTCCTTTCCCGCCACGGAATCACACCACAGGCCGGCGCGGCATTCTCAGCTCTTTGTGCCTGAAGATAAAGGGACACATCAATTAATGTGGTACAATAATAGGAGAACACAGCAAGAGTTAAGGATGCCCCTTTAATTCCATCCTGCCCATCCTGTTAAGAACAGCCCCCGTTCTTGGCAATGACATTGCCAGGGCAGAATGCGAACAATTCTCTGATGGCTGGGTAGATGGATAATGTTCTATGCTGGGTTTGGGCTAAACATCAGTATGAATTTCTGTAACAAAGCGGCAGTTGGAGATACGATGAAATACTGACGATTACGCAATGTTTTTGCAGGAACAGGAAACGTGTTATATAATCAAATACGAGGTGATAGACGGTGAAAATCAAAGAAAGAGTCATTAGTGAAATTGAAAGGATGACTGAAGACAGACTCAGCGTTGTTCTTAAGTTCATTCTTTCGCTTGAGAAAAGGAACACAAAAACGCGACCCGTTGAAAAAACGCCATGGGGAACCCTTGCTCTCGAATCCGGTTCTTTTGATTTCTGGCTTGACCCCGAAGAAGTCGAATATGCTGTTGACGACCTGAAAGAAAGAAAATAAACAATAGCCCCGGTACTGTTTCCCTCATAAAATTTCCACAATCCGACCTTCATAAAGGAAAATATCGTCCAGTTGTCGTTCTTGCGTCATTGCCCGGTCCTTTCGATGACTGGCTTGTATGCGCAGTGACTTCACGGCTTCACCACGAAATACAAGACTGGGATGAATTGATTTCTAAGGACGATTCGGATTTCAACTCATCCGGTTTGAAAACAGCGTCTTTAATACGGATAGGAAAACTTGCGACCGTGGAAACCCGCATTATCGAGGGTGTTCTCGGGAAAATTAGTGATGAACGGATAGAAAACATTCTCAAAAGATTATCGGACTATCTGCAAAAACAGACCGGGTGATATAACGCAACAATGCAACAAATAATCAGTATGCTGTCCCCGGAATTCTTGTATTTCTTTACACACATTGACGGACAGTAACAACGCGAGTATTTTCAGTGTGATTATTTGGTTTCAATTGCGTCTTCTTCAATAACAATATCTGCGATATCAAATTGAATACGGTTCTTATACGTAAGAACAATATGTATTAAATGGATTAACGCAAAATAACCAAACAAAAATGTTGAATCATATTTACTGAAGTATTCAATAACCATCATAAACAATAACGGAAGAGCCAATATGATAAACATATTAATGTCTAACTTAGTAAACCACATTTCATATATTTTCATGTTCCGTAATGTTTTCTCTATCTCTAAATATGTATCAATTCCATAATCAGCATTTCCGGAAATATATATGGATCTGTTGTTCTTCAAAATAATTTCTATACATGGTGGTGTGAAAAAAAATGGAACCGTAAAATTATATTTAACAAACCTATATCCGATTATTTTATTTTGCTCAACAGTTATTTTGTTATCATTATTAGTAATAGAAATATTCATAAGCATGTTAACCCCATAGTTTCATAAACTCGGCGATTTAAACGGGCAAGCATTGAAAAAGCGGCTCATCACCATCCCGTCCAGATACACGTACGGGTACGTCTTCTGGAGCGGTCGGCTTCGCCACTCGTCGAGGCGGTCGTACACATTCTTGTTCAGTTCGCTCATGGCGTTGCTCGACACGCTGGCCCCGAACAGAGCCTCGGTCACATCACTCACGCGCCGCGTGCTTACGCCTGCGATGTACATCTCCACCATGGCTTCCTCGATGCTGCTTTCGCGCCGAAATGTCATCCTCATCGATAAGTATGTGTTCTCGGAGCGAAAAAAAGCAGTGAATGATGATGGCAACGCTGGAAATTGAAAGTGCAAGCAAAACCAGCATTATGAAGCCGCCCGATTTTATGATTTCCCAAGAAGTCATATTAAATGTTGACTCTTCTCTTAGTAATCTGTTCCAATCTGTTATGTTGTATTATACAATATAATCAATTCGATTTCGCGGGATGTACACCTCTTTTGAATGACATGAAAAACACAAGAAAAGTGGTTTTTCACATTATTATCGTTTGTGCGCAATTGTTTTTCTTCTGCATGGGAAAAATAGGGGAAAATGGAAAAATAGGGGAAATAGGGAAGGGGCAGGGACAGGCACCAATACTGTTCACTTAAGCTTGACAAATCCAAAAAAGTGCGCTATTCTTGTACTCAACAAGAGCAAGGAGGCGTGTTATGGCGCGAACAGCGGATGTGTTGCCGCAAGGGGTTCGGATAACCGACCACATAAGCCTCGGGGTGATAGCAAGGGCTTTTCCCCGGCAACAGGTGGAAGCGGTGCTGGACGAGTGCGGCAAGGCCAGCAAGAGGAAGCGGGATTTTCCGGCGCAGGTGGTTGTTTATTATGTGATCGCGCTGGCGCTGTACATGAATGTCGCCTACAAGGAAGTGCTGCGCTGCCTGCTTGAGGGCGTGAAGTGGATGCTGGGTCCCGATACGAGGGTTAGTGTGCCGGGCAAGTCCGGCATATCGCAGGCGCGCGCGCGGCTTGGAAGCGATGTGATGGCAAAACTGCATGACGATGTTGTCGCGCCCATCGCGGTGCGGGGCAAAGGGCGCACCACGCGCGGCGCTTGGTACCGGCAGTGGCGTCTCGTGTCCATCGACGGCAGCACCTTGGATGTGGCTGATGAAAAAGAAAATGCCGCGGCCTTTGGAAGGCCCGGAGGATACGGCGGTGAAGGGGCGTATCCCCAAATCCGTTTCGTGGCGCTGGTGGAAAACGGAACGCATGTGCTGTTTGGCGCGCGCATGGGCGGATACCATACAGGCGAGACGGTGCTGGCGCGCGAAACGCTGTGCTTTCTCAAACCAGAAATGCTGTGTATTGCCGACCGCGGGTTTTTCAGCTTTTCATTGTGGCGCCAGGCGCAGAGCACGGATGCCGAGTTGTTGTGGAGGATGAAAAAAAATTCAAAGCTTCCCTGTGAAAAGCGATTCCGCGACGGCTCGTTCCTCAGCAGAGTCTATGCTTCGCAAGACACGAAACACACCGGGCAAAGCGTGGTTGTGCGAGTCATTGAATACACGCTTGACGGTGTGGCCGGCGCGGAGCCGGTCTACCGCCTGATAACGACAATTCTTGACCCCGTCCGGGCGCCTGCCAGGGAGCTTGCCGCGCTTTATCATGAGCGGTGGGAGATCGAAAACGCATTTGACGAGTTCAAGACGCATCTTCGCGGCAACAGGATTGTGCTGCGCAGCAAACGGCCCGATCTTGTGCGCCAGGAATTTTATGGCTTCATCATGGCGCATTACGCAATCCGGGGCATTATGCACGAGGCGGCGCTCAAAGTGGATGAAGATCCCGACAAGCTATCGTATGTGCACGCCGTGCGCGTGATTCGGCGCAAAATGGCGGCCACGGCCGCCATTTCCCCCCTGTGACCTTGCGGCATTTCACAACGCGGTTCTGGATGAAATATTAGAGGAAAGAACGGTATCAAGCAGGGGCCGGCAAAAGCCAAGGGGTGTCAAAAGGAGAATCAGCAACTGGCCGTCAATTCGAAAGTGCTCAACGCAACAGCCCTGTTTTCTCAGCTATCCTGTGGTGAGAATAATTAAGTGAACAGTATTGGGACAGGCACCTATTTTGCCCTGTGACCGGAAAACAGAGGACAGGCACGCTGAGATGCGCGATGCCAGTCCCTGTGTTTCGCTGCATTTCAGAAGCTCAGGACGCTTACCGTTAAATGAAGCAGAACATAATACAAGCACAAGCTTTCATCGGGAATAACGTGTCCCTGTATTGCTCTGGAAGCCTTATTATGAGGTCGTTATGAAATTTGTGAACATTGGGGTACATCCCCCTTCAGCTACGAGTAAATGATCGCACAAAGCGCGAAAATAGTCGTTCTCCGCGCAGCCTCCTCCTCCGCTCAATACCTGGCTTGAATCCATTCCAAACACAGCGGGCAACACCGCGCCCGGCAGGGTGTGGTTTTGCCGACAAAGTTTTTGGGAAGGGGTGGAAACCCTTTTTGCCAAAAAGGGTTTGCGCGCTTGTAAATTCATTTCTTCTATCAACCCGCATCCGCACCCCGGCGCGCGCGGCGGCTACATGGTGCGCAGTTTATCCACGGCCTGGTCGCTGCCCGCGACCACGAGCACGGTGTCTGCTAAAATCACATCGCTGCCTTTGGGCACGGCATTGATATCCTGCCCGTTCTTGACGGCCAGCACATTAACCCCGTACTTGCGGCGCATGTCCAGGGCCTCGAGCGACTTGCCCACCATTGCGTGGGGCGCCTTGAGTTCCGTGACACTGTACCCCTGGCCCAGGCTCATGTAATCCAGCACATTGGGCGAGGCCAGGGAGCGCGCGAGGCGCGTGCCCATTTCCTTTTCCGGCTGCACGACGCGGTCCGCGCCCACACGCATAAGAATGATCTCGTGGTAAGTATTCTGGGCCTTGGCCACCACGTACGGCACGCCAATCTCCTTGAGCAGAAGCGTTGCCAGGATACTTGCCTGCTGGTTGCCCCCGATGGCTACGACAACGATGTCGAAACTCGCCAGGTCCGCGGCGTCCAGGGCCTGCCGGTTTGTGGCGTCCAGAATCAGCGCGTTGGGGATGTCCTGCACCACTGTGTTGACGATATCCTCGTTCTGCTCCATGCCCACCACATCGTGGCCTTTGCTTTGTAGCTCTTTGGCAACTGCCCGCCCGAAGCGGCCCAGTCCGATTACGGCGATTGTTTTTTTCATGGCGGAGTCCTCCCTTGTCGCGGGTCAGCCGATGATGATTTCTTCGGCCGGCAGGCGGAACTGTCTTTTCAACGCGCTCTGGGCCAGGGCCATGGCCATGGTGAGCGGACCCAGGCGGCCCACAAACATGGTGGCCACTATCAGAATCTTCTCGGCGGGCGCCAGTTGCGCGGTGATGCCCGTGCTGAGGCCCACGGTGCCGAAAGCGCTGGTGACTTCAAAAAGCAGGTGCATGAAATTTCGGCCCTCGATGGCGGTGGCGGCCAGGGTGACCGCGGCCACAATGCTCATGCTCAGCAGCGCAATGGTGAACGCGCGCAGCAGCAGCTCGTGGCTGAGGCGGCGGTTGAAGATGCGCACATCGCGCTCGCCGCGCACTATGGCCGCACCCGCGGCCAGCAGGGCCGCGAATGTGGTGGTCTTCATGCCCCCGGCCGTGCCCCCCGGGGAGCCGCCCACGAACATGAGCAGGATAATCAGGAACAAACTCGCATCGCTCATGGCCCCGATATCCACGGTGTTGAAACCCGCTGTGCGCGCGGTCACCGATTGAAACACCGCGGTGATGGCCTTGTCATAAAAATTGTAATGAACAAATGAATACGGCGGCTTGAATGTTTCAAACACCAGAATCAGCACCGCGCCCCCCACAATGAGCACGGCTGACGTGACCAGCGCCATGCGGCTGTGAAGGCTGAGATTCTTTAACGATTTCCTTTCCAGCACCTCGAAAATCACCGTGAACCCGATGCCGCCGATAATGATGAGCAGGCAAATGACCGTGTTCACAAAAAAGTCGTCGCGCCATTGCACGAGGCTGTCCGCATTGAGGCTGAACCCCGCGTTGCAGAACGCGCTCACCGAATGGAACAGGGCCTGCCACGCGGCCTGGCCCCACCCCATGTCCGGGCCCCAGCGCAGCCACAGCAGCGCGAACCCCGCGGCTTCCACAACCAGGGCCAGCACCAGGATGGCCAGCGCCACTTCCATGACACTGCGCACGTTGAGCCGGTTCAGCGACTCCTTGAGCGCCATGCGGAACCGGTAGCTCACACGCCCGCCCGCCATGAGCACGGCCAGCACGGAAAACGTCATGATGCCCAGCCCGCCAGCCTGGATGAGCGCCAGAATTACAATCTGCCCGAACAAGGAAAAATGCGCGCCCGTGTCCACCACGATAAGGCCCGTGACGCACACGGCCGACGTGGCCGTGAACAGGGCGTCGAGAAACCCCGTGCCCCCGCCCCCGGCCGTGGCCCAGGGCAGGCACAACAGCAGGGTCCCGGCCAGGATCACGGCGCCGAACGACAACGCCATCATCTGCGGCGCGGATACAAGAAAGCGTTTTCTGGATGCCATGGGGTGCCGGGTCATAGTTACCAGCGGCCGCCGGATGCCAAAGCGCACCCGGCCCGGCCGCGCGCCTCCTCTGCGTGGTAATGCTGCCAACATTATACCGCTGTAATTATCAAAACGTCTTCGACGACTCAAGAAACCCTTTTGAAAAAGGGTCCCTTGAGAATCTTCCCAAAACTTTCCACGGGCAATCCCCCGGCAAATGCATGCCGGGCAATTGCCTCATTGAATAATTACCAAAAATCCTCAAAAAATCCGCGGGCGCAGGCCGACTCAATACCTGGCTTGAACCCAGTCCACACACAGGGAGCAAGACCGCGCCCCGCAGGTGCGGTTTTGCCGACAAAGTTTTTAGGAAGGTGTGGAAACCCTTTTTCCAAAAAGGGTTTCCGCGCTTGAAAAAAAACTTTTCAGTGTTTTACTGCGCGCAACTCAGCCCCCGAGCACCAGGGCTGCGCCAGCCACGATGAGCAGCGCGTACACCACGATGCGGAACATGCGCTCGGGGATACGCTTGTGCACCATCTCGCCTATGACAATGCCGAGCAGGATGCAGGGCAGAACCAGGCCGCTCATGCGCAGGGTGGCGGGCGTCATTTTGCCGGTGAAGTAATAGCTTATGCTCATGCAGATGTTGATGATCAGCCACAGGCACGAGAGCGTGGCGCGGAACGTGCCCTTGTCCTTGAACACGCGGCTGGCATAGTACACCACCATGGGGCCGCCGCTGGCGTACATGCCCTGCATGATGCCGCCGCCGAACAGCCACAGGCCGGTCTGCGCGCGCCCCAGGGGCGCAGGCTCCTCGCCCTCTTTCATGCGCACGTGGCGCACAAGCTGAAACGAGGAAAACGCGAGCACAAAGATGCCGAACACCAGCTTGAGCTTATCCGTGCCCATGCTGTTGAACAGGTACAGGCCCCCTGCCACGCCCACGGACACAATGGGCAGAATCGTGACAAAAAGCACCCGCGCGCTGATGTGCCGCCAGTGCCGGCCCACGATGTAGCCGCTCATGAGCAGGTTGGCAGGCACCAGCACCGGCACCAGGAAATCAATGGGATAGAAATTGGCGCAGATGGTGACCGCGATGATGGTGCTTCCGAAACCGGTCACGGCTTCCACCACATTGGCGATCAGCACCACGATGACAAGGATGATGAATTTCAGCTCGGGCATGAGTCAGTCCGCAGGGGCTCCCCGGCACAGGAATTATGCCGCAATGGCACGGCTAAGTTTAATGCCTGTGGGCAGGGGAGACAATAGCGGGTGAAACCAGGGGGCGCGGCAAGCCGCGGGAAACTACATCTCCGGTGCGCCGCCCGGCTGCATATCCCTGTCCAGCTTGTGCTTTTCCTTGCTGAACATCTTCCATGCGTAGGCCCCGAACAGCGCGGCCAGACCCAGGTTGGCGATGATGTAGCGCCACACGTACGCAATGATATCCCCGCGCCCGCTGGCGCTGGATTCGGCCAGCATGGCCGGGAGCACAATTGCGGTTCCGGGACTCAGATCCAGCAGGGGCATGTCCGCGGATGACAAATTTGTATAGCCCACGTTCAGAATCAGGGACGTTGCGCAGAACGCCACAATGTAGATGAGTCCGATGGCCACGAGCCCGCGATTGAACCGGATGCGCGCGGCCTGGAAAAACATGGCGTCGCGCAGCACAATGGCCGCGAGGGGGAGGATGATATAAGCAGCGAACCGCCAGGGCGAGGGCTCGGCCCTGAAATAGGGGAACAGCGCGCTGTAGTTCCAAACCAGAAGCCCAACGCCGGCCCCGGCCACAACCAGCAGGGGCGCAACCGTGAACGCCACGGGCGACCCGGGATGGAACAGGTCCGCGGCGCGGAACCGGCGCGCCCTGGTGCTGTACAGCCACGGCCGCATGTCGTTCATGGGCCGCGCGTGCAGCAGGATCACGCCGTATATCATGCCCAGCATCAGCAGTATGTAAAGTATCGTGGACTCGATGACTCGGTTCTGTGCGAAATAGTCCGCGGAGTACCATTCATTGACCTGGGAAACGGTTGCCTTGACCCCGGCGGGGGTGATCCACGCGAAGCCCAGGAAGAAAAACACGGCCAGTGCGAACAGCGGGACCAGGAGCACGCGCGTGCGCGGGGTATTCATGAGCCGCAGGGCCTGGGCCTCGGCCGCAAGATAAAATGCGCCCCCGAGACACCCGAAAAACACCAGGGCCAGGGCCAGGCGACCGAGGCGCATGCCGTAAAACCAGCACGTGTCGGAAAACATGTGCCTGATTGCATGCGGAGAACACGCGTAGGAAATCAGTTCCATGAGATTGAAGACCGACTTTGACGCAAACGCGGCCATGCCCGTGCTGGATGAATACAGCGCAAACAGAATTATGCCGAACATGGCGATATATATGAGCGCGGCATGGTGCCGCCCGGAGACAAAGGAAAAGAAGATCAGTATCGAAGCAATGGACAGGGAAAGCACGAGCATCAGGACAATGCCCGCGGCCACATTGAGCAGGGGCAGCCGGGCCAGGAGCATGAACACGAGCGCGAACGGAGCGGCCACGGCCGCGGCCGTGTACACATCCCCGCCCCCGCCCAGGAGCTTGCCCAACAACAACCGGCGCGCGCTCTGCGGCGCGGTCTGCTGGAAGATCCACGTGCCCACCTGAAACTCCGAGTTGGTGGCGCCGCCCACCTGCACGGGCAACGCAATCAGCCACAGGATGCACTGGTACGCCATGATGCCGGTAAAAGCCATTGTGTAAAAGGTTGCTCTTTCAAACGCGCGCCACGAGGCCCCGCCCGCGGGATCGAAATGCGTGACATAGGCGTTGCTGTATGCGAAAAACACAATCAGCCCGCAGATAACGAGCGACAGCAGAGCCATGCCAAGCGCGCGCGTGGGGCGCCAGGAAATGCGCAGCAGGCGCCACGCCTCGGGAAGCTTCATTGCAAATGCCAGATTGGCCATGTCATTGCACCTCGTGGCTGGAAAGTTTGAAATAGAGATCCTCGATGCCCGCGCCCTGCTCGCGCAGGCCCAGCACGGGCACGCCCGCATGCACGAGCGCGGCGTTGATTTCGGCGATGCGCGCGCGCTCGCCCGCAAGCGTGAAGCGCACCTGCTGCCCGTCCCCGGGCAGCAACTCAACGCCCGGAATGCCGCCAAGCACGGCGCGCGCGGCCCCGGGATCGCCGCCCACGTCCACGGCCACCTGCACGGCCCCGGCCACGCGCTGCTTGATCGCGTCCACACTTCCGGCCGCCAGCAATGCGCCCTTTTCCAAAATGCCAACGGCCGTGCAGAAATCCGTCATCTCGGCCAGGATATGCGAACTGATGATCACGGTGCGGCCACGGGTGTTGAGATTGCGCAGCACCTCGCGCATATTCATGCGCGCCTTGGGGTCCAACCCGGACAGGGGCTCATCCAGCAACAACACGGGCGGGTCGTGCGCCAGGGTTTTTGCCAGCACCAGGCGCTGGCGCATGCCCCGGCTCAGCTCGGAGATGCGCGCCGTGCGCTTTTCCGCCAGATTCACGGCATCCAGCAATTCATGCGCGCGCGGCAGGGCCCGCTCCGGGGGCATGCCGAACGCCAGGGCGAAATAGGCCAGAAAATCCTCGGCCGTGACATTTTCATACAAAGCAAAAAAGTCGGGCATGAAACCCACGCTGCGGCGCACATCCGCGGCGGCCTGGCGCACATCGAACCCGGCCACGCGCGCGGACCCGTAATCCGGCTGAAGCGACGCGGCCAGAATTTTCAGCAGCGTGCTCTTGCCAGCCCCATTGGGGCCGATAAGCCCGAAAATTGCGCCCTCGGGCACGTCCAGATCCAGGGACCGCAGCGCTACCACATCGTCGTACTCTTTGCGCAACTGCCTCGTGCTCACTGCCATGTCCATAATGCACAGTTCCTCCCCTGCTTGCCGGCATACGTGATTGGACATTCAACAGCCCGAAAAGTTCCATTTCATGTATGCATGCGGCATGGCCTGCGGATTTCCTGTTTATGTTAGCCGCATTCGGGGAAAATCACAAACAGCCCGGATCTCGCGCCAAAATGCAAATCCGGGAAATGGAAAAGGAATAACCCGGGCCTCCCGGTTGTGATATAATGATCAGAATTCAGGAACGTGAATGGAGCGCCGGCATGGCCGGCGTGGGCCGCATCATGGCAAGCCGAGACTTTGAATATACGACCCGCGAGCTGGACCCCTGGCGCCGCATCACTGCCGTGAACCTGTGCGGCGGCATTTTCGTGTCCAACCTCCCGGATTTCACATCCATATTTGAAAATCTGCGCCTGGAAAAACCGCGCGACATCATCCTCAACTGCGAGAAACTGGACTTCATCAGCAGCAGCGGCATCGGGTCGCTCATGAAACTGAGCAGCGAATTCGACGCCCTGGGCATGCGCCTTTGGATCACCGGACTGGCCCCGGAAATCCTGCGCGTGTTCCAGCAAATGAGCCTGGACACCATCCTGCGCCTTGAGCCCGGACTCGGAGACGCCATGGCGCGCATCAAGAAACTGGGTTTCCCTGCAACGCCGGGCCGTTGATTGCCCCCTTTTATTTCAGCGCCGCGCCATGCATAATCCAATGCATTTCAACTTGTGCCCCGAATATCAAGAGGCCGCAGGAAACGACCCTGCGGCCTCGGCATAACGTATCTCAATTCAATATTAGTTATAGGTTGATTCTCAAGCCCCCCTTGTAAACCGGTTCCATTGAATCGTCGAACACGCAAACAGTGAACGGCTGCCGCTATCGCACCGGGCTCACGTATCCTTGAGCCACTGGTGGCGCGGGTCGTCGCGCGGGCAGATTTTGCGCGACTTGCCAGCCAGCAACCACAGGTAATAACCCTTGTACCCGGGACCCGCGGCCACCGGATGATAGCCCTGCTTGATGATCACGGTGTCGTTCTGCTCCACGCAGTATGTTGTGTTCAGGGAATAATCATCCGTATACAGCCTGATAAGCTGGAATCCCTGCTCGGGCTCCACCTTGAAGAAATAGATTTCCTCATGGTCTGTCTCAATGGGCGGGTTCTCCACATCGTGGCGGTGCGGAGGCGCGCTGGACCAGTTGCCCGGGGGGCTGAATGTTTCGCCCACCAGCATGTTGCCGGCCGGTGTGCGGTCATCCAGAATATCGTGCACGGTGCGGCTCCAGTTATCCTTGCCCCGGTGCACGATGTTCACCATGTCCGGGGAAATATACGCGGGTGCAAACTTTTCATCCGTAAGCGTGCGCAGCACCGCGGCCTCCACATATCCGTGCGAAGCCTTGAATGTAAACGACGCATCGCGCGGCACATACACCCCCGCGCCCGGTCCATCGAACACGTTCTTTCGCACGCCGATGTTCTCCCACGTGTTGCCCCCGCACGAGACCGTTGCCCTGCCGCCCAGGATCACAATGCACACTTCACTGCCGCCCGTGTCCTCGGAATACTCCATGCCCTCATCCAGCAGCAGCAAATCAAACGAAATCAGCCGCAACCCACCGTCGCCCGCTTTCACAACAGGGATATGCCCTTTGGCGCCATTGTATTTAATGTAATCGCTCATATGTAAATCCTCTCAATCATCACACTTTCCCGCCATTATATTCCCTCATGCACACAGGAAGCAATTCCGCCGCAGGCGGAATTGCTCGCCAAAAAGTTTGAGGGGATTCTCAAGGGGAACTTTTCAAAGTTCCCCTTGAGCCGTCGGAGACGCTTTTACGCTTTTACACTTTTCAGGAGGCTTTATATGAAATTCATAATGCGGATATTTGCGGTGGTGGTGTTTGTGGCGGTGG
>Ga0351853_1125_pt2 | contig 18589 bp, 12 predicted proteins | sample BONcelHFGM3001C8_FD_206799 | JGI IMG/M metagenome (GOLD analysis project Ga0351853, IMG submission 206799) | Enriched cells from coal bed in the Powder River Basin, Montana, United States - BONCAT cells FGM rep2 HSBNCT.FGM.300.1.C8 ... | reverse complement strand
AGGTGGTTCTGGAACATGTCGCGGAGGACCCCGGCCGTCTCGTAAAAGCCGGCCCGGTGCCCGATGGTCACTTCCTCGGCGGCCGTGATCTGGACGTGATCGATGTAGTTGCGGTTCCAGACCGGCTCGAAGATCGTGTTGGCAAATCGGAAGGCGAGAATGTTGCTGACCGTTTCCTTGCCCAGGTAGTGGTCGATGCGGTAGACCTGGTGCTCGGCAAAGACTCTGTGGACCGCCTCGTTGAGTTGCCGTGCGGAATGGAGGTCGGTACCGAACGGCTTTTCGATGACGATCCGCCGCGGGCCCCGAGACTCCTCGACCATGTTGGCGGCGCCGAGATGGTCGACGGCCGGTTGATAGAACCGCGGTGCCGTCGAGAGATAGTAGACTCGCGTGGCCGGTTGGTCGCCTTCCAACTCCTCCAGGAAGGCCGCCAGCCGCATGAAGCTCTCGGCCTCGCCGATGTCGCCGGGGATGTAATGGATTGAAGGAGCGAACTTCTGCCAGCTCTCCGGATCGAAGCGTTCGCCCACAAACTTGGCGGTCGATTCGGCCAATTGCTCGCGCCAGGCGTCGTGGCTGAATTCGGTCCGCGACGTCCCCACGATCCGCGTTCCCTCGGGCAATCGCCCTTTGCGGGAGAGTTCGTAGAGTGCGGGGATCAGTTTGCGACTGGTGAGGTCGCCCGACGCACCGAAGATCACGATCGTGTGAGGCATGGCAGATTCTGGCTGATTGAGGAAACGGTCGTCCGAGAATCGGCCGGAATTATACGCGGCGTTCAGAACCACGAACAGGTGAATCCACCGTCGACATTGAAGGCGGCACCGGTGATATAGCTGCCGGCATTCGGCGACAGCAGCAGGATGGCCGTCGCCACGAGTTCCTCGGGCTTGCCGTAGCGTCGCATCGGGGTGCCTCGCATGATGTTGTCGACCCGCTCCTGGTCGAGCAGTTTCTTATTCTGTTCGGCCGGGAAGAAGCCCGGACAGATGGCGTTGCAGCGAATTCCTTTGTCGCCGAATTCCTGGGCGATGTTCTTGGTGAGGTTGACGACGCCGGCCTTCGAGGCGGCGTAGGCAAACACGCGAGACAGCGGAAGGTGCGAAGTGACGCTGCCGATGTTGAGGATCGCCCCGCCGCCCGCCTTGAGCATCTCGGCAATGAAAACCTGGCAGGCTTCCATCATGCCCTTGAGATTGACGGCAAAAATCTTGTCCCACAGGTCGGGGTCGACTTCGAGGAACGGATTGCCCGCATTGATTCCGGCGCAGTTGACGAGCATCTCGACCCGGCCGGTCACCTTCAGGGCTTCGGCCAGCAGCGCTTCGAGCGACACTCGCGACGTGATGTTCACTTCCGCGGCCGAGGCCTTGCCGCCGATCTCCTCCAATTGGGCAACGCGTTTCCGGCAGGCTTCCAGGTTCATATCGGCCACGACCACGTGGGCGCCGGCTTGGGCCAGGCCTTTGCTGAGCGCGAAGCCCAGTTCACCCGCCCCGCCAACCACAACGGCCGTTTGGCCGTCCAATCCAAAGAGTCCGGTCAGAAAATCGGCAGTTGCCATGTCATGCCTCGCAGGGTACGGAGCCGGCAGTCAAACGTTTCCCATGGGATCGCCGGCTCGGAAGCTATGGGAGTATTGGAATACTGGAATGATGGGTCGTTGGAATACTGCGGGCAGTGATCAACAGGTTTTCCCACCCCGTCATTCCACCGTTCCATCATTCCAGCGATGCGCGGCCTCTGCCGCGTCACTCAGGTTGTTTACGTTCGCGAATCCAATCGGTGTGAAAGGGGCCTTCGCCCGGCTTATCGACTCGCTTGTAGGTGTGGGCGCCGAAATAGTCGCGCTGGGCCTGGAGCAGGTTCGCGGGCAATCGTTCGGATCGGTAGCTGTCGTAGTAGGCCAAGGCCGCGGCAAAGGCCGGGACGGGAATGGCCAAATCGACGGCCGTCCTGACGACGTTGCGCCAGGCGTCCTGGGCGTTTTCCACTGCTTCCTTAAAGTAGGGATCCAGGAGCAGGTTCTCCAGATTCGGATCGGCGTCAAAGGCCTCTTTGATGCGTTCGAGGAAGACGGCACGGATGATGCATCCGCCCCGCCACAGCATCGCAATCGGCCCGAACTGGAGAGGCCAGTCATGTTCCTTCGCCGCTGCCTGCATCTGCACGTAGCCTTGAGCGTAGCTGCAGATCTTCGAGGCGTAGAGAGCCTGGCGGACGTGTTCAACGAACTCGGTCTTGTCGCCGTTGTACGTGCCGGACGGTCCGCCCAGTACTTTGCTCGCACGTAGCCGAGCGTCTTTGGCGGCCGAAAGACTACGAGCATAGACGGCCGTGGTGACCAGCGTGCTCGGCACGCCAAGGTCGAGGGCCAACTGGCTCATCCACTTGCCTGTTCCCTTCGCACCGGCCGTATCCAGGATCAGGTCGACCAGATCCTTGCCCGTTTCCGGGTCCTTGACGCTGAAAATGTCGCGGGTGATCTCGATGAGATAGCTATCCAGTTCGCCCTTGTTCCATTCGGCGAAGATGTCGTAGAGTTCGGCGTTCGACAGGCCAAGAGCTTGTTTGAGCATCCAGTAAGCTTCGCAGATAAGCTGCATGTCGCCGTACTCGATGCCATTGTGAACCATCTTGACGTAATGGCCGGCGCCGCGCGGGCCGACCCATTCGCAACAGGGAATATCGCCGTTTGGTCCCACCTTGGCGGAAATGGCCTGGAAGATCGGCTTGACGAGGGGCCAAGCCGCCTCGCTGCCGCCAGGCATGATGCTCGGTCCGAACCGTGCGCCCTCTTCACCGCCCGAGACGCCGGTGCCGATGTAGAGCAGGCCCTTCGATTCCACGTACTTTGTCCGGCGTTCCGTGTCGCGAAAGTGGGTGTTGCCACCGTCGATGATCACGTCGCCGGGCTCCATGATCTCGATGAGCTGCTCGATCACGGCGTCGCCGGCCGCGACTTCCGGATAAAGTTGGTCGGCAGGTGCGGGCACGGCGTCGCCCGACTTGATCATGAGCATGACCTTGCGAGGCCTGGCCAGGCTGTCGACGAGCTCCTGGAGCGAGCGGGTTCCCACGATCCTGCGATTCTTCACGTCGTCGCGTTGGACGAAATCGTCGACCTTGCTGGTGGTACGGTTGTAAACGGCGACGGCGAACCCATGGTCTTCCATGTTCAAGACCAGGTTCTCGCCCATCACGGCAAGGCCCATCAGGCCAATGTCACATTTCTCGGGCATCGTGGTTTCCTGGAACACAATTGGGTGAGTGGTATCGTTGTGGCAGTTTCCCGCACCAGGTGCCGGACCCTTCCGTTCGCGGGGGTGCCCCTGATCGGCGGAAGAGCCGTTTGCGATACCTGAACGGGCGAGCGAGCCGCCATTTTAATACGCGTCAAAGAATTGAGCAAGTAAGGGGTCCGCAAGCCTACGAGCAGGAATCGGCATCAAGACTTAACTCCCTTGTGTACAATATATTACAAATATCACCAGTGCTGTCTTCTGCGACTGCTGGCGTTGGTTCATGGGAGACGATTTCAGGAATTCTATTGCGGCAATCGTCATCTTTCACGAAACAATCGACGTATTTCCGCAGGGCGAGCAACCGTCATCCATTTTCAAGGCTGTGGTGCTGATGCCCGGCTGTTCTTCGCGACATTCGATCGTGAATCTCGACCCCTGAGGGGGTCGGCCCTCTCTCGCCGAAGGACTCCAGAGGTTCGGCTACCTCAGTCGGACGTTGTGGCAGCGTGAAGTCGAGCCGTCCGTCCGCAGGTTTCGACCAGGCGGATGAGGCAGGTTTTTACACGTCGCAAATCGCCACGGCGTCGGCCAGGCTCTTCAGGGCATCCTCGTTCTTGGGGATGAACTCCTGCCCCACATAGGCCTGGTAGCCGCTGTCGACGATGGCTTTCATCAGTACGGGGTAGTCGAGCGTCTGGGTGCCGTCGATCTCGTTCCGGCCGGGGACCCCGCCCGTGTGGTAATGACCCCAGCAATCTGCGTGTTGCTGGATGTCCTTGAGCGGATCCTCCTTCATCATTCCTGCGTGGTAGATGTCGTAAAGCACCTTGACTCGGGGCGAGCCGACCTGCTGGACGAGTTTGACGTTCCACGCCGTCGTGTCGGCCATGTAGTCCTTGTGGTTGATCGAGTTAAGAAATTCCAGGCAAACCGTGACCTTCTTCTTCTCCGCGTAACCGGCCACTTTCTTCAGTCCGATCACACAGTTCTTCAGTCCTTCTTCGTCGTCCATCCCTTCGCGATTGCCCGAGAAAGTGATCGCGTTGGGGAAACCGGCGTCGGCGCAGTCGTCGATGCTCTTGCGGATGCTGGCGAGGCACTCTTCGTGGTTCTCGATCCGGTTGAGACCTTTGTTGATCCCGTGGCTGGGCGTCATGGCACAGATCAATCCGTGCTTCTTGAGCGTGGGCCACTGGTCGGGTCCGACCAGTTCGATCGACTTCAGGCCCAGTTGGGCAGAGTAGGCGGCGAAGGCGTCGAGGTCCATATTGTTCTTTTTCATGTATCCGTTGTAGCACCAAAGGCAAACGGACTGTTTGATCCGCCCTTTCAATTCGGCGGATGAAGCGGTTTGTGCCCAGGGCAGCACAGCGCCAAAGGCAGCAGTTCCTGCAAGAGCCTTGAGGGCCGTGCGACGGTGAATCGTTTTGACGGTCAGGGGTTGAAAGATGTTTCGCATGTTGATACCTCGATCGTTGGCAGGTAGTCGGTCATGAAGGCAGGTCCCGGTTGCCGCATGGGACTTTGCAGCGGAAGGTTGTCTGGCGATGCAGGTCCCGTGCGGCGGCGAGGGATCCACATTCCACGATACTAGCTGGATTCGAACCTGCGTGCAACGATCGCGGACCAGTCCGGCCATTGGCGGGGCAGATCGACAGAATCTGATTGGCCTGACGAGACGGCACGCGTTCGTTGCAGGTCGCCTGGAAGCACGGTGATTTGCAGGTGGCTGTCGTCATAGGAGTTCCGTCGTCACTGCAGCGCCGGCACCGGCACCGCCTCGCCTTGCTGCTGGGCAAGCTGTTCTTTCTGAATGTAGGCGCCATAGAACGGGGCGTTGGCGTCGAGCCACAGATAGAGACGCCGCCGATCGGTGTCTGTCAAGGTGATCTTGCGATGGGTTTCGTCATCGAGGATGGCGGACAGCGGGCTTTCGTCGGCGCCCATACGGCCGGGAACGGTGACGGTCTGGTGGATACTCGCGCCGCCCCATTCATACCAGCGGACGAACGGCCGGAGGCTCTCGTAGGATTGGGTAAAGGGTCCGGCCGGTTTGCCGGTCAGCAAGAGGTCGCTCTTGTTTTCCCCATTCGATCCATCATGACAACGCACGCACGATCGATCGAGCACCGGTTGGACCAGGCGGGGGTAACTGATCGGGCCGCTCCCATCGGGGCCGGCCTCGAGGATCGACGGGGCGCGCTGAACCGCCAGAGGCATTTGCCGTGGCGGCGCCGTGCCGGTGGGCTCGTGGCAACCCACACATCCGCGCCGCTCGCCGGGCTGGAGGTAGGTGAGGCTGCGCATGCCCTGAACGGCCCTCCCGTTCGCATCGACCGCCTGGAAGTAGAGCGGCTTGCCCGCCGGGGCGCGAAAGCAGGCCGAACCATCTGTCTCGACCGGCACGGTTCCGAGCAACAGCCGAGCCGACTCGGCATTGGCGTAGCCGATCCGGGGCTGGTTGGCGATATGGGTCTCCGACTTGGGCAGGATTTGAAAAACTCGCAGACTGCGAATCGGGCGGTCTGCGGGAAATGGCAGCAGGCTCCAGTTCACGTCCGCCAGAATGAACTCTCCCTCGCCGCCGAGCGCCGGATCGAGGACACTGGCGAGTTCGTGCGGCCGCCGCGGCCGCTCAAGCAGCGTGGCATTCATCGAGGAGATTTCCGAATCCCGGTAGAGCAACTCCAGGTTGCCGAACCGGTCGAAATAATAGATGCCGGTCTTCGTGTCGTCGAGCACCCCCGATCCCATTCCCGACAGCGGATCGAAGCTGAACGCCACGAGATAGAAATCCTCGGAGAGCGGCCAGGGGCTGTGATAGAAGCTCGACGGCCACAGGTCGGGCGCCTCGGGGAAGGGGACTTCGGGCGTGAGGATCTCCAGCGAGCGGAAATCGTCTTCGCCCGACTCTTGGTTGAGATGAGCGCGGGCGGGGTCGAACAGGACCAGCGAGCCGCCCACATCGGCATGATGGGCCCCCGCCACGAAGACGATCCGGTTCGAGCCGGGAACAGCTCGGGGCTGGAAACAAGTGCTGATCCGCTTGGTGTAGTTTCCGAACAGGGCAAGCGGATTGCTGCCGTCGGGATTGCAGGCCCAGATTCCGTGAAAATGGGCGGCCGAACGGTCGACGTAGTCCCAGCGGCAATAGGCGATCCGCCCGTCGTTCAGCGGGGCGGGATGCCATTCGTTGGTTTCGTGGAAGGACAGGATCCGCTGGTTCGAGCCGTCCGGCTGCATCGAGTGGAGCGTGGTGGTCGGAATCGGTTCGAACGGATTATCGCAGCGGCAGAAGCCGCCCCGGCGGCTCGACATGAAGATCACGGTCCCATCCGGCATGGGGCAGGGATTGAAGTTGTCGTCACATCCGTGGGTCAACTGCCGCAGGTTGCTGCCGTCGACGCCGACGGCATAGATGTGAAAGCAAGCTCGATTGGCCGTGTAGTAGTTGAGCGACTCGGGGACGTCCTCTGCCGCGGGCATGCCGCGGTGGCTGCCAGTGGAAGGGTGCCTGCGTTCCAGGTCGGACAGCGGCGTAAAGGCGAAGTAGATCGTGCGGCCGTCGTACGAAACAGAGGGTGTCGTGTAGTTGCCCTTCGGGAGTTTATCGCCGATAAGATCGCGGGTCGCCATGGAATGACCCGGTCGTTCAAGAACGTACACGCCGCCGCCGTGGAGCCCGTCGTAGTTGTAGTAGTAGCCAATGTACTCGTGGAGCATCTGGCAGACGAACCGGCGGCACTTGATGAACGCGATCGGGCGGCCGGCGAGGAACGGGTTCCTCACGACAAGGCGGCGCGTGAGATCGCGAATCCGGCAGTACAGTTCGCACCGTGCTGCCGGCTCCATGGTTTCGACGGCGCCAACGAGGGTCGCGAAGCGAGCCAAAGCCTGGCGTTCGGCGTACAAATCGAGCGTGCTGAATTGCTCGCTGAGGGCGGCTTGGAGCCGCTCGGCTGATACAAGCGCATCGCGAACCGCCTGGGGATCCTCGATGGTCCGGCCGCGGCGCTGCTCCTGGCGAGCCCAGTCGGCCCGGATCAAGGCCTGAAAGCCGGGTTCATCGGATTCCGCGGCCACATGGTCCGCGCAGACTCCAAGTACCAGCATACCGAGAACCAACGCGAGAGATCCTCGACGCATGGCATCCTCTCCGAACATCCAAATCCTCCGAGTCATTTCACGTCCTCAGTCGATTGCTGCCGCATGACGTTTGGCGGCAGGATCTCCGGCGGCATAGAGGGTGCCCGATTCGGGATCGATGAACACCATCACGGGGTGGGCAATTGGTTTCGGAGTCGTTGTGATTCCGTGGCCCCGCCCGGCCAGTTCAGCCCGAACTTCTTCTGGTATCTCACTACTGAGCTGGAGGCTGCCCAGTTCAATGAGCGCTGCCTGGCGATCGGGATTCGGATCAAACGAGTTCTCATGATGGTCGGTACTGAATCTTGGCGCCGTGACGGCCTCCTTGGGCAACATGCCGAATTCGATGTGGTTCAGGAGCACGTTGAGCGTGGTCTGATCCTGGAGATCGCCGCCGGCCACGCTGACGGCCAGGACCGGCTTGCCAGCGCGGGTGACGAGGGTGGGGGTCAGCGTGATTCGCGGCCGCTTTCCCGGCTCGACGCGGTTCGGATGGCCGGGCGCCGTGTTGAGGCAGCGTACCCGGTTGCCCTGGGTTACGCCGGACGGTCCCGGTTTGTTACCCACGAGATTGCAGCTTGGCGTCGCGGCCACCACGTTGCCCCAGCGATCGGCAACCACGCACGTCGTCGTGTCTTGGATTGGGATATCGGACGGACCGCCGGCATCGGTTTCCATCTTCCTGAGGGGTTTGAGATTCCAAGCGTCTCCGGGGCGTTGTTCTTGCGATGCCGATTGCATGTCGATCAACGAACGCCGCATCCTTGTATACTCATCCGAGAGCAAGGCCGGCAGGGGCACGTCGACGAACAGAGGATCGCCAAAATACGTGTCGCGGTCGGCAAACGCCAGCTTGAGCGCCTCGGTCGAGGTGTGGATATGATCGGCGGAGAGATGGCCCGCAGTTTTGAGGTCAAAGCTCTCCAAGAGCCTCAGAGTCTGGCAGAGTACGGGACCCTGGGTCCACGGGCCGCATTTGTAGACCGTGTAGCCTCGGTACGAGACGGTTACCGGATCTTCGACGAGGGTCTTGTGGGCTTCCAGATCGCGTTTGCGAAGGAATGCGCCGGACTCGATGTACCAGGCCTCCAGTTCATCGGCGACGTCGCCCCGGTAGAAGCGATCACGGGCGGCAAGGAGTTTTTCGTTCCGTGTGCCGGCAGTATCCCTTTCTGTTTGAACGAGTTTGCGGAGTGTGACGGCCAAATCCGGATACCACTTCTGCCCACCGGCGTCGAGCAATTCAAGCGTTGGAGCCACAACTTCGGCGTAGGGCTTCGTGCCGTAAAGGCGAAGCAGCGTGAAGCAGAGATCGACGGCACCGGGAACCGGAGCCGCTTTCATGCTCCCCTTGGAGGGAATGCCGTTGGCGTAGAACCAGTCGACGGCGTTTGGATCGAGCGGGGCCCGGCCCAGGCCGCTGAGCACCTTGACCTCACTGCGCGTGGCGTCGTAGATCAAGAGCGGCACCTCACCACCGATGGCAAAGGAGCCGTAATCGGTCACGGCGAGGGCAAACAGGGTAGCGGCAGCGGCATCGGCGGCATTGCCGCCATCTTTGAGCACGCGGATGCCGGCGGCCACTGCATTTTCGTGGCCAGCGGCAACGGCCCCGCCGCGTCCCGAGGCGTTCCAGCCGATCGCGGCGGGATCGATTTGGGGAGCAGCCTGTCCCACCACCAACAGCAGGGCAACCGTAAACGTATGCATGGGAGGGGCTCCAGGAGCGAATTTTTTCGGCTATTTCTCGACCAGGTCATAAACGCGCACGTAGTCGACGAGGAAATGGTCGGGGAGCTTTGCCTTCGTGATATCGCCGGCCCATTTGCCGATTTCGTCGCTCAACTTGATATAGACCGGAACCTGGCAGACTCCGCCCGCGTCGGTTCGCCAGGTCTCCTTGCCGTCGACATAGAAGACATACTCCTCGGGCGTCCACCAGAGGGCGAAGTCGTGATAGCCTTCCATGATGCCCGGCACTTTGAATTTGTGGGCCTTGGATTGGTGCTCTTTTCCGTAGCCGTCCCAGTGGAGGGCGTGGTTCATCTCGTCATCGAGAGAGGGTTTTTCCATGATGTCAATCTCAGTTCCATCGCGGCCGCCGTTGCCGATCTTGCCGACGCTGGGAGTGTACATCCAGAAGGCTGTCCAGTGCCCCTGCTCCTTCTGGAACTTGACCCGGGCGACGAAGTATCCGAAGGCGCGTTCGTATTTCCCTCGCGTCCGGACACATCCGTCGAGGAACTTGTCGCCGTCCTTCAGCGCGCTGATGACAAGGTTGCCCTTACCGTCGAGCGAGATCGCCTTGCGGCTCCAGAACCCGTCGCGTCGCCGGCCCTCGGCGATCTCCCACTTGGTTTCGTCGAGCTTCGTGCCGTCGAATTCGTCATGCCAGATCAACTTCCACGCTTTGCCGTCGGGAGGGGCGGGGAGTTTGTCGTCAAGCTCGGCAGCCAGGATCGACGTGGCGATCAACAGAATGGAAGCAGACGTCCCGAACACAATTCGCATCTTTTTCATCTTAGTAGTCCTCTCCGTTCAGACTCCGTACGACACTCCGAAGCCAGGTTTCCAAATCGGCCTTCATCTTCTCGACCCTTCCCGGCTCGGCGCCGGCCAGGTCATTGGTCTCTTCCCGGTCTGCGACCAGGTTGTAGAGTTCCAATTTCACCTTTCCCTTCTTGTCGGTCACGCGGTGCAGCTTCCAGTCGCCGTCGATCCAGGCGGCGTGGCCGGGGAAAACATCCTCGGGGTATTTCTGTTTGATCTTGCCGGCATCCAACCGCAGCTTTTCGGGATCATTCGGTTCGGCACCGGCTTGCTGAGCGGCCAGCACTTCAGCCATCCACTGGTCGCTCGGCGTGCCGATTCCGGGAGTCGGGTGATCCCAGAAGCCGAGGCCTTTGCCGCGGGACTGCATGTTGCCTTCAAGGAGCGGCCTGAGGCTGAGGCCGTCCAGCGGCGGCTGGTTCTCCATCTTGACACCGACAATATCGAGCAAGGTGGGGTAGATATCGCACGAGTTGCAGCGAACGGCGGTCGCGCGGGGGGCCTTGATCACAGCGGGCCATTCGAGAATTGCCGGCACGAGCAGTCCGCCCTCGTAGACCTGGCCCTTATTGCCGCGGAATCCGCCGGTCGAACCCACCTTCGGCAGAGCTCCATTATCGCTGGTGTACCAGAGGATCGTGTTGTTGCGAATTCCCAGTTCTCCGATCTTCGCACGGAGCTTTCCAAAGGCCCGATCCATCCCGGTAATCTCACCGAGGAAGTGCTGATCCTGCCGGGGCAGATCCTGGTAGGGCTCGCGGTCTTCGTCGAGGGCCTGGTGGGGGCTATGCGGCGACCCGAACCAGACAACCGCCAGGAAAGGCTTCCCGGCAGTCGTGGCGTCGCGGATGAACTCAATTGCGGCGTCGACTGCGAGCATCGAGCTTTCGCCGTTGGTCTGAACGGCAACACCCTCGCGACTGAGAATGGCGTCGTTGTCGTAGAAGTTTTCCGCCGAGAGCCAGCGGTCGAAACCGCTCGCGCCGGGATTCACCGGACTGCCTTTGCGAACGCTTCCCAGGTGCCACTTGCCAAAATGACCCGTCGTGTAGCCGGCCGTTTTGAGAGCCTCGGCCACGGTGATCTCCTGCGGCCTGAGCGAATGGCCCCACTTGAAGCAGGCAAAGCGGTTCGGATGCCGTCCGGTCATCACGCTGCCGCGCGTGGGCGAACAGACGGGCGCCGCCGCGTAAAACCGGTCAAACCGCAGGGCCTCGGCCGCCATCCGGTCGAAGTTGGGCGTCTTGAGTCGCCCGTGGCCGTTGTAGGCCATGTCGCCCCAGCCCTGGTCGTCGGCCATGACGAGCACGATATTGGGTTTCTCGGTCGTCGCCGATGCTGCGGCCATGCAGATGCCGATCAATGTCAGGCTGGTGAACATGGGGGTATCTCTCATGGTGAACAGAAAGTACGGGTCAGAAATCCTTGAACGGCCCGCGCGGTTCGGCTTCGTCCATTGTTTTCAACCACGCCGCGAAGCGGGCCTCCATCTCGGCGGCTTTCTCGGGCATCTTGTCGATCAGGTTGGTCTTCTCGCCAATATCTTTCGACAGGTCGAACAAGAAGGTCCCGGACGGGTTGCGAATCCATTTCCAGTTGTCTACGCGGGCAGCTTCGTGCCCCTGCCTTTTCCAGAACATGTCTTTCCGCGGCGAGGGCTTGCCCTCGGCCAGCACGGGCATCACATCGAAACCGTCGAGAATCACCCCCTCCGGCGGCTTCACGTCGGCCAGATTGAGCAAGGTCGGAAGGAGTTCCATGGAAGTGACGAACTCGTCGCTGACGGAATTTGCCGGGATCCGGCCGGGATACCGGGCCAGGCAGCAGACTCGAATTCCTCCTTCAAACACCTGGCCCTTTCCGCCGCGGAGGGGCGCGTTGTCGGCCCCGCCGGAACCGCCGTTATCGGAGAAGAAGACCACGATCGTGTTGTGGGCCAGCTTGTATTTGTCGAGCAGTTCGAGCACTTCGCCGATGGCCGCATCCATGGCTGTCACTGCACCGAGATAGTTGGCTTGGCGCAACGCCTTGTTGGCGACCTTGGCCGGTTCGCCATAGCGAGTGCCTTCCTGGGCGCCTTCCCGGGCGTGCAGTTCCGGATACATCTTGCGCCACTCTTCAGGAGCCTGGGCGCCACCCGTGCGAATGACGGGATCGAGATTCGACGCGCCGTGGGGGGCATTGAACGGCAGGTAGAGGAAGAACGGCCTGTCCTTGTTTTCGTTGATGAACCGGACCGCCTCGCGGCGGAAGAGGTCGGTGCAGTAGGTGCCCTTATCCTCGGTGGTCGGTTCGTTATCACGGTACATCGATGGTACGCCGTAGCGTTCGTGGGTGTAGTAGTCGATCCCCGTGTTCACGAACCCATAGAACTCATTCCAGCCGCGTTGGAGCGGGAGGAATCGCCGGTGCATGCCGAGGTCCCATTTCCCGAAGATGCCGGAGTAGTAGCCGGCCTCCTCGAGCATCCGGGGCAGAAGAACTTCGCGCGTGTCCATTCCGCCGATTCGTTCCCAGGTGACCGCGTACTGGTCGGGGGGATATTTGTAGCCATAATCGGGAGCTTCGTTGCGGATCATGTCGTAGATACCGTTCCGCTGCGGATAGCGTCCGGTGAGCCACGCCCCGCGACTCGGCGTGCAGGCCGGCCACGCCACGTAGTAATTGGTCAACCGGACTCCCTCCCGGGCGAGGCGATCCAGGTTGGGTGTGATGATGTGATCGCCCAAGACGCCCAGATCGTTATAGCCCTGGTCGTCGGAGACGATGACCACGATGTTGGGTTTCTCGGCTGCGAAGCCGAGGGAAGCGGTCAAGCCGAGAAGAAATGCCAAGGTGAGTCGCATGTTTGCCTCCGTCAGGTACTGTGTCGGCATCGCGTCTCTCAGAGCCGATGCTACGATCATGGATTATGCATATCCATGCCCGTGAGAGACTCGTTCGTTTTGTGAGGATGTCTCAGTATCTCGCTAAATCGTGGGCACCGCCGCCGGGGCGGACGGCTTCGAGGATCTGTTTCGCCGATTCGGTCAGCATCCTCAGGTCGCTTGCTACGGCGATGAACTGCATTCCCTGCCCGGCGCGCCGGAGAGCCTCCTCGGGGGTCATGGCATGAATGCCGGTCGGGGTACCGACCTTTTTGCCGGCGGCAATCACGCGCCGGATCATATCTTCGTGGGCTTCGGGGGTGGGCATGGCGCCGTCGGGTCCGCGCATCTGGAAGCGGAGATCGTTGGGGCCGACGAAGATCGCATCGCAGCCGGGGAGCGAATAGATTTCTTCGGCGTTTTCGACGCCCGTGGGGCTCTCCGTTTGAAGAACTACGAGGATTTCGTCGTTGGCTCTTTCGTAGTAGTCACCGGCGGCCGCGGCGAAATTCAGCGAGTGCATGCCGCCGCCGACGCTGCGTGTTCCTTGGGGGGGATATTTTGCGGCGGCAATCGCAACACGGGCCTCGTGGACGGTATCGACCATGGGAACGACGATTCCCCAGGCCCCGGCGTCGAGGACTCGCTTGATGCAATAGTGATCGCCTTCGGGGACGCGGACCAAGGGGACACAACCGGCATCGGCGACGGCGGCGAAGATGGTGGCCGCGTGAGCCCAATCGATCGCCGAATGCTCCAAGTCGAGCGTGAGCCAGTCGAAGCCCATGCGGGCCAGCACACGGGTGGCGTGGAGATTGCCCAGGGATAACCACGTGCCGAAGGTGGGTTTCCCTTGGCGGAGCTTCGTCTTGACCGGATTGGTTTTCATGGTGCTCATTGTTTGCTTCGAATGAGGGGGATGCAAGCCCTGTGCCCGGAACAGGAAGGCGAATCGCCAGTCGCGGTGGTTTGGCGGGGGAAGCAAGGTTCTTTCGCGGAGGAGCAAGCGAGGGGATGTTTCGGCGGAGGGACGGGTAACGATCGGCGACATTCATCGCGCGGCGATGGCAGCCGACCCGAACGGGCGAGGATTGTGATTTGGGAGTCGGTCAACGAGAGGTGAGTTTTGCCAATTTCGTGGTGGGTTGACCGGTCTACTGGGTGGAGTTTCTTTATCCATCTTGCGCGGATGATAGGTTTCATTGGTTGCATAGTTGTCATGTTGTCAATAGATGCGCGGGTTCGACAGTGTTGTGATGGGGTAAAAGGGACAGTTTTGGAACGCATGCGTCATGGTGGGCCGAAAGAGATGGGGCGAGGGGAGTGTGTGCAAGTCGGGTTGACGGAGGTGTTTACATTCTGGGGTTGAAGCGTAACTTGATCCCCTTCCGATGAGGTATGTGCCAAAACCAAATTGGGCAGGAATCGGCAATTTCAGAGGAAAGAGGTTTTCGGATTATGCAATCATTTTTTGGGCCCATTTGGGTCAGAGAAGGAGGGCATCCGCGACGGTTGGTTGGAGCGGGGAAGGTGAACGGTCAGGGAGATCGGTTGGCGTCAGGCCAGTGCGACGGAGCGAGAGGGTGTTATGGCTTTTTGTACATGTGATCATTAGTATATTATACGAATTTAGCAGGGCGTGTCAAACGGATTCTTGGCCACCCTGCGGGAGAGGGGACGGGAGGCGGGGGGTGGGGGCGATATGGCGAACGTAGCGTAAGGCCGGATGACGAGTGGGGAGGGAAGATCGAAGACAGACCGGAGGACTCCGCTCGCGCGGGATCGAAGGCATTCGTGAGGTGATTGGGCTGCTGAGCCTGACGGACCGCCAGCGCTGCGCGTTGATCGACAAGGCCTGTGAGATCGCCAACAGCCACGGGGCCCACCCTTTGAAGAATGTTCGCCATTTGATCGAACAGAAGGGCGTCAAACAGGAACATGCTCTTGCTGCAACTCTGCTTCCTGGCGCAGTGATTGAAAACCGACACAAGCGCCTCTCGGCTCGAGGGCAAGACATCCGCAAGATTCCCGCTTGGAAAACCGGAATCGTTGGTATAATCGTGACTGACACGCATCCACAATCGACCCACTGTCGATTCTGAATCGGCGCGCACATGTCGATTGTCAAGCGCTGCGCGACAACAACGAACCGGCACGAACTGAACCTAACGGTGCTCGTGTGCAGGTTGAACCGTATCACCTGCACGGAATGGACAGTGATCATGAACTGGGAGAACTGAGATGCAACTCTTGGTCTGCAGCCGAATCCGCTGCTTCGCGCCATTGCTCGGCGTGCTGCTGTTGACACTGAATTCGCTCAGTGCCGAGCAGCCCTCGAACAGTCCACCCCAACTGAAATCCTTCGCCCATTCGCCGGACCTCTTCCCGATCTTGCCGTGGGATGTCCTGCACGGCTGGAAGCCGCCCCATCGCAATCCGAAACACGGATTGGAGAGCATCGCCGATTGCAACTTCACGCTGGCAGGGTTCGTCAAGCCGGAAGATCTGCCGCATTGTGAGAAGCTGGGTCTGGCCGCCATCATGGCACCGTCTGTCGGCGACAAGCCTTGGTTCGGCAAATGGCGAGAGATGAGTGCCGAGGAAATCGACCGGGCGGTCAGAGAAGTCGTCGAGGCCACCGGCGACAGTCCCGCAGTGCTTGGGTACTTCATCATGGATGAGCCGGGGGCGCCCGCATTCCCCGCTCTGGCGCAGGCCGTTGCCGCCGTGAAGAAATATGCTCCGGGGAAGCTGGCCTACATCAATCTCTTTCCCAGTTATGCTACGGTGGGCGCACCGGACAAGTCCCAGCTTGGCACAGCCTCGTACACGGAGTATCTGGAGCGGTTCGTCAACGAGGTGAAGCCGCAGATCCTCAGCTACGACAACTACATGGTCCAGTATTCGGACGACTTGGAGGACCAGACGAAGGCCGCCATCTACTACGCTGATCTGCTGGAGGTCCGCCGAGTCGCCCAGAAATACGGCCTGCCCTTCTGGAACATCGTTTCCTGCAATCAGATTCGCAAACAGACGACCATCCCTTCGCCCGCCAACATGGCCTTCCAAGTCTACACCACCCTTGCCGCAGGCGGGCGAGGTGTTTCGTGGTTCAAGTATTATCAGGACGGATATGCTTACGCCCCCATCGACAAGTCCGACGAGAAGACGCTCACTTGGCGTTACCTACAAGCCGTGAACCACCAGTTGCGGACGCTGGGGCCGGTGGTGAACCGGCTCACCTCGACCGGCGTATTCTTCACGTCACCGCCACCGGTGAAAGATCTGCCACTTCTGCCGGGAAGGGTCGTGCAGGAAGTCCATTCGGCAGCTTCTCCCCGAGGTTTCTCGGACGGCAAGCCACCGATCATGGTGGGCGAGTTTCAGGATGAGCAGGGTCACGACTATGTGATGCTTGTCAATCTCAGCCTCGAAAGGTCGGCCAACATGACGATTGCCACGGCGAAAGACTACAAGACCAAACAGGTCATTTCAGGCGAGGACGGCAGGTTGCTGCCGTTGGACGAAGAGAATGGGCACTGGCTACTGGCGGGGCACGGGATCTTGATTAAGCTGGAGTAGCTCCAGCCCGTTCAAATATCACAAGGGAATCATCATGCCAGAAGGTCGGATCGTGATCATCCCGTTCCTGCACGGCAAGCACGGGCCTGATGGCGACGTGCGAGAGCCGGACATCGACGCTATCTTGGCGTGTTGGCTCAATTCCGGGGACACAATACCGGACTATGGCCAAATCGAAAGAGAACTGGTAATTTCCGGGCATGGGAAGATTGGCGAGGCTGGTTGTTCCTGGTATGCCGCCCTGAAAGGCGGGACGACGGCTTGGTCACCGTCGCGCCTCTGCTGGCGATGGTGGGGGATTGGAAAGCCTTCCTGGGAAGCGCGGTAGCGGAAGAAGAGCTTCGAGACTTGCGCGCACACGGGCGTACAGGCCGGCCCCTGGGCAGTTCGGCGTTCTTGGATCGGTTGGAGAATCTTGTTGGTCGTGTCTTGAAACCGCAGAAACCCGGTCCGAAGCCCAAACCGCGCAAGCGGCGAACAGAATCGCGAATTAAGTAATGTGTCCCCGGAATTAACCGTTCAGTGGTTTCACATGCCGTGAGGAGGAAAGCCATGAAACCACTCAACAGCAACCGCGACTTGTATGACTACCTCCTACTGCTGGCCTCCCTTTTGGAGCAACAAGGATTACACGCGCTTAGCGAAGCTGTGATGTTTGCCAGCGCCCAGGCGGCAGGTTTGAGTACGGAGTTCTTGGGCGAATCGCGGATAGCGCTCCGTAGGGTTCGGGACGAGGGGGCGGACGCGCTCGGTGGGGACGATCGGAACGATTTGCTCGATGTTTTGAGGCAACTCGATGAGGCACTCGACTCGCGTTGAAAACTCTTGGTCTGAGGGCTACTCGATTCCGTTATAATGGCAACCATGAAGAAACACTCCCTGCTACCGATCGTGTTGGCCGCCGTGTTGCTGGCTGCGCCGGGCGCACCCGCCTTGTTAGGCGAGAACTCGTGTCTGGGTGAAAGTTTCCTGGACGCCGGCAGCCGGCATGTTGGAGGGGAGCTAAGTCGAGAAGGGCTACCGGATTCCGGCGAGGCTTGGCTGGAAAGGGCGGCAGAGTTTTTTGTTGCCCCAAGTGCGGTAGGCAACGTAGCAACGCATGGTCTTCGGACACTGGGTGCAGCGGAGGCACCTCGATACATCCCCGGGTATGGATATATCGGCCCGAAGTATACGAAGCTGGTGAGGCAACTCCAGGCGGGAGAGAGCATCCAAGCGAAGAACCTACGGTTTGTCGCAGAACTCCGACGCGACGCTTTTCCAGGGTTGACGCGCAGCCGTTATCGTGGCCCGCTTAGTGAAGCGCCGAGCATGCGAGGTACCTATGACTGGCATGATCCTGCCAGGATGATTCATCCGGGGCCTCACCAACAAATAGTCACTCCGGAGGGACAGATCATACGCATCGAGGTGCCGCGATGACGGAGCGGATATTTCAAGCCTGGAACTGGGAATTCGACTACGGCGAGAATCCAATGCCTGACGGCGGAAGCGTCCCAGCCATTCACGCCGTTGCATACTATGACGATCGTGATCGGCTGTATCGCGTTGAGGAGCAAGTGTCCCCGTCGGGCTTCTCTGCGTTAAGGGAGGGAGAAAGCCCCGACAGATACTGCTATGAGTACTACTGCGATGAAAACGGACGTATTCTCCAAAAGCGATCCTTGGGCGAACACGGCGAAGTTGCAGTCATAGTGGATTTTAGGTACGACGATCAGCGAGGAACGGTGACGGAAACGGTTTGGTCACCTGACGGTGGTTTCGGTAGGAGCATACGTCGCCCATACTCGCACCCCGGTTCACGATGAGGCCGCTGGTATACTGGAAGCCATGAAGAGAACGACCTTGCTGCTGAGCGTGCTGTTGACGCTGGCGGGAAGCGCGCCGGCGTCGGCGGCATTTCTGGGCGCGAACCCGCGTCTGGGCGAGAGTTTTCTGGATACGAGAATCGAAGAAGCGGGGTCACATCTTCAATAGTCAAGTAGGACTCGACGTGAAGCTCGACTACTCCGCCGCCGACTTCGCGGCCTGGGACCGTTTTGGGCGGGTGGTCGACCAGATCTGGACCGATTACGGGGAAGATCCCGACGTGGTCGACGAATACAAGTATGACGGGCTCAACCGAAGGATCGAAAAGGTCACCAGCGTGAACGGCTCGTACGAATGGGGCCAGCACTACTACTACAACACGGCCTG
>Ga0351853_1141_pt1 | contig 18993 bp, 12 predicted proteins | sample BONcelHFGM3001C8_FD_206799 | JGI IMG/M metagenome (GOLD analysis project Ga0351853, IMG submission 206799) | Enriched cells from coal bed in the Powder River Basin, Montana, United States - BONCAT cells FGM rep2 HSBNCT.FGM.300.1.C8 ... | reverse complement strand
TTCTGTGTCAACGAATGGCTCATCGAGGAGGGCCTGCTGGTCCTCAATCAGTACCCCGACAAGGTCACTCGTTTCGATCAATTGGACGTCAATTGGGGAAAGACGACTGCGTGGAGCGAAGGCGGCTACTACGCAAGGCTCTTCCTCAATGTCCAAGGCCGTGAGCCGCACGGCACGATTCCCAAGTCGCGCTGCGAAGCGGTACGCGACGAGATTAAAGCCGGATTGGAGGCTACCGTCGACGATCTCGGCCAACCGATGGGTACGCGCGTCTACAAGCCTGAGGAAACCTACCACGATCTGCGCAATATCCCACCGGATCTGATCGTTTTCTTTGGTGATCTGCTTTGGCGTTCAATCGGGAGCGTCGGCCATCGACGGCTGCACGTGCAGGAAAACGACACCGGTCCGGACGACTGCAACCACGCGCTGGAGGGTGTGTTTGTTCTGGCTGCACCCCGCTCCCCGCTGTCGGGCGAGATCGAAGGGGCGAGCTTGCTGGAAATGGCGCCCACTCTTCTTGAACTCGGTAACTGCGATGTACCGCCTACGATGCAGGGGAGGTCGCTGCTGGCTAACAACGAAGTGTTGGCCAATGTCGACCTGAGCGCTCGCGAAGAAGAAATTGTGCGAAACCGGCTCCAAGGACTTGGATACATTTGATCGAGGACAGGATTATGTCGTTTCAAACACGGGATGGCGCAGGCTGGCAAAGCGTCTCGTGGCCGGAAGGCCTGAACTACCTGCTCTGCTTTCTTTGGTTCGGCCTCGTGATCGGTATCGCCGAAGCGCTCGTGGTTCTGGCGGTTGGATTGTCCCAAGGGCATTTCTTGTTTACCAGCGACCATTTTTCTTGGATGATCCCCCTGGCTGAGGCTGTTTCTTATTTCGTCGCAGGGATTCCATTCCTGCTGCTTGCATGGGTGTTTCCCCGCCACAAGTTCCTTTTCATTGTGGCGGGAGTGCTTGGCTTTTTCGGGACACTGTCGGTCCTGTCAATGTCCGGCAAGCTGATATGGTGGTCCATTTACATCCTCTCTGCCGGCATCGCTTTGCGGGCTGCCTGGACGGTACGCCAACATCCCAACGGCTTCCTGCGACTCGTCCGTTGGTCGACACCCGGGCTCATTGTGGTCGTCGCTCTCTGCGCAGCCGGCATATACGGCCGCCGGGCCTGCCGGGAGCACCACGCCCTGTCGCAACTGCGCCAGGCGGCTGCCGATGCACCGAACGTTCTCCTGATTGTGCTCGATACCGTTCGTGCCGATGCCTTGTCGAATTACTCCGAGTCCGGAGTCGACACACCGAACATGACGCGGTTTGGAGAGGAAGGGATCGTATTCGAGAAGGCGTTGTCTACCTGCTCTTGGACGTTGCCGTCTCACGCCAGCATGTTTACCGGTCGATATCCGCACGAACTTTCCGCGGATTGGAATTCCGCCCTGGACGAGCGGTATCCAACGCTCGCGGAAGTGCTCGGCCGTCAAGGATACGCCACAGCAGGATTTGTCGCGAACTTGAACTACTGCAGTCGCCCAACTGGATTGGCACGCGGATTCGCCCACTACGAGGACTATCTCGTTTCCGTTCGAGAAGTCGCGCGACATTGCTACTGGGTCAATGTTCTGATGAAGGGAAGCAACGGATTGGCCAGAGCGGGTCTTTATGACTCGCTCGGGCGAAAGACCGGCGAGCAGATTACCCAGGATTTCGCAAGGTGGCTCGACCGTCGGCCCGATCGCCCCTTCTTCGCCTTCCTGAATTACCTCGACGCCCACGATCCCTACCTGCCCGAAAAACTCAGCACCGAGAACCGAGATCTTACTCATAAAGAAAAGCTGGCGATGAAGTATTGGCGCGACCAAGACCCGACCAGGATTTCCGACGAATATCGTCGGTTCGCTCGAGCCTGCTACGACTCCAAGATCCGCGATCTCGACGGCCAAATAGGGCGCCTCCTCGAACATCTCGAACAACGGGGGCTTCGAGAGAATACCCTCGTGATCATCACATCGGATCACGGTGAGCATTTCGGCGAACACGGTGTTTACTACCACGGCAATACCTTGTATGAATCGGCCGTTCACGTCCCGCTCATGATCTCATGGCCTGGCCGACTGCCGACCGGTATCCGGACAGAAGTACCTGTCAGTCTGCGAGATCTGGCAGCCACGATCCTCGACCTCGCCCTGGAGCCGAGATCCACAGAGCTGCCGGGCAACTCGCTGCAACTTGCATGGCAAGATACGCCGGCCATCCCCGGTACACAGCCGAGTAAGCTGTTTTGCACCGTGACACCCCATCCGGCGCCCGAGAGACTGCCGATGCAGAAGTACGCGCCCGCGGCAAAGGGAACCATGTATTCCATTCTCGACGGGCAAGACTACGTGATTCGCGAAGCGGATGATAGGGTCGAGCTCTTCGACTTCCAGAAGTTTTCCGCCGGCGCTTCAAACCTTGCTGACAATGAAGTATTCCGGGGGCGACTGGAACGAACTGTCCGAGAGTTGGACCGATTTCTCGACGCCTTTCCCGCATGGAAGGAATCTTCTTCGGGCACATCGACGAGGCAGGCCGGCAATGTATCATCGGACAGACGCCGGATTACCCGTGGTGACACGCCCGCCCATGCTGATGACCTCCAGCCGAGAAGGTCCGCCCAGTAGCCAGAGGCTGCATTCAGATGAATCAGACACCCTCTACGCTCGAGCATTTCGAACGCCAACCGATTTGCGGTTACCTCCCGAACCAGATCGGCAATCTGCGTCTCGCTGAGAATCGGTTAGGGCCGATCGAGGATTGCTTCATCCAACAGTGAGGGGAATCTTGGCAACCGCGGGCTCGTCCCTTCGAGATTCTGGACAACCCACACCTGCACTCCCTGTTTGCCCACCGCTGCACAGCAGTAACGTGAGACGCTTGCCTACGCAGCACCTGGGCCGCGAATTTGTTCCGCCATTCCGACTCCTTGGGGCCGCACATCCGCTACAATCGGATTATCCTCCCTCGTCATCCCACATCTCTCTGTTTCTCTCGGCACAGACACCAGATCGCGGAACTCGCGATCCGTTGTGCTTTTCCCAGGTGTTGAGCATTCAACGCGTCGCAAACGGCGACACGTTGATCGAGAAGACTCCTTCTTGACGGTGGTTGACGTTCATTCTTGCCGGGTCTATCCTGCAAGGCATGCGCGGTCTTTTCTGACGGCGGGTTCCTTTCGGATTGAAAAGACTTTGCGCGGGAAGTCCATTCGTTTCACTGGGGGAGATCTATATGTTCCGGGAAAGGCACCCAAGCAACCGGGGTCGAGGCAAGTCCTGTGTCCGCTCTCACAGACTGGTTTTCGAATTCCTCGAACAACGACGCCTCCTTTCGATCCAGGCGTCCGGCGCGGTATTGGGCCTCGACGCTCTGCAAGTTGATCCCAATTCGTATGATGAGGCGAGTATCCTGGTGCGTTTTCGTTCCGAGTTTGGCGACGCGGTCGCCGCCGATGGAATCGGCGCCGGCGCACGCATCTTGCAGGGCACTCAAGTCGGCCGGCAATTGGGAAAGGTGCCCTGCCTCCACAAAGTGACCCTTGCTGAAGGCGTGAATCTTCAATCGGCCCTCAATGCCTATCAGCAGAATCCAATGGTGGCCTACGCCGAACCCAATTTCCGGGTTTCCATCGCCGACACAATTCCCAACGATCCGCGTTTCGGCGAAATCTGGGCGTTCGAGAACACAGGCCAGACCGGAGGAGCGGTGGACGCAGATATTGACGCACCCCGCGCCTGGGATGTGACGCACGGAAGCGGCTCAACGATTGTCGCCGTGATCGACACCGGGGTTGACTACAATCATCCCGACCTCCGCGACAACATGTGGATCAATGGGGACGAGATCGCCGGAGACGGGATCGACAACGATGGGAACGGATACGTCGACGATGTCTACGGCTACGACTTCATCAACCGGGATGGCGATCCGATGGACGACCAGGGCCACGGAACTCATATAGCCGGAACAATCGGTGCCAAAGGCGATAACGGCATCGGCGTGGCGGGGATCAATTGGGACGTTCAGATTATGGCCCTCAAGTTCATCGGCATTGACGGTTGGGGAGACGGGGCCGATGCCATTGAAGCGATCTATTACGCCCTGGCCAATGGAGCGACGATCACCAATGCGAGCTGGGGCGGCGACTCCTACTCACAAGCTCTCTACGATGCCATTGCCGCTGCGCGGGATGCAAACCACGTCTTCGTGGCCGCAGCAGGAAACGGAAACATGCTTGGTGTCGGCCAGAACAACGACGCAGCACTCTACTACCCGGCCAGCTACGACCTCGACAATATCGTGGCCGTCGCCGCGGTCGATCACACCGACGCGTTGGCGAGTTTTTCGAACTACGGAGCCACCCAGGTTGACTTGGCGGCACCCGGCGTCAATATACTCAGTACCACCCGTGGAGGCGGGTACGGTCTGAACACGGGAACATCGATGGCGGCTCCCCACGCAACCGGTGTGCTGGCCCTGGTGCAGGATTTGCACCCCGACTGGACCTATGGAGAGGTCATCAACCAGGTTCTCGACTCGGTTGACCCGCTTCCCGAACTCTACGGCATTACGGTCACTGGCGGCCGGCTGAACGCAGCCGCTGCGGTCGGTAATCCGGAGCCGGATCCTCCACCGCCGCCCGCCGGAACCTTGCCGATCGAAGAGTACTTCGGCGACGGCGTGGCCGACTTCTTTCGCCCTCAGGTTGGCAATTGGGATGTTGGCGGAGGTCGCTACACGGCCACGCCCCTGGCCGAGAACCACGAGCTGTTCGCGGTGACCACACTTGATGTCGATGATCCATTGCCGGCGAACCTTGAGATTCAGGTCACGATCACGGCCGACGAGGGCCGCTTGGAACTGTTCGGCATCGTCTTCAGCGACCATCTGACGAACGGATATATTGTTTTCGACTATCATTCGCCGGACGACTTCAAGTTCGCAGGCGCCGATATGCGGGGCGACATGTGGGTTATCGGACACCATGACGTCGCCGGTTGGCACCTCGACGCTGCGGTGAGTGAGGTCCTCAATGCCGCCACGAACTACGCGGTCCGCGTCGTTATTGAGGACGGAACGAAGATCAGCCTCTTCGCGGGCGAGGCCGAAAAGCTCAGCCACCAGTATCAGACCAGCCTGAACGACGGTGACGTCGGGCTGGGTATGCGCGACAGCACGACTCACTACGACAACTTCAAGGCCCGCGAAGTCATCCCTGACACGTTTGGCCCGAAGCTGGTCTCCATCGGGCCCTTCGACAAGTACTCAGGAAGTGTCAGCAGTATTCGCCTGACCTTCAACGAGCAGATCGACGAGGCGTCGTTCACCGTGGACGATATCGAGCTTCTGGGCCCCGCCGGGCCCATTCCCGCGTCATCTGTTACGGCAGTGCCTGCAACGAACGGCTTACAGTTCGACGTCGCCTTCACGGCCCAATCAGCGTTGGGTGAGTACTTGCTGGTTATCGGACCGGAGATTTCCGATTTGGCAGGAAACTTAATGGACGGCGACGGCGACGGGGTCAACGGTGAACCTGCCGAAGACCGTTCGACGGCGGTGTTCTCAATTCTGTCGGTCGCCGAACACATCGATTTCGGCACGGCAAATTCGCCCGTGGCTTTCGGATACACCCAGGTGATCGCTGTTGATGTCTACAGTACCGAAAGCGGTTACGGCTGGCAGACGGCTGTCTCGGGATGGAACCGGGACGCCGGGACCGACTTGTTGCGTGATTTCGAGTACGGGAAACAAGGAACTTTCCTCTACGATCTGCCCAACGGTCAGTACGAAGTCGTCGTGACCATGGGCGATGAGGGTGCTTTGCGGGACCAGATGAGCGTGTCCCTGGAAGGCGTTCAGATGGATGTGGTGACGACTGCCGCCGGCGAGCACGCAACACTCACCTGCTCCGTTGACGTGAACGACGGTCAGTTGACGCTGAAACTCGCCGACCAAGGGGGCAGCAATCCCGAGTTCGCCATCAACGCCCTGGAAATCATCGAGATCGGTCCCGACCGAGTGCCGCCAGCGGTGGTTGGCGTCAGTCCGACAGAAACAGTGATCGGCAGCTTCGATCGCGTCGAATTGACGTTCGACGAACCGATCGACTTGGCCAGTTTCACGGAGGAGGATGTCAACCTCCTGGGCCCTGACGGTCCCGTCGCTCCCCTGACGGTCACGGCGTTGAGCACCACTTCATTCGAAATCGTTTTTCCCTCGCAGATCACTCCGGGCGTTTACGAGCTTACGGTCGGTCCGGGCATCTCGGATCTCGCCGGCAACAATCTGGCGGGAGTTCATCAGGTCGACTTTGAAGTCGAAGCGGAGACGGAGTATGTAGCCCGCCTGGATTTCGGGACTGCGAATTCTCCCGTGGCGACGGGCTACACGCAAGTAATCGCCGTCGACGTATACAGCGCCACGTCGGGCTACGGCTGGCAAAAGGCCGTATCGGGGTGGAATCGAGAAATTGGAACGGACCTCCTTCGAGATTTCAATTATGGTGCCGAGGGAACGTTCCTCTACGACTTGCCCAACGGGCATTACTGTGTGACCGTCATACTTGGCGATGAAAATAATTTGCACGACCTGATGGACGTGTTTCTTGAGGGTATGTACATCAGCTCCGTCACGACTGCGGCCGGCGAGCACGCAACACTCACCTGCTCCGTTGACGTGAACGACGGTCAGTTGACCCTGGGACTCGTCGATCAGGGAGGCAGCAACGCGAATTTCGCGATCAACGCGTTGGAAATCGTCGTTTCCGGTCCGGATCGTTTGCCACCGTTGATCGTCGAGTTCAGCCCCACAGAGACTGTCTTCGGCACCTTCGATCGCATCGAATTGGTCTTCGACGAAGCCATCGACCCAACGAGCTTCTCGGCGAGCGACGTCAACCTTGTCGGGCCGAGCGGAACGATCGCCCCGCTGACCATTATGCAACTCGACACCGCGACTTTCGAAGTGAGTTTTGCCCCACAGAGCGAACTGGGCGTTTACCAATTATCGGTAGGGCCCGAGATCGCGGATCTGGCAGGCAACATCATGGCCGAAGTCTTCCTGGCCGATTTCACAATCGATGCGATGCCCGAGCTCATTGACCGACTGGACTTCGGCACTTCGGCTTCGCCGGTGGCCGCCGGCTACACCCGGGTGATTGCTGTGGATGTGTACAGTGCCGCCACCGGATACGGGTGGCTCGAATCGGTCGGTGGCTGGAACCGAAATTCCGGAACCGACTTGCTGCGCGATTTCAACTACGGCGTGCGGGGAACATTTCTCTACGATCTTGACAACGGAACCTACGACATTACCGTCGTGCTGGGCGATGAAGGCAGTTTACACGACCAGATGGCCGTGTTCCTGGAAGGGATCCAGGTGGACACCATCTCCACCGCGGCCGGGCAGCACGCAACCAACACCTACACGGTCGATGTCAGCGACGGTCAATTGACAATGCTGCTCGTCGACCTGGGGGGCAGCAACCCGAATTTCGCAATCAACGCGATGGAAATCACACGCTTGCCGGTAGGCACCAACACCTTGAACTCGATTGCGATTGCGAGTATCGAGGCGGAGAATCCCACGGCAGCCGCGACCTTGGAATTCCCGGAGTGTGCATTGGAAGATCGGGATCTCGCCGTCCTCGCAGCCGTATGGCATAACGAAGCCGCAGGCAATCGTATTGGTTTTCGGTCACGAACCTTCCAGGAAAGCCGCCCCATGAGACGGGTCGACGAGGCCTGGCGCTGTCGCTCCTCCGACCTCTTTGAGGACCGTTCCGAGAACACCCTGGAACCGGATTGGCTTGACCTGCTGGCGATGGGAAGACGGCAATAACTGCGTCAACGCGCGAAACAACCGCCATACCCGGACGATCCGCCCAATCTTGCCGATCGGGTCGTCCGGTTCCTCATGCTGGCTGGACATGCGCCCTCGAATACCGTACAGTCTCTTCATGGACCTTCCCGCGAGTTGGGGGGCAGCGAAAGTAATCATTATTGACCTTTGCGAATGAACCGAGGCCGACCAGCGGGAGGCCGGCAAATGGGCCAAATAGGTTGACTGGCCGGGTCATTCTCCACGCAAACATCAATAACTTCCAGGGAGTTGCAAGAGGTGCGCACGTTTCTGGTTACCGGCGGTGCAGGATTCATCGGATCGCATATTGCCGAGGCCCTGGCTCGCCACCACAACAAGGTTCGGGTCCTCGACAACCTCAGCACGGGGCATCTCTCCAACCTCGATTCGATTCGCGATCAGATAGAGTTCGTGGAGGGGGACCTGCTCGACGCCCGGACGGTCGAGAAGGCCGTGGACGGCGTCGACTGCGTCTTTCATCAGGCGGCTCTCGCCTCCGTGCCGCGAAGCGTCAAGGATCCCCTCGCCACCAATGCCGCCTGCGTGACCGGTACCCTCACGCTTCTCGACGCCGCACGCCGTGCGGGCGTCCGGCGATTGATCTACGCCGCATCCAGCAGCGCCTATGGCGACCAGCCTTTCAGCTCCAAACGCGAAACCGATCTGCCGGGACCGCTCTCGCCCTATGCGGTCGCCAAACTTGCCGGTGAACACTACTGCCGAGCCTTCACCGCCACCTACAAGTTTGAAACCGTCGCCATTCGGTATTTCAACGTCTTCGGACCGCGGCAGGATCCCAATAGCCCTTACTCGGCGGTTATCCCCAAGTTCATCACGGCGATCCTCGCGGGCAAACAGCCGGCCATCTTCGGCGACGGGCTGCAGTCGCGGGATTTCACCTACGTGGACAACGTGGTCCACGGAAATCTTCTCGCCGCCGATGCCCAGGATGTCGCCGGACGCGTCTTCAATGTCGCTTGCGGCGGAAGCATCACCCTCCTCGAACTCCTCCGATCGCTCAACGAACTGCTGGGAACCGACGTCAAACCGATCTTCGAAAAGCCTCGCCCCGGCGACGTTCGCCAGAGCCTCGCCGACATCTCCCTGGCCCGCAAGCTGCTGGACTACGAACCCCGCGTCGGCTTCCACGAAGGTCTCAAACGCTCGATCGAGTACTACAAGCAACTCGCGACGGGGGGCTGAACCAGCGGAATCTCCGTCGCTCGACTCTCCGAGTCGAGGCCATGTTCTGAGAGCTCACGACTCGGAGAGTCGAGGCCATGTTCTGAGAGCTCACGACTCGGAGAGTCGAGGCCATGTTCTGAGAGCTCACGACTCTCCGAGTCGAGGCCATGTTCTGAGAGCTCACGACTCGGAGAGTCGAGCGACGTGGGATGCGAGGCGTGCGACGTGGGATGCATCACGACTCGGAGAGTCGTGCGACATGGGACGTGATGAAGCCCAGATCACGAATCCAAAGCAAATAGTCGCCGTGAGCCAATCTGGCCTTGGTCGGATTGTCTACGATGTACGCTTGCAGATACTGGAATTGCGATTCGTTTCGAACAACGTGATCGAACGGCTCCGACCAAAACTCTCCCGAAGTCTCATTCAACGAATTGATCTGCCGACCCGTGAATCGCATCCACGACTCGCATTGTTTCCGCAGTCCCCAGCCCGGGCGCATTTGAATGAGCATGTGGACATGGTTGGGCATTACCACAAAGCGTTCGACGTCATATCGCTGGCCGTCGAACTTGAGCAGTGATTCGGCGACGATGTCGGCAAATCGCCTTTGCCGCAAGAGGCACTTGCCGTGGCAATTGCCGAGGTTTTCGTGCCATCGCTGGCTCTTGAACTTGTGAAACGCTCGCTGGATGTGCCTGGGCGCGCTGCCGAGAGCGGCGTCGCGACTCGAAGAAGAATCGTACGACTTGGTCGCTCGACTCTCCGAGTCGAGGGCGTGTTCTGAAGACTCACGGCTCGGAGAGCCGTGCGACAAGTCGAGGGCGTGCGCCTTCAACCAGTCGTCCTTCTCGGCCAACCACCGGGCCACTACGGTTTTGGGCATCGAGTCCGCAAGCCGAATGGTGACAAACGTCACAGCCCCGTTCTGATCCCAATGCGGACGATTGCGAGCCGAAACATCGACATCTGCCTCCAGGTCGAACATGCTCCAAACCACCGTCGCTCGACTCTCCGAGTCGAGGCCGTGTCCTGAAAGGTCACGACTCGGAGAGTCGAGGCCGTGTCCTGAGAGCTCACGACTCTCCGAGTCGAGGCCATGTTCTGAGAGCTCACGACTCTCCGAGTCGAGGCCGTGTCCTGAAAGGTCACGACTCGGAGAGTCGTGCGACGATTTGCGAGCCATCAGGAGTCCTCCTACAAAGCGGGAACACCCTCACTCTGGGGAGTGTACTGCCTGGCGGCAAGATCAAGCGTTAAGTGGGCCCAGAATCTCAATAAGGCATCCGGCAATCGTCCGCCACACTGGACACACGGGTTGCGGCAACGACCGCGCCGCTGCCATGCGTTGCCTGGAGCCACAGCCCCTTGAACTTCGGTTCACACAGGTCCACAATTCCTGAGATCCGGCGATATCCAGAGGACCTGCCCGTGGAACCGATCTATCTCGACCACAACGCGACAACACCCACCCGGCCCGAAGTCGTCGACGCCATGGTGGCCTGTTACCGCGAGGGCTACGCCAACCCGGCCAGCCAGCACCTGCTCGGCCAGAAGGCCCGGCGGCGGCTCGAAGACGCCCGGGACCGGGTCGGCGAGATCTTCGGCCTTCAACAGTCGGGGGCAGGCTCCGACCGGGTCGTGTTCACCAGCGGAGGCACCGAGTCGAACTGCCTCGCCCTGCTCGGAATCGGTGCGCCGCACGGCCTGGAAACCGGACAGATCGTCATTTCTGCCGTCGAACATTCCAGTGTCATCGAGCCGGCCGAGCATCTGCTTGCCCTGGGTTGGCGCCTCGATCAGATCGGAGTGGATCAACTCGGCGTCGTTCGCGTGGACCGGCTCGAGGGGATGCTCTCCGCAGGAACCCGCCTTGTCAGCGTGACGCTCGGCAACCATGACACGGGCGTCGTGCAACCCGTTGCGCAGTTGGCGAGAATCTGCCGTGAACACGGAGTGCCCTTTCACACCGACGCGATCCAGGCCGCCGGGAAGATACCGATCCATTTTGGCGAGCTTGGCCTGGACGCGATGAGCCTGGCGGCCCACAAGTTCCAGGGGCCTTTGGGAATCGGGGCGCTGTTGATCCGTGCGGGAGTGGAGATCCGGCCGATCCACTTTGGCGGCCATCAACAGTGGGGTTTGCGCCCGGGAACCGAGCCGCTCCCCTTGGTCGTCGGGATGCTCACTGCCCTCGAACTGCTTCTGCAAGAGCAGGAGGAACACGGGCGGCACCTGGAGCAGTTGCGGGCGAGGTTTGAGGCACGGCTCAAGTCCGGCTATCCCGACCTGAAAGTCAACAGTGCGGAAGCCGTCCGGTTGCCGAATGTGAGCAACGTGGCCTTTCCGGGACTCGACGCCCAGATGCTGCTCATGGCTCTCGACCAGGTGGGCGTGGCCTGCTCGGTCGGATCGGCTTGTGCCAGCGGTTCGACCGAACTGTCGCCCACGTTGCTGGCGATGGGTCTACCCAAGGAAATCGTCCGAAGTTCGTTGCGGTTCAGCCTGGGGGCAACAACCACAGAAGAAGAGATCAATGAAGCTGTCCGGCGAATTCTGTATGTCGTGGGTGAGCTGCACGGGTTAAGGTAGCCGATCAAGGGCGAGGTAAACGAAAATAGTCCTGTCGGGGGGTGTACCGTCTTCGGTTATGGACGAATTTGCGTGATTCCTGGATTCCTCCAGCCTGTGAATGGAGTGGCGCCGATGAATGCAAGTGTTTTTATCATAACGATTTGACAAAAATTGTGCCCTTCGGCATGATGAAGCGTTGAGGAACCTCGGCGTTTCTCCGACGCAAATCCGCGTCGGGGGCCTGGAACTTTCTTTTTCTCCCTCGCGTCCAATAGTCCGAAGCCGTGAACGACGACGCTCGACTGATTGAAGAGACCCTGGCCGGCAGATCGGCCGCATTTGGACAGTTGGTCCAGAAATATCAGGACCGCCTGTTCAATACGCTGGTCCACGTCATCGGGTCGCCTGACGACGCCCTCGATGTCGTGCAAGATGCCTTCGTTCAGGCCTTCGTCAAGCTGGAGTCGTTTCACGGCCGAAGCGCCTTTTACACTTGGCTCTACCGGATTGCCTTCAATGTGGCTGCCACCCAACGACGGCGTCGTCGGCCGGTCATGTCGGTCGACCAGGCACGTGAAGAAGGCGGCGAAGAGCCGATCGATTCCGGCCACGGGCCGTTGGAGAATCTCGAACGGGAGGAACGCTGCTGGCAAGTCCGCGAGGCCTTGAAGATCCTCAGCGACGAGCACCGCGAAGTTCTCGTATTGCGTGAAGTCGATGGTTGCTGCTATGAAACGATCGCTGAAATCCTCGACCTGCCCGTGGGCACTGTCCGAAGTCGACTGCATCGGGCTCGACTCCAACTCCGGGATGAGCTCAAAGAGGTATTCATGGGCGAGAAGTAGTGAAACGGGAGTTTTTGTGTGCGGAAGTCGTCGCGTTTGAGTCAAAGTCTTGCGCGACGGATCAAACCGGTCCGAGGTCGAACCTCGCTGGAAGAGCAACTGCGTCTTGACCTTTCACCCGCCGCGTGGCGGGATATGCGTCTCTGGGTTTTTGGGGTGACACCGGGAATCGGTAACAGGCTGCTTTGAGCCACCCGCCGATTCCACCTGGGAGCATGAATCAGTCAAGCATCGGGAAGAGTGGCTTGTTTTTAGTTTTCCTTTTTGGCATGTTTTTCCATCCGATTGCTTAACGGTTTTGCTCCCAGGCCTTTCCTGACGCCGGCTCATGAGCCGAGTCGGCTCGGAAGACGCCGCAGCACGAGACGCGGATACAACCAGTGCATCCGTCAGTCCTGGGGCAACGAGACTCATTTCATGTTGAACCTGCCTGAGAACGAACTGTTCAGCGCCTACATCGACGGTGAGTTGACCGCCGATGAACAGGCCGAGGTGGAACAGATTCTGAACGACAACCCCGAAGCACAGCAACTGGTTGACGAGCTTCGCTCATTGAGCCTCAGTCTCCAGGCTCTGCCGGCCTACAAGCTCGACGAAGATCTCGCCGAGCGAGTTCTTCGCCAGGCCGAGCGGGAAATGCTCGCTCACCCGGCCGTGCCGCTGCCCAAGTTCCACCAGGTCGACGTGCCCGAAGCCAATCCGCATTCCTGGGCGCGCCGCTTGCTCCGCCCCCGCAACTTCGCCTGGTCTGCCGTGGCAATCGTCGTGGCTGTCGTCCTCGTACTCAATGAGTCAGACACCAACAACGGCACGCCGGACAACGTCGCCCTTACCCCACGAAGTGTCACGATCAAGCCCTTGGACATCGTGCCGACGGTCGATGCCGTTGGTACCCCGCCGGTCCCGACAGTCGTTCAAGCCTCCAAGGCGGAAGAACCGGCCCGCGATGCACCCGACGCCGTCGCTCCCGCGACTGAACCGACGATGGTCGCCGAGACGCTACCCGACGCGAATCGTCAACCGAACAAACAGCCGGCTGCGACTGCAAAGGATGGCGCCACGCCGCTCTTGGTCCTCGAATGCCAATTGGCGGACGGACGGATCGGTCACGAATCACTGGCCGAACTTCTCAAGGAGGCAGGCATCGCCGTCGATCAACCGTTTTCTGAAGACGGCGCCCCTGTCGAGTTCACGCTGACCACCGACCAGGTTCGCCAGGTGGTGTCGCAACTCCAGGCGGGTACCGGGGATTTCACCGCCTACTCTTTTCTTCCCACGGCCGGTACCGCCCCTCCTCGCATTCCTATTAGTATTGGGGCGGGTGGTCCCCATTCAGAACAGACAACCGCGGCGGAAGAAAACCAGACGAAGGAACCGGCGAACGCCACTTTCCACGTTCAAGGTACGATCACGATCCAGCAACAGGCCGCCACCCCCGCCAATCCAGCCGAGACGACCGGCGCCGACGGCAGCTCTGCCAACACCAAGGCGCCGGCCAAGACGGCGACGGCCAAGACACTCAAGAGCCTTCCCGTAAAGGATGATTCCACCTACCGCGTTCGCTTCGTGCTCAAATCGCCCGAGAAAGCGGCCAAAAGCGAGCCCCCGGCCGACAAATAGCACCGACACTCCCAAATCCCTCTCCTACCAATCCGAAACGCAAGCGAGGACGGACCGCATCCTTCCCGATGATTACTGGACGCACGGCGGACCACGGTCCGCCGTGCGTCTTTCGGTTTCTTGCGCGCGGCTTGACAACCGAACGCGAACCCGTCTTCCCTTCGCAACCGTGACATTTTCCGGCTGAATTCGTCCCGGAATCTTGCCGGTTCTGCAGGTTGGAGCGGTTGTTGCGTTAAAACTTGACGCGTTTTTCGGGCGCTCCTAAAATGATAGTGCCGGTTCGCGGGCGGTTTTCCCCCGTCTTCTCTTGTCTGATGCCCGCAGCCCTGTCACCCTTCCTGCACTTGCCGAGAGGAACCCCTCATGCCTCAGGCTATCGTCGACCCGGAAGAGCTGCGACGCTTCGCCCGGAACTTGAAGAAGTTCAACACGAGCGTGCAGGAGCAGGCCGGAGCCTTGGGGGCTCAATTGAACGCCCTCAGCCGAACGTGGCGCGACCAGGAACAGAAGAAGTTCGTCGAGCAGTTCGAGCAACACATGAAGGTGATCTCGCGGTTCCTCGAAGTGAGCGATGAGCACATTCCCTATCTGCTGCGCAAGGCCGAAATCATCGAGCAATATCTGCAACAGCGTTAGGGCCCAACCGTGGAGTTGCCATGGGGCATTTGGCCAAAGTCACCTCGATCGACGTGATCGAACATTTCGCGGCGGCACTGAAGTGCTTCGGCGAGGATGCGAAAACGGCGCTCGACGGCATCGATATGGAGGTCCGGCGAGCCCTGAACTGGATCCAGCGGGAGCAGAAGGACTACTGGACCCGGCAAATTCGGCGCAACTGGGACGAAGTGAACATCGCGCGCAAGGAATTGGAACGCAAGATGATGTTCTACCCGGGCGACGATCGTCCCAGTTGCCATGACGAACGACTCGCTCTGGAAGCCGCCAAGCGGCGACTCCGACTGGCCCAGGAGAAGGTTGAAGCGGTAAAACGCTGGTCCCACCGGGCCGAACGGGAAGTCAACGAGTATATCGGCGCCGTTCAGGTGCTGAAACGCTGGATGGAGTTCGATCTGCCCCAGGCACAGGCCGATTTGGCACGCATGGCCCGGGCCCTGGAAGACTACGTTGCCCTGGAATCGTCCGCCGGGCCCTCATTTCCGGATTCATTGGGCGCACTGATCGGCTCCGCGCCGGCAACCGCCGCCACGCCGCCGGACGAGACGGCCTCCTCACGCCAACCCGAAACGCCAGCGAGGACAGAAGACACGCCGACCACACACCAACCCGAAACGCAGGCGAAATCCGTCGAGGACGAACAGGAGAAGGCCGATGGTTAGACATTGGGACCTCTCGGGCGGGGCTGCCCGATTGGAAATGGCCGCGGAGGACCTGAAAGCAGCCAGAGCCGATTCCTCCCGATACTGGCACGACTCGACCAGCAAGAAGTTCGACGAAACATACCTCCTTCCCCTTGATCCTAAGGTCCGCCGAGCCCTCGACGCCATCCATCGCCTGGCCGAAATCCTCGGCCAGGCTCGACGCGAATGCGGAAACGACTGATCTCTCTGCCCCCGAACCCCGGCAACTCCACCATGAGCGATTCCTTATCCGTGAGCCTGGCTGATCGGACCCTCTCGGAGTTTGTTCGAGCGGCCGGCCGGCGCGGGCCGGCCGAAGTCGAGATTCCCAGGCGCTATGCCGAGATACGGGAGCAAACCGAGGAAGAATACCGCGCCGCTCGCGAGCGGTTGCAGCAAGAGTACGAGGAGAACCGAGAACGCTCGGTTCAGGAATTCGCCGAACTCAAGCAGCGGATGATCGAGAACGCCCGCAACGAGTACGACAAGGTCGCCGAAGAGTTCGAAGCCGGAAAACGGAATGCGGTCATTGCGTGTGACGGAGCCGTCAAACTCGCCAAAAGAAAATTGGAGGAGGCCCACTGGGAAGCGACGACCATCTTCGACGCAAGAAAGGACGAACCCGGCGCCCGACTTCACGAAACGCTCAAGAACCTTGAAGACGGTTGGGGGCGCGTCGAAGCAATCCGCGAGGAACTGCACGGCCTGCTGCAGAAGCGTCGCATGTGGACGCCGGTCCTGGCAGAACTCGCCGAAGAGAAGGCAGGTGACGTTGCCGGCCTGAAGGGAAACGCCGGTTCGAAGCCGGAATTCGATGATCTGGTCGAACAGATCCACCGGCACGCCATTGCCATCGCGGATCTGCGCCTGCCACGATGCTTCCAGGGAGTGGCACCCGGCGCAGCTCTGGTGCTCCTGTGCGCCGTGCTGGGCGTTCTGGCCGGTCTCGTCGCTGGTGAGGGACGCGTGCCGTGGATTATCGGCGCCGTGGTTGTCGGAGTGTTGCTCTGGGGCAGTGGCGGGTTCTGGCTGTTCCGCACGAGCCGCCGGCGGGTCTCCGACGACTATTGCGCCTGGGAGAAGCTCGTTGTATCGGCCAACACGGTCCTCCACCGTGCAACCCACTTCGCAGAGAGCGAATGCGAACGTCAAAGCCGCGAGATCTACGAACATTTCGACTCGGAGATGAAGCGGGCCAGCGACGCCTTCCTGAAACATTCCTCCGAACAGGAATCGCAGAAACAGCAGGAAATGGCCCGACTGGAAGGAAGGTATCCCGCACTCCTCCAGGAGTTGACCGAACGGCACGAAGCCGAGATCGAGCAGGAGGAGAAACGTCATCTCCAGTTCCTGAAACAGTTGGAGAAATCGTTCCATGCGAAGTCCCACGAATTGGGCCGCCGTCGCGCACTGAAAGCCTCCGAGATGGATCGCGCCTTCAAACAGGACTGGACGACCATGTCCGATGCCTGGACGACCAGCCTCGGCAACTTCGAATCCGCCGTCGAAGCAATGAACCAGGCCCGGCACGAAGCCTCTCTCGATTGGCATGGCGACGACTGGAAACGATGGAAGACGCCCACCTCGATTCCGGCGGCCGTGTGTTTCGGCCGATATGCCGTCGACCTGGCTCAGGTGGAGTACGGCATCCCCAAAGACGACCGCCTCCTGCCGCGCCAATCGCAATACGAGTTGCCCGCCGTATTGCCCTTCCCCGAGCGATCCCTCTTGCTGCTCAAATCGGACGATGCCGGACGCCCGGCCGCGATCGAGGCCATCCAATCGGCGATGCTCCGACTCCTCACGTCGCTGCCGCCCGGGAAGGTTCGCTACACGATCATCGACCCGGTGGGACTGGGTGAGAACTTCTCGGCTTTCATGCACCTGGCCGACTACGACGAACAACTCGTGGCCAGCCGCATCTGGACGGAGGCCGCCCACATCGAACGCCGCCTCACCGATCTGACCGAACTCATGGAAACGGTCATCCAGGTCTACCTGCGGAACGAGTTCCAGACGATTCAGGAGTACAACAATTTTGCGGGCGAACTGGCCGAACCCTATCGAATCCTGGTGATCGCCAACTTTCCCTCCGGGTTTTCCGAAGCCGCCGCCAGAAGGCTGACGAGCATTGTAACGGCGGGGGCGAGGTGCGGCATCTACACGATCATGAACGTCGACCCGAAGCAACGGATGCCGCGAGATTTCCACCTCAGCGATCTGGAGGCCCACGCCTTCCAACTCGTCCGTCACGAAAACAGGTTCGTGTGGAACCATCGACAGTTCGGCCCTCTTCCCCTGGAAGTCGATCAACTGCCGGAGCCGGAACGATTCACCGAACTGGTTCGCACGATCGGCGGAAAAGTTAAGGACGCCGATCGCGTTGAAGTTCCTTTCTCCAACGTCGTGCCGAAACAGGACACATGGTGGACCGAGGACAGCCGTCGCGGCGTCGATATTCCCTTGGGAAGAGCGGGCGCCACCAAGCTCCAACACTTGCGACTGGGACAGGGCACGTCGCAGCACGTGCTCATTGCCGGCAAGACCGGTTCCGGCAAGTCGACCCTGCTCCACGCGCTGATCACCAGCTCCGCACTCCGATATAGCCCCGACGAACTGGAGTTCTATCTGATCGACTTTAAGAAGGGCGTCGAGTTCAAGGCTTATGCCGCCTTCAATCTCCCCCACGCGAAAGTGGTGGCCATCGAGAGCGAAAGGGAATTCGGCCTGAGTGTGCTGGAACGGCTTGATAGCGAATTGAAGCGCCGCGGCGATATGTTTCGGCGGATCGGCGTGCAGGACGTCCGTGGTTATCGTGCCGCCGAGCCGGAAGCTCGGATGCCGCGGATCCTGCTGATCATCGACGAGTTCCAGGAACTCTTCGTCGAGGAGGATCACATCGCCCAGAGCGCTTCCCTGCTGCTCGACCGGCTCGTCCGCCAGGGCCGCGCTTTTGGAATTCACGTGCTTCTCGGCTCCCAGACCCTGGCCGGGGCCTATTCGCTTGCCCGCAGCACACTCGGTCAGATGGCGGTGCGCATCGCGCTGCAGTGCAGCGAGGCCGATGCGCATCTGATCCTGAGCGAAGAGAACACGGCCGCCCGCCTTCTCACCCGGCCAGGCGAGGCGATCTACAACGACGCGAACGGCCTGTTCGAAGGAAACCACCCCTTCCAAGTCGTCTGGCTCCCCGATCACGAGCGAGAACAGTACCTTCGAAATCTGGACGCCTACGCCAGGAAACAGAATTACGAGGGAACGGCGCCCATCGTGTTCGAGGGTAATATACCGGCCGATCCACGAACCAACGTGTCCCTGGCCCGGCTTCTCAGTGGCGAGCAGGAACCCGAATATGTCCACGCACCTCATGCCTGGCTCGGTGCGGCCGTCGCGATCAAGGAACCCACCAGCGTGCCTATGCTTCGTCAGAGCGGCGGTAACCTGCTGTTGGTGGGCCATCGCGAGGAAGCGGCGCTGGGTGTCCTGGCCACCTCCCTGGTCGCACT
>Ga0351853_1109_pt4 | contig 19019 bp, 18 predicted proteins | sample BONcelHFGM3001C8_FD_206799 | JGI IMG/M metagenome (GOLD analysis project Ga0351853, IMG submission 206799) | Enriched cells from coal bed in the Powder River Basin, Montana, United States - BONCAT cells FGM rep2 HSBNCT.FGM.300.1.C8 ... | reverse complement strand
CGCACCTTGCTTGTTCGCACAGGTCACCTCCACCTGAGCATCTTCGCGCGGGAGCGGCCGACCAGTCGTACCATCATTCTGACGACAACTTCCCAGACCCTACACCCAATCGTCCTGTGCGTGAGTTCGCGAGTTGGCTCGACGCACCGATGCTCCATAGACGCGGCGATCGCGACCGTTCCAAAATCGTTGGGATTCCGGCGTGTTCGAAGAACGTCTGATCAACCGTTTCCTGCTACGGAGCAGACTCTCAGTCAATTGCCACCCGATTAAGGGAGTCGCTGCTCGTCAGTGTCGCGCGCCCCAGTACCGTCGTTTTTCGACACATGCGAAAACCCTCGCCGCGAGTACGCTGTGCGGCTTTTTCCGGTCGCCCCGTAACGACAAATGTGATGCTACTTCTTATTTCCAAGAAGGTGCTGATCGAACCAATCCAGGATCGCTGCTATTTCACCCTGCATTGGCTTCTTCCATCCGTTGCTGTAGCCGTGCCCCACGCCTGAGACAATGAAGAGTCGGTGCGGTACCCCCACCTCACGCAGCCTCGCCACGAAGACTTCCGACTGCTGAAGTGGCACCAGCTTGTCTTCGTCACCATGCAATATCAACACCGGCGCTGTTGCATCGCTGACGTGGGCGACGGGTGAGGCTTCCCGAAAGAGTGTACGGATAAGGTCAGGATCGGTGACGCGCTCAAAGCGTTTCGCTTGGTCATCCCAACGGTGAAAATCAAAGGTGGCCCTCGCCGGTTCGCCCTGTGCTCGGAAATGTTCCAAGATCGTCACATTCTCGCGGCCAAAGTTAAGGTTGTCGGTGCCAGGGTAATAGGCGACGACAGCCTGCACTCGGGAGGACTCACGGTCGACGGGGTCAGTGGCGTCTGGTGATGCTGCTAGCGCTGCCGTTGCGACCAATAAGCTCAAATGCCCCCCTGACGAGGCGCCCATGATGCCGATGCGCTGAGGGTCGATGCCGAATCGCACAGCGTTGTGGCGAATGAAACGCACGGCGCGAGTTATGTCTGGAAATATCTCGTTGATTGTGTATTTGGGTTGACAACTGTGTGCTACGGCGAACACGACATAGCCGGTCTTAAGCAAACTCCTGACTTCTGCTCTATCGTTTGTCACCCTGTGAGACCATTTTGGGCTCGACACCATCCCGCCGGACATCATTCGGATGACAGCTGCCCCATTGCGGTTGCCGCGAGGGGTAAAGACGTCCATGACAAGGGCCATGCCGTCCTTGTAGCCGTACACCACGTCTCGCTGGTGATTCCATTCAGCAGCATCGGTCGTCATCGGGGAGACGGCCTCTCCGGCCTGCCCAAGCACCAGCAACAGCAACACGCTACTCAGCATCACTCGCTCCTTTCACAGATAGGCGGAACATGACCCTGCCGCTGAGCAAGAGCATACCACTGGCAACGCCAGCTACCAATGCTCGCCGAAGTAGCGGGTGTGGTCGGCCGGTGCGAGCGCAGGACGCCATGACATCCGGGCGGGAACCACCGGATGCGTGACATTCAAGAGGTCAGCCTGCGCAACTTATCGCAGTCCAAGCACAGCAGTTACTCACCCGCGGACGGATCTTGCCCGCGCGGCGAATTGGCCGAGAAATGGACGATATCAAGGACTATCATGATAGTCTTTTGTGTCCAAACTAGGGTATTTATGTCCATGTAGCCCTTGCATCAGAAACCGGACATGAAATTCTATAACACACTATGGGACAATGCGTTACGTCTACGCTCACGCTTTGCGGCTAGACCAGCCGGATGGGGTTCCCCGCTATTTCGAATCCTGTCCTCTCCGTTCAGCCCGACTCGACGTAGGTCGAGTTTTTTATGGGCTTATATACCCCAACGACCTCGCCAGCGGCTGAAATCGAGGCAAAAAGGAGCGGTCAACAGGGGTTCTGCGGCGTTCAAGCCGAAAGTGTACCCTCACTCCGCGTTCCGCCTTCCACCGCTCGCGAGAATGAGCGATCGTCAGTCCGGGCATTGGGGGTTGTCTTAACGGCCGACGCGATCCTGAGACATCCTCGTGCGTCTGGCAGGAATGACAAATGGCCTGGGCAAGGAATCGCTGGCATACTTCCGCCAGTGATTCTACGCAGGCAGTGTCGTAGGGTATGTTTCCCTGACCGCATCGAGATGGCCATCACTCCCCTTTTCCTCGGTGCCGGTTACACCGCACAAGACGGTCGCGCCGGATGGGCCTCCCCTCCCTCCAGTGTGGCCGTTTTGTTTTCTTGGAGCGGCCTTGCCCGCGATTATGGGTGGGGTGTTTCTCCTCGGGTTGCACCGGCATAGCACCGGCCAAATCAACGCCACAAAGACACGAACAAAGCCTTTCGTAACTCGTTGTCACGAAAGGCTTTATTAAGTCGGGGTGACTGGATTTGAACCAGCGACCTTCTGACCCCCAGTCAGACGCGCTATCCAGGCTGCGCCACACCCCGTTTGGGTTGTCGATCGACACTAAGGGCGTATTCTCGGCTCCGAAGCTGTTCCCACGCCAGTTTTTCTGGCGGAGTTGCCGACTCAGTCACCAGTGTGGGGGATTCGGAGTGGATCACCAAGGTCCGTATTCTACCCCTCGGCGGAAACGGTCGCAAGGGTGGGGGGAAAATGGTGGAGCGTGCAGGCGATGTTGAAACCTGCTCGGAGTATTCAGCGGTTCGTTATGTCTGGGGGCAGCCGGGCAAAAGGCGTGTTTCGTCCGGCTGCCTGGTCTCGGCCTCATCCATTTCATTCGGCCGCCTGCCCCAATAACAGGCTCCTTTCCTCGCATCGCGCGCACGCCTCGGCCAACGCCCGGCGAACTGAAATCTCGGGATAGTCTTCGGCAAGTTGCTGCAACCGCAGGGCGGCGTTGGAGTCGCCGATATGAGACAGGGCCACTGCGGCCGCGTGGCGGGTGTCGGTGGCATTTTCGAGGTTGCCGACGATGTCGAGGAGAACAGGAACTGCACGGGGGTCGCCGAGGCGGCCGAGGGCCCAGGCGACGGCGGCTCGCCAGCACGGGGTGAGGTCGTTGTGGACGAAGAGGACGCCGGGGCCGAGCGGGTCGGGGCGGCCGGAAGCAGCTTCGGGGGGTGAGTATTCGAGGGTGGCAATGAGCATCTCGGCCGAGTCGCGGTCTGCCATGTTGCCGAGGGTTCGGGCCAAGTAGAAGCAGATCCAGTTCTTTTTCGGCAATTCGAGCACGACGGGAATGCCGGTGTCGAAAACGCGCGGGATTTCGCAGGACAATTCGCGGTAGCGCTCGAACGCGTGGCGAACCCGTGGTGCGTAGCGTGGATCCCGGCAGACGAACGAAAGGACCTGGGCAGCGCGGTTCTCGGGCGCAGGGTGGCCGGCCCAGCAGCGGATGGTGTCAAGGGCTGCAGCAATCTGCTCGTCCGACTGGGCCTGTCCATCGCCCAGCAAGGCGAGGCAGGTTTCGACGACGGCCTTTTCCGCACCGGCTCGCCGGATCACTCGGCCGGTGAGAGTCTCGTAGTCGTCGCTGCCGAGCAGGAGCGCGCGGTCCGGGTCGATGGGCACAGACCGGATCAGGTGCGGAACGATCGGTGCGGCGGTGGTCGAGCCTATGGCGTCGAGTGCTTCGATAATGAGGTAGTGCGGGGGCGAGGCGTGGCAGGACATCAGTGCGGAGTGGTCGCCGTACCAGAGCGTATAGTTCGGATAGTCCTGCAAGGCGGCGAAGGCCTTGATCAGTTCCGATTCCGCCCGGGGCGTGCCGATCCGGCCGAGGGCTTCGATTGCGGCCTCGGCGAGAAAGAGGTTACCCGTTTCGGGACTGCCGTGCATGGCAAGGGTTTCCGCCAGGACAGGGACGGCGCCCATGTCGTTCAGACAGCCGATCGCCCGGGTGGCCGCCTGAATCGTGCGGGGATTGACGGCGTCGAGCGAATTGAATCGCGTGCCGTCGCCGCGATGGCCGGCCTCTCTCCATAGCGGGAGCGGATTTATGCCACGTTGGGCAAGCAGGTACTGACGGAGCGCCGGATGGGACGCGGGGCTTCCGACGTGGCTCAGGGCGACGGCTGCACGCCGGACGATATCGCGGTTTTCGCTGGCGATTCGCCCAATAAGCTCGTTCTCAATCGCATCCCATCCGTTCCGGGCAAACCAGTTCCGCCAGGCTGCAACCTGGGGCTGCCGGGCATGGTCGTCGGCAAAGGGGTCGATCGGTTCGATGTGGCCCGTCAGGTTCTCGAGTGCCATGACCGCGGCCTGGACGACCAGGGGATCGCTGTCTTCAAGGGCACCGAGGAGCGGCGGGACGGAATCGCGCGAGCCGCACGTGGCCAGCGCAACGGCCGCAGCCACTCGCAGTTCGCGATTGCGAGATTCGAGGCATTCGGCCAAGGCGGGCGCCGCTGCCGGATCGCGGTAGATCGACAGCCGCTGAGCGGCCGTGATGCGATGACTGTCGTCCGCATCGGCCAGCGCCGCGATCAACTCCGCCACCTCATCCTTGCCGGTTGCATCGGGATCGTCGGACCGTGTGTGCCGATTGATTCCGGCGACCTCGCGATAGCGGTCGAACTGCATCTCCATCAACCCGGTGACGGCGGCGTTGTTGCCGCGGGACCGGTGCGGTTGGCCGCGGTCGAGCAGGCGCAAGGGGCGAGTTCGCAGGGCCAGGGGAACGGTTTCGTCGAAGAGCGGGGTCGACTGCCGTGTGTGATGGCAGCCGACACAACCACGGCGTTCGCCCGGCCGCACGTAGATCCACGACATTTCGTTCAATTCGGAGCGGCCTTCCGCATCGACTGCCTGCAGGGCGATGGGCGTGTCGGCAGGAACTTCCACGGCGAACGAGCCGTCGGGCGCGAGGGGCACAGTGCCCAGTTCCACCGTTTCGTTGCCCGCATGGACGATGTAGGAGTGGGAGGATCGCGTGGTCAGTCCGGTGCCCGCCAGGACGCGAATTGCACGCACGTGCGACCAGCCGGCGGTCGTCTTTTGGGTGAAGCGCGCGTTCTGGCAGTAGAGCACACCGGTCGGGGAGCGACCCTCTGCCTTGATCGGGTCGACATGTTCGGCCAGTAGCGGGGGACGCGGTCTCGCAGCGACGTAGACGGGCGAGTGGATCGGTGAATCGGTTGAGTCGAATACGGGCGTGAGAGTAGGTGTTTGGGCATCCGGATCGAGGACACAAATCTGCTCGTAACGAACGTCGTTGACCGTGTGTTCGGCGTTGGCCGCCCGAATCGTGACCGGAACGATGCGAGCGGTCGTGCAGAGCAGTCGACCGTCGGGTATGGCCGCCACGTCGCCCGCCGCGACCCGGTAGTGTGCCAGGTCGGCGTCGAGCGAGCCGAGTCGGCCGATCGTGATTCCCGGCGCCGAAACGAACGCCAGCCGGCCGTCGGGCATCGGGGCGGGGCTGCCGCAATGGAAGGCCCGCAGGCGCGAGCCATAGTCGGGTGAGATGTTGAGCCCGAACTCGGTGTATCCATCGGTGCCGTCGGGATGGATCGCATGGAGGAGCGTCTCCACCTTGCCCCGATCGAAGAAATTGTCGGACCGGATGAAAACGATCCGGCCATCGGCAAGGATTTCCGGTTCGTTGTCGAAAATGATCGTGGAGGTGAGCAACCGGACGTTGCCGCCATCGGCGTCCATGACAAACAGCGATCGGGAGGGCGGGTTGTGATACTCCTCGAACGTACCGATCCGTGTCGACGTGAAAACGATCCGTCCGTCGGGCAATTCGGCAGGATCGATATCGTGGAAGGGGCCGCCTGTCAGTTGTATCGGAGGGCCGCCGGCGACGGGAACGCGATAGATGTGAAAGAAGGGTTCCCCGTCGTAGGCCATGGAGACCAGGATCGACTCGCCGTCGTAGGCGGCACTCGGCGATCCGAGTCCGCCGCGGCCGGCATCCAGCAGAACCCGCGGCATGGGATCAGGACCTGGGGAATCGAGCAGGTAGAGCAATCGGCCGACTTTCATGGGGGCCGGCAGGTCGTGTTCCGGAAACGCTCGCGAGTTTCGCGGATTGAAGATCGTCACATTGAGACTGTCGAGGCTGGACGCCGTGTGGGTCAGGGGCCGGTAGAGGCTCCGATCGTCGCCAACGAAGGCGATTGCGGCGGGCCAGGCAAAGTCGTCGCCGGGCGAGAGTTCGGTGACGGTGGCCACACGTTGTTGCCTGGCGGCCTCCCGCAAGGCCTCCTTGGCGAACTTTTCGACCTCGCCGATGGGCGTTCCGGCGGGCTGGGACTGAGCGGGAATCTTGACTTTGCGCCATGGCGCGTCGCCATATTGGCCGACGACGCGGGCGTCGCTCCAATGGCTGTCGTCGAAGTTGGGGGCCTGCCAACTCGGGTGCTCGCTGCTTTCGCAGAGCCAGGTGGCGTCGCTGGGAAGGACAAGTTCTCGGCCCTCGGAAAGGCGGACGACCAGTTTGACGATCAAACCGGCTGGGCCTGGGAGGGTGTTGACGGCCTGGACGGCAAGGGAATTCTTCTTGCCGGGAACGATCTGGGTCGTCACGTCCCACCGCTTGGGCTGATTCCAGACGTTATTGCCGGCGCCGCTCTCTCCGACCGGCTGGCCGTTCAGGTAGAGGACGAAGAGGTTGTCGCAGGTGGCGATTATCTCGGCCGACTCGATTTGGGCGTCCGCAGGAACCAGGAGGGAACCCCGCATGTAATTGACCGCAGCAGGGAGTTCGCCGAGTGCCGCTTCCACGCCCGGCGTGTACCAGATCCACTTGGATCCGTCGAAGTCGAGCGGCCCGGCCGCTTGAGCGCTTGTCGAGGCGAATATGAGGGTGAGAGCAACACCAATTCGTCTGATCCGTCTGTCGAAAAGCGGCATCCGTCGAACTCCGCGGCTTTATCGGGAAAGGATTGAAGCGATCGATCGAAAGAGTTTGTCGCGTATCAGAACGACGACACCTCTGCGTGTCATATTCGCGGTATAGGTTACATAGTTGACGCGATTTTTTGGGCACCTTTCCCCTCATTGGAGCTGTTGGTCCCGGGTCGAAGTGGTTGTTTGCAGGGCGTACTGGGTTGGAGAGCCCGGTTTGCGGGAGTTGGGCAGCGCAGTCGCGATTCTGCCAGTTTCTCGCGGTGACTGAGGTTCAGTTGGTCAACGGACATTGCTTTTTGCCAATTTCGCAGGTGCCCGAGAGACAGCCGGCAGAATGGAGGTACTCGACGGAGATTGATCTAGATTGACTATCGGGGATGTGGGTGTCAACCACGGGGTCAGTCTTTCGGGCTTTTTCAGGGATTCAACCTTGCTCGTGCAAGGGTTCTTGAAGGGGGAGAGGCAGCGTCGGGGCAGACAGGACGGGCGGAATATTGGAGAGGTGGTGAGGACACAAGAAGGTACACAATTCATTTGTATAGTATACACAATTACACTAAACGTTCAAGACTTTTTGTGCCATCGGAGCGGGTTTTTCGCATAAATTCCCGGTGAGGATCTGGCGATCTTGCCGGCAGCCACCGCACCAATAGTGGGGATTCCGAAACATCAGAGGTTCTTGCCAATCGCTCCAGTTCTCCTTGTGCTGGCAACCTCGCCCCGCTGCCGTATCTCCCGGCACCTCCCCGAACCAGCTCTTCCTGGTCGCCCGAAAATCTGCTACAATTCCACTCATCAGGCGATGGGCATTTGGCCGATTTAGCCACTACGATGGCGCCGTAGCCAAGCGGCTAAGGCAGTGGATTGCAAATCCACCATTCCCCGGTTCGAATCCGGGCGGCGCCTCTCGACGCAAGCCCTTACTCAGTAAGGGCTTTTTTCATGCGCCCACGATTCGCAGTTGAGGTTTGTTGCTGTTCTTGTTGCCGTTTTGTTGCTGTCCGCCTGATTCCCGCTCATCGTCCAGCTTCGGCAACGTCGCGCCGTACTCCGTGAACTGGCGTTCGGCCCATTGCCGGTAGTGTTCCGTGGTTGCCCGGCTTGCGTGCCCCATCTGGTTCTGCAATTGGGGGTTCGCCCAGTTCACCCGGGCATGTGCGTATCGGAAGGCATGAAAACCGTAGACGTGGCACCACTCGTTGCAGGTGTGGTCCGTGTTCCCGGCATCCTGACAGGGCAGGTCGATCAGCCGGTTGCCCTGCTCATCCTTGACGGATTCCTGAATCCGCTTGAATTCGCGGTAGAGGGTCCGGGCAGCATGGTTCCAGGGGAGCAACCGAACGTCCCCACCGCAGATCTTCTCCAGGAAGGGCAGGGCCGCTTTGATGTCCGGCCGCGCGTCCTTTCGCTGCTTTGTCGTGGTCGCTCGGGAGAGTACCCGGCCGGAGTCCCAATCCAGATCGGCCCAGCGTAGCTTGAGGATGGCGCCGATCCGGGCGCCCGTCACCCATGCCGTAGCGAACAACGCCCGCCACCAATCGCCTGGTGTGCAATCTGGTGGCAGGTCGTGAATCTGCATATCGGGGAACGTGGCAACGTCGGCCGCCTTCATCATCAAGGCGAAATGTTCCTCCGTGACGTGGAGCTTCTCTCGCTGGTCGCTCAGAATCTCGGGCATGGCGGGAATCTCGGCGATGTACTTCCATCGCTTCGCCACGCCCAGGGCCGCGCGGATATGGCGGAGTTCCTTCTCCACCGTCGCCGGCCGGATCTTCTGCTTGTGAAGTCCGACCATCTTGAACCGGCGCCGGCAGAACTGGTCGAGGGCCATCTCATCAATCTGACAGACCCACTTCGGCTTGCAGATCTCATTGAATTGTTTCAGGGCCAGCTTGATGGACTTGACCGTTCCCGGCCGCTTCCCACTGGCCTCCACCTTCTCGGCGAGATACTGCTCTTCGAATTGGCTCCACTTCACGTCGGGACGGACACCCTTGGCTCGGTTTAGCAGTTCAGCCTTCTTGACCGCTGCGAAGTCGTCGGCGTCATCGAAAGTGCCGATCGTCTTGGTTCGCCGGCGCCCGTTCTCGCGCCACTGGACCGACCAGGGGCAGGCTTCACCGCCCAGGCGGGCCAGTTCGTGCGCCGCTTGGAATACTCGGACTCTCATGTCAATCGCCTTTCTGGAAAACGCCCGCCCGGCAGCCCCGGTTTCCAGTCCGGGGCCACCAGGGGGCAAAGGGTCAGTTTCAAATCGCCTCTTCTCCGTCCTCATCGGGTCCGCCCGGGGTTGGCACTTCCAGTTCTGGAAACCGGGCGGGGTTGTCGGTAGTGTACAAACTACTCCGTAAGTTACTGTGGGTGAAGCGATCCTGTTGACCCGCCGCCTTCAGATTCGCACCGCTCTATTTCGTCGTGAAAACGCTCAGGAAGCCACTCCCGGACCTTCGACCAGGCTTCGTCTTCTTGCCGTTGATACTCGTCACGTGACTTCGTCTGCCCAAAAGGGGAATGCCCGAGAACCGAATGTGCGGCTTCGTGCAGAATCGTGATTGTCGCAGAGTCGGGTATTCGCATATTCTCCGGGTCGAGTATCACAACGCTTCGATTACGTATAAGGGACGGCGGCAAATGCCAACTTCCTTCGCCGTTTCCGCAGCACACAAACAAAGCGCTATCGAGTATTGACTTAGCATCCTCACAGGACACGTATTGAAAGGCCCTGGTAAGCTGTGACCGCAGTTCGTCGTCGAACAAGTAGAAGTCTTCACTTTCAAACAGATACTCGGCTTCGTCGATGTCCATAGACATGCCTCGCTTTTCAGAAAGCGCCCCTTGGCCGGTCCTGGTTTCCCGTCCAGGACTCGGCCGCGGGGCAAAGGTTACTGTTTGTGCATCGTGTCAATCAGCCGGGCCCTGCGCCTCAGTTCCGCCAGCTTTTTCATGTCAGCCTCGATTGCTGGCATAAACGTGGCCATTCGCTTCTCGTCGGCTTTTGTGCGAGGGAACTTTGTTCTGTGGACACCCCACTCCTTCATGATCCGGTCGGCTCGATCCTCGAAGCCTTTGTAGGCTTCTCCGTCTACCCAATCTTCCGCATCCCTGTGCATTATGACGCGCTCTATAATTTCCTTCGCTTCGAAATTCCTCGCATAGTCCGCAATGTGGGCCAGTTCGTGCCAGACGACATTCCGCAATTTGGACTGGGGATAGAGCATAACGGCCACGTCGTTTATTCGGATCTCGGAGCCGTAGTAGACGCAATAGCCCATGAATTCACCTGGAAGCCTGTGGACCTTTAGAACAATCGTTCCGTCCCCCTCTTGCTTCAGGTACTGGATGATCTCCAAGCGGCTCTCGTCTGGGATCTTGCTCCAGCAGTAGCGGAACACATCGCAGAAATAGTCCTTGCCGATGGGATTGCCGGGCCAGAGGAACGCCACACCGTCGACTACTTCCGTGTAGCCGTTATTCAGATAATCCTGTCGTGTAGTCATTTTCTGTATCCTTTCAGGAAAGCGCCCGTTGGCCGGGCCCGGGTTCCAGTCCGGGCCGCGGCCGCGGGGCAAAGGTACACAATCGTCAAACGTTCACAAGTTCCTCGGGGGTGGTAGCGCCGAAAGACGCCGGCTGCGGAATCGCGTCGACGGCTCGGGCGACGATGCCGGTCTGGCTGACGTAGTGCCGCGCTGTGACGGTCGCCGATGAATGTCCCATGACAAACTGCGCGGCCTGCGGATCACTGCCCCACAACGTCGTGGCCAGCGTTTTCCGGATGTCGTGCAAGCCGAAGTGCTTTTCCACGGGGATGCCGGCCAGCTCGAGGAGTTTATCCCATCGCCGGTGGAAGTAACGCATGCCATGCGGCCACGGGAAAATCAAACCGTGCTCGGAACGGCGAATCACGTGGAGGTGTCTCGCGACCACCTCGGGGAATGGCTGGATCTGGAACCGCTTGGCCTTCATAGACCGGCCCGGGATCTTGAAGTAACGCTTCTCAAAGTCGCACATATCCCAGGTCAGTTCGAAGATCGTCCGGCGTCGAAGTCCGGTATTCCAGGCGAGTACGATCAGGGCCCTCCACCACGCCGGCGGCTTCAGCCCCTCGATCTTCGGCCGCTCCATCCCGACCGTGGCGAGATAGACGGCACCGATCTCCTCGGGATCGACCAGACGGACCTCGCGCGGCTCCGATCGTGGCTGCCGAATCCACGGCGCCTTCTCGATAATGCCGGCCGCATCACGGTTGCGCGGTCCGGACGGGCCTGCCTTGTCGAGCAAAGTCTGTATCCGGCGGAGTTTGCACGCGACCGTGTCGGGTGTGGCCCGGTTCAAACGCTGCCCTCGCATCTTCGAAAGCGCGTCGCGAAACCGGGTGAGTAGTGCTACGTCGATCGAGGTCAAGGGCGGGTCGCCCGTCAGCAACACCCAACGGCGTAGAACGATTCGGTACAGTTCGATGGTCGATTCACTGGCGCCGTACAGACACGTCGGCAGGTAGTATGTTTCGAAGAATGTCGAAAGGGTGGCCTCTGCCGGTCTCGGAAAGAGCGGCTCGCCGGCCGCCTGGCACCACTTCTCGGCCGAAGTTGCCCGATGGAAATACAAGTCTGGATCGTCCAGAACGGCGTCACTTCCAACGGCCGCGCGGGTCCACTGTGTGACTTCGCGCTGCAGCTCGGATTCGATGGCGTCGAATATCGGCCCGTACTTTCCCTTCCAATAAGCGAAACAGCTCGGGCTGAGTCCCAGGGCGTCTGCGATCTCTTCGTTGGTCCCTCCCTGGAACACTCGCATCCGCAAGGCAGAGGTCATGGCCTGTTTTGTTCGGGCCGTGGCGCCGGTTACCGGCCGGCCTGGTCGCGCGCCGATACGGTTTTTTTTCGGTCGATCAGTCGTCATGGTCCACCTCCCCTCTGACCCAGTTGCCCCTGAGGATCTCCTGTCGGCGGAGAACCGCATCGTCCTCGAGCCCGACGGCGTGCCATATCACGGTGATCGAGTCGGCCCGCTGGATGATCACCACCCCAATCGGCTCGGGTCGTACTTCGTCGTGTTCGCAGAGCGTGAACAGTTCCAAGTCCTCGCACCACTTGAGAAAGAACTTGGCCCGCATCACCTCGACGCAGTCGGCGGCGGCTTCGGCTACAGAGGTGGGCAGCTCGAGGACGGTCCTGGTGTCAAGGACCTGGTCGACGATCTCGACGGTGCAATGGTCGGTCATAGGGCACCCCCTTCCCTGCCTTGGCCTCGATCGTGCCAGTTGGCTTTGAGATGGCGCCCGACGATGGCCCATGTCTCGATCGGCAGTTTGTGCTGCTGTAGCCGCTGGATCTGTGCGCGGTTATGGGTGCGAGCGTGACCGGCCGCGTCCATTGGAGAGAGATTCTTAGCGATCAGTTCCCCGCACAGAATCACGGGTGGGTAATGCCAATAGTTCTGCGGTTTCCAATCCGCTGGAACCTTGACGAGAAAGACGGCCTGTCGGCCCTTTCCTCTGGATGCCATCGCTGGACCTCCTCGCCTCGGTGAGGCGTGCGCGCGCCAACACCCGCAGCCAGGTTGAGAAAACGGCCCGAAAAGAAGCCGTCCTTCTGACCGTTGCTCCCCGGCCTGCGCCGGATCATAGCTTCAGCCAGAAGCCTAACTGCGGGTGTTGACGCTCTTGCGCTCATTGGTAAGACCTTTTCGGTTGCGGGTTCTCACGCCCGGCTCGGTGGGTCCAAGAGTGCCACCGAACGCCCACAAGCTACCCGATTTGTCATCCCGCTGTCAACTCGAATCGTTTCCGATCGGAAAATCCCCTCCAAATAGTGGGGCGCCTGAAAATCGCCGGGAAGGCCTCATTTGTGCGTTCGGACGGTCAGTGTGGTTTGGGTCGGGCTTGCAGGAGATCAGCCACGGGCGCCCGTGTCCCGGGGTCGGGTTTTTACAACGGCAGGTCTCGACCTGGTGTCCTCGCGTCGATCGGCGATTCCGCCGGCGGGCTCGCCGTTTCCGCCCGTCCGCTCACAGCATCAGGTCGAGGCACCTATCGGCCCCAATCTCCTCTGCCGAGATCCCATGCGGAATGTGGGTCGCCTCGGACATGCGATTTTGCTGCGCGTCGCGGTCGAATCGGACCGTTCTGCCAAGTGCCTGGATCTCCCTGCTCTCATCCCAGGTCTGCCGGATCGCCTGACACATCTTGCGGATTTGCCCGGGGTTGGGATCTCGGCCGACCACGTTGCCGTGTCGATCGAGAACGCGTGTGCCCACGTGCGGTTCCAAAAACGCCGGATCACTCTGGTACTCCATGCGGTGCCTCCGTGATAAACTGGAAGGACACCGCTTCCTTGCCGCCGGCCCTGGACGGTTTCCCTGGGGCCGGCGGCTTTTTTACCTTCAGAACTCCACTGTCACGGGCAATTCCATCCGTTCGACCGCGCTGGCGGTCCGCCTCGACGCCTCGGTGGTTCGACTAGTCTCACCCGTAACGCGCGGTATCTCATCGAGCTTCTTGGAGATCTCCTGCAGGTGCTCCTCAACTTGCGATCCTCCACGGCCACCGCGGAAATCCTCCGCTCCGTCCACGGGTAGGCCGCGAGAGACTCGCTGTCGGTACTCGGGCGGGTAGATTCGGGGAACGGGTATCGCGTCGCCGATCGGTGTGGGTGTCACTCGCACGACGTTCCGCGGGGGGCTGTCCGGACCGGGGATCGGATGATTGACCATCCACTGTTGCATGTCGGTCAGAAGTGCCGCGCGTTGCCGTGCCAGGTCCGCCTGCGCTTCCGCGATTCGCTCGCCGATCGGCCGGGGCGGCTCGGTCATCACCAGGTCGGCACCGGGCAACGGACCTTGCATCCGCTCTTGCTGGTTCTCCCACTTGTTGACGGCCGCATAGAACGCTTGCGTCCCCTCCTCGAGCAGACTCGGTTGGCTGAACTGCGAGATTTCGTTTTGCAGTCGCTGAAACTCAGACCGGGCCGCTGCGATCTCGCGGGTGTACGTTTGCCAGCCGATGGCGCCAAGGTTCAGCAACTTGTTCGCGTCGACGATGCGGGAGGTGAGCGCCTCTTGCGGAGTGCGGAGTGCAACCTCCATCGCCTCAGCCTTTCGCCTCAAGTCTTCCATGGTCTTCTGCTGCTGCTCAAGGGCCTCCAGGTCAACCAGGTCCATTGTGACCGGAGAACCCGCGCGCCCGCGGAGGTCGGCTTTAAGCCGGGCGACCTGGTCGCGAATCCCTTGACCCCAATCCTCTCCTTCCAGCCGGTTGACCATCTGGTTGTATAGGTTGAGTTCCTGCTGAAGTCCGCCCGCCATGTTCTTCAGAAACTCATCATCGGGCAGGAGATTCAGTTCAGGCACGAGAAACTTTGCCGGCTCGGGAATCATCGCCAGAACTTCGACGATGTCCTTTGTGCCGCGGATCAGAAGAGCAACCGTCGCGGCCCAGTGCACCTGGATCTGGCGGAACACGTCGACGACACTGGCCCCCGCGGACACGATGCCGCCGATCGACTCAGCCGCGGCCCGGGCACCCGTGTTTGAGGTGGTGAGCCAGTCAGTCATATTGTCGGCGATCGTCGCAATCGTGGGAGCCAGCTCGATCGCCAGGGCGCGTTTCAGCGCGCCAGTCGATTCCTTGAGCCGAGCCATGGCGTCGTTTGCGTACTCGACTTGCCGGAAGTCGCCTTCGGAAAAAACCATACCGAGCCTCGACGCTTCACGCTGCATTTCTGCGAGGGCCGCGGATCCGCCTTGGAGCATTGTAATCATGTCGGCGCCGGCTCGGCCGAAGATCGCCTGGGCGATCCTGACACGATCCATCGGGTTTTCAACGGCCGTCAACGCGTCCGCCAGCTTGTATAACGCGTCGTTTGGTGTCATGTCCGCGAGCGTTTTGGAGCTCAACCCGAGCTCGCGGAGTACATCGTCGACCGGCCCGCCGCGGATCGCTGCCTCGGATAATCCCCGCGTCATCTTTGTGAGCGATGTTTGCAGCGCCGTCAATTCGATGCCGGATAAGTGCGCCCCGTGTGATAATCCAACAAACGCCTCCGTTGCGATGCCCAACTTGCCGGCCATTTTCCCGATTTCGTCGATCCGCCTCATCTCCTCCCGCAGCTTTGAAAATCCGACAACGGCCGCCCCCGCGGCCGCTGCCCCCGCGGCCGCCACAATTGTGGCGACACTCCTTAGCCCGGATTGCAGGCTGGACATGATCGTTGTGGAGGATTTGACCTCCTCACGGAATCCACGCACGCGATTTCCCGCCTGGTGGATGTTGGTGTTGAATTGGGCGCTCTGCAAGCCGAGTTGCACAGCGAGTCTTCCGATTACCATGGGGTAACGTCCTTAAAGGTTGGGGTCCGCTTCGACTTCGACGCGTCTCATAATCGTCGAAATGAACCGATTCTTGATTTCCATTTTCTCTGACTCGTCGGTGGTGCGATCCATCCGAAGAAGACACTCCTGGATCTCGTGCTCCGTCGTTAGCCCCCGGTCGACCAGCTCGTCGAAGAACTCGCGTAGCACGCCCGGATCGGTCTCGAGTCGGCTGGCGAACCGGGTCTTTTCGGCCTCGATCGCTCGCCGCCTCCGCTCCGCCTCGCGTTCACGTTTCGCTCGCCTGGTCATTCGAGTACCTCAAACGCCTCCTGCTGGATAGTGGAGACGCAACCGCTCAAGCCCGGCCATCGCCTGCGCCCGAGAACTGGCCTCGAGCCGCAGCAACGGATTAGTCCGAAGCATTTTCGACCCGTCAACTTTCACCAGCAGTCCCTGGCTGGCGATCTGCTCGCGTGCCTCGTCGCTCCGGTCGAGCGCCTCCAGGGATGCCCGTAGTATCGCGAGCCGTGCGCCGGACCATCGGCCGCTGCCCGTGATCTCCGCCCAAAGTTCCTGCGATCGCCGCGACAAATGCCCCGGTGTCTTGGGTGTCTTTTGTGTCTTGGTTGTCATCTGTGACCTCAACTTTTTGGTTCTGAAGTTTTTCTAAGCCCGAACGCCTCAAAAAATGCACCACCCTGCGGTGGGGGTCTACAGCGCACCCCTCCTGGGTATTTCACCCCCCTACCCCCCTGTCGGGGTCAACACTCTCAGCCCGAGCTGTCGGCGTGCCTCCGCGACTGACATGCCGCTACGGCCCCTGCTGGCTGCCCTGGCTCGCTGGTCGAAGTCGACGGCCGCGAGGGGCACGCCGGGAGCGTGAACCGTCTTGATGAACGTGCTGCGATCGCAGGGAGCCGCGGTCAAACTGATCTCGCGGAGCCGTGCCTTTAACAGCGTTCGTCGGCCCTGTGCGTCTCGGCCGTAGGTGGGTCCGGTCCAGTTCACTGAAGCGCCGGTCAAGGCCCCGTCCCAGATCATCCGAACCGCATCCATGCCGAGCGTGCTGTCTGCTGGCCGCGCTCTGAAGTACAGCCCGTCCGGTCGGTCGATCAATAGCAGCGTGCTCAGCTCCGCACATGCGATGGAACTTTCCGGGTCGTCGCGACCCATGCCGTCCTCATGCTCCAGGCAGACGAACGGAAGGCGAGAGTCCAGCCAATCGCTGAACGCTCCAGACCGTACTGTGACCACGCTGCCGTCCGTGAGGTGGATGGGCTGGCCGTAGCTCACGGCCTTGCCGCAGATCACCCAATCAAGGGCGCCACTGTCGAAGCCGAGTCGCAGCCGGTCCGGCTTGGCCTTGCCTGTCGGCCTGGTGGCGATCGTCATTTCGGCGAGTTGCAGCAGCCGAAACTTGCGACCGAGAACAGCCGGACTTGTCGGTACCTCCCCGGCTCGCAGCCGATCCTTAAACCGCCGCACTGCCCCCGCCTTCATTGCGGCAACCCGCCGTCGACCGTCAAGCATTGCCGCCGATCGGCCGTAAGGGATTCCGTATACGTGTGTCATCTTCTGACTCCATTTCTCAGGAAAAAAGTCATGCCTTGCCCCGAGCCCCGCCTGGCCGGACCCAGAACCAGGCGGGGCGATCCCACAACCAAGTCACTTCAGGTAGCCGACCTTTCGCAACTGCCCTTTCCACACGTCGATCTTCAGGCCGCGCAGCAGTTTGAATAGAACGCGGGTGTCGACCGACTGGTAGCTTTCCAAGCCGCCGCTCCCAAGTCGGACGTGCAATCCCTCATCGCGAAGCCCGGCCAGCCAGGCCTCTTCATCCATCATGGCCGACTTCAAGTCCTCCAAGGCCCCGGCAATTCGCTGAACCAATTCAACGTGTTCACTCCGCCGGGTTCCGAGGATATCCGCGGAAGTCCGAATCCAGAGTTCCTCGAGTCGCCGGCCCGCGATTTCCACGGCCGTTTGCAACACCCGCTGGCGCTCTTCAAGACCGCGAAGGTCCGGGGGTCGGTCGCGCTCGGGTGTCGGCTCGTCCAGGCCGGCCAGTTGTCGGGCTTGGGCCTCGAGGTCCGAAACTCGCGCCGACCGCTTCTCACCAGATTGCACCGCCGCGGCCAGTTCGGTTTCGGCCGTCGCCAGTTGTCGCCGCAAGTCAGCCGCCCGTTCGCGTGCCTCGCAGTAGTCCAGATAATCGCTTAGGGCCTTGACACCGTCGTTTGTCGTTTTCACTTTCGCCATGTCACATTCCTTTCAAAACAGGTCATCCTTTTCGCCGCGGCCCACTGCCCGGCTTAATCAAACTGTCCGTGTCTTTCGCAATAGCGGCCGATCGTTCTCGAATCGGCCTCGATCAGTTCGACCTCACAAGTGGCGGACCGTCGGCACCCAACCACGTCGCACTCGCGCTCCTCTTCGGCAGGTTCATCGAAGTCGGCCAGGTCCAGCTTGCCGACGTTGCCGTAGACCTCCGAAAGGTTCACGAGGTCTTCGGTTAGCTTTGTCGGTTCGATCGTCTCAACCGTGATCCTTGTTCTCTCGCCTGCATCAATGATAATCTTCGCCACGTTTCTTGCCTTTCGTTTTCAGGTCAGTTTCGCCGCGGCACAGCGCCCGGCTTGTTTCAGTCGTTCTCTTCGATCGCCTCGAGCAATTGCCGAGCTGCCTCAGCTCGCCGCTCGTGCCCTGCGTCAAGGGCTTTCTGTAATGAGGCTCGCAGGTGGCACTCGCGCTCAAGTTTTGCCTCACTCTCCCGCAGCTCCTCTTCCCAGTCGTGGTCGTCAAATTCATCGAACACGGTTCACCTCCGTTTTGCGTGCTGCCCGTATGCCGACGTGGCAACCACACACAGTAGCACGCCGCCAAACAACACGGCCAGCGGCGGCCACACCATGGCCAGCCCCGCGGCGATCGTCGCCAGGCCGGAGAACATCAGTAGGAAAATTGCGAAGTCGCTCATCGTCAAAGCCTGCCTTAGAATGGAATTTCATCACCCGGTTGTGGCTCCCCGGCGCCGGTCTGGTCGACGGCCACCCAGACAACCGCAGCTCGGCCGCTGGGGGTCGATCTGGTTTGGCCTGAATCGGCGATCAATCCAGCCAGTTGCAACTCACGTCGCCGGGGCCTTTCCGTGTCGCCGTTCATGCTCAAGCCGAGCTGAACCTCGCTGTCCGTCGCGCCGACGGCGCCTTGCTGACGGATGAACTCCAGAACCTGACGCCTGAGTCTCGCTGCGTCTGGCCGGATCGCCACGCCGGCGGCCCGCTTGGTTACCGACGTGTTCGTGAATTCCCGCGGGGGCGGGCTCGCGGTGGCGCTGTCGAAAAGTGATAGTTGCGTTTCCATGTCTCAACTCCATTCGTCGAATTCGGAATAGCGAGCCGGTCCCGGGGAATCGCTGAATCGGCCTGTCGGTCCGTCGAAGGTCAAAATGTATTCCCCGCAAGGTCCGTTGCGGTTTTTCTCGACGAACAGGTAGGCCTTGCCCTTAACGTCCGGATCGTCACGGTCAACGCGTTCTGGTCGGTGAAGGAAAACGACAACGTCCGCGTCCTGCTCGATGTCGCCCGACTCTTTCAAATGGCTCAGCCGCGGCCTGGTCTCGCCTTTCGCTTCGGCTGCTCGCCCGAGCTGCGCCAGGCAGAGAATCGGGATTCTGAATTCCACGGCGATCTCCTTCAGGTCGCCGGTCATCTGGCCAATCTGCAAGTACCGCTGCGCCCGCGGGTCTGCTGGCCGAAGCCGCGTCAGGTAATCCACAATGACGAGGTCTATCGAAGACTGCTGTTGACGGAGCATGATCTCCCAACGGATCTCGGCAACCGTCATGCGCGGCCGGTCGACCAAGTGG
>Ga0351853_1140_pt1 | contig 19083 bp, 16 predicted proteins | sample BONcelHFGM3001C8_FD_206799 | JGI IMG/M metagenome (GOLD analysis project Ga0351853, IMG submission 206799) | Enriched cells from coal bed in the Powder River Basin, Montana, United States - BONCAT cells FGM rep2 HSBNCT.FGM.300.1.C8 ... | reverse complement strand
TCGGTCCAGGCGCGCGGATCGCGATGAATCTCGAGTGGACTCGTCTGGTAGAATACTATTCCGAGGGAAAGATCGCGTTCCGGATGCCTCCGAGCGGCCCTCGCAAACGCGAGGAGGATTGGCTTGCAGGGCACAGGTCGAAACCATCCGTGATTCTGATTTGGCTTAAGTGGCCGAATCTCGAAGGACGCAAACCTTTTGAACCTGGGATCTCCACAGCGAAAGCGGTTGGATACCGAGAGGTGCCCGCAAACGAACTTCCGGAAAAGTGCCGGCAGATCCTTGTGTTGGTTCGAGAAGATCACGAACTGGGGCGGCGCAACTGATAGGGTGGCTCCCGCCAAAGCTCGCAGTGCTATCACTGCTAGCGACTACGGCAAGACGCCCAGGAACTTGTGTCGCGGTGGCCCGTTGAAGGCTCAGGCCCAAAGCTTCCTGATCTGCTGCGTCGGCGGCAGAGTGGGGAATTCTCGCACGCGACCTCGTCCAATTCCTATTTCTCTATTGCAGATCAAATGGTAACATCGCTCCCCCTTTGTTCCATTCCGCGGATTCTCGGATTTCCAATTTGATGAAGATCATCTGCATTGCGGGTGCACGCCCCAACTTCATGAAGATTGCACCGATCATGGATGCCTTTCGCGGGCATCCCGGCATCGAACCGCTTCTCGTCCACACGGGCCAGCACTACGACGAGAAGATGAGCGATCTCTTCTTTCGCGAGTTGGGCATACCGCAGCCGGACATCAATCTCGGGATTGGGAGCGGTGGTCATGCGGTTCAGACGGCGGAGATCATGAAAGCCTTCGAGCCGGTCTGTCTCGAACACAAGCCCGACTACGTCCTTGTTGTGGGCGACGTGAACAGTACGATCGCGTGCGGGCTCGTGGCGGTCAAGCTGGGGATACGCTTGATCCACGTGGAAGCCGGCCTGCGTAGCGGCGACCGGAGCATGCCGGAAGAGATTAACCGGCTTCTTACGGATGCGATCAGCGATTTGCTGTTTTGTACAGAACGTTCGGGTGTTGAGAACCTCCGCCGGGAGGGCGTCCATGAGAATCGAGTGCATCTGGTCGGCAACGTGATGATCGACACGTTGCTGAAGAACCGCAACAAGGCGGAGAAATCCAGCGTGCTGAAGGAAATGCGGCTCGACGCCGGTTCCTATGCGACGATGACACTTCACCGCCCCAGCAATGTGGACGATGCGGAGGTGTTTTCGGGTATTCTCGACGCCGTCGCGGTCATCCAGCGAGATTTGCCGATCGTCTTCCCGATCCATCCTAGGACCCGGAAGAATCTGGACTTACTGCGACTGAAGGACCGTGTGGATGCGATGCCGAATCTGCGGCTGGTCGATCCGATCGGTTATCTCGACTTTCTTAAGTTGAACGCCAATGCAAAGGTGATCCTCACGGACTCCGGTGGGCTCCAGGAAGAGGCGACGATTCTCCGGGTGCCCTGCATCACGATTCGGGAGAACACGGAGCGGCCGGTCACTTGTGAGGTAGGATCCAATCAGCTCGCGGGAATGAAAAGCGGGGCGATCTTGGCTGCCTATGAGAGGGTGAAACGCGGTCAGTTCGACCACCGGGGAATCCCCGACCTTTGGGACGGACGTGCGGCAAACCGAATCGTCGATGTTCTCGTGGCGAGCGGAACGACTGACTGCTGAGCATCCGCTTTCCTTCACAAGCAGAACCGCGACCAGGAGCCAACCCTCCGTTCGTAGATGAATCGCCAACCCGAAAACCACTGCGAAGATGGTGAACCACCGATATCGAAGCTCCGAAACCGCTCGCCATGCGGCATACAAGCCCAGAGCAAAGACCAGCCAGAACGTAGAATCCCGACCGATCAAAGGACTGTCGTGAATCAACACCCCATGTAGCGCGTAGAAACCACATCCGATGAGTGCCAATGTCTCATTGAATTGCCGGCGGATCCAACCGTAGATTGGCAAGATGGCCAGGGTCGCCATCGCCACGCTCCACCACTTGGCGGCCACAATCCAATCGCCGGGCAACAGCTTGAGCCCCAGGAGGATTGGCGTATAGATATTGACACCCGTATATTTGAACGCCCCGACAACGTCACCGGCCTGCAAAGAATTGGCCCATCTCACATGGGAGACTGCGTCCAGACTCAGGACGTCGTGGAGTATGCCCGCCCATACGCGAGGAATCAGGCATAGCAGCAACAACCCCACTACGACACTAACTTTGGGGGTTCCCACTTCAGTCATCCGCCCCGCGTCGAATAGCCGATCTCCGTGGTCATCTGTCCAATCGTTGGGAAATGCCTTTGAGTCTCTTATCGGAATCGACTTATCGACCACGCTGCACCGTTGACGAGTTTGCCCAAAGAACCTGCCTTGCCCCTGAGTATTCTACGGCACGCTCGCAAACGTCCCTACATCGATTCTCACCGAGGTTGCCGAGGCTGGAGAGGTCTGGTGGCCCCGGCAGCCATCGGGTCACGTTTTCCGCACCGAACGAGCTTCTCAACAGGCAGGCTACCGTGTAAAAGATAAGGCGTTGCGGGCGACGGAATGGCCCGCACGGAGTGCCTTTCGACGACCGTTCAGCCTATCAAGCCCTTTGCAGACGAAGAATCGCATGCCCCGTGTCACGCCCCGCGAGAACCTGAACAACCTCCTCACAGGTGGTGTCCCTGAGTGGATCCCGTTCTCTCTGGACATCGGCTCCCAGCCCGGATTCAGTTCGCCCTTTGCTCGCATCTTTCACCTTCAAACCGGCGGTTACGAGCCGGCCGAGCATTTCGACACCGATGTGAGGTGTTTCTCATTGACGTGCGAATTTGGAGGCGACATTCCGCGAGCCCTCCATGCCCCTCTTCCCGCGGATGCCACCTTCGACGAATGGGGCAACGCGCACTGGGCCGGCGGTGAAGAGGGAACCACTGACCGGATGGTTCCCGCGGCAGGTCGGGCGAAGACCGTTGCCGATATCGAACGACTGCCCTCTCCCCTCATCAACCGGCGTCCCGATACGAGCCGTCTGAAAGCCTGGCACGAAGCCGGGTATCCGGTTTTCGGCTATGCGGGCAGCATCTACGAGTGGTCGTGGTGGCTACGGGGTATGGAGCAGTTTCTCATGGACCTGGTCAGCGAACCGGCCGTTGCCGAGGCGATCATTACCAAGGTCACGGGCCACACGATGCGTCTGGCACTGGCATCCGCTCGGCTGGGCATCGATGTTCTCTGCTTTTACGACGATGCCGGCATGCAGACCGGCATGCAGATCTCGCCCGAACTGTGGCGGCGATTCATCAAGCCGGCCTGGCGCAGGGTCCTCGATGCCGTCCGGGTCCAGACTCCCGCCGCCCGTTTCTTCCTGCATAGCTGCGGCCGGATCGACCCCATCGTTCCCGATATCGTGGAACTCGGCTTCCATATCCTCCATCCCCTCCAGCCTGAATGCATGGATTTCGAAAGATTCCACCGAGAATTCGGCGACAAGATTGTGCTGGCGGCCAGCCTCTCCAGTCAGAAAATACTCCCCTTCGGAACTCCGGACGACATCCGTCGCGAAGCCCGGCGGCTGGCCGGGATTGTTGGGAGCAAGAAACGGACGATTCTCATGCCGTCCAATGTTATTCAGCCGGAAACACCTTGGGAAAACGTCGTCGCCTTTGCCGAGGAAGCTCGGGCTCTAAGAACTAAGGATCGGAGCAACCCTTAGCTCTTCCCCTGCAGCGCAGCCATGACCCGATCTGTAATCGCCTGAATCAGGGCCTCTTGATCAGCCGGACCGCCGGCACCGGCTTGGTGGCGTTCGGAATGATAGACCGGCGGCTGAAAAGCCTTCTGCTCCACTCCCGATTCCTTCCAACTGTTCCGGAAGACGTCGTTAGCGCAGAGTTCACAATTATTCATCTCGGCTCGCGGATCCTGGAACCCCCACTGGGTTTTCAGGTCGAGCAGCCCCTTGGCTTCCTGCTCGGTGAAGTAGTTTACTCTGCCCAGGCTCTTGGCCAGGATCAGCATTCGGCAATAGGCGTCGAGGATTTCCGTGGCCCAATAGGCCTTCTCGACCGTTTCGCCGTAGCTGACGGTTCCGTGGTTGGCCAGGATGATGACGTTCGACTTCTTCACGAACGGCAGGATCGTATTGGCGAAATCCTGGCTGCCGGGGATGTCGTACTTTGCAATCGGCACGTCGCCCAGGAAAATCTCGACTTCGGGGAGCACGCACTGGGGAACCGGCTCCCGGGCGATACCGAAGGCCGTGGCGTGAGGCGGATGGCAGTGCACGACCGACTTGAGTTCGGGCCGTTCCTTCATGATCGCCAAGTGGAGCTTGATCTCGCTCGTCGCCTTGCGACGCCCGCCGATCTGCTTGCCGGTCATGTCGACCATACACAGATCGTCCGGTTTCATGAAGCCTTTGCTGATCCCGGTCGGCGTGCAGACGACCTCGTTTTCGCTGATGCGGTAACTGATGTTCCCGTCGTTCGCGGCGGCGAATCCCTTTTTGTAGATTCGATCGCCGATCTCGCAGATTTCTTGTTTGATCTTATGAACGTTCATCATGGTTTCGCCTCGCGGGCAACGGATTCGTCTTGTTATGATTTGCAGGGCTCGTCAGACAGGATTGTATCCTGTCCTCCGTAACGTCTTCAGACAGATGTTCTTATTGATTCCGATGCAGCCAATGCTCGTACTTCTTCGCAAATCGGGCCCGGAGGGCCGGATTTGCTGCCTCCCTGGCCGTGGGAGACATTCATTGGCAATGCAGACCTCAATAGGTATTGTCATTCCAGCTCTTCCGGTCGATCTCAACTCGATCCAGAATCGCGGCATTGTAGGCGTCGATCGGTTTCACGTCGGGGTAGAAAGGCATGGCGGCCTCCCGGCCTTCACTCACGGCAATGAGCGAACCGATGCCGGCACCCAATTCGTCGAAAACGGCGAACTCGTCGGCCGATTTGTCGCCCTCACCCGCCAGATCTTCCAGCGAAAGCGGCACAACCAGTTTGAACCGCGCACCCGACAGACTCGGGTGTGCCCGGTTCAACGTGACAGTGCCTACGACTTCAGCAATTCTCATGACGGTGTCCTCAGGCCAGTCGCTCCCGCAATTCGTCCGGGCACTCGCCCGGACCTTGCCGGCAAAAAGCCGTCACGATCTGACGCATTGCTTCTGGCGCCACGCGGCGCGGTTCCAGCACGAGCATATTGGCTCCCACCGACACGGCGTCGCCCGCCGTGCGGCTTTCGTCCGACGCCAGGACTGCCCGAACTCCCTTGTGCCGGTTTGCCAAGCACAGGGCGATGGCTCCGTAGTTGCTCAGAAGCACGCCCGCTATGCCGGCAGCGGCCAACCTCCCGGCCATATCGTCCGTGGCCCGGACCAGACAGTCAAATCGTTGGAGATCAACCGTCATGTTTAGGCGCTGCAACTCGTCGACGAGCGGGGTCGCATCGATCCGCGATCCCAAAACCGTGAGGGCGATTTTGCGGGGGCCGGGAGCGGTCGCTGTGCGTTCCTCGACGACCAGAGCCACATTCCGACGTCGCAACTCGTCGCGAACGGCAGGCGTCACGACGGCCCGGGGCAGGACCACGAGGCGGCGGGCGGCGACGAGCCGATCGCCGATGCCTGCGAGCGTGACGACACGGTCGGCAACAACCACATCGCCTGCAGGTCGAACCGGCGGCAACGGTTGATCGAACGGTTTCTGTTCCGATTCCGCGTCCTTCGCTTTCGCGGCATCGTCCGTTGCCGCGAGAGCAGGCGGCGGCGACAAACCCAGGTCGGCCAGCACTTCGCGTACGATGCGTTCGATATCGGTGGTTGTTTGCACCATGGAAGGATACGTATTACGGACGAGTGCTTGCTAATAGTCCTGAACGCCAATCACTGCCCAGCGGACGGGCGTGGCCATGTGGCCGATTAACTCCCGAGTGGACTTGCCGTCGCTGCTGATGATCACCAAGTCTCGCCGGCCGGCTCCCAGTCGGTCGACTGCGAGGACCGGCTCCCCGTCCGGCGAATGTCCGTCGGCGGCCAGCGGCTGGACCACCAGCAGCTTCCAGCCTTCCATCGACGGGTGTTTCACCGTCGCCGTCGCGTGTCCAATCACTTTGCCGGTCAACATCTTCTATCCAAGCTGTCTTCTGTGGCTACTTGCCCAACACTCTCAGGTTGTCGATCATCGAGCAGCGTCGTTCACGAGTGAACGTGAGCGGTGTTGTGATGCCTTCGCCGGTCGGGCCTGCGATCGAGAAGGAAATGTATCCTTCCCCGCCAAGGCCGAGGCCTGCCATGCAGGGTCCGTTCTTGACGAAGATAGTCGTGTCAACGGCCTTGCCCATCTTGGTCATGTTGGCCACGTCGTGAGAATGGATGATCGCCGTGTGGCGGAAGCCGTGTTCGCTGCGGACGGCCATGTCGATGGCATGGTCGACATTCCTGGCGCGGACGAACGGCAGGAAGGGCATCATCTGCTCGACCGGCACGAAGGGGTTCGATTCATCCGTTTCGCCGAAGATCACCTCCACGCTGTCCGGGATCTTCTTGCCGATGCCGGCCGCCAGTTTCGAGGCGTCCTGGCCGAGAAAATCCCGATGGGGCACGTCGTGCCTGTCGGCGCCTTCCCCCACCGATGTGATGGCGGCCTTCGTGAAGGCGTCCACCTCGGCGGCATTGAGCCGCACCGCGCCGGCACGCTCCATGGCGGCCATCATCCGGTCGAACACCTGCTCGACGACGAACACTTGTTTCTCGGCGATGCAAAGCAGGTTGTTGTCGTATCCGGCTCCCTGAATGATGCACCGGGCGGCTCGGTCCAGATCGGCCGTCGCATCGACGACAACCGGCGGATTGCCCGGACCAGCCACGATGGCTCGCTTGGGCTGGCTCATGGCCGCTCGCGCCACGCCTGGCCCACCTGTGACCGAGATCAGGTTGATGTCTCGATGCTTGAAGAGAGTGGCCGCAGACTCCAGTGTGGGTTCAACGATCACACAAATCAGATTGTCGATTCCCAGGTCACGATAGATCGCCTCGTTGTAGCGACGGACCCCCTCGGCAGCAACACGTTTCCCGCTCGGGTGCGGGTTGACCACCAAAGTGTTCCCAGCGGCGATCATGCTGACGGCGTTCCCCGTCAGGGTCGGCAACGAATGCGTTACCGGAGTGATCGTGGCAATCACCCCGAACGGGGCGTGCTCGATGACGGCCAGCCCGTGGTCGCCGCTGAACACTTCGCTCCGCATGAATTCGACGCCTGGAGACTTCTCACCGAGGGTCTTGAGTTTCTCGATCTTGTGGGGCAACCGGCCGATTCTCGTCTCGTTCATCTCCATCGTGCCCAACTCAACACACTGGTCGATGGCGATGCGACGAATATGAGCGATGATCCTTCTTCGATCTTCGATCGTTCGCCGCGAGAGTTGCTCGAAAGCATCTTTGGCAGCAGCCACCGCCTCGTTGGCGTCGGTGAACAAGCCGAACCGGCCCGCATAGCTACCGCCAACGGGACCGGCGGGAGCACCGTTGCCGAGCCGATTGATCACTTCTTCCACCACGTTGCGGATCAAGGCCTCATTCACTTGCATGACGAAGCACCCTTTTCTGTGTTTTGAATGGTCGTTCTGAACGGTCTATTCGGTGAGGTGGTCGATGGATGCCGACTCACTCCTTGGTCTCGCCTTCCTTGGCATATACGCACGTGTGATCGATATGGACGCTGTCGATGATGCCGATCACCACCGTATCGACTGGGAGGTTTTTCGTCTCCGGCGTCAGCCGGGCACTCGATCCCTGGCAGATCAGCACGAACTCGCCCTCGCCGGCGCCGACCGTGTCGACGGCAACGAAGGTGCGACCCGTGGTGACCAGGCGATCTCGGGTTTTGGCGTCGAGCCGGTAAGGTTCGACAACAAGCAGCCTCTGACCGACCATCGAGTCGACCTTCTGCGTTGCAATCATCGATCCGGTGACTTTGGCTACAAACACCCTTGTGGTCCTGTTCTTAAGTGGGATGCGATTCCATCGTGTCGCGTTGCGTGGGACACGATTCCATCGTGTCGCAGTATTCCACCTCTCAACCTAACCTCCCAACAACTGCCGGGCCTGCCGGGCCACGATCAGTTCCTCGTTCGTCGGAATGACCCAGATCTGCGTTCGGCTCGATTCCGCATGGATCGGTGCCTCGTTTCGTGTCGCCCTATTCTTCTCGGCGTCGAGTACGATCCCAAGCTCCTCCAATCCTTCGCACACCTGCGTCCGAAAGCCGGCTCGGTTCTCGCCGATTCCGCCGGTGAACACGATCACGTCGGCGCCGCCGAGTTCAACCAGATAGGCACCCAGGTAGTGCCGGACAGCTCCGGCAAACACGTCGAGAGCCAACTGGGCTCGCTCGTTGCCCTGCTCGGCCGCCTCGCTCACGTCGCGGATATCACCGCTCACGCCGCTGAGCCCAAGCAGGCCGCTCCGGCAGGCCAGATCGTCGAGAACCTCGTCGAGCGATTTGCCCGTGCGCTTCATGATGATCGGCAACGCGAATGGATCAAAATCACCGACTCGGTTGTTGTGCGGCAATCCGGTTTGGGGACTCATGCCGAGGCTGTTGCCCACGCTTTGGCCGTTGCGGATAGCAGCCAGGGAACTCGACCCTCCGAGGTGGCACGAAACCACCCGCAGATCCTTTCGCCCGAGTAACTCTGCCGTCCGCACGGCAATGTAGCGATGGCTCGCGCCGTGGAAACCCCAACGCCGCACGAGTCCTTCGGTCGCCCATTCGTAGGGGATCGCATAGTAGCGATTTCTGGCGGGGATGGTCTGATGGAAGTCGGTCTCGAAGGCCGCTACGAGAGGAATCTCGGGCAACTGTTCGTTGAGCAACCGCATGGCGTTGATGTACGGCGGGTTGTGCGCCGGGGCTACGCCGTTCATTTCCTCCATGGCATCGAGGAGTTCAGAGGTCACCCGCTGAACGCCGCTCACCGAACCGCCGTGGACCGCCTTGAATCCGATCGCCGAGACCTCGTCGGCCGATTTCACGCAGCCGTTCTCCGGATCGGTCAACTGGACCAGGCACCTGCGAACCGCTTCCGCGTGATCCGGGATGGACGCTGTTTCCTCGCGGCGCCTGCCGCCAATCTCGACAAAGCAAGGGCTCTCGGCCTCACCGATTCGCTCGATGCCGCCGCGGGCAATCTGCCGCTCGTCGTTCATGTCGAACAGCCGGTACTTGAAACTCGTCGAACCGAGATTCGCTACCAAAACCTTCATGGCTTCCTCATCCTCGTGCCGGGCACACCGCGCCGATTCTTCCTTCCGCCGTGCCATGGCCCCGTAGGACAGATTGGTACCCTGTTTGTGACAGGATGCAATCCTTTCCTCCCTGGCAGCCTCTCGCAGGCGAACGCCGGTCTTCGCGCCGGACTCAGTCCTTGAGTCGATTCAATCCAAGTATGCCGCAATGACTCCGTCGGCGGGGCGCGGAATGATGTGGCTGGCCACCAATTCGCCGATCTGGCTGGCCGCATTGGCGCCCGCTTCGACGGCGGCTCGCACGCTGCCCACATCACCGCGAACGACCGTGGTCACCAGACCGCCGCCGATTTGAATCCGCTTGACGATCTGTACGTTGGCAGCCTTCGCCATCGCGTCGGTCGCCTCGACCAAAGCCACCAAACCCTTCGTTTCGATCAATCCAATCGCGTCTTGCATCGTCATGTATTCCTCTGAAAAAAGCCCGAAATGTTTCTGTTCTGGTTCAGATCAAGACCCACGCATACCGCTCAGGTGGCGCTCTTGCGAGCGCTCTTGGCTCCGGCTACCGGGGGAGGCAGCACGATATCAAGATCGTCATGCGGACGCGGAATCACTTGCACGCTTACAATCTCGCCGATCCGTGCACCGGCATTCGCACCGGCGTCGGTGGCAGCTTTGACCGCCGCAACGTCGCCCGTGACAAATGCGGTGACGAGGCCGCTGCCAACCTTGTCCCATCCAAGGAACTCGACGTTGGCCGCCTTCAACATTGCATCGCTGGCTTCGACCAGGGTCACGAAACCCTTGGCCTCGATCATACCCAGCGCTTCCAGGGTTTTTGCCATAACTCGTTTCTCCCAGTTCTTTGTACCGAAACTCTTGTCGTCATTAGGGGGTAAGTGTTTTCAGCGAGATTCCACCTCAGGCCGGTTTCGATCCTTCAGGCAAAACTTAGCTCAAATGTAACCGCAAAGTCATCCAATCAACGTCTGAAAAGTTCAACGCTCGCCGCGTTTTCCAGGTCCGCAGCATTGCCCTCGTCCGTGTCCAGATGGACTTCCAGTTTGATCCCGTCGCCCACTCGCACCAGCAAGTTTTCGAAAACCGTGCGACACGGCGAGTTCACTCGCAAGCTCATTCGATCGCCGTCCTTGACTCCGTAAAACTCGGCATCCTCCGGTCCCATGTGAACGTGACGTTCGGCCCGGATAACGCCCTGCTTCAAATCGATAGACCCAGAAGGACCGATCAGCGTGCATCCCGGGGTCCCCTTCACGTCCCCGCTCTGGCGGACGGGAAGGTCGATCCCCAAAGAGATTCCGTCGGTGAAAGCCAACTCCACTTGAGTCGCCGAGCGTGTCGGCCCGAGAATACGCACCGACGGAAGCATTCGCCGCCGCGGTCCCACGAGCATGACAGTCTCTTCTGCGGCATAATAACCGTCCTGATACAGGTCCTTTGCGGGAGTCAGTGTTCGTCCCTCACCGAAAAGCCGCTCGCAATCCTCGTCGGTGACGTGGACGTGTCGGGCTGAGATGCTCACGACCAGTTCCGGCTTCCCGGCAGGGCCGCCCAACTGCTTCAGAACAATCTCGCGGACAATCTGCTCGACGGCACTTCGGTCGATGGGCAATGTGGTGCTCATCTTCGCATGGTTCCTTGTAGTGGTATCGTTCATTCGGTCGGTTGCTCGGTCAAGCCATACGCGATCACGAGATCGAGTTTGGCCGCCATCCGCAACTGCCAAGCCTCGGTGACTTCGTCATCCACGACCAGCCGGTCCGGTGCTCCCAACTCGCAAAGGTGGGCGAGGCTCTGGCGACCGAACTTCGAACTGTCGGCCACCACGATGACCTGATCCGCTGCCTTCATCATCGCCCGCTCGGTTTCCACGAGCAGCAGGTTGTTGTTGAAAAACCCTTCCTCCGAAATCCCGGCCACGCTAAGCACCGTCTTCCCGACACGCAGACGCGATATCATGTCCTCCGCGATCGGCCCCTGGGCCACGCCGCTACGGGGACAAATGTTCCCGCCAATCACAACAAGGTCGCTTCCGGCGTCCGAGGCAAACAAATTCGCCACGGGAAGCGACGTCGTTACCACATGCAGAGGCCGCCCAACCAATAGCCGAGCCACCTCAAACGTCGTACTGCCGCCGTCCAGCAGGACCGTATCCCCGTCCTCGATCATTTGGGCGGCACACCGAGCAATCGCTCGCTTCTGTTCCCACCGGGCCGGGGCTCGACTCTCAAAGTGGGGCAGCCTGGGCGAACTGCCTGCGTAAAGGACGCCGCCATGGATCCGCTTGACCGAGTCCTGTTCCTCCAATTGCTCCAGGTCACGTCGTATGGTCGACTCCGAAACCTGCATCGCCTCCACCAGCTCCGGAAGCGACGCAAAACGACGCTGCCGAACGAACTCTAACAGCCGGTTTCGTCGTTCTTCCACCATCAATAATCGCGATCTCGCATACCGTCACCATGCGTCACTGCTACAAGTATCCTTCATCAAGCGACGGTTTGCAATCATCGGGTGAAAGAAAAACGTCAAAATCGTGACCGAGTTATTTCAATTCTGAACGATAATCCTCGATCAGCCACGGCTACAACGCTGCAAATTGCTATATACAATACACTTATCATGCGAGAACGCAGAGTGGGCGCAGAATTTCAATACTTCCCTTATTTACTATGTTGACCAATCGCCAACAAGTACCTCTGTTCACCAATCTTCCTTGGTGTCTCGGCACAACCGGCCTGCACTCCCGTGGTCATCTCACTTACTCGACAGACTTCTCCTGCCCATTAGGGGGGAGGCGATTCGACTTGCCGATTCCCCGTCCGTCTGAAACAATTGGCCCCTCTCGGACGTCCGTATACTGACAATCGCCTGCCTGAGAGGTCCAAGCCAAAATGCTTCTCGGTGTGATCAGCGACACCCACGGCCAGCTCGAAACGACGGGTCGGGCTGTGCAAGTCATGAAGGAAAGGGGAGTTGAGGCGGTTATTCATTGCGGAGACGTGGGCGGTTCCGCCATTGTCGGTCTCTTCCAATCGCTGGCCGCTCACTTCGTGGTGGGAAATTGCGACAGCGCGTTGAAGCTCCAGACGGTTGTTGAAGCTGCCGGGCAGACGTTTCACGGGCGGGTCGGCAAGTTGCAGTTCGGCGGCCGAAGAATTGCCTTCTTGCACGGGGACAGCCATTCCGCATTGCAGCGTCTGCTGGACGAAGACCATTGGGATCTTATCGCCCATGGCCACACCCACGTGGCTCAGTGCCAAGCGTTCGCCCGTACGCTAATTCTCAATCCGGGCGCTTTTTCTCGGTGCAAACAGCCGTCGATAGCCCTGGTACAACTGCCGGAACTCAAGGTCACACCGGTAGCTCTCCAGTGGGCATGAACCCGTCGATCGGCAGCGTATTCCCAGTTTCCAGAGCGTCTCGTGGAACGCACGCCGACACGATGCACGGCATTTTTCGGCAATCCCGTGAAGTCGTCGCGTCGGTGATTCCGAGAACCCGGTCGTAAACCTCTGCCACTCCCCGCGTCATTGAGCACACTGAGAAACGTCGCCGCTGATCCTCTGCCGCTCGTTGGGCAAGGGGCTGGAGGTTAACCACGCCGTCGACGACCCGCTTCATCTCCAGCGCAAGGCTTACCGAGTCGTTCGGCTTGGCGAGCAGTCCGTTTTCGCCGTGATGTATCGCTTCCGGAGTTCCTTCCACGTCGGTTGCAATCACCGGCCGGCCGCATGCCATGGCTTCGAGAACGACCATGGGCAAACCTTCACCAAACAGGCTGGGCAGAACAAGACAGTCGATTTGGGCGAGTTCCCCCTCAATACTGCTGCTGAAACCGGTCCAGTCGATCGCGTCGTTTATCGCGAGTTTCGTCGCCAGTGTCTTGATCTGCCGTTCATATTCCGCCGTTTCGAACTGGCCGACCGCTCGCAATCTCAATCGATAGCCGGCAGCCAACAGGTCGGCTGTCGACCGCAACAGAATCTCGAGCCCTTTTCGCGGCCGGAACAGGGCGGCGATCCCGAACACGACCGGTTCACCTGGCGAGAACGGTCGAATGGGAAACCGAGTTCCACAGGGAACGCCGTTGGAGACGACCGTAATCCGGTCCCGGGCGAAACCAAGCCTGAGATACCGCTCGCGAAGGCTGCGTGAGACCGCAATGAGATGGTCGGCCGTCGCCAAGCTCGTCCGTTCGAAAAGGGCATTCACCATGTTGCGCAGACGGCTGGTCGTGTCGGCCGCTGCCGGGCTGTGAATATGATAGACCAGCGGCACACGTGCGAGCGCGGCGGCGGCCGACGCCACCAGCAACGCCCTGGGAGTGTGCGCGTGAATCAAGTCGTAGCGGTGCTCACGAATGAGCCGGACCAGGAACCGGACGGGACGCAGGTCCAGACGGCAGTGCATGCGACATTCCCATACGGGAACGTGCCGGTTCTTTCGTGCTTCCAGGAACTGTCCCGGCTTCACGCAGGCGATTCCCGTTTCATAGCCGAACCAGGGCAGAGCGCCGCCAAGAAGATCCTGCACCCTTTCGGCGCCGGCGAAGTGTTCGCCGTTGACCACGTGCAGTACACGTCCCAGAACCCGACCGCCGTTTTCGTTGGAATCGGTACCCCCGTGACGCCCGCTGGAGCCCTGCTGCCAGAAACATTCGACCATTGTTGTTCCAAAAACCGGTGCTCTTCCGGGGGGGAATTCGGCCTGCAACTGTGGCAATCCCACGAGGCCGCCATCCAACCCCGGATCTTGGGTTGGCCAACCAAGTATAGATCGGGCAATGAAGCAACAGAGGTTTTCGCCTGGTCAGAGAAAGTGGCGCAGACGGAAAAATACTCCCTAGACATTCAGGCGGCACGATCCCGCGTGCATCCAGAATGGACGATCTTGAGAATCGCCCAACGGCTTATCCCACCCGAGCCGGCCCGAAAGCGAAGGCCGGCCCATCGCCTGCATTGTCGTCAACCGGCAAGCCGGGTGATTCGATTGACCGGCTGGAACGCCTCGGATTCCTCCGGCAGGTAGCGGTACTGCATCAGATAAGCATCTTCCGGCGTGTCTTCGTAGTAGTCTCGCAGAACGGAGATCGCCCGGAAGCCGCTGTCACGGAAAAACAACTGGGCCGCAAGATTCGTCTCTCGGACTTCGAGGAGAATTCTGGTACGACGCTGAGCCGAAAGTTTGCCGACGAGCTTGCGAACCATCTGTGTTCCCACGCCGCGTCGCCGCATCTCGGGCGCGGTGGCAAAATTGAGCACCTGAATGCGATTCTTGTTCAACTCGTAGATCATGAAGCCGACGACCCGATCGTCGTGTTCGGCAACCATTCCTATGCAGTTTCGCTGGCGGAGGCAACGGATGAAATCGTCTTCCAACCAGGGGAATTCGAAGCTCGCGGCTTCGATCGCCAGAACCTCGGGCATGTCCCGCCGAATCATCCAGCGGATGTGAGTGCGTACAAGCTGTTTTTGATCGGAACTCATGTCGGCCTCCCTCCTTGTCGGCCCAACACACCATCATGAAGTGTGCCATAAGCGCCCGGCGACCGCTCTAGACCGGATCGCCACAAACCACCGCGGCGTCAAGCTTTCCTGCTTCACTGGAGCCGCAGTCTTCGATTGCTCAGTAGGCTATCACAACCATCGGTTTCTGCCAAGACGAACTCGACGGAAGAACGATCTGTCGACCAAGGTCGTCGGCCAGGGCTCGCCCTGGGGGTGAGGAATTCGAGGTTTGCCCTTATCCCCTATCGGGAAAAAAGGCCGGAATCTGCGGAAAATCGGTCGATTCGCAACGCCTTCGAGCGAGACCGCCCGGACAAGGCTATTCCACAGTTGCACGCTGGCAGTTCCTTCTCGTTTGTTTCCCGCCGATCACGAGTGCCCCGAAGGGCTCAACCGAACGATTGCCGATCCGCTTGATCGCGGACGGCGCCATCCGGAACGCACGGCCGCCGAAAGGCTCACGGCAACCAGGAGCAAACCGATGATGCTCGGCCATAACCATAGCCACCAACATAATCCCAGCACGGCGCCGAACAAGTGCGGCCAGCGATGGAGTCTTCCCGTTGTCGAGGCAGCCAACAGCACCAGCAAGACGGCCGAGACGTACATGATCGGCGACGCTGCCACTCGAGTATCTCGAGTCGCTCGGGGCGATTCGATCGTCAGAACTGAAGGAGAGGCACCGTCTTTCGAGAAGTAGTGTTTCGGTACGCCCCGAACGTCCGTGTGATCCCACATAATCCCGGGATCGACCCGCGACGCCGGCGACGCCACGAGTTGTTCCCAAAGCACCGACGCACCGAGTTGCTCGACAAATGTTTGCCGCTCGAGGTCAAGTGCCTCCTTCTCGGCCAGCTCGGCCCGAACGGGGCTTAACCGTGATGCCAGAGCGATGGCAGCCTCGGCCTCGCGTCTGACTGCGGCCCACTCGGCGAGCCATCCGCGGTACCACGATGCTTCTTGATCGAGCGACCTTCCGGGGCGGTCGATCGCGCGATGAATGAGCCCCGTCACATTGCGAAGCCGCGCCATAGCCGCCTGCTCGCGTTTCATCGGCTCCACGGCACCTGCCACTTCAAACTCTCCGTCCCCCACCACGGTCCATAAGGCACGCAGAATCGGCAGATCCTCCAGTTCGGGAAAGGCGTCGACTATTGTGCTGCCGTGATCGCTCAGCGGAATATGGCCCGCAAACACCAGTTCAAGCCGCTGGGGCAAAACCGTCCGCCCCAATCGAATTATCCACGTTTCGTCGCCATTCTTCTGTGGCGACTCGGGGACTCCATGGTTGGAGACTGCCACCAACTGCCACGGACGAGGCACGCGCAGGATACATGAATCTCGATCCCCGGCTTCCACATCCAGCAAAGCCACGCCACGGCACTTGCCGCTCCCATCCCAACCGAGACGGATATCGGCAAAGCAAACCTGAGCCGGATCGGGGCTGGGGCGGATAGTTGCCAGAAAATCGTCTTGCTGGACCCGGTAGGCCTCCCACGCAATTCCAGGAGCCTTCGCGACGAAGCGCGTGGGCACACTGGTGGGCGTTAGGCCAAGGTTGTCCCACTGAATGGGCGGAATGGGACCGACAGGCAGGACAACCAATCGATCCGTCTCGTCCGAATACTCAACGTTCTTCAATCGAATTCGCGGGACCGAAATACTTCCGCCCGTTTTCGGTACGAGAGGCCCGGAAACCGTGAACTCGAGTTGGTCCCGAAGTGGTGGCCTGAGGATCAACTCCCCGCGTTCCCGATCAACCGATTCCTGGGTCAGGCCAGGACTCACCGCGTAAGGGCCCGGCCAGAACTCGGAGGTTTCCATGCAGATGCGGTCCACAAGTCCGCTCAGAATGTCCAAACGGCAATCAACGTCGACCATCCATCTATCGGACGTCTTGCGAAGAGAGATAACCTGCTCGCGCGCGACCACCTTGGGAAGATTTGGTTTGACGCGGGCCGTCGCGCTGGCCGGTCCCTGCCCGTCCACTCCCCATCGTGTGACAATCCGGCCGAGCCTCTCGTCCGAAACAATACCGCCGGGAGGCCCGAATTCTTTCATCCCTTCCACGGATTCAAGCGCGACGAGCGCCTCACGTTGTCGATAGACATCGATCGTGCCCGTTTCGTTTGCGACTCCTTGGAGTACGATGCTTCGGAGCGGCTCGGATCGTTCGCCCTTGGCCGGGGTATGCCCCCGTAGTTGGATTGAGTGCGGGCCGCTTACGGGTACATCGAAGAACAGCACGATCTGTTCGGCGCCGGGACGCGTCCAGCGGACCGGCAACTGTACATCACTGACGGTCGTGGTGACTTCGTCGATCAGGAGATCGGGAGGCGCCGCCAGACGATGCCGAAAGAGATAGCCCTGGGTCGTATCGACGTTTGCCCGGTACTGAATCTGCGTTTCATTCAATCCGTAACCAACGGACATCTGCCATTGTGCCGTGCTCTGGGGCGGCCTCGGTCTGGTGTTCAGCCCGAAAGATGCGTCGTCACTGTCAAGCCGAACGGCCAACGTTGGCTGATCGGTCCCACCAATCCAGGCGTCGACGAATTCATTGACGCCAATCGTTGCAACCTGCCCCATGGCCGTTTGCTCGTATTGCAGCGTTGGTCCGACTGTCGCAGCAACCCACCGTTGCGAGACCTCGTAACCTTCGGTCCGCAAAGTGGGTAAACGCAGACTTCCCACCCCGGACGCATCGCGAACCACGAATTGACTATGAACGATCACCTTAGGCCCTTCGACTCCTGTGAGAGACAGCCTCTGCCGCACCTGCGGACACCCCTTCGGATGGAACGGTTGCGACTGGGACGACTCGTCCGGATTCACCACATGGTCTAACGTCGCTCCCTGGATCTCATAGCTGCCGCGTTGAGCCAGGCGAGGGTCGTGTGTCAGCTCGAGTTCGCCCCGAAAATCCTGGCCAAGATCAAAGTGAAACTGCGCATCGACAAGTGCCCCGCCGAGGGAAACTTTCAGCCAGGTCAGTTCACTCACCCGAGTTGCCTTGCCGCTGCTCGCGTGGCCGGTCGGCTGCCACTTGACCGCGAGCCGGTCGATCGGCCCAAGATCCGCTTCAATCTTCAACGGTTCCCGGACGATTCGGCCCGTCGCCGTGGGGACCTCGATATCAGGAGCATCGGCCGGTACCGTCAGCTTGAGACGCGATGTCGCCAAGGGCGGTATGTTCAGGTGAAATCCGCTCGGATCCATGCCATACCCCGGAATCGGCTGAAGTTGCAGCTTCAGTTGGCACCAATCAGCCGGATCGGCCGAAAAGAAATGAAGTCTTCCGTCCAACTCCCAGGTGACGAGGTCGTCGATCCTTCGACCGTCAAGCCACACGGCCTCGAGACTCCAGTTGTCAACCGTCTTGCCCAGCGGAATCTCCACCTCCATTTTCGCCCTGATTATCTCAAGGGTAAACTCTGCCGTGAATTCCGTGACGGTCAGAGGTTCGCCGGTCGCTTGCCAATTGAGACGACCATGATAATCCGCCTCTCTCAGTAACCACCCCGGAGCTTCGGCTTCGATCTGCGACGCGCGTTTCAGGAGTTCCGTATAGAAAGGTTCGGGAACGAGGTACTCCCCATCCGTCGGTTTATCGTCCTCGCCGAGAGGCGCAAGAATCAAAGCCGGGGATGCCGGCCGGCTCTCGCCCGGCGGAGCCTGCGCGCCAACCTCCGCACCAAGGGCCAGCACTAACAGACAACTGAGAACCGCTCCAGTAGCAGCCGTTGAATCGCTCACGCTACGTCTGGCCACGACTCGCCCTGGGTTTTTCGCACGCCGCCCCGTGCCCCAACCCAGGAAAAGGCCGACTACGCTGCCCCAGAAACACGCAGACAGCCACGGTGTCCAGAAATCAGGAGAATAGGCTGCCCCCAGGAAGAACGCCGCCATCGGCAAGATGGACAGCAACGCAAACCGGATCGCCGCCGCCCAGGTAAGAAGTGCCACGATCAGGAAACTACCCCACAGACATGACAGGAATAGGTTGCGATCGACAACAAGTACTGTGGCATCGGCGAAACTCGTCAGGTCCATCTCGCGAACCGTCCAGCCGACCGTATCTCGCGGTTCGTAGCCCGGCCTTCTGGTTGTTTTCCACGGTAACGCAGCCTGAGACGGAAGCTTGATCCAATCCGACATTCCGATCAGTAACGGCGAAGCCTCGGAAATCGCTCGTTCGATTTCTTCGGCCCAGGCGGGATCCGTCACTCGCCAGAGGACTCCTGCCCCTTCACGTTCGAACCGCTCACTGTGCGCAGCGGCTCTTCTGGCGCTCGTCAGCACGACAC